>Ga0066256_1000108_pt1 | contig 370292 bp, 325 predicted proteins | sample ThiBio_1000_biof_FD_87107 | JGI IMG/M metagenome (GOLD analysis project Ga0066256, IMG submission 87107) | Wastewater bioreactor microbial communities from Cape Town, South Africa - Thiocy_expt_1000_biof (version 2) | ecosystem: Engineered > Bioreactor > Thiocyanate-remediating >... | reverse complement strand
CCGATGCTAAGGATAATTGTTTCGTCAACTCAACATCACTGAGATGGGAAACTAGTTTCAAAGTACGCATAGCTATAACTTTGAAAACAAAGATAACATATTTTTATATTAGCACTTTTGATGGCGGCTTATTATTATTCACTTCTTTGTGGAACGTTGTGTATCCTTCGTGTACCTCTGCGAAATAACATTTATCAGTTTAAGGCACACTATAAAAGCAACAACCTCCGGAGCCGGAGGTTGTACTTGAAGTTGATTGACACTAACCCACCTGTATATTTTTGGCTCCTGAAAGAAGCTTAATTGGGTTATTTGAGACAATAAAACTAATATAATTATTACGGGTTTGCAATACCCTAAACTGGTTATTTTCTATTAATTTTCAACTCCTTAGGGTAAACGCTTAAGATATATATGTTCTTTTTATTTTTATTATATAAGTTTTTAAAATAATTCTTTTATAATCAAAAGAGAAGGGGATATACTGTAAAATTTTGCATCAGGAGCAAGCGATTTTGTTAAGCCATAGCACTAAGGGCTTATCTTATTACCACTTCTTTTACTATGTTCTCGCCAAGCGCTTCATTAACCCGCTGAATGATCCTGTCTTTTTGATAAAGCAGTTCACTTTTCAGAGGGGCTACTGTGGTTGAGATAAAAAGTGTATTATTGATGATCTCAATTTTTTCAGTGTATCTGGCAATGGTTTTACCCATTATCTGTTCCCACACATCAGTTATCTGAAAAGCCTGTATGCTGCCTTTCAACCTGCTTTTTTGCAGGAATATTTTTAATGCCTGTCCAATTGAATACTCACCCATATATCACAAAATAACTGGTTTATTAATGGCGTGTCAAAAATTATTACAAATTGAAAAGCTGGTATTGCACATCAAGCCTTTTTAAAGCTTCATTTAACCTGTCGCAATGGGTATCTGTAATAAATATTTGCCCCTGGTTCTTAACACATACTCTTGACAACAAATTATGCATCCGGTCTTCATCAAGCTTTTCAAAAATATCATCCAAAAGCATTAAGGGCGGAAACCCTTTGTGTTGCAAAAGCGTTTCGTATTCGGCAAGCTTTAAAGCAAAAAGCAGGCTCTTTCTTTGTCCCTGCGAAGCTAGCGACTTAAATGAACCGCCATCAATTTTAAATTCGAGGTCATCTCTGTGAACGCCTTTTGTTGTTCGCTGCAGGGCAAGATCTTTTGTCGTGTTTTCTTTTAGTATTTTTTCAAAAGTATTTGATTGTAAGTTGCTTATATAGTTTATCGATAATTTTTCATTAGATTTGGCTATCTCATTATACAAGTTAATGATTATCGGTATAAAATCTCTGCAGAACTCCTGCCGCTTTTTAAAGATGAGATTCCCGTTTTGAATTAATTGTGCTGAAATTACCTGGAAGAGCGTTTCATCCATCTTTCCTTGTTCAGCTGCCTGCTTTAAAAGGCTATTTCTTTGTTGTATTAACTTATTGTAATTTATTAAGTTATGAAGATAGTCTAAATCTAATTGTGAGATGGTGTAATCTATAAATTTTCTGCGTTCATCGCTCGCTTCAGTAATAATGGCAACATCATCAGGTGCTATCATTACACAGGGAAACCTGCCTATATGTGCGGCAACTTTTGTGTATATCTCTCCATCAACCGAAAACTCTTTTTTGCCATTTTCTCTTACCACACAAACTACTTTATAAGGCGTTCCTGATTTTTTTAAATTGCCTTCAATGCGAAAACCTGTTTTACCATGTGAGGTATTTTGTGCATCAGGTTTATTAAAATAACTTTTGGTAAAGCACAGGTAGTATATGGCATCGAGCAGGTTGGTTTTGCCGCTCCCGTTTTTTCCGCAAAAGCCAATAATGTTTTTGCTGAAGGAAAAAGAACCGGAATGGTAATTCCTGAATTGGAAAAGTGATATGTTATCTAATATGAGCATCTTTTCTACCGCCAATAATTGGCCGAATTTAAAACTGAAAATCAGAATTTTGGCAACAGAACAAGGCTAATTTGAAATTCTGAATTTGAGATTTTACACATATATTTGCCGCTCAAATTTTACCACGTGAGTACAACAACCAAAGAATCTGTAAAATTTACCAAAGAAACTTATTTATACTGGTACGAATTAATGCTTTTGCTGAGGAAGTTTGAAGAGAAAGCCGGTCAGTTATATGGAATGCAAAAGATTCGTGGATTTTGTCATTTGTACATTGGCCAGGAAGCATTGGCTGCCGGTTGTATGACAGCTACAAAACCTGATGATACTTTTATTACTGCATACCGCGACCACGGATTGGCAATTGCAAAAGGGATAACACCTAAAGCCTGTATGGCTGAATTATATGGTAAGGCAACAGGATGTTCAAAAGGAAAGGGTGGAAGCATGCACTTTTTCGGAGTGAAGGAAAGATTTTTTGGGGGACATGGTATTGTGGGTGCGCAGATAGGCACAGGAGCAGGTTTGGCTTTTGCAGAACAGTATAAAGGAACAGATAGCGTATCGCTTACCTTTTTTGGTGATGGTGCTGCCCGCCAGGGTATGCTGCATGAAACATTTAACCTTGCTATGTTGTGGAAGCTGCCCGTAATTTTTATTTGTGAGAATAACAATTACGCGATGGGAACTTCTGTACAAAGAACTTCAAACGTAATTGATATTTATAAGCTGGCGGATGCATACGAGATGCCGGGCGACAGCGTTGACGGCATGAGCCCTGAAGCTGTGCATGAGGCTGTGGCGCGTGCTGTGAAAAGAGCAAGAGAAGGCGGTGGTCCTACTTTACTTGAAATTAAAACATACCGTTACAAAGGACACTCTATGAGTGATCCCCAGAAATACCGCACTAAAGAAGAAGTAGAAGAGTATAAGCAAAGAGATCCGATTGAGTATACAAGGGAGAAATTGGTGAACGATTTTAAAGTGCCTGAATCTGAAATAGAAGTCATCAACGATAGAGTTAAAGCTGAAGTGGATGAATCAGTGAAATTTGCCGAAGAAAGTCCATGGCCAAGTGATGATGAGCTGTTGAAAGATGTTTATATCCAGCAGGATTATCCATTTATAGTAGATTAATTAACTAACGATTTCATTTTATAACCCTGACATAAACTACAGAATAATAATACAATGAGTGTTACAAAAAATCATGAGGCGGCAGTGCCGGAAAAGAATTCAACCCTGGGATTTTGGGAAAAGAACAACAAGAGCATACTGGTGGCATTAGGCGCTGTTATATTATTAACAGGCGGTTACTTTATTTACAAGTATTGGTTTAAAATACCGGAAAACCAAAAAGCAGTGGAAGCCATAGCAAAAGCCCAGCAATATTTTGCAACTGATTCACTTCAGAAGGCATTAAACGGAGATGGCCAGAGCGCAGGTTTTTTGAAAGTGATCAGCAAATACGGGAGCACACCTTCAGGAAATCTTGCTAAATTATATGCCGGTCAAACTTACCTTCAGCTCGGAGATTTTAATAATGCTGTAAAATATCTTAACGATTTTAATGCTAACGGTTCTGCACAAACGCAGGCATTTGTATACGGATTGTTAGGCGATGCTTATTCAGAACTGAAAAAGAATGATGAGGCTATTGACAATTATAAAAAAGCCGCTACTACCTTTGATAAAAACGCCGCATTATCATCTGAATACCTTTATCGTGCTGCCAGCCTTTATGAAGTGATGGGTAAGAATAAAGAAGCTGTGGAATTATTTAAAGAGCTGAAAGATAAGTTTCCAAAAACTGAAAGAGGTTTTACTGCTGATAAATATCTTGGAAGATTGGGTGCCACTGAATAATTAGCCAGGCGTATCTTCTAATATTTCAACAAAAATTCTGATGGCTGATATTCAAAACAGCAATTTATATAATGTAGATGCAGGCATTCTCCCGGAGGATGCCTGTATCGTAATTATTCGCACTGAATGGAATGCAGCAATTATTGACAAGCTGCAGGAGGGATGTATAAAAGTGCTGCAACAATATGGTGTAAAATCAAAAGTAGTAACAGTGCCCGGTGCTTTTGAAGTTCCGTTTGGCATAACAAGCTACTGGAATGCAAAGCAAAATGATTTAATAAAGCCGGCAGCATTTATTGCCCTGGCATGTGTTATAAGAGGAGATACTCCACATTTTGATTATGTGTGCAAAGGTATTACCGATGGTGTTGTGCAATTAAACCTGGCATTGCCTGTACCTACTATTTTTGGTGTGCTTACTGTAGAAAATGAAGAGCAGGCTAAAGAAAGAATCGGTGGCAGGCATGGGCATAAGGGTGAGGAAGCGGCTATTACGGCATTAAAAATGATTGGTCTTCAAAGATCATTTTCTCATATCTGATCTCATTCATCATATTTCAGGAGAATTAATGCAGCTGTTTTGATTAGAATTGTTACTTTTAACAATCCCGATCATTCCTTAATTCCCATTGAAGTCTTTCAAATCTGAATCTTAATTTGAAATAACGATGGCATACTGGCTTATTAAATCAGAACCCTCTACCTATAGTTGGGATCAACTGGTAAAAGACAAACAAACTTTTTGGGATGGTGTAAGAAATTATGCGGCCCGGAATAACCTTAAGGCAATGAAGAAAGGAGATGAGTTATTCTTCTATCACAGCAATGAAGGAGTGGAGATTGTTGGGATTGCCAAATTAGCAAAAGAGTATTATCCTGATCCTACTACAGACGATGATACATGGGTGGTTGTGGATGTAAAACCCGTGCGAAAGCTGAAAAATCCCGTTTCGCTTACACAGATAAAAGCAGATAAACGCCTGGCAAATATGGCGCTGGTGAGATTGGGCAGACTTTCCGTGCAGCCGGTTACAGAAAAAGAGTGGGAAATTGTACTTGAACTGGCAGGAGAAAAATAAAAGTATATCCTCTTTATATTGCATTGACCACAAAAGACACAAAGCGTTTACACAAAGAAACACAAAGAAGTTGTCGACCTGGTAAACGCTTAGTGGTCTTTGCGACATACTTTGAAGTCTTTGTGGTTAAACGATGAAGCTGTATCTGCATTTTTATTTCCCGCAATCGTTTGTTTATTTCTTTTCATCAAAATATAGCGCAGGGGCTTAATATTTGTGGAAATTTGAAATTAACTTAGCACGCCATTACTAATAACTATCATTAATTAAATCCACGTAACACCATGAGTATGGTAGATTCTTTCGAGAAAATTCCCTGTCGTATATTCTCTGATTACAAAGAGGGTTCAAAGTTTGCAGCAGAAGAAATAGCACAACTCATCAAACAAAAACAAGCTGAAGGCAAAAAAGCGGTGCTGGGCCTGGCAACAGGTTCTACTCCAAAAACATTATATGCTGAGTTGATAAGAATGCACAAGGAAGAAGGGCTCAGCTTTAAAAATGTTATCACTTTTAATCTTGACGAATACTACCCGATTGATAAAAATGCTATACAGAGTTATCACAGGTTCATGAAAGTGAATCTTTTTGATAAAATTGATATTGATCAGAATAATTGCCATATACCAAGCGGTGAATGGAAAAAAAACGAAGTAAAAACACATGCTGCCAGGTATGAGCAGATGATTGATGAAGCCGGCGGTATTGATCTGCAGGTATTGGGTATTGGCATCAATGGTCATATTGGTTTTAATGAACCAGGCTCAAGTATATACTCAAAAACAAGGCTTGTAACCCTGGAAAATTCTACGCGACTCGCCAATTCTTATGAATTTGCCAACATCGCGCAGGTGCCCCGTCTTGCTATTACTGCCGGCATAAGCACTATTATGAAAGCAAAAAAAATTGTTTTGCTTGCTTGGGGGCAAATGAAGGCGCCTGTTGTCAAAGCTTCTATTGAGGATAATATTACAGAATCTATACCGGCATCAGTTTTACAAAATCATGATGATTGTATTTTTATATTAGATGAAAGCGCGGCATCAGAGCTTACCCGTTTTAAATCTCCATGGCTTACCGGCGAGTCGGAGTGGACACCTAAAATGATACGCCGTGCCGTAATTAATACCGCGTTGAAATTAAATAAACCGGTGCTCAGCCTTACCAACAGCGATTATATGGATAATGGTATTGGCGACTTACTGGTTGAACATGGCGATTCGTATGATATAAATCTCAAGGTATATTATATGCTTCGCGATAGCATAACCGGTTGGCCCGGCGGCAAACCCAGCCCCGTACAAATATCCAGCCAGCCGGAAAGATCAATGCCTTTTCCCAAGCGTGTAATTATTTTTTCTCCCCATCCTGATGATGATATTATTTCAATGGGTGGAACCTTCCAGCGTTTACATGACCAGGGGCATGAAGTGCATGTTGCTTATCAAACTTCCGGAAATATTGCGGTAACCGATGAATTTGTAACCCGTTTCCTGGATTTTGCTGTAGGCTTTGAAGAAATGTTTGGATTAGACAGCACAAAATCTCACCAGATATCTGATGAAGCCCGTTCTTATTTTGCGCAGAAAAAATCAAGACAATCTGATACAGCGGAAATAAGAAGTATAAAGGGATTGATACGCCGCTGCGAAGCCAAAGCAACCTGCCGCTATGTAGGACTTACGGATGACAGGGCTCATTTCCAGAACCTTCCCTTTTATGAAACAGGAACTATTGAAAAAAAGCCGATGGGAGAGGAGGATGTGAAACTTACAATGGCTTTGCTGCGCGAAATAAAACCGCAACAGGTATATTGTGCCGGCGATCTTGCCGACCCACACGGAACGCATAAAGTTTGTCTTGAAATTGTATTTGAATCATTAAAACGAATAAAAGCCGAAGGGGATGAATGGGTGAAAGATTGCTGGGTTTGGTTGTATAAAGGTGCATGGCAGGAGTGGGATATTACAGAAATTGAAATGGCTATACCAATGAGCCCTGAGCAGGTATTGAAAAAACGCTTCGGTATATTTATTCACCAGTCACAAAAAGATTCTGTTCCGTTCCAGGGAACAGATTCCCGTGAATTTTGGCAAAGAGCGGAAGAACGTAATGCAAATACCGCAGAGTTGTATGCAAAACTTGGTCTTACACAATATGCCGCAATGGAAGCATTTGTGAGATGGCATTATTAATGCTGAAGTTAGATCTTCAGCATTTTCTTTTGGCATTAAAGGTGTACAATCTTATCTTTGCCGCCCCAATTGAGCATCTTACTACGGATCAGAAGGCTTTATCGGGAAAAGTTTTTGAATAGTAACGGCCCCGTAGCTCAATTGAATAGAGCATCTGACTACGGATCAGAAGGTTTCAGGTTTGAATCCTGACGGGGTCACATAGGTTTGATAAGGGTCTCATTTCAGTGAGACCCTTTTTATTTTTTAGTCATTTTACATACGATTTACATACTTCTATCCAGGTGTTAAAGCTCAAATTATTTTTGCAAATAATATTTTATATTAAATAAATTTGGTAAGTTTAATTTTGTATAAATGATATAGTATAATCACTATTTAAAAATAGTTACTCCGTCTTTTGAAGAATATACAGGTTGGGAATGATTAATTCATTTACCAAATCCATGGTGGATATGCCTATTGCCACTTATTAAAACCCTTGGTTGTATGCCCCTTAGAAAGATTTTAAATAAAAAATTATTTTTTATAAATCTTATTCTATGCCCTTTCATTTGTCAGGCACAAAACCTCATACAAAATCATAGTTGTGATAGTCCTTTGGTAAATGGTAAAATTCCTTATTGGGAGGAAGTTAACGGCTTAAAGTGGGGAAAGAGGTTTACAGATCCGCTTCCATTTGCAGGTGACGCGTATTTTTTTGCGGGTGCTGTAAGTAACGCCAGGTTAAAGCAGGAAATAGATATATCTGGTTTTAAATGTCTAATTGATTTGGGTGTTCAATATTTTGAGTTTATCGGCTATGTAAGAGCTTATGAACAATCACCATCCGATGCCAGTAATATTGAAATTCAATTTTTTACTCAGTCAAATACATTGTTGTCTTCTTTTAATTTTGGACCTTATAATCAAACAATAACATGGAAAAAGATAGACTCAGTATTGCATGTGCCCGTTAACTCAAGGAAAGTTGTAGTTATGCTTAATAGCATTAGGTACAATGGCTCAAATAATGATGGTTATTATGATGAGCTGTCATTAATTCCACTTCCAGTTGACAATAACATCAACAAAATTCATATTGACGCTTCCATTTGTGAGGAGCAAAATTATTTAGGATACAGTTCAAGCGGAATTTTCATTGATACTCTTATTTCCTCTAATGGTTGCGATAGTATCAGAACGTTAAATCTTACTGTAAAACATAAATCGAGTTCAACAGTCAATCAAATCATCTGTGAAGGGGAAAGTTACTTAGGGTATAGTACAAGCGGTTCATTTATTAATACTTTTGTTTCCAATAATGGATGCGATAGCATCATGACTTTAAATCTTATCGTTAAGCCGAGGTCATACTCAACCATCAATGAAGAGATTTGTGAAGGGCAATCTTTTTTAGGGTATAGTTCAGGCGGAGCTTTTACAGATACCCTTATCGCAACTAATGGTTGTGATAGTATTCGAACCTTAATTCTATCAGTAAACAAAAAACCGGTGCCTGATTTGGGCTTTGATAAGGAGTTATGTGCCGGCGATAGCTTAGTGTTGTTACCCGGTGTTTTCAACTCATACCTGTGGCAGGACAATTCAACCTTAAATCATTTTGTTGTTAAACAACCGGGTCTATATTCGGTTGAGGTAAGTAATATTTGCGGCTCAGTATCAGATGAGATAATAGTCGCAGAAAAACTGTGTAATGAAATTTTTCCAAACGCATTTTCACCAAATAATGATAAGAAAAATGATTTTTTTAAAATTTTAAGGCCTTTCAATCTTGTAGAATATAAACTTCGTATTTATAATCGGTGGGGACAAAAGATGTTTGATACATCAAATCCTGAAGAAGGATGGGATGGGAGTTATAATGGCATTCCGCAAAACGCCGGGATTTACGTTTACTATTGTGAGTATAAAAAGAATGGTGTTTATAAACAAATAAGAAACAATCTTATTCTTATGCGCTGAAATATACATTTTTCTTTCGCAGAGATTTGTAAGCGCTAGTTTTTAAAGAGCAACGGTTCTCCGAGTCTCTCCGCCGGACTATGTATGTTGGCAGAACTCTGCGATAGGCGGAGAATCAAGAGTTGCAGTAAAACTACTGCCTTATATAAAAGAAAGAAGTTAAACAAAAGAAAGACGATGAGTATGCCTCGCTGATGAAGTTTTACTGAAAGCTTTAAGCCTGGCAATTAGCCAGGTTTTATTTTAACGTCTAACCATTGCCTCTGTTTTCTGTTTTTCTGCTAAAAAGGATTTTCCCAACCCGCCTGCAAGTTTTAAATTAACTTTATCATTAATTTATTTAAACAAAAACCAACAAATATGAGAGTACTGTTAATCCTGTCAATGATGGTTATTGCTGTTTCTCCCTTTAACAACATCCAGGCTTGTACGCGGGTTGTTTACAAAGGACCGGGAAACCTCATTATCACAGCAAGGTCAATGGATTGGAGAGACGAAATACCTGCCAACTTATGGGTATTGAAGCGCGGTACTGAGAGAAATGGATTGGTTGGTTCTAACTCGGTGAAATGGAAATCCAAATACGGAAGTGTGGTAACCAGTAGTTGGGATATTGCTTCAGCCGATGGAATGAATGAAAAGGGGCTGGTAGGTAATATGCTCTGGCTGGCAGAATCAGTATATCCAAAATTTGATCCCGCGAGTGGGAAAAAAGGCGTGGCTATTTCGTTATGGCTGCAATATGTGCTCGATAATTTTGCTTCTGTTGATGAAGCCGTGAAAGCACTTTCCAAAGAGGAATTTGTTATAGTATCTGATGTAATTCCCGGCTCAGATAAATTTACAACCCTGCATCTTTCTGTTTCAGACAATACCGGTGACAATGCCATCTTTGAATACATTAATGGAAAGCTGGTAGTACATCACAATCAATCTTATACTGTAATGACCAATTCCCCGGTATTTGAAGAGCAACTCGCCATTAATCAGTACTGGAAAAATATTCCGGGTACTACCATGTTACCTGGCACCAACCGCGCCGCCGACCGCTTTGTACGGGCTTCTTACTATATTAATGCAATTCCTGCTACGGATAATACACATGTGGCAGTGGCGAGCGTATTCAGTGTAATACGTAATTGTTCGGTTCCTTATGGCATATCTTCCAAAGAAGAGCCTAATATTTCTTCTACCAGGTGGAGAACTGTTGCCGATCAAAAAAATCTTGTTTATTATTTTGAGAATGTGCTTACGCCAAATGTTGTTTGGGTTGATCTTAAAAAGATCGATTTCTCCCCCGGTACTGATGCAAAAAAACTGGAGCTGGATAAAGGGCAAACTTATGCAGGAGAAAGCTCCGGAAAATTTATAAGTGTAAAACCATTTAGTTTTGTGGGGTTATAGCTTTTCGCAGCCATAGCCTGTCTCACACGCCTTTCAGGCGCGAACCACGGCCGAGAAGAGGAAATATATGTATGATTTTTAAATAGCGGATTCCTTTTAAAAAGTACCCCTGGTAGAATAACTGCTGCGGTAAATAATACAACTGCGCTCAATAGCGTTATCTATAGGCGTATGATCAATATGTTCAAAATAACTGAATGGATAAAAAAATATATTGCCTTATTCATTGCAATCCCTGTTTTTTTTTCATGTAATAATAATGACCCTGTTAACCCTAACAGGGAAGGACATGTATATGTTGCTGGCGGCATAAAATCAAGAACTGCTTCAGGTGTTTGGATTGATAGCACTTTTATTAAACTTACAGAGAATCCGACGCATACATTGTGTACCTCTGTATTTATTTCAGGTGAAGATATATATGTATGCGGCTCTACGTATGGTGGCAATAAAGATGTTCAGTGCTGGAAAAATGGGAATCCCTTATCATTTGAAAGAACTGATTATAATGGATTACCTCAGTACGTTACAGTTTCAGGCAATGATGTTTATTTATGCGGACAAATCAAAGAAAAAAGCGATGCAGCATTTCTTGCAGCTTACTGGAAGAATGGAAAGTTTATAAAATTAGAAAACCAAAAGGCTTCTTTAGCAAGTGCAATGCAGATTACAGGCAGCAATATATATGTGGTTGGTTGGGCAAGGTTTCCCCGTGAATCTGCGATGATCTGGAAAAATGGAGTTGCCACCAGGCTAAATAGCGAGGCTTATAAGAGCTATGCATCAGGAATTAAAGTTGTTGGGAATGATGTATATGTTTCGGGATATACTTTGGATTCTCTTGGTACTGGAAAAGCATTGTATTGGAAAAATGGTGTTGAATACAATTTAACTGCACCAGGTGTTAATGGCGCAGCAACCGATATTTTTATTGATGGAAGTGATATTTATTTCTCAGGGGACTTATACACTTTGGATAGTCTTTATACTCCGGTTTATTGGAAGAACGGTGTTGTAACCACTTTGGGAGATTACAATACTAATAATTATGCTTCATCCATATTTGTCAAGAACGGTGATGTTTACGTTTCCGGATCCTATGGAAGCAAAGAGCGATTCCGTGGCGTATACTGGAAGAATAGTAACAAGGTGGAACTTCCTGCTGATACCGCTATGTCTTCATATACGCAATGTATATTTGTAAAGTAAGATAATTGTCCTGATGAGTAAAGGCACAATTGCATTTTCCCGATTGCATTTTGCTTACGTACTACTACTTCTCAGAATGTATATAACCCAAAGAGGATGTATTAAAAAAACGAAGGTCCTGAGAATCGTCTAAACAACTACCTGTAACCATCAGGTCCGAATAAAAAGAGAAACTCAAAAATAAGAGTTTCTCTTTTACAAAATATTACTACCGATGGTATATACCCGCTTATTTCAATGCTTTTTTAGCAGATACTTTCCGGTTTGGCGTCTTCTTTTTACGGGCTATTTGTAATTGTGTTTTGCGGATACGCAATCTTCTTTTTGCGGCTTCCGCAGCTTTTAAAATAGCATCTTCAAAAATAACAGAGGTAGCTTTTATATACTCATCTTTACCCGGAACCCTGATATTAAGCGTACAGTTTACCACTTCTTTAGCGCCTTTTACTTCATGTGTAAGTGTAACTTCTATTTCCTGTATGTCTTTATAATATTTATTAAGCGTACTTAGCTTAAGGGTGGCAAACTCTTTTAATGATGGGCTTAATTTATGCCCGGTAGATTCAATACGAAATTTCATAAATTCAATTTTAAATTACTTCAGCAAAAATAGGATAAGATCCAGATAACTGCACTGATTAAAAAGGGGTTAAGTGATGATATTACTCAGCCGATAAATTATGCATAACTGCCATCTGGAAAAAGCTGCTGCAAAAACAGGGGTATTTTAACATCCCGCTTTCAAAGCTGCAGCCATTATTTTTCCTAATTCGTAAATTGTTTTCCCGATTAAGAAAATGATTTTTTATATAGGGCAATACTTTCGCATTGTGAAAGGATTCCATATTATTATAGCAGCCATAGTGCTATCCCTGAACGTACTCGTTAACAGCAACATTGTTTTAGGTCAAACGGACACTTCGTCTGTTACCACATTAAGCGAAGTGGTTGTTACGGGGCAATATACTCCCCAGTCTGTAAAGCAATCAGTATACCAGGTACGGGTTATTTCAAAAGAACAGATACAAAGGCAGGCGCCTGCTTCCTTACAGAATATATTAAATACTCAACTGAATATCCGCTTTTCGCAGGATGTGGCTACAGGCGGCGCGGATATTACCATGCTCGGACTGGCCGGGCAGAATGTAAAAATATTAATAGACGGCGTGCCTGTAACCGGCCGCCAGGGCACTTCCAATGAAATCAATATTAATCAACTGGAAATAAATTCCATTGAACGTATTGAGATTATTGAGGGACCTATGAGCGTAATATATGGTGCGGACGCGCTGGCAGGAGTGATTAATATCATCACTAAAAAAAGAAATCCGCATAAGTTTGGTGTTAATGCCCGTATACTCGAAGAAACGGTGGGTAAGGAATACGGCTTTCGTAAGGGAATTCATAATCAGTATATTGGTGTATCAGCATCATATAAATCATGGTACTTTAACGGTGGTATAGGAAGAAACCTTTTCAATGGCTGGAAAGACAGCGCAAAGGGCCGCGAATTATTGTGGCATAAAAAAGACCAGATCACCGCTAATGCTATAGTTGGTTATAGAACAGATAAACTACATGTGTATTACAGGTTAGATGGCCTGGATGAGATTATTACCAATCCTGCTAATGCCCAGGGCAGTGAACCGGCTATCGACCAGGAGTATATTACTGACAGGCTGATGCATCAGCTGCAGGCAACCTATACACTCAATAAGAAGTTCACATTTAATGCGCTTGCTTCATATACTGATTTCAGCAGGCAGGTATACTCCACCTTATATTACCCGGATGGAGACGTGAGGGTAGCTACCGCGCCAGGCTTGCATAGTCTTACCAGTTTTAAGGGTTATACAGCACGCGCTACGGCAGTGTATAAGCCATCTTCAGTAATAGCTATACAACCAGGTGTTGATATTAATATTGAAACAGGTGAAGGTGAACGAATAAAACAGGGATCGCACAACATTAATGATTACGCCTTTTTTATTACAGCAGATATTACTCCTCATTCTATTGTTCAGATAAGACCCGGAGTGCGGTTTGAAAAAAACTCAGTGTACCAGGCGCCGCCAGCCATACCATCGCTTAATATAAAACTGGCCGTTGCTCCTTCAACAGATATCCGCCTGGCTTATGCAAAAGGTTTTCGTGCACCATCTTTAAGAGAGTTGTACTATGATTTTTTTGATGCAAGCCACCAGATTGAAGGGAACCCGGATCTGCAGGCTGAAAGATCAAACAGTTTTACAGGCTCTATAAACTGGAAAAAGCAGTTGGACAAAGATGTTGTAATGTCTTTAATACTGAGCGGCTTTTATAATGATGTAAACAATCTTATCGGCTATGCTGCCAAAGCCAATGATCCTACCATTACCTCATTTATTAATATCAGTAAATACAAAACCAGGGGCGGGGCGCTTAATGCAAACCTGTCTTATAAAAACCTCTTGGCATCTTTAGGACTTGCATATACCGGCAGGTATAATGAGTATGCAGAAGAAGATAAATCGTTGCCGGAATTCAAATGGTCACTTGAACTTAATACATTTATTTCTTATGCATTCCCGAAAATAGGACTTGATCTTAATCTCTTTTATAAAGTAACCGGCAAGCTGCCATATTACCAGTCAGTAACAACCAATAATCAAACAGCATACCGGCTGGTTCAAACATCAGCTTATCACTGGGCAGACTTTACAGTGAATAAAAAAATCTACAAATACCTGAAATTAAATGCAGGTGTACGGAACCTGTTTAATATAACAGCAGTAAATAATACAGCAGTTGTAAGTGGTGCACATTCGAGCGCCGGGGCTAAAGCGATTGGATACGGGCGTTCATTTTTTGCAGGTTTGTTATTTGACTGGCACACCAAATAGGAAATTATTCTTTTAATTATATAAACATACATTGATGATGAAACTGACACTTACGAAGGCGCTATTAGTATTTTCTGCATTATTTCTGCTAACAACCGCATGCAGGAAAAAAGATGCGCCTTTACCTGATAATCTTGCACAATTTGAAACTACTGAGCAGGGTATGGACGCGGCAACAACTTCCATCACCGTAAAAATAAAATTAACCAGGGCTACAGATAAAGATATTCCTGTAACTATTGGATTAACCAACACTGGTGTTGAATACACAACGGATTATACTACCACACCTGCAGCTACGTCCAATACTTTAGTCTTAACCGTATTGAGTGGCAGTAGTGAAACCAGTTTTACGGTAAATAAAGCAGCAGGCGCTTTATTTTATGGCGATGAAAAAATTGACTTCACCATCAATTCAACCGGGTCTCCGGTAATTATAGGAACCAACAAGCAGTTTGCGCTAAGTTTTGCTGAGCTGATAGCTACCCAATCTTCTATAGTAGGCGATGGCGGTGGCGCTACTTATGGCAATAAAATATTTTTTGACCTGAGCGCCAACACACAGGTGCCTGTGCAAAGAACAAAATGGGATTTTGGATTTTATACCGGTACAGATGATTTCAGGGTAATACTCAATTCTTCTGTTGGTATGATGGCTAAGCAACTTGACAAGAACGACTTGAATGCGGTTACCGCGGCAGACACTGCCGGATTTTCAACAGATGTGATCTTTAACCAGAATGATCCTCAAACATCTGCACTGGCTTATATCGACTATCCCAGCGGTGATCTTACCAAAACTGCTATTGCAGCAGTTTCGGCTACGGCAGACGACAATAAGGTATATATCATCAATCGCGGCAAAGGTATAGGATCACCCGCGCCTGACAGAGGCTGGAAAAAGATCCGTGTAATACGCAACGCTTCCGGGGGTTATACTTTGCAGCATGCTGATATTGCCGCTACAACCTTTTCAACTGTGGATATTGCAAAAGACGAGACTTATTTCTTTAAATATGTATCTGTAGATAATGGTGCGGTAGATGTAGAGCCTAAAAAAGATAAATGGGATATTGCCTGGACATATTTTTCAAATGTCACAAACTTTGGTACTGGCGAAATCCCTTATCTTTTCCAGGATATAATATTACAAAACAGGAATGTTGAAGCCGTATTGGTAAAGACCGCCGATAAAACATACGATGCCTTCGCTGAATCAGATATTGCGGCATTAACATTCAACACTTCACAAACTACTATTGGGGCTACATGGCGTAGTGGCGGCGGCCCTGGTGTTGCACCAAAAGTTTATGATGATAGATTCTTTATAATAAAAGACGGAGACAACAACTATTATAAACTCCGCTTTACGGCAATGACAAAAGAAGGAGAGCGTGGTTTCCCTGCATTTGAATATGCATTGGTAAAGAAGGGTAGTTAATAATATTAGTTTAATTTATTCAAAAAAATACACATGAAAAATAGGATATTATTTACTGCAGCAATGCTGGCTACTTTTACTGCATTTGGCCAGCAGCAGGAAGGAAAAAAGAATATCGAAAAATTATGCGGCTGTTTTGAAGTGCAGTTTAAATACGCTGAAACATTTTCACCGGATGAAGATTATAAGTATCACAGCAGGGAAAACCTGGCTGCCGGAGCAGAACTGGTTGTACCCGTTGAAGTGAGTGATAAAAAAATTTCTTTACAGCATTTACTTGTTATTTCCGACACTATGGTTGTAAAGCATTGGCGTGAAGACTGGACCTATGAAAACCCGGAGCTTTTTGTATACAAAGGAGATAAAACATGGGAAAAAACCGCGTTAAAGGCGGCAGACGTAAAAGGGAAATGGACACAAACCGTTTGGGAAGTTAGTGAAGCGCCGCGTTACCAGGGCATAAGCCAATGGTATAACACAGACGGGAAAACCATCTGGGAAAATACCACCGATGCGCCATTGCCCCGCAGAGAGTATTCTACAAGAAGTGATTACAACGTTTTGCAAAGAGGCAACCGCATCATCATAAATGAGGAGGGATGGATACACGACCAGGATAATAAAAAAATCATTCGTGAGAACGGCACAGACAAATTACTGGTTGAAGAAAAAGGTGTCAACAGTTACAAAAGGCTTGATGATAAGCAGTGCGCTGCCGGGCTTGCATACTGGAAAAAGAATAAGCTGTACTGGGCAAAAGTGAAGGCGGTATGGGATGATTATATGGCTAAGCACAACTCCATTACCATTAAAGATAAGGTAGATGGCAAATACCTGCATGAGTATCTGTTTGCACAGGCAAAAGATTTTGCAACCGGCAAAATAAAGAACGCGGAAATAGATGCGAGCATTAAAACATCGGTTGAAAAGTTTTTTACAGAAGCAAAACAACTGGCAACAACAAAGTAAAGTATGCTTACCGGTAACCTGTAACGCATATTAATTTTTCAAAAAAAGAGAGAGGCGATCTGCGTAGACGCCTCTCTTTTTTTGATGTCCCCGTTTTTGATATAATTATTTCTTTTTAAAACTGCCGATGGTAGTAGCTTTTTGATCAACACGAAATTTAATACTCACTCCATTTTCACTTATTGTTGAGTCTTTGCTTACATTAACATTTGCATATACCAATAAAGTATCAGATTTAATGGCATACTTTGCTCCGCTTGCCGCTGAAGATGTAATTTCCTGTCCATCAATTTCCAGCCCCTGGAAAACAGAACCATTTGGAAAGAATAAAGAATCGGTTCCAATCTTCTGGTATTTTCCTGAAGCGCTATACGGATCTATGTCAAAATCAAATGGTATTTTTTCTTCTTCATTATAAAGTCCTTTGTATGATACATAGGCGGTATCTGAAAGGGTATAACCCATGTTGGTTACACTAAAATTATCCGTAGTAAAAGCCAGGGTACCGGTATTGTTAATAGATGTTGTTTTATAAGCAGTTACAGCTACAAGCGGGATACCGGAAACGGAGCCTGTAGCAGTAGAGGATACATCCATATACAAATTAAGAAAACTCCAGTTGCCTTCTAAAGCTACAACAGGATCAGGATTATTACCATTCCCCCCATTATTGATCGTATCAACCGACATTTCCTTTTGACAGGAAAAGAAAACCATAGCAATAAAGGGCAGGATGAAAATTTTTTTCATATAAAAAAATAAAACTGTTTAACAAATATACGATTATGAAATAAAGATGGTTTGGTGAAAACAGGGATATTAGGCTAAAGCAAAAGCCCTGTAAGAGCTTCTACGCTTACAGGGCTTTTGTTTTTATTGAATTATAAAACTAATCCTTGAGGTTCAGGTACTTTTTAACGGCATTATAGTCATTCCAGTCTACTGCCGAAGCCTTACGTCCTACTGCTGTGCTGCCAGGAATAACTATATAGCGATATTGCCAGGCTTTATCTCCGTTATTATTTGTAAAGGTTGATGCATCTTCAGTTGAATAAAAAGTAATTTCCCCCACAGTATAATAAAGATTGATATTTAGCACCCCGGTTAAAGCATATAAGTCTGTAATTGGCAGAGCAAAAACAGCCGGACTAGCTGCAGTACCTGCGTTTAGATATACCTTAATATCTCCTGCAGTTAAAACCTCTTCAAGTATTAATGGTGCGCTAAGCGTCGCCGACCATGCCAGGGTATCCAGCACTCCGTTGGTCGTGGCTGTTTCCGGATCAAATGTTACATCTTTCCAATCAGAATAAAAAACATTGGCAGGATCCCCTTGATCCCCCTTGTCCCCTTTTGCTCCCTGTGCACCGGTTTCCCCTTGCGGTCCCTGTGGACCTTCTTTAGCGCAGGAAGAAAATAATATAGTTGTTGCCAGCAAAACTGCGGCAAGTGATTGCAGCGTCAATTTTTTCATAAAGTAATTTTTGGTTTGTTAATAATACTAAAATAACAAATAAACAGCTATAATTAATCACCTGACTATAACAATCCGTCAGTCTCATAAAAAATATCTATTACTGTTTATCCGGAATATACAGATGGCATTATGCTGCGCAAATATCATGGCGCAAACCAGTGTATCCATGCCCTGGCATTGGAAGCATTTACCATGTCATATTCATCTTCACTTATCTGCACCAGGTAATACCCATCGCTTTCCAGCATTTTGATTGCGGTATTCACGTATGGATCAACAGCATCATCCGGAATATCGCCAAGATCGCCCAAATAGTTTCCGAAACGTATACGCCCGTCAGCAGTAAAAGTTGGTGCACGGAAAGCAGTCCCAAAACTTAACGTTAATGTACCATCCTCATTCATAAGATAGCCCGCAAGATCGTAAGTAATGCCACCACTGGCTCCAAACTTTGGAAAGAAGCTTAATGCTACAAAGTTCTCAATGCCTGTAAGTCCATATGCATCATCCACTCCATCCACATGAAATCCTGTAAGCGATACCCAGTATCCGTCTTCATCCACCATACGCTGCCACCAACGGCGGGGAGCTTCGGTGTCAAGTACCTGTGGTTTTATTACGCCTTTTATTGAAGCGTTGGTACCATTGCCAACATTGCCACTAATTGTTTGTGTGAGATTCGACCATACGGGGTCAAAAAAACCTGTAACCACCGTTGTACCTGCAAGAAATGGTTGCGCAAATTCAATTCCGTTTAACCCAAAATATATTTTAGTTGTAAAAGAATTCGCATTACCCTGGCCATCTGTCCAGGTGATAATAGCCATTCTTGTGCTAAGATTGAAATTAAGGTCATATGATTGACCGCCTACGGTAAATTGTTTAAAATACTGCAGTATTTTGTTAAAGATGTTTTGAAACAGGTTCACATTAAACTCTCCGGTAGTATAGCCTTCTTCTTCCTGCTGTGTTGCTTTAACCAGCATCGCTTTGCTGCCATTAACCCTTCCTGTTAGCTGTATGGTATCAACGCCGGAGGAATCGTTAAAGAAAAATTCAAAATCAGATAGGAGCCCCTGTGCCCAAACCCCGTTATTTACTGCCGGTGCCGGATCTGCAAGTACGTGAACATATGAATATGTATCAAAAATAAGACTGGGTTGCTGCAGCGCTTTCAAACGGTAACTGCTTTCTTTGAGCGTAACCGCCGAAGCAGAATCAAAGTCGGAAACCATTTGCACCCTGTTATCATTATTGAACTTTACATAAAAACCATAGGCGCCGCCACCTGCCGGCTCTATGATCAGCCTCCAGCCATACTGGGCTCCGCTTAATTGTTCCTGGTAGGCGCTGAGCTTTTTTGATAAGCGTTCATCGGGGGATTCGCTGAACAAATGATCATCTTCTTTACGGCAGGATGATATTGTTACTACCAGTAAAACAATATATATAATCAGCTTTCTCATAATATTTGAATGATAAGTCGTTTCTTAATAAAGCAAAGTATTCACTGCTGTCCTCACTTTTTGTTGTAATGTGGCAAAATCTATATTCCAGGCCTGTTTGTAATAGTTTACCACAATTGATCTTTTGGCTCTTAATCTTGCAATGGCCTGGTCTTTTGTTGTGCCTCTGTCAGAAATGCCATCGGGAATAGAAGCGAGTATTTCTTCAAACCAGGCATCACCATTTACCAGCAGGTATGAAATCATTTCTACAAAATCATCATCAATCGTATTCATAGAGTAGGAAGTAATAAATCCATCCCGCAAAGCTTCTTCATCAGTATAATCCTGCCAGTTAGAGGTAATAAGGCTTGGGTTCAGGTTTTTGAAATCAGTTGGGTATAATATGTTTTGATGAAGGATGTGACCGAATTCATGATGGATCGTCAGAAACATTTGTTTGATCCAGAAACTGTCTGCCACATTATAATCAACCATTCCTTTCACTTTTGTGTAGTTAATGGCTAACAGGATAATTTTTTTACCACCTTCAGCAACCCCAAGCTTAATGGCGCCGCTTTCTTCAAGGGCGGGACTGCCAACCATGTAAATTATTTTGGGAGAGATTTTATTAAAAAATTCAGGAGACGCAACAGTAGTATATGGATTGATCCATGTTTTACGTACCGCGCTTAATATAGGTGTAATGTATTCTTCTTTGGGAGGAACTGTTATGTAAGTTATATCGCCGATATCTTCAAAAGCATCCCATTTATACTTCACATTAATGTTGTAAGGGGTAATGAGAGAATCATTGATCCATTTATCTATACTCCCTTCGGCCCAGGTTCCTCCACCAAGATCAACGATATTGTCTGCTTCCGAAGGATCAAAATCTTCCTTTACACAGGACGATATACCTGCTGTAAAAAACAAACACATAAAATATATTACTGACTTTTTCATACGTGTATCAATTATCTGTTCAAATCTGTGATACCTGAAAGTTTAACGCCATCAGGTAATTTTAACTGGCGTAGCTTATCGTCTGGTCCAATTTCTACCGTATTGGCAACCGCGCCCCCGGCGCCAATAAAATCATGTGTTACAGTCAAGCCATATCGCAGTATATCAAACCAGCGCATGCCTTCGTGCACAAATTCAAGGCGTCTCAATTCAAGAATATATTTAACCAATGCATCCTGTATACTAAGCGTATTATTGTAATGCAGTCTTATTTTGCTTTGCGTTAAAGCCATATTTGCAGGTATGCTGCCGGGAGTAACACCTGTAAGCCTTGTGCTTAAAAAAATATTCAGGTCGTTGATGGCACCGTTATAATTACCGAGATATGCATTAGCTTCCGCCTTATTAAATAAAACTTCTTCTGTTGTAAAAAGACAAATTGTTCCATAGGGAAGCCCGAAGTCGGAAGTAGGATTATCCAGTGCAAAATCAGTATAATTCAATTTTGGTACAGCGGGGTTTCTTTGTGAACCTACAAAGCCTGTAATATATGCCCACTCGCCGCCTGTAACCTCTAATGGTACATCAAATACATCGCTCATAATTGCAGGCGTGAGCGCATATCGGTAACGAACATAATTAAGCGCGTAATTGTAGATGGAAGAAGGCGTTACCAGTAACAGGTTGGCAGGCTCGGTTGTTTTTTGATATTCTGCAGGCAGGTTATTAATACCATAGGTTTGATAGGTTGTATTCCATGGGCGCAGATTGGGTAAAAAATCCGGTACAGAAGCATTGGCATATTGCACTGTTTTTTCATAATCCTTTTTATACAAATAAAATCTTGAGGCAAAAGCATTGGCGGCAGAACGGGTGAAATGATAACGGGGAACCTTATACGAAGCATCATCAAGTAACGGTAGTCCTTCCAACAGGTCTTTTTCAATATTTTCATATACGTCTGCCACCGTGCCGCGGCTGTATTGTTTATTAACTATAGTTTCAGGTTCTGTTACATATGGCACGCCGGGGTTTGATGCAGCAGTGCCGGCATCATAGGGTTTGGCATAAAAAGTAACCAGCATAAAATGTGCATATGCTCTTGCCACCAATGCTTCTCCTTTCTGGCTTTGATAGTCATCAGGATTTGCTGCCTGGTTACAGGCTTCAAGCGCCTGGTTGGCCGAAGCGATGGCTGTGTAACATGCGTGCCAGTAATAATCAGGTGAATCCTGTTCGGAATTGGGAACATTCTCAAATGCGTAAGGCGCCGAGTTAGTAACATCAGCTTCGCCCGATCCTTTGTCTCCGGCATTGTCAGACATTGCTTCTGCAAATGGCATATAATTACCCAAAGGATAAGCACTGGCAAGCAGTTGCGAAACTTTTGCCGGATCGGTAAGCTTCGCACGGTTATCCGGTTCTTTTTCAAGATACTTATTGCATGAGCTCATCAGCATGAGCAGCAATAAATAAAAACCAGGTGTATACTTCATAATATCTTAATTATAATCCAACTTTTAATGATAATGTTATTTGCTTTTGCACAGGCTGGGCAACGCCACCGGCGTTAAAAAATTCCGGATCCTGGCCTTTTAATTTCTTATCTGAATAAATCAACCAGGGATTTATAGCCGCGGCAGTTACTGAAACTGTTTTAAAGAAATTGGTTTTTTGCAGCATAGCCGCTGGCAACTGGTAAGAAAGCGATACCGTTTTTAAACGGATAAAGTCCCCACGGGCTACTCTTTCTGTTGAATAATTATAGTTATTATACGGATAATTAAATGATGTTGAATTAACGAGTATGTACTGGTAATAATCCATGATAGACGGGATATTTGTGGTATGCTGATCACCCGGCATAACCCACCTGTCGTAAAACTCTTTGGGAGTAGCGTCCCATTCCGAGTAGTTATTTTTGAAAGCAGGGGCAAGTCTTATTTTATTACCCAACTGGTAAGTAATAAAAATGTTCAGTGAAAAGGCTTTGTAAGCAAAAGTATTATTCAATCCTCCGGTTATCTTGGGGTCAATCGAACCTTCAAACTTCAGGTTTCTCACACTATCAGATTGCATGAATACCGCTGAAGAAGTTTTGCCTTCTTCATTAATAAATTCAGGTACCCCGGTATTTGCATTTAAGCCTGCATATTTTATGGAGAATAATCCATTTACAGGGTACCCCTGGAGATTGCCGCCTTCCTGCTTTACCAGATCAAATATCTGTGGCAGGTATTCCGAATTAGTGATCTTAGTAGTATTATATCCAAAAGTGAGGTTTACTTTCCAGTTCCAGTTTTTTCTTACTATGGGTTGCCCGCCTATAAGCAATTCGGCTCCCTGTGATGTCATGTCAGCATAGTTGGCGGTTTTAAGGTATTCACCTCCTATACCCGATGTTTTAATCAAACCTATCAGGTCAAAGCTGTTGCGGTGATATACATCTATACTTGCGGTTAACCTGTTGTTGAATAAACCTGCGTCCAAACCAATATTGGCTGTATAGTTTTTCTCCCATGTAAGCTCAGTATTGGCAAGATTCGCTATATAAATAATGGTTTCTACATCTGTAAGATAAGGGCGATGGATATTTATGGTGCGCAAAACGATATTGGAATTGGTAGCTGGCCCCAGGCTTGCTGTTAAGCCATAGCTGGCACGCAATTTTAAATAATTTACTGCGTCAACATCACGCAAAAATCCTTCTTCATTAATATTCCATGCACCGCCAAAACTCCAGGTTGGTAACCATCTTGCCTGCCTGGATGAACCAAGCCGGTTGGAGCCATCATATCTTACCGTACCGTAAAAATTATATTTGTCTTTAAACGTATACTGTGCATTGAAATAAAAAGCTGCAAAGCGGTCAAAGTCCTTACTCATTCCATAGTATGGGTAATTTTGTTCAATCATCTGCTTCAGTATCTGGAAGTCAGGAGAGGCAACGCCACCATTATCATACTGGTACCCATAACCGTTAGAAGAAGCATTCTGGCGATCAGCGTATTTTATTTGCTGACCCAGCAGCAGGTTCAGGTCATGCTCATCATCATCTCCAAATTTTCTTGCATAGTTTAAGCTGTTGCGCACATCAAAATTCAGCAGCTGGTCTTCCACCCTGTTATAAAAACCGCCATAAGGCAATACCACTACTTTTTCAGCGCTTGGGTTTTCCGGGTCCTGGTATAAGAATGGATTGTTTCTTCTTATTTCGGATGTGCCGGCAGCCCGGTAAGCATTTGCCATATTTGAGTTTTCAGTTACCTCATGCTCCCGTGTAGAGCGTACATAACGTAAAGCTCCAATAAATTCATAACGCAGGTGAGGAGTGAATTTATAAGTAGCCTCGCCCTGCAGTTTAAGATCAATTACATTGATCTTAAGCTTGTTGTTTTCAAGCTCGGTAAGCACATTAAAAGGCGCAAAATTCCTGGTGAAATATTCCCGCTCCCCGTTTTCGTCAAAAGCAGTAATAGTCCTGTTGGTATTTAATGCAAAGCTGAACGGATTGATATCAAAATTCCTGTCATAAGCTCCTGTAACAGCATTGGCTGTTCTTGATACTGTGCCCGGCGCTTCCTGCTGGCGGTAGGAGCCTGTTGTTAAAAACCCTGCAGAAAACTTATCAGAAAAAGTATAGTTATTCCTGAAGTTTAAAGTATAGCGCTTTACATTATCAGCCAGCGTCCAGCCATTATCGTTATAAAAGCTTGTAGAGAAAAAAGATTGCAGCCGCTCTGTTCCGGAAGAAATGCTCAGTGAATGTTCCTGGATGAATGATTGGCGGAATAGAATATCAAACCAATCGGTATTTGCTTTTGCATAGCGCAACAGGTATTCGCGTTTGGCTTCCTGTGTATTAGGCATAGCAAAGTTTCCGTCAGGAAGCACTTCATTTATAAGGTCGTAATATTTTCCGTACACACCATAATTACCATTTTTTAATACATTTGTTGTAAGCCATCCTTTGCGATCCAGCTCAGATACAACCGACATTTGCTGGGCCGAGTTCATAATATTATAGTCAGCATACTGTGGTTTAAATTGCGTGCTGTAGTTACCGGTATAATTCACTGTCTGCCGTCCGGCACGGCCTTTTTTGGTGGTAATAACAACAACACCATTCATTGCCCTGGCGCCGTATAATGCAGTAGCAGCAGCATCTTTTAATATGTCAAAACTTTCAATATCATTTACATTAATGCCTGCAACAGATGAACCGAGCAGTGTAGTCGGGTCTCCGCTTGATAGCTGATCGTTGGAAATATTAACGATATCTTCCAGCACAACCCCGTCTACAACCCATAATGGTTTGTTCTCCCCGTTAATAGATGTGGCACCCCGTATCCTTATTTTTGGTGCTGCGCCAAATGTGCCTGATATATTTTGAACGGATACACCGGCAGCCCTTCCTTCCAGCATCCTGCTCACATCTGCCACACCATCTATCTTCACATCTGCCGCTTTAAGAGAAGTGGCGGCTCCTGAAAATTTCTTTTTATCAAGGTTTTGAAACCCGGTTATTATTACTTCTGATAATGCACCTTCTGTTTTTGCTAAAGTAACAGATAAAAATTTTTCTCCCCGGTAAACAATGGTTTTAGGTGCTCTGCCTATAAAAGTGAAAGATAACTGGTCACCCACTTCGGCGCCTATCGCAAATTCACCGTCAGCATTTGAAGTAGTTCCCTTACGGGTTCTTAGATTTTCGATGGATACCCCGCCGAGCACAACGTTTTCATCAGCATCACTTACCTTACCCCTTACCGTTACAGTATCTCCGAAGTGCAAATGTTCAGGTGGATATACGGATTTTAACGGCTTTGCTGCGACATCGGAAGCAAGAAAAAAAAGAATTGTAAGGAATAGTATACCCGGCAAACGAAGGATACAGGCAGGAGCTTTTTGGCAATTCCTCATATCAGTAGTTTAAATATTCTTTTAACAGGACAACTATTATAACCAAAATGTTGTTGAAAAAAGTAATTTTTTTTAGAATTATACGAAGTTAAGGGTAAGAAGGTTTAAAAAATTTTCTGAAGGGGGTTAAGTATATTATCTTTGCAAGGCTTTTCGATATTTCTTGCTCTTGATACGTTGTTGATTTCATTATCTTAATATATTTAAAATAAAATATTAATAAGATTGAAGTCATTAAGTAATTCATTACTTATTTTCGCGGCTTCTTAAAACAATTTAAAAACAATAAAATAATTATAAAATGAAAAAATACAGAGCCGGGGTTTTATATGGCGAAGAACTGGAAGCGCTTTATAATGATGCACTGCATAACCAGTTTGCATTACCGGCAGTAAATACTATCGGTACCAATACGATCAACGCGGTTCTTGAAACTGCGGCAAAAGTTAATTCCCCGGTAATCATACAATTTTCAAATGGCGGAGCGCAGTTCATAGCCGGTAAAGGAATGCCTAATGATAACCTGCAGGCAAATATATCAGGAGGTGTTTCAGGCGCATTGCATATTCATAATGTAGCCAAATATTATGGAGTGCCTGTTGTACTGCATACTGATCATGCTGCAAAAAAATGGTTGCCCTGGGTAAGTGGACTGCTGGATGCCGGCGAGCAATATTATAAAGAAAAAGGCCAGCCTTTATTCAGCTCTCACATGCTTGACTTAAGTGAGGAGCCTATTGAAGAGAATATTGAGACCTCTGTAAAATTCTTTAAAAGAATGCAGCCACTCGGTATGAGCATCGAAATAGAGCTTGGAGTAACCGGTGGTGAAGAAGATGGTGTTGACAACAGCGATGTTGAAAATGATAAATTGTATACACAGCCTCAGCATGTAGCATATGCCTATACTGAGCTTGGCAAAATAGGTAAATTGTTTACCGTTGCTGCCGCTTTCGGCAATGTGCATGGCGTATATAAACCAGGTAATGTAGAGTTACGTCCGATTATTCTGCACAATAGCCAGGTATATATTCAGAATGAATTTAAAACCGGCGAAAAACCGGTATATTTTGTATTCCACGGCGGTAGTGGCTCACCACAACACCAGATACGTGAAGCCATAAGCTATGGTGCTATTAAAATGAATATTGACACTGATATGCAGTGGGCGTTCTGGGAAGGAATACTCCAGTACTATAAAAAGAATGAAGGTTACCTGCAGGGCCAATTAGGAAACCCCGAAGGTGAAGATAAACCCAATAAAAAGTATTATGATCCGCGTGTATGGCTGCGTAAAGGCGAAGAAACTTTTGTAAAACGCCTTGAAGTTGCATTTGAAGATTTGAATTGCATTAACAGGAACGCCTAAACCTGAGCTGCATTTGCTGTATTTTTAAAGGAGCTGTTGTTTTCAATAGCTCCTTTTTATGGTTATAATATGTTGAGTTATGGCTGTGCAATAATTGCAAGGGAGCCCCTACGCCGAATTTCTTCCCGCATTGATAATGCCAAAAGAACAACGCATTACCAACTTCTCATACGTTTTTTTATGGGGAGATTCCACCAATGCTTCTTCAAGTTCTCTTACTTTTGTGATGGCGTATTGCTGTATGGTTACCAGTGGTAACACAATGCGTTCTCTCATTTGTACCGAAAGCTGTTCTACAGGATAATCTGCCATCAACTCAGTGTTGCCTGTTAATTTAAAGATATATGCTTTAGTGAGCTCGTATTCGCTATAGATCTTATTCCATATTTCCCCGTACAAAGGATGTTTTGATAAAAACATCGTCATAGGAAAAAAAGATTTTTTCATTGACATTTCGCAGTTGCCAATCAAAGTTTTAAAGAAAGTGGAGTGATCGTACAGGTGCCTGATCTCATCCCATCTGCCTTCAGACTCTAACTGTTTAAAAGCGGTTCCCACACCATAGTAACCTGTTACGTTTTGTTTTAACTGGCTCCATGCGCCCACAAATGGAATAGCCCTTAAATCTTTCAATGAAAGTTTTCCTGAGGCGCCTCTTTTTGCCGGGCGGCTCCCGATATTTGTTTCGGCATAAAAACGCAACGGGCTTGCGTGACCAAGGTATTCTAAAAATGTAGGCATATTTTTTAATTCCAGGTAAGCATCAAGGCTTATCTCAGAAAGTCTTTGAATCAACTCCTTTTCAGAATCTTTTAAGGCCAGCTTTTGTGAGGCAAACAGGTCATTTGAAATACCGGCATTGATCAACTGTTCAATATTAAACTGCGCAGATTCAATGGTACCGAAATTGGAACTAACCGTTTGTCCCTGAATGGTAAGCTGAATTTCTTCGTTGGCTATATTTTTTCCGAGCGATGCGTAGAACTTGTGTGTTTTGCCACCGCCTCTTGCCGGCGGACCGCCACGACCATCAAAGAAAACAACACTTACCCCATGCTGCCTTGATATTTTGGTAAGTTCTTCTTTTGCTTTATATATGCTCCAGTTGGCCATCAGGTAACCACCATCCTTTGTACCGTCAGAAAAACCCAGCATAATGGTTTGCTTGTTTTTCCTGCGCTGCAAATGCGCCCTGTATTGCGGAAGGGTATATAACTCTTCCATAATAGCCCGTGCGTTTTTTAAATCATCAATGGTTTCAAACAGCGGCACAATATCTACGCTCAGTTCTTCTGCTTTCCATCCACTCATCAAAAACAAACCATATACTTCCATAGCATTCAGCGCACTGTTACATTGGCTTATGATATACCTGTCGCAGCCTTCCTCACCATTGGCGGTTTGTATTTGTTTCAGGGTAGCCATCACCGTCAGCGTATCCTTATGCACCTCATCTGTAAGCAAAGCAGGGTCTGCCGTTCCTGTGATATTCAGCAGCACTTTTATTTTTTCTGCTGTACCAAGCTCACTATAGTTTGCAGGAAGAATATTTGTTCTGGCAGCAATCTCCTCTGTTATTTTTGTATGCACCGTACTTTCCTGCCGCAGATCAAGCGATGCAAAGAACAGCCCGAATACTTCTACTTTGTTGATCAGCGTCTCTACCAGTTCAAGAAACAAACCATTATGTTTATATATTAATGTTTCCCGAACGTTGTTGAGCGTATCTAAAATTTCTTCTTTGGTAAGATCGCTTATATGCCCCGGAACAAAAACATTATTGTACAGCTTTGTTTCCAACTCCTGCAAGGGAATGTCAACACCTTTAAAAGTCAGCCTTCTTTTTAAACGCCTTACATCTATATAATATGATTTCAGGATGCTCTCACGCAAAGCTCCTGCAACTTTTACAGTAGTATCTGTTTTTACAAAAGGATTACCATCTCTGTCGCCGCCGGGCCAAAATCCCATTCTTAAAATAGGATTGGTTGCTGATATACCCTCCGGCATATTGTTTTTCATAAACGCCACAATTCTTCCTGCCGCCGGGTAAAAAACATTTACAAGGTACCATATCAGGCTTACCGCCTCATCATAAGGGGTTGGCTTTTGCTGCTTGAAGAAGGGCGTTTTACCCAACTGCTGCAGGTACATATTAATATTGTTAATATTATTTTCTGCGATAGCTCTTGAAAGATCATGAATAATACCAAGCACAGCGCCGGGATAAAATTGTGTAGGATGCGCGGTCAGTACAAGGCGCACATTAAATGTATCTGACAGATCCTTTAATTCCTGCTCTTTATTGAACTGTACCACTTCAGACTGAAGATTCTTCAGCGTTCCCGGCCCATTCATATCATTCACTGTTGTAAATGCCGCATCTTCCAGCGCATCAAACAATACTACCTGCCGCTCCACATATTGTACAAAGCGAAACAGCAGATCAAGCCTTTCTTCTTCCTTACTGTATGCGGTATGTTTACTAAAAAAATCTTCAATGATCTGTGTTGGGCTCATCATCTTTGTATAGCCTTCTTCACAATAATTAAGCAGGAGCGATAACAGGATCCCTGTTTTCTCTATCCTGTGAAAGGGAAGCGAAGTAAATAAGCTGTTATACAACTGAAACTTACGGCCTACAAGATTCTGAAACTGTATAAGAGAAGCATTTGAGCTTGCCATGCGCAAAATTGGTATTATTATCAATTATTGATTAAACATTAGCCTGCTGTTGCATTTACAGCGGCAGCCATAAAATATTCCAGACAAGCAAACTATAATGGCGCATGAAATTAGTTAAAAAATGAGTAATTGAGCGGGCATTTGATGTTTTTTTAAAGAAATGAAATTTCTTTTTTTAAATTTCTATTTAAACGGTAGAGTCTTTAGTGAGTATAATGTATCAACCTGTGCATATATTTTTTTGCTATTGCATAAATCTGTTTTACCTTCGGCGGCGTTAATCAAAAAATGGTATACTCCAAACGATATAATTTCTCTTCTTCCGCTATTGCTACGGCGGTTGATACCATTATTACCACAACAACCACAACCCTCAGTTGAGGGTAATGATCACGCATATTATACATTGGGCTTACAGCTATGGTTATCCGGAGAGATAAAAGGTTGACTTATATAAAATCATTCTCAAAATCATTTATATGCAGGTGTTGAAATTCGGCGGAACTTCTGTAGGAAGCGCTGATAACATAAAAAAGGTTATAGATATAGTAAGAAAGGCTTTACAAAAAGACAGGACGGTTGTGGTTGTTTCGGCATTGGGCGGCACAACTGATGCATTACTGAATGCAGGCGCTTTAGCTTCAAACGCCAATGAACAGTATAAAGATGAGCTGCAGCGCATAGAGCAACGCCATCTTGAAGCAGTTAAGCAACTTATTCCCGTACAGCAGCAGAGCGGCATGCTGAGTCTCGTTAAAAAAATATGCAACGAAATTGATGATGTATGTAACGGTGTTTTTCTGCTCGGCGAATTATCTGCCCGTACAAAAGACAGGATTGCCAGCTATGGCGAGTTGATGTCTTCTCAAATCATTGCAGGCGCGTTTAACAGCGCAGAAACCCCGGCAATGTGGAAAGATGCAAGAAAACTGATCCGGACCAATGCAAATTTTGGGAACGCGCAGGTAAATGCTGACATCAGTAAAAATCTCATTATTGAGTTTTTCAATACACACCAGGATCCATTGGTGATATTACCGGGCTTTATCGCTTCTGATGAAAATAATGAAACTACCACCCTGGGCAGGGGAGGTTCTGATTATACTGCCGCGATTGTTGCGGCGGCTTTAAATGCGGCTTCGCTTGAAATATGGACTGATGTATCTGGTATGATGACAGCAGACCCGAGATGGGTAAGTGGTGCAAAAGTCATTTCTTCTATCTCGTACCAGGAGGCAATGGAACTCTCTCATTTCGGTGCTAAGGTACTTTATCCTCCCACTATACAACCTGTATTGGGTAAAGGTATTCCGGTAGTAATTAAAAACACATTTGCTCCGGAAGATGCAGGAACAACCATAGCAAAACATGCAGTTACCAACGGTAATGCTATTCGTGGTATTTCAAGTGTGAGTAATATCGGGCTGATCAGCCTTGAAGGTAGTGGCATGGTGGGCGTGCCGGGTTTTTCAAGAAGGTTGTTTGAATCGCTTTCACTTTCTAAAATAAATGTCATATTAATAACACAGGGTTCTTCCGAACATTCTATATGTGTGGGTGTGGAAACACCTTTCATACAAAAAGCGAAAGAAGTGGTAGACACGGAGTTTGAAGATGAAATACGCATGGAGAAAGTACAGCCGCTTGTGGTAGAAATGGACCTTTCCATTGTAGCGCTTGTAGGGGAAAATATGAAAAGCCATCCTGGTATAAGTGGTAAGATGTTTGGTGCATTGGGTAGAAATGGCGTGAATGTGCGTGCCATTGCACAGGGTTCATCTGAGCGTAATATTTCAGCAGTGGTATCTACAAAAGATGTGCGTAAAGCCATCAATGTATTGCATGAAGAATTTTTTGAAACTACCAATAAGCAGATCAATCTTTTTATTGCCGGTGCGGGAAACGTGGGCAGCAAACTGATGGATCAGTTAAAGCAACAGCAGGAATGGCTTGCAAAACATCTTCGTTTAAACCTAAAGGTTATAGGGCTTGCCAATAGCCGCAAAATGGCTATTGATGATAGTGGTATTGATCTTAATCACTGGCAGGAAAAATTAGCCGGCGGTGAAAGTGCCGACATCAATAATTTTATCAGTATTATTATCAGCAAAAACCTTCGTAATGCCATATTTGTTGATGTTACCGCGAGTGATGCGGTTGCAAAAGTGTATGATAAGCTTTTACAGAAAAGCGTATCAGTAGTAGCATGTAATAAAGTAGCGGCATCTTCCTCTTATGCTTATTATAAAAACCTGAAAGATCTTGCAAGGGCATTCAACTGCGTGTATTTGTTTGAAACCAATGTTGGCGCAGCCTTGCCCGTAATCGGCACATTAAATGATTTGATGCGCAGTGGTGATAGAATCAACAGGATAGAAGCGGTATTAAGTGGTACGCTGAATTTTGTATTCAATAATTATGATGGCAGCCGCAGTTTTGCAGAAGTAGTAAAACAAGCGCAGGATGAAGGTTATACCGAGCCTGACCCCAGGCTGGACCTGAGCGGTACAGATGTAATGCGTAAGATCATGATATTAGCCCGGGAATCTGGTGAGCAAATGGAAATGCAGGATATTACCTGTAATGGCTTTTTACCCGATAGCTGCATGAATGGTGATGTCCCGGCATTTTACGAGGAAATGAAAAAGCATGAGGCGCATTTTAAAAAGTTGTATGACGAAGCAGCGGCTAAAAATTGTAAGCTGAAATTTGTGGCGCAATATGAAAATGGCAAGGCATTGGTAGGTTTACAACATATATCACCTGAGCATGATCTCTATCATTTATATGGAAAAGATAATGTAGTATTGTTTTATACCGAGCGCTATCCGTTGCAACCTTTGGTGGTGAAAGGCGCAGGCGCAGGCGCGGAGGTAACGGCATCAGGTGTGTTTGCGGATATAATAAGAGCGACAGCACAGTAAGGGTGAAGGTGGAAGGTATAGGGTAGAAGTGGTGAGCAGTCAGAAATTAATTTTACTTATAGTGTAAACCTGAAGACTGGTAGCTGACCGCAATTTCAAATTTCAAATCTTAAATCTCGAATGTTAGATAAAACAATTTCAGATGCACGCGGCAAATCCGTTACTATACATGCTCCCGGCACAGTAGCTAATATGGTTTGCGGGTTTGATGTATTAGGACTGGCATTGAATGAACCGTATGATGTAATGACCGTAAAGCTCATTGATGAACCTACGGTGGTAATACATAATGTTGACAGTTACAACCTGCCGACAGATCCTACAAGAAATGTTGCAGGTGTTGCCCTGCTGGAAATGATTGAAAAGCTAGATCGCAAAACAGGTTTTGATATCACTATTGAAAAAAGAATAAAACCCGGTAGCGGTGTGGGTTCCAGCGCAGCAAGCTCTGCCGGTGCCGTAGTAGCTGCCAATCATTTACTGGGTAATATTTTTAATAATGACGACCTGGTGCAGATGGCTATGTTCGGTGAGAAATTAGCTTCCGGCGTAAAACATGCGGACAATATAGCGCCCTGCATTTTTGGCGGGGTTACTCTAATACGCAGTATTCTTCCTTTGGATATTATCAGTGTTCCTTCTCCATTATTATATGTAACCGTTGTACATCCGCAGATTGAAGTACGCACAGAAGATGCACGGCAGATATTGAAGAAACAAATTTTGCTGAAAGACGCTATTAAACAATGGGGCAATATTGCTGGACTGGTAGCCGGCTTAATGAAAAACGATTATGATCTCATCAGCAGATCGCTGGAAGATGTATTGATTGAGCCCGTAAGAAGTATTCTTATTCCTGCATTTGCCGAAGTAAAAGCAAAATGCCTGGAAGCTGGTGCATTGGGAGGCGGAATATCAGGATCCGGGCCATCCATATTTATGCTGAGCAAAGATGAAGCAACAGCGCTTGTTGTAGAAAACGCCATGAAGGAAGTATATACGGCAACAGGGATTGCGTATCATACCTATGTAACCACTATAAATCCACAGGGAGTTAAAGTAATTGAATAAGTATATTGAATGTCATGATTATTGTAATGAAACGCAGATAGACGGATATTCATGAAGGATATCTGTGTTAATCAGTACCATCCGTATATTCTATGTGCTATTGATAATTAATACGGGTTTACGAACACGGAATACGAAAACCTAAACACAAAATAATTTAGCTTACCATATCATGAAATATTACAGTTTAAATAATCAATCGCCGGAAGTAAGTTTTAAAGAAGCTACCATTAAAGGGCAGGCGCCGGATAAAGGTCTGTATTTTCCAAAATCATTGCCAAAACTGGATAAAAACTGGTTTGATGATATTGCCGGAAAAACCAATGAAGAAATTGCATTTGATGTGATACAGCCTTATGCCGGCGAAGACATTCCGGAAGCTGATCTGCGCAGGATTGTAAAGGAAACCATTGATTTCCCGATACCGCTGGTTAAAGTAACAGACAATATATACTCACTTGAATTATTTCATGGACCAACCCTTGCTTTTAAAGATGTTGGTGCAAGATTTATGAGCCGTTGCCTGGGTTATTTTGCTAAAAAGGAAAGTGAAAAAATTACAGTGCTGGTGGCTACATCAGGCGATACCGGCGGTGCTGTTGCCAATGGTTTTTATGATGTGGATGGCGTGGATGTGGTAATATTGTATCCATCCGGCAAAGTAAGTTCCGTACAGGAGAAGCAATTGACAACCCTTGGAAAAAACATCTCTGCCATTGAAGTGAAAGGAACATTTGATGATTGCCAGCAAATGGTAAAGCAGGCTTTTGCCGATACCTCACTCACTTCTGAAAAATTTCTTACCTCAGCCAATTCTATTAATGTGGCCCGCTGGTTGCCACAGCAGTTCTATTATTTTTTTGCGTATAAACAATGGCAACAGAAAGACGCGCTGCCTGTAATTTGTGTGCCCAGCGGAAATTTCGGAAATATCTGCGCGGGTATGTTAGCGTATATTTCAGGTTTGCCGGTGCAGCATTTCATTGCGGCCTGCAACGCCAATAATGTAGTGCCGAGGTTTCTGGATAACGGCAATTACGAAGTTCGCCCTGCAGTAGCTACTTTATCCAACGCGATGGATGTTGGCAATCCCAGCAATTTTGTAAGAGTATTGGAATTATTCAACAATAATTTTATCAACCTTAAAAAAATATTATCTGGCTATACCATAACCGATGAGGAAACAAAAGCCACACTGAAACAGGTTAAAAAAGAAACCGGTTATTTGCCAGACCCTCATGGTGCGGTGGGTTATCTTGCATTACAACGTTATCTCGCAGAACATCCCGGTGAAAAAGGCATTTTTCTCGAAACCGCTCACCCGGTAAAATTTTATGATGTGGTAGAACCGGTGATCAATGAAACTGTTCCCATACCCGATGCTATCCAGCAAATATTACCACTCAAAAAACACAGTGTGGTAATGGATGCGGAGTATGGGTTGTTGAGGGAGTATTTGTTGAAAAACTAAATGACCCTCATCCTGATATACCCCAAGCTACCCTGTACACATTCTTTATTTAATCTGCGCTGTATACGAGGGGTTAAATAGCTGCAGCGCAGCGATCTTATTTGTAGCACTATAGTGGATAGCTCATTTTCAGGTGCAGCGCACCGAAATATTAATGTATCAGATTAATATTACGCCGCGCTGCGGCTTGCTTCATATTGTTGCCAGCTATAAACTTGCCTACCGGCAGGCAGGTATTATCGGTGCGCTGCACCTGTATTGCCTTTGTGTTTTTTCTAACGATAAACTTAAAACAACAAACCAGAAACTTTTCGATATTTGCAGCAAGAGGAATTTGGTATATGCACGATATAGAACCTTTTTACAACTGGCAACATTTATATACTTCTGATACTGATCCACGTTCACCTTTTTACGGGCGTGAGTATAGCGAGTTTGTCTTTTCTCAAACCATATACAATTATTATATACACCCGCAGTGGGATGAATTTGGTTCGCGGACATTATATATGAAAATTTTGTTTGCTGATTATGAACAGGGTTATGCTATAATAGAACTGATAGGAGAGTGGAATGATGCTATTGAAAATGATATACGAACCCTGCGGCGGGAAGTAACCGATGTGCTTTTTTATGAAGGCATAAAAAAGTTTATCATTATCGCGGATAATGTATTGAACTTTCATAGCAGCGATGACAGCTATTACGAAGACTGGTTCCAGGAAGTGAACGAAGAAAACGGCTGGATCGTAATACTGGATATGCCCGAGCAGTCGCAGCATGATTTTAAAAAAGCGAAATTGAACCGCTATGTTGAATTGCTGGATTTCCCAAACTGGCGCACTTTACAGCCTCAACACCTCTTTCAATCCATCGATAATCATTTGCTAAAAAGGCTCGATATGTAAAAAAATCAGTCACACTGATTTTTTACGGCGTTTGTGTGTTAAATTTGCGCCATTATCTAACCACTTCTTTCAGCATATGACCTGGAAACAAATCTTCACTTCTTCCATTGGGAAGAAATTTGTGATGGCGCTTACCGGTATTTCGTTAATTGCTTTTTTAGTTGTTCACGTTGGGCTTAATGCATGTATTTGGGCTAACGATAACGGAGAGATGTTTAATAAAGCAGCTCATTTTATGGGCTCTACCGTTGTTATACGCATTGCCGAAGTGGGGCTTTTTATTGGTATCATACTCCATATCATACAGGGGTTGATGCTTGAGTTTGAAAACAGGAGCAAGCGTTCTGTTGGTTACCAGGTTCCGATGGGTAACCGCGGCAGTAAATGGTATAGCCGAAGCATGGGCCTGCTCGGCACGCTTATTCTTTTATTTCTAATCATGCACATATACCATTTCTGGACGCCAAGCCGCCTTGGAGGTATTGGCAATATCCAGGCTTTGCAACCGGTTGAGTATAATGGTAAAGAATATCATAACCTGTATGCGGAAATGATCACCGTATTTCAGTCGCTGCTGGTGGTAATATTATATGTACTGGGATGTATTTCGCTGGCATATCACCTTATGCATGGTTTTGCAAGTTCTTTCCGTACAATGGGTCTGCATAACCAGCGGTACCATAAAATCATAAAAGCTACAGGCGTAGCGTTTTCTATTATAGTTCCTTTTGTATTTGCTATGATGCCTGTCTCTATTTACCTGGGATGGATCAGGTAAATAGCGGTAAGTGATAAGTAGTAGGTGATTAGAAATTTTTTTGTTATTAATCAGATCATATTATCAACGTAATTAAGCTATGTTGGATTCAAAAATACCTCCTGGCAAATTAGAAGAAAAATGGAACGATTATAAAGGGCATGTAAAACTGGTGAACCCTGCCAACAAGCGTAAGCTGGAAGTGATTGTTGTGGGCACAGGTCTTGCAGGTGCTTCTGCGGCCGCTTCACTTGGAGAAATGGGTTATAGGGTGAAGGCTTATTGCTTCCAGGATTCTCCCCGTCGTGCACATTCAATAGCAGCTCAGGGTGGTATCAATGCTGCCAAAAACTACCAGAATGATGGCGACTCTGTTTTCCGCCTGTTTTATGATACCGTGAAAGGAGGTGACTATCGCTCAAGGGAAGCAAATGTGCACCGCCTTGCTGAGGTAAGCGTGAATATTATTGACCAGTGCGTAGCGCAGGGTGTTCCTTTTGCAAGAGAATATGGCGGTTTATTAAACAACCGTTCTTTTGGCGGTACGCAGGTAAAAAGAACTTTTTATGCTGCCGGTCAAACCGGTCAGCAGTTACTGATAGGCGCTTACCAGGCGCTGGAAAGGCAGGTTGCGCTCGGTAACGTAACCATGTACTCCCGTCACGAAATGCTGGATATAGTAAAAATTGATGGAAAAGCGAGAGGGATTATCTGCCGTAATCTTATAACCGGGGAGCTGGAAAGGCACTTCGGTCATGCGGTGCTGTTATGCAGCGGTGGTTATGGCAACGTGTTCTATCTTTCCACCAATGCAATGGGCAGCAATGTAACCGCCGCATGGAAAGCGCATAAAAAGGGAGCGTATTTCGGGAATCCCTGTTTCACACAAATACATCCCACCTGTATACCCGTAACCGGCGACCACCAGAGCAAGCTTACGCTCATGTCTGAATCGCTGCGTAATGATGGGCGTATATGGGTTCCGAAGAAAAAAGATGATCCACGCAAGGCCAACGATATACCGGAAGATGAAAGGGATTATTATTTAGAAAGAAGATACCCTGCGTTTGGTAACCTCGTTCCCCGCGATGTGGCATCAAGAGCTGCGAAAGAAAGATGTGATGCAGGCTATGGCGTTGGTACAACAAAGCAGGCGGTTTATCTCGATTTCAAATACAACCTTATTAACAAATACGGAAGAACAGAAGCGGGCAAACAAGGTATCGAAAATCCTGACCAGGAAACACTGATACGTCTTGGAAAAGAAGTGGTGAAAGAGGAATATGGTAACCTGTTTGATATGTATGAAAAGATCACAGGCGAAAACCCCTATGAAGTACCGATGCGTATCTATCCCGCGGTACACTATACCATGGGTGGCTTATGGGTTGATTATGAATTGATGACATCTGTTACCGGGTTATATGCACTGGGTGAATGTAATTTCAGCGATCACGGCGCGAATCGTTTGGGTGCATCTGCATTGATGCAGGGGCTGGCTGACGGCTATTTTGTGATTCCGTATACATTGGGCAATTATCTTGCTGATGAAATTGGAACCAAGCCAATACCAACCACACATGAAGCGTTTGTTGAAGCAGAGAAAGCGGTTGCCGATCGCATCAATAAACTGATGAGCATTAAGGGAAAGCAGTCTGTTGAAAGTCTGCATAAGCGCCTCGGAAAAATCATGTGGGAAAAATGCGGTATGGCGCGTAATGAAAAAGGATTAAAAGAAGCCATTGAAGAAATAAGGACGTTGAAAAAAGAATTCTGGAGTGATGTGCGTATACCCGGTGAAATAAATGAAATGAACCCCGAATTGGACAAGGCCAACCGTGTTGCCGATTTCATTGAACTGGGTGAACTGATGTGTTTGGATGCATTGAATCGTGCTGAAAGCTGCGGCGGTCATTTTCGCGAGGAAAGCCAGACAGAAGAAGGCGAAGCGTTACGCCATGATGATCGGTTTATGTATGTGTCTGCATGGGAATATAAAGGCGATAGCGACTGGAATTTGAATAAAGAAGAATTGAATTACGATGTGATTAAGCCAACGCAGAGGAATTATAAGTAATGTGAGAATGTGGAAATGTGGAAATATTTTTAAACTAAGTTCTTTTTTATTATAAATGCTAACATATGGAACAGAAAAACCTCATCGCTGATAAGTCTTTAGATTTTGCAATTGAGATTATAAGCTTTTGCGAACTGCTTGAGCAAAACAGAAAGTTCGTTATCAGTAATCAACTTTTAAAAAGTGGCACTTCAATTGGGGCAAATGTTTTTGAGGCACAACATGCTGAAAGCAAAGCGGATTTCATTCATAAAATGAAAATCGCTGTTAAGGAAGCCAATGAGACCTTGTATTGGTTGTTGATTTGCGAAAGGAGTGAACATTATCCATATCAAAGTTCTTTAAAAGATCGAGTAGAGGAGTTAATAAGGATTATTTCAAGAATATTAATAACCAGCAGAAAAGCAAAATAGTAAAGAATCGTATTTAATAGAATTTATAATTATGTGAGCGGGTTGTAAATGAGGATTCATTCTCATATTTCCACATTCTCACATTTTCACATTAAGAACCATGGAACATTATAATATGAACCTCACACTTAAAGTGTGGAAACAGAAGAATAAAGACGTTAGAGGAAGCTTTGAAACTTACCAGGTAAGTAACATTTCATCTGAAATGTCGTTCCTGGAAATGTTTGATGTACTCAATGAACAATTGGTGCATGAGGGTAAGGAACCTATTGCTTTTGATCATGATTGCCGCGAGGGTATATGTGGTATGTGTTCCATGTATATTAATGGACGCCCGCACGGGCCATGGCATGGCACTACTACCTGCCAGTTGCATATGCGTGCGTTTAAAGATGGAGATACTATAGTGGTAGAACCCTGGAGAGCCAATTCTTTCCCTGTACTGAAAGACTTAATTGTTGACCGTGGCGCATTTGACCGTATTATACAAGCCGGTGGTTTTATTTCTGTAAATACCGGTAACGCGCAGGACGGTAATAATATTCCCATTGAAAAAGAGAAAGCGGATCAGGCTTTTGCTGCGGCTGCTTGTATAGGTTGTGGCGCCTGCGTTGCCGCATGCAAAAATAGTTCGGCAATGCTGTTTTTATCGGCCAAGGTTTCTCACCTCGCATTACTGCCACAGGGCGCACCTGAAAGAAAAACACGTGCTTTGAAAATGATCGCTCAAATGGATAAAGAAGGCTTTGGAGCATGTACCAATACAGGAGCATGTGAAGCAGTTTGTCCAAAAGAAATTTCATTGGATAATATAGCGCGACTCAATAAAGAATATCTCGGTGCAGCCGCTACCATAGACAAATAAGCATTATGTTATGAGAATAGTGTCCCTGGTGTTTTTCATTTTTACTATACTTTCATCTTGTAAAAAAGAAGAAACAGCATACCAGCAAATGACATCTACATTAAAGCAACACGATTGGTTTGTTTATAGTGTTAATACAAAGCAATTTGATGATATCTCCAATTTGTTGTTGAGTGATACTTCATATATAGTTGAGGATTGCTTGCAAAAATCCTTATTCAGCTTTAGAGAAGACAGTGTGTTTGAAAGAACCATGTATTGTAATTTTACTCCACCTTACCATGATAAAGGAGAATGGCATTTATCCGCAGACAGTATGCTCACCTCCATTATCTGGTATACACCTCCTCCGGCGAGTGGTTATACAACATTGAATTTTGGGTTCGGCCTAACCAAATTGCTTGAAATTTCTAATACTCAATTGGTGATCAGGAGAGAAGAAATAAGATATGATCTTGATGGTAACAGGTTCAGGAATGAAACCATCATTTCTTGTAAAAGTAATTAACTTGGCTCATATCGATATTAATAATGTATCAATAGAAAGTATTGAATCAAGCGGAAAACTTTCAAGAGATATTACGATCAGCGTTCTCCGGCTTGACAAAATTCATCCTGTAATCTCCGGCAATAAATGGTTTAAGCTTAAATATTATCTGCAGGATGCAAAAGCCAAAGGCTATAATAGCATACTCACTTTTGGCGGCGCATTCTCTAATCATATAGCTGCTACTGCGTTTGCGGCATCTTCACAACAATTGTATTCAATCGGCATAATAAGAGGGGGGGAGCCTGGATCATGGAGCCATACCTTGCTTGAAGCAAAGGCAAATGGTATGCAGTTGTATTTTGTATCACGGGAAGAATATAATGTATTGAAAAGAGCAGGTGATAGTACTATGCTTAAAAAGTTTGGCAATAACTATACTATACCTGAAGGTGGTTATGGCGCATTGGGTATGAAAGGGGCAGCAGATATACTAAAGATTGTTGACACTTCATTCTTTACTCACATTGCTTGTGCCGTGGGAACCGGAACCACGATAGCCGGTATTATAAAAGCGGCCTTACCGCAACAGCATATTATTGGCATAAGCGCTATGAAGAATAATACCGGGTTATCAGCAGAAATCAGTGCATTGCTGCAGGTTGATTCACTTCCTGCTGATTTTACGCTTAATCATGATTATCATTTTGGTGGTTATGCAAAGTATACAACTGAATTATTGTGCTGGATGAATGATTTTTTTTCTGCTTCGCGCATTCCCCTTGATTTTGTGTATACAGCAAAAGCTATGTATGGCATTATGGATATGGTTGCAAAAGATTATTTCCCTCCCGGATCAAAAATTTTAATGATACATACAGGCGGTTTGCAGGGTAATCTTTCCACAAAGCCCGGACTTTTAAAATTTTAGAGCATGTACTGCGTTATCTTTGCGTATTCCTTAAAATAAATACCACCCGACATCCAGTTTTGTATGAAAATGCTGCTCCGGATTTTTTTTGTTGCAAGCCTCTTTGTTTCAGGGAATATTGTAAATGCTCAGGATACATTGCCGGCATTTACAGTTAAGCACAGGAGCGGGAAAGTGATATTGAGCTGGGTGAACCATTTTAAAGTTGTTAAACAAATAAGTATACAACGCTCTGCAGATAGTTTAAAAGGCTTTAAAACCATTCTCACACTTCCTGATCCGTCTTCTGTTACAAATGGTTTTTTAGATAATAATGCACCGGATACCGTGTCTTTTTATAAACTGTATATCCTGCTGGACAGTGGTAAGTATGTATTCAGTAAATCACAAAAACCTAAAAAAGATATACCTCCGCCTCCACAACCGGCAGTTAAAAAAGAGACACCTGCTGTAGAACTGGCTGTAGCAACTCCCGAAAAGACAGCGGCTGCAGAACAGGCACTTTCCAAAATTTATGGACCGGAGACTACTAAAGTATCCAACAAAAAAATGAGCGACGGTTTAAAAGCAGATAGTGTGAATATGGTACGTCCTGAAAACGTTACGCCATCAGGATTTATATTTACCAATCCACAGGGGAATGTCACTGTAATATTGCCTAAGGGCAAGACAGAACTTTTTACCATAAAATTTTTTGATAGCAATGGAGATGAGCTATTCCAGTTGAATAATCTTAAAGAGCATACGATTGTGGTTGATAAATCAAATTTTATGCGGGCAGGTATTTACCGGTTTGAATTATATGAGAACAATGTGCTCAGGGAGAAGAATAAAGTAACCATTCCTAAAGATCCAGCCATCCGTTGATAAGTGTGCAGTCAAACACTTTTTCAAAATTTTCTTTCAAAATTGTTTTAACTTCTTCCATATCGGCATCAAAGCCTAATTCTTTTGCAAGAGAAGTAACCTGTTTGTTTTGTATGCCACAGGGTATAATATAATTGAAGTAATCAAGGTTGGTGTTTACATTCAAAGCAAATCCATGCATGGTAACCCAGCGGCTGCAACGTACACCCATCGCACAAATTTTTCTTTCCCGTCCTTTCACTGAAGGTTCAATCCATACGCCTGTTTCTCCTGCAGAACGTTCGCCTTTTATATTGTATGCAGCCAATGTAAGTATAATCACCTCTTCGAGATTACGCAGGTATTTGCCAATATCTGTATAATACTTTTCCAGGTCAAGCACCGGGTATCCAACTATTTGACCAGGGCCGTGAAAAGTAATATCCCCGCCACGATTGGTAGGATAATATTCAATGCCTTTTTTAACGCGATCTTCTTCACTTATAAGAATATGAGCAGCTTTTCCGCTTTTACCCAGCGTGTATACGGGAGGATGCTCGCAAAGCAGCAAATAATGACGGGTTGCTGCTTCTGAAACATTATTTGTTTGAGTGTTTACCGGTACTGTATTTTGAGAAGTGGCATATTGCGACTTGGCTTCTACATTCTGTTGCAATAATGTTTCCTGGTAGTCCCATGCCTGTTTATATGCAATGTCTCCAAGGTCTTTAAAAAAAACTTCCTGCATGGGTGCAAAGTTATTTCAAAATTTGTTTGGTAGGTGTGAAGATAATAGCACACGGAATACACAAATAAAAGAAGTTTTGTGAGGGGGGAGATTGCTTTGTCGCACAAGAGGTTAATGTTGCAAGTGCTCAGGCGGCGCGCAATGAGGGCGAGTGTGTTTGTAATTTACTATCAGACTAAATCAAAATAAATTACCATTCAATCACTCGCCGTATTGCGAATCTGCCAACGTGAAGTTTGAATTAAAGGTATATTGCGGCGGGTGAGGCAATCTCATACAACTTCAGGAGTTGAGATTGCCTTATCTTTTGCTAAAAGCAAAATCCCTGCGCGATCCGTGTACTATTTCAATTATTATCTTCCATCACCATCCAATAAATTGCCCAAACCGCCAAGTATACTGCCTTCTTCCCTGCGGTTAACCGTACCATAAGATAAAATACGGCTTGCTAAACGGCTTACAGGCAGCGTTTGTATCCATACTTTTCCTGGCCCGCGAAGTGTTGCAAAAAATACACCTTCACCGCCAAAAATGGTATTGCGTATACCTCCTACAAACTGGATGTCATAATCAACATCTTTTGTATAGGCAACCAAACAACCTGTGTCAATCCTGAGCGTTTCTCCATGGGTTAATACTCTTTGAAAGACATGTCCGCCCGCATGTACAAAAGCCATCCCGTCCCCTTCGAGCTTTTGCATAATAAAACCCTCACCGCCAAATAAGCCTGTGCCTAACCTTCTTTGAAATTCAATGCCAATGCTAACGCCCCGTGCCGCACATAAAAAAGAATCTTTCTGACATACTATCTTTCCTCCCAATTCATACAGATCAAGCGGAATAATTTTACCAGGATAAGGAGAGGCGAATGCAACTCTTTTTTTACCCTGACCAACATTGGTAAATGCCGTCATAAACAGGCTTTCACCTGTTAATAATCTTTTACCCGCGCTGAATAATTTATTCATAAACCCGCCTGATGATTTTTGCGAGCCGTCTCCAAATATGGTTTGCATTTGTATACCGTCATCCATCATCATAAACGCACCGCTTTCTGCCATCGCGGTTTCACCCGGATCCAGCTCTATATCTACATACTGCATTTCTTCTCCATAAATGCGATAATCAATTTCATGTGCTGTTTGCATAGTTTCTAAGTTTTCTTTTAATAAAAATACATATAGTGCAGAAATAAGAAATACCGTTTATAAAAGAAATATGAATATTAATACGTTATTTTAATAAAAGCCATATACCATGAATGATAACCTTGTACCATATTTTACAATGCTTTTTGCATTATTGATATTTTTTGCTGCATTGGTTCCTGCTATCTTTTTTTTATTAACACTCCAAAAAACACTAAATATAATATCACCTGAAAGCAGGCGAATGCAGCCTGGACAGGTTTGGTTATTACTCATTCCTCTTTTTAATCTGGTATGGCTATTTATTACTGTCAGCCGCATTGCTGATTCTATTAAAAATGAAAGTATAAGATTATATATTACTACAGATGAAGGTCGCCCTACTTATGGTATTGGTTTAATCATGTGTATATTTTATGTTGCCGGATCAATCCTGTCACAGTTAAGGTTTATCCCTTTGGCAGGAGCAATATTTTCCTTAGCCGGTATAATTTGCTGGATTATATATTGGATAAAAGTTAATGATTATAAAAATCTTATCCTTTCTAATAAAGATAATTTTATGTTTGACGCTGAGCATGAATCTTTCCCAATTAACCGCTAATCGTATTTTACAAATTTTTCTTTCTTTTTATCGGTTACCTTTTTTGCATTGTGGTAATAATGGCACAGGTATGTATTTACATCCGGATTATGTAAAATTCAAATTCCTGCATCTGGTATTCAGCTATCAGCTTTCAGGCATCAGCTATTAGCTTAACAACTGATGCCTGAAAGCTATTAAACACTATCTAAATTACGCATTATGAAAATGCATTTAACGATTGCCGTTATAGCGGCAACAGCTATTTTATTGTCATGTCATCAAAAGCAAAATGAAAAAGTTGCTATGAAGGAAATAGTTTTGGACGAACTGCAAAGCAATGCATCATCAGGCTTAGTATACAAGGATGAAGAAGTACAACGGGAGAGAGAATTCAAAGAACCTGAACAGCAAAAACCCTCATTGCCTCTTCAAAAAACACCGTCACCTGTTCCTGTGGATTGGAATAAGCAAATAATTAAAAATGCCGCATTGCAAATGCGGGTGAAAGCATTACAATCCGCAACCGCTGCAATACAGGAAGCGATAAGATCATCGGGTGGTTATATCGCGTCAGCTTCGGAAATTCGGCTTAGCGACAGGCTTAAAAGTGAAATGGTAATACGTGTACCAAGAGAAAAGTTTGAGGAACTGTTAAACAGGTTATCAGGTTATGCAGATAGCGTTACACAGAAAAGCATTACAAGCGAAGATGTTACAGGTGAATATATTGACACGAAGGCAAGAATACAGGTAAAGGAAAAAACAAGAGACCAGTATTTTGAATTCTTAAAGCGTGCAAAAAGTATTGAAGAAGTATTAAAAGTGCAGCGGGAAATAACCGGTTTGCAGGAAGATATTGAAGCCGCTGCAGGAAGAATCAATTATATACAGCATCAGTCGGCTTTTAGCAGTATTCATTTGTTGTTTTACCAGGATATACCTGTAACAACTTCGCCTAACATATCTCCTGGTTTTGGAATGGAAATATTGAATAGTGTTAAAACAGGTTGGACTATTATACAGTCGCTGGTCATTATGCTGGTAAGCATTTGGCCGATCTGGCTGATTGGTACAGGTGTTTGGTTTATATTCCGGCGCAGGAAATTAAAATTGGCTACTCAAACAAAATAGCTTGCTTTTTTATACATTCGGTTTATTAACCGGGTGTTATGAAAAAGAAAAAACTGGTAGTGCTTACCGGCGCCGGCATCAGCGCTGAAAGCGGTTTGAAGACTTTCAGGGATACTGATGGTTTGTGGGAGGGCTATAATATAGAAGACGTTGCTACGCCGCGTGCCTGGAAAAAAAATCCACAGCTGGTTTTAGACTTTTATAATATGCGCCGCAAAAATGTAATGGAAGCATTACCCAATGCGGCGCATATCGGATTAGCCGGGCTGGAAAAAGACTTTGATGTGCATATCATTACACAGAATATAGATGATCTGCATGAACGGGCGGGTTCCACAAAAGTGCTGCACCTGCATGGTGAAATATTAAAAATGCGCAGCGAGTATAATGACCAGCTTATTTATGATATAACTGAAGATATAAAGCTGGGAGATGTAGCAGAAGATAGTGCTCAATTACGCCCGCATATTGTTTGGTTTGAAGAAGCGGTACCCATGATAGAGCCTGCTGTTGCATTAGCCGGCAGGGCTGATATTTTTGTGGTGGTTGGTACTTCCCTTGCCGTATATCCTGCCGCGGGACTGATCAACTATACACCGCGGGATATTCCGAAATTTATTATTGATAAAAAGATCCCTTATACTTCTGCATTGCATGATATAGTAGCTATTGAAAAACCGGCAACGGAAGGGGTGGAGGAGTTGACAGCGTTATTGCAGAAATTGAAAATGTAGACTATAAAATTGAAGTTTGTAATAAAGAAATAAATAAGGCTATTGTGGAAATAAGAAAAGGTGAAACCTTTATGCATGATCTGTAATTGCACAAACACAATTACGCTCAAACATTACGATACCGTATGTAAAAGATTGATATTCTCCTGTGAGGTTGCTTCTCCCGCCGCGAAATACTTTTAATTTTATCTTCATGAGGCGGGATTTATAATGACATCATTACGGATGAATTGAAAATCAGTCTTTTTTAGCAGCCTTCTTTTGTATACCATGGGGTAGCGCCGATGGCACAGGAAAGAAACCATTAAGGAATTAAGAAAATTAAGTAAAAGCCTTCATGTACCTTAACTTCTTAATGGTTTTATAAAACAGCTATTATTTTTCCGGTGTTTGCATCGGTGAAACAGGATTTGCTACACAAAGAGTCACAAAGCATGCACAAAGTTACACAGCGCCTTTTATTATTCTTTGTGGCTCTTTGTGTAGCCTTTGTGTACCTCTGTGAAATAACCAGTGAATAATGCAACCGGTAAGCCGGGAACTTATAAGCTGTAAACGGCATCCTGCTGCATAGCGGCTAACTGTTTGTAGAAAGAAAGCAAATGTCATCTTTATATTTTTCCTGAATCAGGTTTGGTATTTGAAATGACGGAACCCGCAACCCTGGAATACGGCGCGTTCATCGTATTCGAACCCGCCCTCATGATGCCCTCGTATTTTTACAGTTCAATTTCTTCCTCTCTAAAAACAATTCCCTCTTTCCCCAATTCCTCCAGTACCGGCTCATATATTTCAGGCACAACAGGAATATGCAGCCCCCTTAATTTTATTTCATCTTTCAAAATCATTACAGCGGCAATTCCCAGCGGGAGGCCAACAGTTTTCGCCATTGCTGTTTCAAGCTTATTATCTCCTTTTACAACCAGCGAGCTTGAAATCTTTTTATGTACGTTGCTTTCTTTATGCATTATCTCATGCATCATGATGATCATATCCCTGTCCTTTGTATGCAACATCAGCCTGTCTTCTGCGCTTAACTGTATAATTTCAGCGGCAGAAAGTACCCCCTGACCAATCGCATCATCGCTGTATAGTTTGAGGTAAGCAAGCATTTCTTTTTGCTTTGGTGAGGAATTATCTGTTAATCCATGGTGGGAGAGGTGCTGCTGAAAGAAAGTGCGGTAAGATAATTGATCAGTATCATATCGTTTAACCTCATCCGTTAGCTTTAATGCGACAACCTGTTTCCAGCCATAGCAAAAATCAGGATGGCGGAGCGTAGTTCGTATAAAAGTATCACAACGCTCAAGCCCATACAGCACACTATAGCTTAAAGAATCCCGGTTAGGATACCATGCATATTTTTCATAATCCGGTATATGTATTGTCCTGTTCTCATCAAACAATAATTCATAAGGCATAGACAAGGTTTCACCATCTTTTTTATATACCGCGCCGGCTTTACCTGCCAGTATAATATTTCTCGGGTTCCAGCTTATTTTATAATGCCAGGGGTTATCATCACTTTCCGGCGCTACCAACCCGCCGCAATGAGAAAAAAATGAAGTAATATTTCCACCATCATTTTTTATGCGGTGGATCAATTGCATGGCACTCATATGATCAATGCCGGGGTCGAGCCCCATCTCACATAAAAACAATAAGCCCTTTTCTTTTATGAGGGATGCAGATGTTTGAATGTGCTTGTCAACATAAGAAGCAGTAAGCAGATGCCTGCCGGTTTCAATACAGGTTTGCGCTACTAAAAAATGCAGGGATGCCGGCAGCATGGAAATAACAACATCAGCTTGCGCAATCAGTTGCATTCTTTGTTCCCCGTTATTAATATCAATTACTGCCGCAGTAGTATACTGCGCTCCGCGAAGCTTGGATTCAACGAGCTCCAGATCATTATCTGCCACAGTAAGTTGCCAGGTATATTCCAGGCATTTTTTTTTCAGATATTCAATAAGCACAGTGGCTGATTTGCCGGCGCCCAGCAATAAAATTTTCTTCACGGGTGTATATTTTCAGGTAAGCAATATAAGGTATATTTTCAGGTAAAAAACTATTCACACAGGGTGGAAAAAAACACGGTATAAACCCTTTCTTTTTTGCGGGAAAAGCCCTGTAAATACGATACATTTGCAGGCATTTTAATTTCCAGTAAAAAGTATAGCAATAAGAACGGAAAAATAATTTATGGAAGAAAATCTAACGCCGCAGGAAACCAACGATAATAACCGCATAATACAGGTGAACATTGAGGAGCAGATGAAAACCGCTTATATCGATTATTCGATGAGCGTAATTGTGGGAAGAGCTTTGCCCGATGTGCGTGATGGGCTGAAGCCTGTGCATCGCCGCATTTTATATGCGATGAATGAATTAGGGCTTAATCACAACAAACCTTTTAAGAAATCTGCCCGTGTGGTAGGGGAAGTACTGGGTAAATATCACCCTCATGGCGATGGATCTGTATATGACGCGATGGTGCGTATGGCGCAGGATTGGAGCATGCGTTATACCCTGGTAGATAAACAGGGTAACTTTGGTAACCAGGATGGTGATGGTCCCGCAGCAATGCGTTATACTGAGGTAAGATTGCAGCGGCTTGCCGAGCACATGCTCGATGACATTGAGAAAGACACCGTTGATTTCAACCTGAATTTTGATGATTCAGAGAAAGAACCTTCTATACTTCCTACCCGCATTCCACAATTGCTGGTAAATGGTTCAAGTGGCATTGCCGTGGGTATGGCCACCAATATGATGCCGCATAACCTTACCGAAGTTATTGATGGCTGTATAGCTTACATCAATAATAAAGAAATTACGGTTGATGAGCTTATAAAATATGTAAAAGCCCCTGATTTTCCAACCGGTGGTATTATTTACGGATACGAAGGCGTGCGTGTCGCTATGCATTCAGGAAGAGGCAGGGTTGTGCTTCGCGGTAAATTACATGTAGATACAAAAGCAAGCGGCCGCGAGCAGGTAATCATTACGGAAGTACCTTACCAGGTAAGCCGTGATACGCTTACCAACCGTATAGGTGAGTTGGTAAACGAAAAGATTATTGAAGGCATAGCGCATGTAAACAATGAGTCTACAGAAAAAGATGGTACGCGGATAGTGATAGATCTGAAAAGAGACGCTATCGCGAATGTTGTTATCAACCAGCTTTATAAACATACTGAGCTTCAGACTTCTTATGGCATCAACAATGTAGCTATTGTAAAAGGCCGCCCCAAGATCCTTAACCTAAGGGATCTTATCAGTGAATTCATTGAATTCAGGCATGAGGTAGTGGTAAGAAGAACGCAGTATGAGCTGAGGGAAGCACAGAAAAAAGCGCATATCTTACAGGGTTATCTTATAGCACTCGATCATCTTGACGAGGTGATTTCACTTATCCGCAGCTCTGCTACTCCTGAGGTTGCCAAAGAAAACCTTATTAATGCAGGCTGGGGATTAGATGAAATTCAGGCCAAAGCAATACTTGAATTAAGGTTGCAGCGCCTTACCGGCATGGAGCGTAATAAGATCAAAGAAGAATATGATGAATTGATGAAGCTGATAGCATACCTGCAGGATCTGCTGGCTGATGAAGGCAAACGCTATGAAGTAATAAAAACTGAACTGCTCGAAATAAAAGATAAGTTTGGGGATGAACGCAAAAGTGAAATTCAGTACCTGGCTGATGAAATGCGCATCGAAGACCTGATTGAGGAAGAAGATGTAGTCATCACCATCTCTCACCAGGGCTATATTAAAAGAACTTCAGCATCAGAATATCGCCAGCAAAACCGTGGTGGCAGGGGTGCCATAGGTGGAAAAACCAAGCAGGAAGATTGGATTGAACACCTGTTCGTGGCGTCTACCCATCATACCATGCTTTATTTTACTGAAAAGGGAAGATGTTATTGGCTGAAGGTTTATCAATTGCCGGAAGGCGATAAAACAAGCAAAGGAAGAGCAATACAAAATTTGATACAACTTCCTCAGGATGATAAAGTAAGAGCGATTATTGATGTAAAAAATTTAGATGATGAGGAGTTTGTAAAGAAACATTATATCGTACTTTGCACCAAGAAGGGTATTATTAAAAAAACACTTTTAGAAGACTTTAGCAGACCACGTGCAACCGGTGTGAACGCTATTACCATCGTTGAGGGGGATGAATTGCTTGAAGCGAAAATGACGGATGGCGAAAGTGAAATTATGATGGCTGTAAAAAGCGGAAGAGCAATACGCTTCCCGGAAAACAAGGTTCGCCCGACAGGCAGGGGTGCTATTGGTGTAGCGGGTATAGAAGTGGATAATACAAACGATGAAGTGGTTGGCATGATTTGTGTCAAAAGGGAAGATAAATCTCGTACCGTGTTGGTTGTGAGCGAGAAAGGCTTTGGAAAAAGAACTGCTTTTACAGATGAATCGGGTGAAGATGTGTACCGTATAACCAACCGTGGCGGTAAGGGTGTTAAAACCATTAATGTTACCGATAAAACCGGTGCGCTGGTAGGTATACTGGATGTAAGCGAAGAAGAAGATCTGATGATAACCTGTAAATCCGGTATAACCATCAGGATGGCTGTGGACCAGGTGAGCCAGCAGGGTAGAGCAACGCAGGGCGTAAAACTGATCAGGCTTGATGAGGACGATGCAATAGCTGCTATTACCCAATTATCGCGGTATGGTGCTGAAAGTAATAATGAAGAAGAACAAAAAAACGACGAAGTACAACCTGGTGAACCTGAAAATAATATTCAATAAAACTTTATAATAAACTTAAAATCAATAAATAACAAAACAATACACAACATGAAAAAAGCAATGCTTGTTATTTTCCTGGCGATTTGCACCATAGGCGGATTTGCCCAGAATATTGACAAAATAAATGACATGGTTAAGAACGGTGAGCTTGACAAAGCAAAGGAAGGTGTTGACCAGTTGTTGACAAATGCAAAACAGCAAAAGAAAGTGGAAGCCTGGATAGCTAAAGCTAAAGTGTATGCGGCAATAGCGGCAAATGATAAATTTAAAACCCTGGTTCCTGATGGGAGAGCTGACGCTTTTGCGGCTATTAAAAAAGCTGAAGAAATTGACAAGAATGAGCTTGTAAAACAATTAACGCTTGAAAGCTACAAGCCGATTTATGATTTATATGCCGGTTATTTTGATTTGGGTGCCAGCCAGTATAATGCAGAAAAATACGAAGATGCATTGGCGACCTTTCAAAAATCAAATGATGTAAGCAGTTATATTTTCTCAAAGGGTTGGGGACTTTCTCAATTAGATACTACATTAACCTACTATTCTGCACTTTCTGCTATGAATGCAAAGAAAGAAGAGGAAGCTGCAGGCTTGTTTCAAAAATTGGCCGACGCGAGCATTGGCGGCAAACCAGAATATGTAACAATTTATCGTTACCTCGCTAAATACTATCTTGATAAAAAAGATGTGCCAAACATGCAGAAATATATTAAAACAGGACAGGCATTATACCCTAAAGACGATTATTTACCATTGGTAGAGTTTGATTACCTGCGTAACCAGGGTGATAAAAAAGCTATTTATGCTAAGTACGAAGAGCTTATTGCTTCTAATCCCCAGAATTATGAAATGATCATTGATTATGCCAATGAGCTTTTTAATGAAACACATGTTAGCGATGTAAAAGACAGACCCGCTGATTACGCTGAGCGTATTGTTAAAATTGAGGACCTGTATAAAAAAGCACTGGCTCTAAAGCCTGAAGCTTTGGAAGCAAATCTGAATCTTGCCAAGCATTATTTTAACCAGGCTTTATTTATTGAAGAAGATGCTAACAAGATCAAGAGCACAAAACCTGAAGATGTAAAGAAAAAAGAAGAATTGAAGGCACAGGTTGTTGCGCTTTGTGATAAAGCTATTCCTCCGTTTGAAGCCGTTTATAATAACCTTATAACAAAAGAAACGCTGAAACTGTCTGAAAAATCTGAATTAAAATCAGCTTGTAATAACCTGGCATATTGCTATGACAGGAAAAAAGACAAAGCAAAATCAGATTTCTACCAGAAGAAATATGATGAGATTGACAGCAGAAAATAAAATTATAAACTATCTCACGATATAAACAAAAAGAGGGCATTACCCTCTTTTTGTTTATAATAACCAGGAACATTGCAGCTGTTTTATTGCTGTCTCAATTCGTGTATATATAATACGGACTTATCATCCTCCGGAATGAAATAGCACTGTAGTTTATTATTTGCAATACTTATATAGAAAGGGTTATTGGTTATAACAACACCTTTTGCTGTATATTGGCTTACCGGCAGTTGTAATCCTGCCTCAAATGTTTGCATATCAATCAGCTCCAATCCGCCTAATTTTATTGATTCACCTTTTGCATTTTTATAACTGCGCAGGCCGGAACAGATCATTTTTCCATTTCCCGCATAATTACAATCCTGGAAGTCAACATAAAAATGCTGATTTAAATCCCCTTTTAGATGTACTAAAATCGCCTGTATTTTATTGCCTGCATTGCTTATTTTCCATGTATAAAATACCCTGCTGCCCCAGTTCATACCAATAAGTTCATTAGCATCCCTGTTATAGGCAACGGCACCAATAGCATCAGTAATTGTAGTAATTAAGGTGGCTTGCATTGTTTCAGGGTTCACCCGGTAAATCATCGATTTGCCAAACGGGCGATACTCGCACACAGGCACCCATATATATTTCCCATCAAAATCAATTCCACCGGGGTGATATACGGCATCTTTCCCCAACCGTATACTATCTAAGAGCTTCCCATTTTCATTGAATTTAAACAGGTAGCCAACTCCATCTCCATTGTCACGGTCAAAGCCATCTTTGGGAGATGCATATCGCTGTGGCCAATGGTTAACCTTAACCGAAGTAAGATAAAAATAATTGCCCGCTTTGGTAAGTCCCTGGGTATGGTAAGTGTCGAAATTCAGCGGAATACTATCCGTAAGATGCCATAAAGGCTCCGATTGAATATTAGTTAAATATTGAGCGATGGTTGATTGTTTTTTCTGCTGCGCAGAAAGTGTACATACCTGAAATATTGCAGCATATAATATTGCAAAATACTTTAGTCTTATTGTAATGATCATAATCTTATCCTTAAACCTGAAAGTTATCATTTTTATAATTGCCTGTCGGGGTATTGGAAACCAAAACAATTGAATGAAATATTAAATTATGCATTTTGCTCCCTAATTTGCAGGTCATATCACTACCTGCATGAGTCACCGCGGAAACTATTTCCACAATCCTTACCTGTTTCTGTTACAGGTATGCTGGCGCTATGCCGGTAAAATGCGGTTTAAATATACCATTATTTATACAGCCTTCGCATTAAGCAATCTGGTACAGGCCGCATTGCCTGTTATATGGGGAGTGTATATCAACGATCTTCAGCAAAACGGTACTGACGCGTTGCGGCGTACCTGGATGTATGCACTTGTATACCTCGGGGTAAAACTTGCAGACTGGAGCTTTCACGGGCCTGCACGTATAGTGGAGCGAAGGCTCGCCTTCTTTATCGCGAAAAATTTCATGGAGGAGTACTATCATAAAGTATTACAATTGCCTGTAAAATGGCAGCAGGATCATCACTCGGGCGAAATTATTAACCGCATACGCAAAGCGTACGAATCAATCAGGAATTTTTTTGAGCGTGGGTTTGAATATGTACATACGCTTGCCAAGTTTTTTATTTCATTTGTAGCAATGCTATATTTCTCACCATTATTCGGTGGGGTAGCCATAGTGCTGGGCATAATAGTCATCTTCACCATTTTTCAGTTTGATAAACCTTATATTAAAACACTGGAAGAAGTAAATGAGGAAGAACATAAGGTTTCCGCATCTTTGTTCGATAGTTTATCCAATGTTGTTACTGTGATAACCCTGCGTTTGCAAAGCCGGCTGCAGCAGACTTTAATAGGCCGTATTATGGCAGTATGGCCACCATTCCGGAAAAATGTTTCTATAAATGAATGGAAATGGTTTGTAACAGACATGCTGGTTGCATTGATATATGTGGTGATATTGATAGGGTACATATGGCAAAACTGGCAACCGGGACAGGTAATGCTGCTTGGTGGTTTAGTTACATTAATGGGATATGTTGAGCGGTTTACGAGTGTATTTCACAACGTGGCATATTTATATACAGATGTTGTAAAAGATTCAACCAACGTACGAACAGCTTTTGTCATCAGCGAAGCATATGACAGGCATCACTTGCCGGAAAATGATACAGCGTTACCTGAAAACTGGCAAAGTATTGACATCAATAATTTATCTTTTTCTCATAAGGGTAATGAAGATTTTTTACCAGCCGCCAACAACACAGGGCATATTGCAGGCCTTCATAGTATTCATTTAATATTACAAAAAGGCAAAAGGATTGCGCTGATAGGGGAGAGTGGTAGTGGCAAAAGTACATTGCTGGCAGTTTTACGTGGTTTATATCCTGCGACACAAAGTGCATCTATAAATATTGATGGTATAGCACAACCCGACGGTATTAATATGATCGCGTCTCATGTAACATTATTTCCGCAAGAGCCTGAAATATTTGAAAATACTATTGAATACAATATAACGCTTGGGGTTGATTACAGCAACGCTGAAATTGAAAGCATTTGCAGCGCTGTTCAGTTTTGGGAAGTAGTGAAACAATTACCCAAAGGGTTACAAAGCAGTATTGCAGAAAAAGGTGTAAACCTTTCTGGTGGACAGAAGCAAAGACTGGCTTTGGCAAGAGGAATGCTTGCTGCTAAAGACAGTGATATTATATTACTGGATGAACCCACCAGCAGCGTTGACCCGAAAACGGAATTGAAAATTTATGAACACATGTTTGCCCGGTTTAAAAATAAAGTAGTAGTATCTGCTTTGCATCGTTTACACCTGTTGAAATATTTTGATCATATCTGTGTAATGGAAGGTGGATGCATTGTAGCAGAAGGCAGCCTTGAATATCTTTTAAATAACAGCGAAACATTTAAAGAATTGTGGAAACACCAGCAGATTTCCTGAAAAGGAAAACGCTGCACGGTTATAAAATTTCACAGCAGATTTGTATAAAAGATGGTTAAATAAAAATGACTTGAATTTGTTGGTTGTTATTTCTCCCATATTTGCCAAAACAAATATTTAACCAATGAAAAGAAAATTCTACTTCACAATGCTGTCTGCTTTTGTTTTTATTCTCATTGATCATGCACAGGCGCAAATAAATGCAGGCACGGGTATGGCCGGTTTCAGCTTTAATTACAGCACAGGTAAAAGCAAGACCAATAATGGCACCGTTACAAGTAAAAGCTCAAATACCGGTATATATCCATCCTATGGATATTTTGTTAAACAAAATCTTATTGTAGGCGGGGGCCTTGCTTTTTATAATACAAAATATGAAAACGGAAATTCTACCAATGACTTCACGCTGCAAAAACGTAATGGGTATGGACTAAATATTTTTGCACGTCAATACAAAAATCTTGGAAGCTCAGGTTTTTATCTTTTTCTGCAGGGAGCTGCAGGCGCTGATCTGTTCAAAGGGGAAAATAAATGGCAAGGTTCGTCATCCAATGTCTATACAAACAGAAAAGAAAAAGGTGTAAATATTCAATTGAGTTTATCCCCCGGAATTTCCTATGCAGTTACACCCATGTTTCACATTGAAACCGGGTTGAATAATTTGGTTTATGCTATGTATAGTAATGCAAAAGCAGATTATATAAATGACCCTTCTTCAAGCATAAAATCGAATAATTTTAACATTGGTGCTAATATAGGAGCTAATACGGAGTGGTCAATTGGAGCCCGGCTTTTATTTGGAGGAAAGAAATAGCAGGTGTGTTATCATTCGTTCTTCCACCAGTTTATTAATGCGAAATCAGTTAATAATCTGCAAGGCTTTTCGTTTTTATTAAAACCAATATAGGTAGCATAATGGCCGTCGCCCCAGCCCGTGGAAAATGCAGCAAGATTTCCTCCCGGAAAGGATTGAATATTATATTGCCAGGAGGTATGTGTTTGATCGTTAAGACCTTTGAAAATATATTTCTGCATAAGATCAGCAATGTTATCTGATAATTTTTTAAAGGCATTATTAGATTTTTCATCTATAAACAATCCAACACCTGCATCAACGCCATAGCTGTATAATGTATCAGAAAATATAGATGCCGGCTTTTGATTACCGCGTAAGGCGTATTCCCAATGAGTGATGGTGTCCTGGGAAAATACGATTTGGCTGAAAGCAATTCTTTCATCATTATTTTGCAATCGGGCAACAGACAGGAGTACCGGGAATCTGCCAATAGGAAAATTTTGTGTAAATGGCGGCATATCATATTGCGTTACAACATCTGCAGCAATAATTTTTCCGGTTTCTATATTGATATTACCAATATTCAATTGAAAAAAATGAACAGAATCTCTATCTTCTGTTACTGAAAAAGCTCCTTTAAAAAATGCTTTTTCAAATATTGACGGACAGGCTAATACGTCATACGGCTGTATCTGCAATGTATCAAAACCTGCAACGACTTTTGAAAAACCCGGGCTATGGCAGGCTCCAAATATGAAAATCAAAATGCTGGTATTTAAAATGCTGAATCTTTGTATAAGTTGCCGCAATGAAATGAACCACATATAGTTCTGGTATAGCAGAAAAGATTGTAAATGTTCATCAAAAATATATTAAAAAAGCCGCCTGACAAAAGGCGACTTTACTTGATGAAGTACCGGCAAAACATGCTTCTATTGTATAGCGCTCCAAACCTTATCAATATCCGGGTTAATTACAATTTCTGTTCTCCTGTTTTGGGCACGGCCACCGGCTGTACTATTATCTGCAACAGGATCAAATTCTCCTTTGCCTGATGCGACAAGCCGGGTAGGGGCAATGTTATATTTTTTTGTGAGGATGCGTACAACGCTGTTGGCTCTTTGTGTACTCAATCCCCAATTATCATTATTTCCTCTTCTGAAAGGTTTGTCATCTGTTCCGCCAACAATATTTACCACAAGATCAGGATAATCGTTTAAAACTCCTGCCAATGCATCCAGCGCTTTTTTCCCTTTGACATTCACTACAGCGCTGCCACTGGGATATAAAAGCCCGCTGAGCATTTCTATTGTTATTGTACCATTTTCAAATTTTACCTCACCGCCATCGCCCAAAAAATCTTTCAACTCATCAGACAGGCGATTGCGCAATGCATCCATTTTTTGCTGTTCTTCGGTTAAAAGTGTTTTAGTTTTAGATAACTCAGTCTTTGCAGTTTCAAATTCTGTTTTTGAATTTTGCAATGCTTCATTTGCTGCCTTAAGCGCATCCTGGCCGGCTTTTACGCTATCCTCAAGGCTGCCTTTTAATTTAAGGAGATCTGCATTTGCAGTACTTAATGAATCTATCCGGGCTGTAGCAGCTCTCATTTTTTTACTGGGCCCGCAGGATGCAAAGATCAAAGAGCCGCCGATGACTAATAATGTAACATAAGTTCTTACCATAACTATCATTTAAACATTTACTAATATGAACCGGTACATACTAAAACAAAATAGATGCCGAACAGGCAAACAAATGAATTTTTATGCATTACGTAAAGAGGGTAAGCTAATTCCAGGAGGAATAGATAAAAGCAAAATTATCTATTTAACATAATATAAATTATAAGACTTTCACTTTTAGCATTTTTAAAATATTGATAATCAACAAAATAAAAGTTCTTTGAAATTGTTGGTTGTAAGGAATTTTTCCCACTTACAAAGTTTTCACTTTAAAAATTTTTTTTATGGATTATCAAGAAAAACGAAAGGTGACAATATTAAACCGTTCGCAGATTGCAAAAATGGTTTTTTATTTAAAGGCATTACAGCTTTATGAAGCTTCAAGGATTGAATTCAGGAAGCAGCGTGTATTTCCTTGGCATGATGAAAAAGAAAGGGCAATAAGTTTGAAGCAGATAGCGAAGCAGGAAAGAATAAACAAATCCATGCTGGAGGTTATCGCTTGGTATGATAGGCATTTTGTAAAGTATGAATGATGAAAAATTTTAACCCTAAATTTTTGTTTTCTGTATTCGGCGGCTGGATGATTTTAACCGTTAACCCTTTTCATCAGGAATTGGTTAAAATTGTCCTGGCTGCTGCGGTTTCATTAATTAGTCAGGTATTTATAAAATGGTTTGAAAAGCAGATTAAAAAGTAATACCTGGCAATGATTATCTAATTGAAATAATAAAAGAAAGATGGCAGATTTGAAGAAGCTATTGGAATCAATAGTTAGTACAAAGCCCTATCCTGAAAAGAGGATTTCAAAGTTGGCGTTAAGGTCATCGGAAATACCAAAAGATCAGGTAGTAAGAATGACCCTGTACATAGATGAATCTACTGCGCTTGCATTGGCTGCAAAAGGTTTGGAGTACAAAATGACAGGTGATGAGGTTTTGAGACGATTAGCGTGGATATTAGTTAGTTCTTAAGGTGGTTTGGTATATGTCTATAACATATACCAAACACTGCCAAACCTGACACTACTCAATTTTAGTCTACTGCTCAACATGTGCCAAAAATGGCACTTCCTTTTTTTACTATTTTTTACAAAAAAATCTGACATAATGGCAAGATTTCGCTTTCGCCGTTCCCGTTTTCGTTTTAAGTTTCGCCGTCCAACGTTCAGGCGGGTAAGACTAAGGGTAAGGGGTGTATCCAGTTTTTTATCCAGCCGGAAAAAAATATTTGGATTGCCGGCGGTATTGGTTTTTTTATTGGGTGGTTTGCTGCTCTTTAAAAATTGGTCAAGTATTAAAGAAAAATTGAAGTTGTAATGAAAAGAAAGTTTTTAGGTATTCCTATATGGATTATCGGAATAGGTGTTGCTTATGTTTTCAGGGAAAAATTGAAACTGACAGGATTATTTGATAAGGTAATGGGTCTGTTAAAAAAATCAGATACAGGCTCTGCATCTTAATTTTTTATTAAAAAATTTTTTTTAAGATGATCGTTAAAGTAGGTGAAAGCAAACAGGAAGTTTTGCGCTCTGGTACTTATGATAGCGTATCGGTTATTGCGAATTGCATTGCTGCGGCTGACAATAACCGGTTAACCGCTTCTGATATGGATATGAGTAACATAAATGTGAAAGTATTATTGAAACGTGGTCGTAATACCGAAATATTGATGAATGACAATCTGAAATTGCTGGGTACATTCAATACTATTTTAGGAGGTTTTGACGAATTTTTTAACGGGGTTGATATTGAGGCACCTGGTGCGAGTACAAAGCATCGCCAGTTACGCCCTGTTACTTTAAAGTTTGGCAGTCATGTTCGTGTTAATGCTGGTGATGAAATTGTATGTGAAATTAAAGTGGCAAATAGCGGTGCTTTTGGAACTGATATTGATGCCTCAGATAGTTTCATTGAGTATTATTTCAATTCTTCGCAAGGCTACGAAGCTGGTATTCCGGAAATAGTTTGTGAAGTTGTGCAGGCTAATAGCACTAAGCAGAGCTTTTCACTTGGTGCCGGTGTTGTTGATATTGCTTTTTTAAACTTTGATAAAGACGGATTGAAAGATCAGGTTATCAATACTGCGCAATTGAGCAGCGATCGGTACGATTACGGTAAGAGCTTCAATCAGCTTGTAGCATTGAAGATTATGAATTATGGAAAGAATCCGGCTTATCGTTTTGGTACTTCACTTCCGGTGACTATTGCAAATCAGGCAATTTTCCGCGCATTGGATTATTATCCTCAATCGCTGTTTCTTTTAGAGGGTGGCGAATTGGATAATACTAAATTGGATATTAGTTTCAATGGTGCTCAGGTTGCTGCTTCGCAAAATTATGTTATAAGCAGGCGCGTGAAAAGCAGTAAGGAAATTGTAGCTGCGGCTGTGAATCGCGCGAACAAGCATACAAAGGAGAATTACGAGAAATTGCCTGCAACACTTTAAGATGATTGCAACAATAATCGGTTTGGCTTCTACTGCGATAACTGGTGGAATTAAGAAGGCAAATGCAAAAATTGCTGATATTACGGCTGGTATTGCGGAAAAAAAACTTGAAGAATTAACCAGTTTGGGATTAGTACCTGGCGCTGTAGATAATCAACAAAGTGTTGCTGAAATAGTGCCGGATGAACCAAATTTATTATTAATAGGTGCTGCATTGATTGCAGCACTTTTTTTAATTAAAAGTTGATATGAGTTTTTTTAAGAGTCTGCTAAATGTAATTAATCCGCTTCCTGCAATTATTAAAGCAAATAGTGTGAGCGGGCAAAGTTTTGGCGATAAGCTACTGAATGTAATTAACCCGGCACAATCGTTAATTAAGGAAAATACCGGATTGACCCAGTTACAATTATCTGATGAATATAAGGCGCTAACATCTGGTGATAGTGTTTTAACGCAGTCGGAAATTGATGCTGCTAAATCAGGTGTATTGCCTGCTGAGGTGCAGACTATATTAGATGCAAACAAAACAAATGTTTCTGATCTTGTGGCGCCTGTTGATAATACGAAGTTGTATATTATAGTAGGTGCTGCGGTTCTTGCATTATTTATAATGAGGGAGTAAAACGTAAAAAATGGCATTCGATTTATCTGGACTTTCATCGATAATAACTGCTGTTGGTAATGGTGCTTCTTCAGTGATAGCAGCAACGAAGGGTAATGTTAAAAGCACTACAACTAGTGTTGGTGTTAATACTGGTGTGAACTCTCCTACTACTGGAAGCAGTCAGTTAACAGGTATTTTGCTTATTGGCGGTATTGTGCTGCTGGCGGCGAAGATTTTTAAACGAAAACATTAAACAAATTTTATGCGTATTTATCAGCTATTTCACACGATAATAGATCGTTTTGTACCTATGGATGAAACGTCAAAGAATGAGCTGCAATTAGAGGCTGCAAAACATTATACAGCTTTGAAAGTAGATGCTGAAAGGATTATGAAAGAAAATCAGCAGGCAATAGAGTATAATTCTCACAATCCTGAAGAACAAAAACCGTTGTTGAAATTGAGTATTCAGCATAAGGTAATTCAGTTTTTGGAGTTGTGGTATGTACGTTATATCCTGGCTGCATCATATGTTTGGTTAGTGCCTCGTGTTAAAGAGATATTATCCGGGAAGCCTTCAAGTGATGAAGGTGAGAGTGAAGATGAAGGTAATAATATGGAGATGTTTGAAGAATTTAAAAACTTCATGCGTTTCAAGAAAACATTGATGTAGGATTTGAAAAGGAGTATTAAAAAAAAGCAGGTTAAAAGCCTGCTTTTTTCTTTATTACCGTTTGGTTTAATTGTCCTGGCTGCTGTATTTGTGTTTAATTATGTAAAGCGCCGTGGGTTGTTGGGTGCTTTAGGCGGATTGATTGGCATTGAGCAAAGCGGAGCTTCATTGTCCGCTGAGCAGAGCGAAAATGTAGTTAATAGCCTTTCAGGTGAGTTAGCGTCAAAAGGGGTACCCGTTACTAATGAGCATAAATTAACAGCTAATCAGCTTTTTAATTTGATTAATGAGGCACATTTAAACCCATTCTCTTCTAGGTTTTATTCGCAAACGCTTTATACCGATACGCAACAACAGGTAGTAGCAATTTTATTAGATTATTACGATTTGGGTACCAATAATTACCCTTCTAATTTAAAAGCTATAATGGCTGCATATGGGGTGCGCGTTGCGAATAATCGGCAAAACGTTTTGTTGGGTTTTCTATGGGATAATACAAAGGGTAATCTATATGATCATATAGCTTGGTATATAGATGAAAAATTGCCTATAGAAAATACGTATTTAGGCACGTATCATCCGGCGGACGTTAAGCAGGAAATTTTAAAAGCTTTAAAAATGTGATATGCTTTCAAATGTTAGAAATTTTGATTTTTTAGATCAGGATTATTTGGAAGAATTGGTACGGCAAACTTTACCGAATTGTAAAATCAATAACGTTGTCCCTCATAATGGTGTGGCAGGAGATACGGTTGTAAATCCGTGTCCTGTTCAGGATAATGTTTTGTATTATGGTTCATTCGGAAAAGTTGGTTCTGGTAGTCCGAAAATAAAAACTTTAAACGGTTCTACGTGTACCTTTCAGGCTGCTAATGTTACGCCTTCTGGGCCTCTTCTTGTATATGGCTTTGATAGTGCTGTAGTAGGCGGCGTTTATTTTTCCGGTTGGAAAATAATGGTTGAAAATCCGCCTGTTAACCCCTCTACTCCTACTCCACCGACTTATGAAGCCTTACAGGGTTTTAAAATGCTTGGTGTGTATGATGTAGATTATAATCCTGCTGTTTCGGCTGCATTTGTATTCGGTAAGTTAGGAGAAGATTCTGTTCTAAGGTTTAAGGAAAAAGATGCTGCTGATTGGTTTGTAAATGAATTGACGATTTCAAAGGGTGTAACTACAGGTAGTTATGGTATTATTGATGATGACGATGAATTATTTACCGGTGATTTTGATTATGAGTTAAGGACTAAAGCCGGTGGCGTTGTTTTGGATTCAGGAACTGTTTTGCAGGCAACAATACCTTTTACGCCGTTCAAGGGTGTAACGTTGGTTACTTCTACTGTGGATGTGGAATTGAACGATGGTGTATTTGATTTTAATGAACCAAATGTTTTACCTGGCTATAATAGTTCAACTCATGTAACATTTGGAACTTTATTTAAATCAACGGGAAGGCATTACAATATAGCTGCCGCTTCTGTTCCTTCTGTGTTTGACATTGGCATTAATCAGGCGATAACTTTTGTTGTGGATGGTGCTAATGTAACCAGGACGTTTAGTGTTCGCCAATACATTAAATCAATTAATAAGCCAACTTGATGAATGTTTATGAAAGTGCAGTGTATAATACTGCGGTGAATAATGAAGTTCCTGGCTCTGTTGCGTTGCTTATTGTAGCGCAGGCAAAACATGAATCTTCGAATTTTACCAGTAAAGTTTTTTTGCAAAATAATAATGCTTTTGGCTACAAGTATGTAGGTCAGTCGGGCGCTGTTCAGGGAACTGCTGCACCGGCTTCTGAGGGCGGTTATTATGCAAAATATGATTCTGTGGAAGATAGTGCGTTGGAAGTGGTTAACTGGTGGAAGCGTAGAATAAGGCAGGGCGTTATATCTGATTGGTCGGATATTAATACTACTGAAACTTATGCTGCGGCACTAAAGAAAGCCGGTTATTACGGTGATAGCTTGTCGAACTATACAGCGGCTCTGAAGAAATGGTTTACCGGTCTTGACCTTGGTCAGGAGACAGGTTTTGTTTCAATTGCTGCATTATTGTTTATTACTTATTGGTTATTTAAGTGAGTTATTTTTATTCCGGGCGGCACTATTTCACTTCTAATTTTTCAAAAAAGCAATGGTTTGTTATGTTTAAGGCTAATAGCATATGGAAATATTATGCAGTTGGTGTGAAAAACAAAATGACTTATTCCACGCTTAACCGAAAACGTGCTGCTATGATGACATATACCGAAGCAAAAAAAATTGCTTCTATGTTTGAACGGGCAAGATTGCCGGTTAGGATTAAGTACAGATCGTTACCAATGTTTAATTAGTTATATGGCTTATATAGTTTCATTTTATGGCTCGTTTGTTCGTGGTTATTTATCGCGTAAATCATTAGAAACAACAAGGAGTATACATAAGGCGAAGCGTTTTCGTTCTTATATAGATGCTAAGTTATCCGCTAATGATTTTAGATTTAAGATGCGTGAAGATCATGGTGTATATGTTTCTTTTAACATTAAAAAGCATTTTTTTAATTGAATTGAATATTGAATGGCATTCTGTTCTAAAGTAACCGCTTCAATTCGAAGGTGGTTTAAAAAGGTTGACGCGTTTCTTGTTGCCAATACTGAAACGGCAATAAGCATAGTTGGGAAATTTAAGTATTATATTAATAATCCTATTGTTGATATTCTTACTGGGATTATTCCGGGTCAATATGATGATGCGATAAAGTTTGCAATCCGTAAGGCTGTTGATTTGTCTTTAGATAAGTTGACAGTGTTAAGCGGTTGTAATACGCTTACTGACCCTAACGAAAAGTTAGTGTGTTATGCAAACTTTTTGCGTGGATTACCGAAGGACATTAGAGACGCTCAACTGTTAAAATTTGCTTCTCTTGTGACTAAGCAATTAGACGGGTCAAGATTTAGTATGAAAGATTATGATTTAGCCGTACAGGCTACCTATACGGCTAATTAGTCCCGTTTTAATCCAGTATTTTTTCTTGTGAATTGTTTTCAATGCCTGCCGGGTAACCTGGCAGGCAATTTTTTTACTCTAAAAACTTAAAAAAATGGATTTAACACGTTTTCAAAACTGTTTTTTGGTTCCTATTAATGATGTGCATGAGTGTGCCGCCCGGCTCCGGATTATGCAGGAAGAAATATTTTCTCTTACAGAAAAGGAGTTGATTAACTCTGACGATACAGCGCGTTTTTGCGCACGTCTTTCTGCGATTGCTGATAAATTATCTGATTTACCATCTATTACTTTCACTTTAAAAAATACACCTTATGAGCGTACGCCGAACAAATGAAGTATTTCCTGATGAAATTGAATTTGTAAAAGTGTGGGTTTTGTTTTCAAGGTTGTCAAGAAAAAAATTCCCGGATACAGTTGAGGTAAACTCAACAGACTGGCATATGAATGTAATTTATTCAACTATGCGACTTCAAAAGAAGATAAGAGAGATAATGAAGAATGAAAATATTATTTGGTGTGTAGATGAAATTCATGTACCAAGAAAATTAAAACATGAACCTGATAAATTAATTATTCATGATTGATACAATTGTTTTGCGCATTCATAACATTTCAAAGTATAAAAGATTATATGACCAATTTTATCGACCGACAAAAGAAAAAAATAGCATCACAAAGGCATATATTGATGAGGATAGCGGTGAGTATATGGAAATGGGTTACTCTGCTGCACTTGTGTTTCACGATAATAACCGCGTTTTGCCTCTTATGCATCGTAGCGCTGTTTATGTGCCTTCCAGTCATTATTCTGTTAGTTATGTTATCAGTACGCAAAAAGATTTCTTAGAGTTTAATTTTTCGATTCCTAAATATATCTGGTCAACGAATGTGATGCAGTTTATAAATCTGTTTGATAATTCAGAAACAATTTTGTTTGGTGAATTGCAAAAGTTCATTACAGAGTTTATAAACGATAATTGCCATGAGCGCCCATTAATGGATGACATTGAAATAAACCGGATAGATTTCTGTTACAATCAATTCTTTAATAGTAAAGATGACGCGTTGGCTTACCTGGCTGAGCAAAATAAATTGTTGGTCAAGTATGCGCGTTCTTCTGGCAATAAGTTTCGTTCTTATGATACATCTATAATGTACGTAACCCGGCGTTATTCTTTTAAGATTTACCATAAAGGAACTGAGTTTGCAAAGAATGATTATAAAAAGTTAGTGGAAAATAATCCTAAAGGATTTGATCTAAAAGAATTGCAGGGAATTGCTGATTGTGTGTTGCGTTACGAAATGACTTTTAGAAATACTTTTTTTGACTATATAGTTAAGCAGTATTATTATTCATCGAATGCGAAGGCGCAGGATGAAAAATATTCTGGCTATCATGTCAGCAAGATGTATGCAAATATTGCTTCTTTTGGCGGTCAGAAATTAGGTGAGGAATTTTTTACCAAATCAAAAAGGTACCTTCTGAAAAGTCCGTGGGATTATTCGTTTACTGATTTTGATTTAAAACATAATAGCTTTTCGATGACTTTCGATTTGCAGTTGTTCCAGATTTTATTGAAAACTTTTTGGGAGAAAGTAAAGCAGTATCAGGTTCAAAGGCATTGTGATATTATAGAGATTAATAAGCGGATTAGTCAGTATATTGAAAATACAAATATTCGTAAGCGTGCAAGGTTGCCAACGGAGAAAGCTAAAGAGCAGGGAAGGGTACGATTAATGACAACTGCGCTTCTCTCCTATTATATGAACCTTGAAGAATTAAAAGCGTTCATTCCACAACGTTCTTTTTATAGAATTAAATCGGACATGAAAAAACTTGGTTTGGATATGACAAGTCACACGCTTACAATTCCTCAACCAAAGCTGGATTTTCACGATTACAAAATTTATTTATCAAAATATCATTGAATTATGTTTGGAAATGCAGGTTATCCCGGTTCTAAAATGGCTATGGGTGCTTATCAAGCTATTATTAATCAGATACCGAAATGTAAGGTTTTTATAGAATTATTTGCTGGCTCTGCTGCTGTTAGTTCTAAATTGTCTATGTCACCAGGTTTCATAGTTGTTTTAAATGATATTGACTATGAGATATCGTATTCTTTATTGTCGTCTGTACCTTCCGGTATAACTGTGTTTAATAAGGACTATAGGGATATTATTAAAGCTTTTGATTGTTTGGAAGATGTTGTTTTTTTTGCTGATCCTCCTTATGAAATGTCTGTGAGGTCTTCGCAGAGAAAGTATTATAGGCATGATTTTGAAATGTCTGATACTTTGGATTTTATTTCGTCTATGAGATCTGTAAATAATAAGGTTATTGTTACTCATTATCCTTGTGAATTGTATGATAATAGCTTTGAGACCTGGCGAAAAGTTGATTATGAAAGTATGACCCGTGGCGGGTTAAGATTAGAAAGAATGTATTTGAATTTCGAAATGTCTGTGCTGCAGTGCTGTGATTATGTAGGAAATGACTATACGGACCGGCAAAGGCTCTTAAGAAAGGCGGTAAGATGGAAACGCAAATTGTCTATGTTGCCGGCAAATGAGCAACAATATATAGTTAAATATATGTCTATGCCTGCAGAGTCTATCAGCGATATTTATTTTCTTCACTCTTAAACTAAATTTTATGCATAAAACATATTTATATCCCTCTCCTGGTTATACTGTTAATTATTACCGGGATAAATTGAACAAAAAAGAAGGTAATACAAAAGAAACTGCAAAGCTGTTGAGGATTGCTAAAAAGCAAAAAAAACAGTTGGCAGTTAAGACGTTTGTGCAATTGAGATTATTTCGTTAAGTTTTCGGTTTAACAGTTGATAAAAAAAGCCCTGCAATTATGCGGGGCTTTTTTTCGTTTATGGTTAAATTTGATTTATGCAACCGCAAATAAGGCATACAAATAGTATTGGTGACAAGTGGGAAACAATATGTTTGCAAAATTGGTTTCCTGATGATTGTTATGAATTGATTGATAAAACGCATAATGATGCTGAAAATCAGGTTAGAAAAATTACTTCATCTCGGAATCCTGATTTAAAATTACGTGACCGTTCTACAGGTAATATTTTCTACGTTGAATGTAAATACAGATCACAGGTAATTGATGACTTGATTAAATGGACTAACTATGAACATTTGAAACGCTATCAGATTGCTCAGTGTAAATACCCTGTGTTTGTGGCGCTACATTTGGATTTGTTTGATAATTCAAAATATTATTTATTGCCGTTATCGTTACTCTCCTATCCTGAAATATATAAAAGTAGGTTGAAGGGTTATGATCGGCAATTGTATCCCGTTGCAAGTGGTGATTTGTGGCGTTTATTAAAATAATTATTATTTTTCCTGTGGTGTTTTTCATAGGTTAGCAAGTTCCCGGGGTTTTTACTCCGGGATTTTATTTATCAACATGCTCCGGCTGCATATAATTACTTAATACTTTTGAGTTCCAATTTTTAGTTTTTAGAGGACGTATCTAAAAGCGCTTTAAGACCTGGCTACTCTTAGCCGGGTTTTTTTGTGTCCCTACTCTACTACGCTTAACAATCATACATCAATTAAAATGAATAACACCTAGCCTTTTGTTTCTTTTGGGCAATGCCAAAAGAAATAGCCCTGCGGCAATGAGCATAATCAAATATGGTGCGAAGCACACCGCTTTAATCTATTGAGCGGAGCGGAGATATAATAAAGCCATAGAGCGAAGCGGAGGGGCTTTAAATAGCCTATAATCGCAGATACAATAAATGTATTATTATTGCTGAATAGAATTACAGGATGATAAATGGAGCGTCGCAACGGCTGGCGAAAAGAGAAAAAAAGTTTACTAAAAATTAGAAAAGAATAAAAAAAAACGTTTTATTTGTCCTCTGCTCTTTACAGTTGATTATCAATAATCTCCAACGGAAAAAAATGCAACATATAGTTAACACACTATAAATTATAGGACAAAATGCAGCTGCACAATTTCCACCGCTCATAGTGTAAATAGCCCGCACAGCCACCGCAATATGTGCCTTATCAGGTTTTTATTTCGCATTTTTCTATGCTGGCGCTCACGGATTTGTTTATATGTTCTTTTACCTTGATGCAAAAGAACCAAAAGTCAAGGCTCTGATGCCTTTGCTAAAAATGGATTGCGTTCCGCTAAAATGCAAAAACTCGCTACGCTCAAACAGCTTGCATTTCTTTACGCCTCACTTCACCCATTTTCTTAACGCTCACGCATCAAGGCCGTTTAAAATCCCGACAGACAATCAGGATTTCTTATTTAACATAATATTTTTGAACCAATATTTCTCTGCAAGTATTGGAATGGTATTTTTTGAAATATTGATGCCACAGGATGGTTTATTGCGGGAATAATCTGAACTATCTGTAAACAATTCATCTGGTGTGCGCCACACAATGGATGGTATCAGGGAAAATATTGGTTCTCGTTCATCCATAAACAGCACTAAAGCCACATACAGGTTTTCCCGAAGTTGTTTATCCCAAAATGAAATTCATTTTTACAAAATGTGCTGCATATTTCTCAAATTGAAGACTGCTAAAGTTTGACCAATCATTTTTTTCAATACTCATTGTAAGATAATTTTTGAATTTCTTCTATTATAAAAGTAGAATACTTTTTTAAATTCATTCTCTTATCAATAAGCCTTTGTTAGAGATCGGTCTTTTTCTTTTGCTCTGTTAGTTCCGTAGGCGACATTCCAAATTCTTTTTTGAATGCAAAAGAGAAATGCGACAAATCTTCAAAACCCAATTCCAAATAAATGTCTGACGGCTTTTTGTTCTTTTTCTCTATTAGAAAATGTGCTTCCTGTAATCGTTTTTGTATCAACCAACGATTGGGTGCTTCATTAAATATTTCTTTGAAATCTCGTTTGAAAGCCGATAAACTTCGTCCTGTCATAAATGCAAGGCGTTCAAGGCTTACATTAAATTTGTAGTTTCGGTTTATAAACTCTTTTAAATTGATTTTTTCGGGTTTTCCAAAGTCAAATAAAATGCCCGATAATTCGGGTTGCAACTTTAATAAAATGAGTAATAATTCTTCTCGTTTCAAGTCAGCAAAAGTTTCTTCAATCTTCCCTGTGCGGTTGTAATATGGCATTAGCGAACGAATGAAATTTGGTATTAGCTCGTTTTCTTTTAACCTCAAAAAAACGTCTGTTGATGTAGGTTTTTCAGTTGCTATTTTGTGCATAGCCTGAAACTTTTTTAAAAACACTTCATCAAAAATGATAATTACCTTTTCAAACTCGTTCCCCGATTTTTCCTTATTGTATCTTGCCAAATGATTTTTGCGGACAAGACAATATTCGCCCGACTTCAAAACGTGGTGTTTGTTGCCGTCAAAACCGTTCATTGTTCCTTTTGCTAAATACAAAAAGAAATGTTCCGCAATAAATTGTTCAGGCGAAATTAAAGGTCCGATATAACACGATTTTATTTCTGTTGCTCTCATTGCTATTGTTTAATTAATTTATATTCTTCCACCATTGCGTAAATACTTGTGTGCTGTCGTTTAGCCTTACCGTTTCGCCAATCATTGGCGTTGCCAATTTGTAAGGCTTTGATTGCGATAATTCGCTTATCTGCTTTAAAGGCTCGTCCCAAGTATGTTTTGCCAATGTGAATTTTGAATGATGAACAGGAAGCAAGTTTTTTGCTTTTAGTTCTGTTGTTGCCAACGCAACTTCTTCGGGCAATTCGTGAACGGATTGCCACGCTTTATTATATTGTCCGCACTCCATAATTGCCCAATCAATAGTTCCGTATTTCTCGGGTATTTGTTTAAATCGTTCGCTATATCCACCGTCCCCGCTATAATAAATATTTAGTGTAGGCGACTGAATGAAAAACGAAAGCCACAAACTTTGTCCTCTCTTAAATCCTCTGCCCGAACTGTGATGCGTTTCTTCCGCATAAATATTGAAATCAGATTTTACGGCTGTTTTGTCGCCCCAATCTTTTTCTAAAATCTGCTGTGCTGTGTAACCCCATTTTTCATAATGAGCACCTGCCCCTAATCCGCAAATCACAAACTTTACTTTTGGTTGCAATGCTTTTGCTGTTTCATAATCCAGGTGGTCGTAATGGTCGTGAGATAACAGCATATAATCTATTTCGGGCATATCGTCTGCTGTGTAAATATCACTGCCTTTGTATGCTTTAGTTCCCCAAGGCAAAGGCGAAGCCTTTCCACAAAAAACAGGGTCAACCAAAATCTTCACACCGTCTAACTGCAAAAAGAATGATGAATGTCCAAACCAAACTATTACATTGCTGTCTGTGGGAATAGTCTTTAAATTTGTTTTGACAGAGGGTAAACTATCAATCGGCTCTCTGTTTGGATAGTTTTTGAATATTGTTTTATAAAGTTCGCCCGTTAAGCTGTAACCCTCGCTGATAGTGAGTTTCTCTACAACGTTTCTAAACTCGCCATTTTTATAGTTGGGCGATTTTTTTACTAATTCCAATCTTGCACCTTTGGGCAATGCTCCAAACTGTGGCTGACGCAAATAGAAAAATGTTGTTATTGAAAGTATTGCTATGGGTGTAAATAGAATTATCATTGTTCGTTTTAATATTTTCAAAAATCGTTTCATTGTGCCAATGCTTTTATGTCCTTTACTTCAAGGATATTTTGATGATAATTTTTCTTCACTACATTTATCATTGCCTTACCAATTTCACTTAAAGTAAGTACACTTGCAGGTGCAAACAGGCGAATAAGTTTTACAATGAATTTGTAAATGGCTTTTGCATTTTTCTGTTCGGAAAAAGGTAACATTCCTGCGGGGCGAAAATTGTACTCACTCTTAAAAGGCATTTCCTTTAAGGCGTTTTCTGTTTTGCCTTTTACTCTTGCCCACATTGTTTTTCCCTGTTCGGTGCTGTCGGTACTTCTACCACTTACGAAACAAAAAACAATATCGGGATTGGCTTGTAACAATGCTTTGGCAAATGCAATAGTTGTATCAAAAGTGATGTAATGATATTTTTCTTCCGCCATACCTGCGGAACTTATCCCAGCACAATAAAAACAAGCATTGTAGCCTTTGATGTCGTTTTCAAAATCCTGCAACTTTGTAAAATCAGATACTAATAATTCTTTCAATTTCGGGTTTTTAATTCCGCAAGATCTTCTTGAAATGCTTAACACTTTTGAAACTTCGTTGTTTTGCAGGCATTCTAATAAAACGCCCTCGCCAACCATTCCTGTACTTCCTGTTATGATTACTTTCATTTTTTGATTTTACAAATTCTTAAACTTTATCATACTTTCTACACTCGCAACAATGGCTTCTTCATTGGTTGCAATGGGTTTCCAACCTAAAATTCTTTTTGCTTTTTCATTGCTTGTGTTACGGCTTGTTTTGAGCATTGAAGCTAAATTTTTCATTTTGGGACTGAACAATCCTCCAAACGAAACAACCCAATCGGGCAATTTTTTAGTAGAAACTTTTTGTGCTACTCCGGGCATTTTGTTTTTCAGGAAAACGGCAATTTCAGGCATAGACATTTTGCCCCCTGCCAACGCTAAAAAGCGTTGTCCTTTTGCTTCGGGTGTTACCATTGCTCTAATGTGCAAATCGGCAACGTCCCGAACGTCAATGATATTCATATAAAGATTTGGGACAGCTTTCATTGAGCCGTTTAATAAGTTTCGCAACAGCTCAAAACCGCTTGACAAATCTTTGCCAAAGGCAGGACCAAAAATTGCAGTTGGATTGATGGTTGCCAATTCCAAATTTCCGCCCTCATTCTTCATAAAATCCCAAGCTGCTTTTTCCGCTAATACTTTTGATTTGTTGTAAATAGACAACCCTTTTTCGTTCGGGTCTGTCCATTCATTTTCGGTAATTATGGTGTTCGGGTCTTTGTGGCTGTAACCTATCGCACCAAAGTTTGAGGTCATCACAACACGTTTCACATTTGCGTTTCTCGCTGCTTTCAATACTCGTAAAGCACCGTCCACCGCAGGACGTATCATTTCGTTTTCGTCTTTTGGTATGGAAAGAAAAATTGGCGAAGCAACGTGTAAAACATAAGTGCAGTTTTTTACAGCTTCGTCCCAATTATCATCTTTGGTTAAATCGGCTTCAACAAATTCAAGATTATCAAACGAAGTGATACCGCCATTTTTCAGCATTTCAAAAACTTCGTCTTTGCGTTTCAAACTGCGGACTGTTGTTTTTACGTTGTAACCCTTTTGTAAGAGTTGAACAATGCAATGAACACCAACAAAACCTGTACCGCCTGTTACTAAAACTGTTTCTTTATTTATCATTTTCTTAAAATTTCACGCTGCAAAGTTGAGCATAAAATTTTTAATACGCTTTGTTGAGAAGTCCAAATTTGTTTTGTTGGGAAGTCCAAATATTGGACTCTGCATGAGAGATAGAAGCAGAAAGACCAAACCGCTTCCTTCGCAGCCAAGCCTCCCACATATATAAAAGTTGATAATTAGCACATAGTTGAAGGGGACGTGGCGAACAAGCTATTTGATTTGTACATTGGTACTACACAAGCAGCCCATGCCTAATATAGGACGTGTACCAACAATATTAACACGGTAAAGCTCAATAGTATTACTACAGTACAAGCGAGCGTGGCCACTGCAGCTCAATAGTAGCACTACAGCTAAGTACACAAAAATTCAACTGTTTTTTAGCATCAATTATCGTATCATCAGCCCTGCCCTGCGCAACAGCGCTTCGGGGTTTGGCTTACGTCCTCTGAAAGCAAGATACAAATCCATAGGGTCTTCAGTACCTCCCTTACTTAACAGCGTTTTAAATTTCGCTGCCGTAGCTGTATCAAAAATCCCTTTTTCCTTAAATGCTTCAAAAGCATCGGCATCCAGTACTTCTGACCATTTATAACTATAATAGCCTGCCGCGTATCCGCCTGCAAAAACATGAGAGAAAGAAGGGCTTAAAGCCGTGCCTTCTATATTGGGATATAAAACGGTTTGTTGTATGGTTGCTTTTTCAAAAGCTTCTATACTATCCGAATCGTTAAACCGGTTGCTGTGATATGCCATATCCAATATACCAAAAGACAGTTGACGCAATGTCTGGTATCCTTCCATAAAGCTGGCCGATGCCGCGATCTTATCTATCTTTTCTTCAGGCAGCAGCGTTCCTGTTTGGTAATGTTTGGCAAAAGTGCCCAGGAAGGATTTTTCATAACAATAGTTTTCCATGAATTGTGAAGGAAGCTCCACAAAATCCCAGTATACACTGGTGCCGCTCAGGCTTTCATACACCGTATCAGCCAGTATACCGTGCAACGCATGTCCAAACTCATGAAACAAAGTAGTGACTTCATTAAAAGTGAGCAGGGATGGTATGTCGCCATTAGGACGTGAAAAGTTGCCCACCATGCTTATATGAGGACGATGATTGATATTATTTTTGATATACTGTCCCCTGAAAGAAGTCATCCACGCTCCTGCCCTTTTTCCATTACGCGGAAACCAGTCGGTATACAGCAGCGCCTTATGTGCCCCGTTTTCCAGCACTTCATATACTTCAACCTCAGGGTGATAAACAGCTATATCATCCCGCTTTTTAAAATGCAAGCCATATAGCTTACCGGCAGCATCAAACGCTGCCTGCTGTACAAGCGGTAATGAAAAATATGGTTTGATTTCTTCTTCAGCGTAATTATACTTTGCTTCCCTTAGTTTTTCTGCATAGTAACTATGATCATAAGCCATCAATTCGTTGATTCCATCAGCAGCGGCCAGGCTTTTTAATTGCTCAATATCTTTAATGGCAAAAGGTTTTGCTTTTTGCAGCAGATCATTCAGGAAATCTGTAACTATTTCAGGGGATGATGCCATTCTTTCCTGCAAAACAAAATCGGCATGTGTAGTAAAGCCCAACACATTTGCCCGTTCCTGCCTCAATGCAACTATTCTTTTTACTATGGCTTCATTGTTGCGTTCATTATTTCCAAAAGCTTTTCGTGCATTGGCAAGATATAACTCCTTCCTTCGCTCCCTGTTGGCCGCATAGGTCATAAAAGGAACATAACTGGGAAACTGCAAGGTAAAAACCCATCCTTCAAGGTTTCGGGAACCGGCTTCAGCAGCCGCCATCTGCAGGATAGCGTCAGGCAACCCGTTTAGTTCTTCCTTATTGGTAATATGCAAAAAATAATTGTTGGTTTCCTGCAAAACATGCTGCGAAAATTTTACCGTCAGGTTTGCAAGCTCCTGGTCAATGTTGCGCAACTTCTCTTTTTGCACGGCAGAAAGCAATGCGCCGTTACGTACAAAACGTTTATAAGTTTTATCAAGCAGCCGTTTTTCTTCCGGAGTAACGCTGAATGTATCACGCTGATCATACACAGCTTTTATACGATGGAATAATTTTTCATTCAGGGTAATATCATTTCCAAATGCGGCAAGCAATGGTGATACTATTGCTTTTGTTTTTTCAAGGATATCATTGGTTTCCGCAGAAGTGAGATTGAAAAAAGCAGCGGAAGCAAGACTTAGTGATCTGCCTGATCTTTCCAATGCAGCGACAGTGTTTTCAAAATCAGGTGTTGCAGTGTTATCTGCAATCGCATCTACTTCATTCCTGGCAGCAGCAATAGTCTGCTTTATCTCCTGCTCGTATGCCTCTGAAGGAATGCTGTTAAAAGGAACGGATTCGAAAGGAGTATTAAAAGTCTGGGAGAAAATTGTGCTCATCTGTTTCATTTAATTGCCGTCACAAATATACTTTAAGTAGTGCGTAAATGGCAGAAAGTATGTTAAAGCAATTGCAGCATAAAACATTCTGTGAAGGCATGTGAATAAAATAAATTTGCGCAGCTAAATAACTGCGCATATATTTGCAGTCAAATAGCTGCATAATGGATTTAAGAAGAGACATTTTCCAGGCAATAGCAGACCCCACGCGCCGTGCAATTATCACCCTTTTAGCTGCCCATGCCATGACACCCGGCGCTATCGCCGCGAATTTTGATTCAACAAGACAAACCATTTCTAAACACATACAGATACTTGCTGAGTGTGAACTGCTGACTCAGCAACAGAATGGCAGGGAAATTTATTATCACCTCAATCCTAAAAAAATGAAAGTAATAGCTGATTTTATTGAGCCTTTCCGCAACATGTGGGACGATAGGTTTAATAAGCTGGAAACGATAATGAAGCAATACAAGACAAAAAAATAAAGCCATATGGAACGAAAAACAAAAGTGCATGCCGAAGAAGGCACACAGAATATACTGATAACGCGGGAATTTGATCTTCCCGTTGAATTATTATTTAAGGCATATACTGAACCCGATATTCTTGAGCAATGGATGGGAACCAAAGTATTAAAACTTGAAAGTAAAAAACATGGTGCTTATGCATTTGAAACTACAGATCCGCAGGGAAATGTGTTGTTTAAAGCACATGGCACCATACATGATATCATTGCTGATCAAAAGATCATACGCACTTTTGAAATGGCGAATGCCGGTTTTGATGTGCAAACTGAATTTATTGAATTTGAGGCATTAACCGATAATACCAGTAAGCTCATTATACAATCGGTATTTCGCTCTGTTGCGTACAGGGATGCCCAATTAAAACTGCCTTTTGCATGGGGTATCAATATGGCGCATGACAGGCTGCAACAAATTGCTAATGCTTTAAAATAACATATATGACTAGCCGAAATAAAATAATTTACTGGATTGCCACTGCCTGGCTTTCGTTGGGAATGACCTCTACCGGGATAGTACAATTATTGAGATTGAAAGATGAAACAGAGATGATGAACCATTTAGGTTATCCGGTTTATATACTGACCATACTGGGTATCTGGAAAATTTTGGGTGTAATCGCAGTCTTGATTCCTGCATTTCCGCTACTCAAAGAATGGGCATATGCCGGTTTCTTTTTTGCGATGTCCGGCGCAGTATTTTCTCATGCGGCAGTTGGAGACAGTAGTAAGGAGTTTTTTGGCCCGGTATTATTGATTATACTAACCGTAATATCCTGGTATTTCAGACCTTTAAACAGAAAAGCGGTTTTAACCACTGCCACATGAGGATATGACAACATATAAACAAAGCATATGAATCCAAAAGTAGATTTTTATTTTGAGGACAATGAAAAATGGCAGAAAGAGATCAGGCAGATGCGAACCATTGCTCTTGATTGCGGACTTGAAGAAGTATTGAAATGGGGATGTCCCTGTTATCAATACAACGGTACCAATATTGTTTTGATACATGTATTTAAAGAATATTGCGCCTTCCTGTTTTTTAAAGGCGCATTGATAAAGGATGAGAAAGGCATACTGATACAACAAACCCAAAATGTACAATCTGCACGGCAGGTTCGCTTTACAGACATAAAAGAAATTGAAAAGCAGAAAAAAATCCTGAAAGCGTATATCTATCAGGCTATAGAAATAGAAAAAGCCGGACTGAAAGTAAAACTTAAGAAAACATCAGACTATAACATCCCGGAAGAATTTCAAACACAGCTCAATAAAAAAGCTGCACTTAAAAAGGCATTTGAATCATTAACTCCCGGCCGGCAACGCGCCTATCTTTTTTATTTTTCACAGGCTAAGCAATCCAAAACCCGTTTAGACAGGGTACAAAAATATATACCAAAAATCCTCGAAGGAAAAGGGTTGGATGATTAACTGAAATTGTCAACACCAGATTCGTTAATTTCAATAACAGTAAACAACATATGAAACCTGATAACATACTTACCGGTTCACTGACTAAAGAACTGCTGAAGATATTACAGACCCGTTTTGAAAAAAACAAAAGCAGGCATAAAGCCATTGAATGGAATACAGTACAGGCAAAGCTTGAAGCATACCCCGGCAAGTTGTGGTCGCTGAACGAAATGGAAATGACTGGTGGTGAACCAGATGTTGTTGGATATGATAAACAAACAGGTGAATATATTTTTTATGATTGTGCCGCTGAAACGCCTAAAGGACGCAGAAGCATTTGTTATGATGCTGAAGCACTCGCCTCACGAAAAGAGCATAAACCGGCACACAGCGCTATTGGTATGGCAGATGAAATGGGTATAGATATTTTAAATGAAGAACAATATCGCGGGCTGCAACAACTCGGCACGTTTGATTTGAAAACATCCAGTTGGGTGCTTACTCCCCCTCCCATCCGAAAACTCGGTGGCGCTTTATTTTGTGATCGGCGCTACGATACAGTATTTACCTATCATAACGGAGCGGAGTCCTATTATGCTGCAAGAGGATTCAGGGGAGTATTGAAAGTTTAAACGGAATGCCACAAAGCCACTAATAAATAATTTAAAAAATTTAATTCATGCATTTCCGGCTGTCATTAACCGTGATACAATTATAAAATGGGCATTGCTAACAGCAAAACAGAATTTTTGAACCGCTTAGATTACGTCCCTAAAATTGATACCCCAATAAAAGGATACCTGTATTTTTTAGAATACTTTTATGGATTGTTGCGTTAGGCTCAACAATATTAATACTCATAAAATCAGTGTTCAGATAACCATGATAGTTAAAACCAATGCGGCGCGGATACTGGATAAACTGAACATTCCATACGAACTAAGGACTTACGAGGTAGATATGGATGAGCACCAGAGTGCTGTAGATGTAGCTGAAGCCATAGGTATTGCCCCGGAAAAAATCTACAAAACACTTGTGCTAAAAGGGCAACAAGACCCATATATAGTTGCTGTTATTCCTGGCAATGCCAATCTCGATTTAAAGAAAATCGCCAAAGCTTCCGGTAATAAAAACTGTGAAATGCTGCCAATGAAAGACCTGCAAGCCATAACAGGCTATATACGCGGCGGCTGTTCTCCTATCGGAATGAAAAAACAGTTCCCCACTTTTGTTGAAGAATTGTCAACATTAGAAGACGCTATTGTAATAAGTGCAGGAAAAAGAGGTCTGCAAATTGTAATTAATCCGGCTGATCTGGCAAAAGCAATTGAATTATCGTTCACAGATTTAGTAGTGCAATGATAACGTAAACAGGAAATGTTTTTGCCTATAAATCTCTTTTTTTATTTACCCGGAAACATATGCCCCATGTTACAGCCAGGAGAATAAAAGTATACAAAATATGTATATTACTTTGTGCAACTACTACTTTCCATTCGTTCTCATCTTTGATAAACCACCTTGGAAACGGAATAAGTCTGTCAGAAATTTCAAGGGGTAGATACTCACCATAACCATTTGCGTATTTTTTACCTAACTGTACCAGTAATGGTTCCAACGGAAAATAATAGAAAAGAAAAATACCAAGTGCTATAAACGCCTTTCGTACAAGGAACGCAATCAATAATGCAAGAGATAACTGCGAAAACTGTTGCAGAAAAAACAACCCGATATATCTTGTGCCTTCCCACGCGCTTCCTGTTGTTCCCCCGGAATTGATATTGCCAATTATAAAGGCTGTTATTGCATAGAGTATCGTAATAATCATTGTTATAATAATGACATCAATCATTTTACTCATCATAAAATCATTACGACTCCATCCATCTATAATATTTTGCCGGTTTGTTTTATAGCTATATTCATTGGTAATGAACATGATTACCACAATGGCAGGAAGAAACACAAATAATGAAGAAATAAAAGCTACTGTTTGCCATGCATCAGGAAATGTGAACGGATTAGGTAGCATTGCCAGTATCAATCCCATGTTTTTATCATTCAACTGGTCTTTGTAACCATTCACATAAATGGCATAATTCATTCCGGGATAGGATAACGATACAATTCCCAGCATCCACCAGAAAGCAGGGTATTTTTTTATCTTAAGCCATTCGGTCCGCAAAAGTTTCCGCATAAAATTATATTGAAAAAATCAAAGCCTTAGTCGTTAGTTAATTCAAAAAATCTTGTTTCCAATCGCTTTTTCTTTAGTAAAAGATGATTAAGCACAATACCTTTGTTAAAGCAAAAACTATTAATCTCATCCAGTTTTGCTGTTCCTTTAGGAAGGCATAATTGTATTATGTTCGCTTCTTTATCAATATTTACATGATTTCCTATCGGTTCTATTACACCCGCAAGTAAATTCAGATCAACCGCACTTAGCTCTACCACATCTTCATCCTGTAATATCTCATTCACTTCCCCGGTTGTTACCAGTTCACCTGATTTAAGTATAGCTGCATGAGTGCAGACTTTTTCTACTTCATCCAATAAATGACTTGCCATGATTATGGTATGACCCGAATGGCACAATTCAATTATAAGGGAACGTATTTCAGCAATACCTACAGGGTCAAGTCCATTGGTAGGCTCATCTAACACCAGCACTTGGGGATCGCCTAATAACGTGGAGGCAATTGCCAGGCGTTGTTTCATGCCAAGACTATAGGTTTTAAAGCGGCTTTTCCGGCGATCGTATAATTTCACCTTTTTCAATACGCGGTCAATATCAGCAGCATCTCCCCTGCCGCTGATGCTTTGTGTAACTTTTAAATTATCAACAGCAGATAAATAGTGATAAAAATTGGGCGTTTCCAACAACGATCCTATTCTTTTTCGTTGATCCGGCGAACCGGGCTGACCGAACCATAAAAAATTTCCATTGTTTGCCTTCAGCACATCAAGAATAATACTCAACAAAGTTGTTTTACCACTTCCGTTAGGCCCCAATACTCCAAAGACACTACCCTGGGGAACCGAAAAAGAGATATTGTTTAAGGCTCGTACCGGGCCATAAAATTTTGTTATGCCTGACAATGAGAGAACTGGTTGCATTACAGTTGGTTTTCTTAAAAGTGCTTTGAGTTACAAAGTAACTATAAAATTTTCTTTTTCAAACTTTTTTTTATAGTTCTTACTTCTGCTGTATATACACCATGTTACGATATCAATACAACATATCGTAACATTGCATGGCAATATAAATATTCCATTTTCAAAATATCTGCTATGCAATTTGGAAAAGTATCCAATCCCGGAAAAGTTGATTTCACATTGCCGAAAGACGCTCCGGAAACAGTGGCGCTGTTAAAGTCATTCAAAAACGATAAACCTTTTGAAGTATATGTGGGGTGCGCCAAATGGAACAGGAGCGATCTGAAAGGTTTTTATCCAAGAGGTACCAAAGATGAATTGAGTTATTATTCAAGGCAGTTCAATTGTATTGAGTTAAATGCCACTTTTTATAAAATGCCTGATGTTAAACAGGTGGAAACCTGGAAAAACAAAACACCTGAAGGGTTTAAGTTTTTTCCTAAGGTTACAGATTTAATTACACATTACCGCCGGCTAATTAATGTGCAGGAACCTGTGGAAAATTTTTGCAAAGCTATCAGCAATTTTGAAGAAAAGCTTGGCACGGCATTCCTGCAACTGCATGATAATTTTGCGCCTAAGGATTTTGAGCGCCTGAAATCTGTTTTAGAAAATTTTCCAAAAGGAATTCCACTGGCGGTTGAAGTACGTAATGAAGCCTGGTTTAACGATAAGAAAATAAGCAAAGCATTTGGCAATTTGCTGGAAAAGCTGCGCATGACAAATATTATTGTTGATACTGCAGGACGAAGAGATATGCTGCACATGAGACTGACAACACCCGCAGCTTTTATCCGCTATGTAGGCGCTAATCACCCATCAGACATTACAAGGCTTGATGACTGGATCGTTCATATTGCTAAATGGCGCAAGGCAGGGCTTCAAAGACTATATTTTTTTGTGCATCAGAATATCGAAAAAGAGTCTCCCCTGTTAGCCGCACATTTTATTAAAGAAATGAACCGGGTGTTTAAGCTGGATTTGAAAGTGCCGGATAAGCCCGGCGGCCAGTCATCCTTATTTTAGGGTACACAATATTGTTATATAATTTGCAAAGCTATTTTGGAGACAAAGCTGTTCCTTCAAATTCAACCCCGCTCCATCCATGCTTCATAAACTGGCGGATGTTCTGGTGATTAATTGCATCCGGATTATTTAATACATCCTGGTAATGTTGTGCAAACAGGCTAAGCGTTTCTTCTTTGCTTAATTTATGCAGGTATGCAAAATACAATACCCTTGCGCTTCCCTGGTTTTCTGTAGCATTGTTGTATTGTACCCCATTTTTAAAAGCAACAGGTGCATGTGTGTATTGTTCATCAATAACTGTCAAAACATCTGCAAATTTTATTTTGCCTGCGGCAAGTTCCGCTAATACTTCTTTTACCATTATTATTAAACTTTAATCAGGGCTGCAAATATAGATAGAGAAAGATCATTGGTTTATATCAATTCCATGGATTTAGCTTTTAGAAAAAATCTGAGGCAATCTCCATTGCAGCAGTTACAGGAAATTGCTGAAAATATCGTCATATTGAACGAACAACAAGGAGATTTTACTATCATCGTTTTTACGCGAGTGAGATCCCAGCCTGCGGCAGGCAGGTCTGCCGGGCGAGATATAAGCATCTATTTGATCCCGGTTAAATTCTCCATTTATTTTGTTGTTACAACAATAACCATTCTTATAAAGAGTTTCCTTATTTACCCGAATCCTATACCCAATGGTAGCCATAATTCCTCCCAAGCCGGAATACAACAGGTTTGTGATTCCTGATAGCCTTCGTAAGGCAGAACAGTTTGAAAAATTTGTATTGACTAATTTATTTCCGCCGAAGTTATATACGGCAATCGGCAGTGCCGGATTAAAACTGAGAGACAATGCAACAGGATTTGAATTTCATCTTGTATGCAGGCATCATTATAGTTTAATCTCAAATAGTTTTACATTCGTTGCAAACAGGAATAATATACCTGTTTTTTTTGTGTTAGGGCTGGGTGGTTCAGCGGAAACGCCTAACGAAGTATACCTTGCTAACTTCCAGGATTGCCCTTATATGCATCTTTTCAAAAGACATTTAAAAAACAAAGCAATCATCACCAATCAACCGGTGAATTCTGCTGCTTTATGGAAACATAGTCCAAAGATTGAAGCAGCGGAGAAAAAAATAGCATAAATATCTATAAATGTCCTCAACATAAAAAGGCCGCCATATCCGGCAGCCTTTGCATATATACAATATCCAGGGGTTTTGTATTTAGTGAATAACATAACCATCTTTCCAGTGAGGATTAGGTCCTTTTTTGTCAAAACGGGCATATATCATACGAAGGCGATCTTTTCTTTCATTTTCAAGTCTGGCGATCTCTCTTTTCTTATCACGCAGGCGCATGCGGCTTTCTTTAACCCAATAAATACGTTGGTCATACTCATGATTAACTTTTGCTATCATATCATTCCTGCGCTGCATGTCAAAATTCTTTGAATAGCCCGGCTTGCCATGATCATATTTTTTGCCTCTGTAAAAATCATTATTACCGTGCTGTGCAAAAGCAACTGAAACCAGGGTAACTGAAAGCATGAGTGTAAAAATATTTTTCATAATCATTCAAGTTTAAAAGTTAGTAATTGCTGTATAAGATTATTTAAAAGCTCACAGGTTTATAAAAGCTTTGTTAATTACTTAAACCATTTTTTACGCTTACATTTATCTTTCATTAAGTTTAAAAGCTACGTCATGAGCAAAAAAGTTTTTGAGCTGTTATTATTCCTGATACTGTTTGTATTTACGTCGGCAGCGCAACAGCGTCCAAATATTGTTGTTATTTATGCTGATGATCTTGGATACGGGGATCTAAGTTGTTATGGTGCAACAAAAATTAAAACAAATAATATAGATAAACTGGCGGCAAATGGTATACGTTTCACTAATGCCCATGCTACTTCTGCTACCTGCACCCCGTCTCGTTTTTCTATTATCACGGGTACATACGCCTGGCGCAAACAAGGCACCGGCATAGCGCCCGGTAATGCTTCATTAATTATACCTGTTGATAAAATAACCTTACCATCAATACTAAAGAAGGCTGGCTATGCAACGGCTATTATCGGTAAGTGGCACCTTGGGCTGGGTAGTGCAGGAGGCCCGGATTGGAACGGGGAAATTAAACCCGGGCCGAACGAATTGGGTTTTGATTATTCATTTATCCTTCCGGCTACTGTTGACAGGGTTCCCTGTGTATATGTAGAAAATCACCATGTAGCCAGTCTTGATCCTGCCGACCCTATTACAGTAAACTATAATGAAAAAGTTGGTGATTGGCCTACCGGTAAGGAATATCCTGAGTTGTTAAAACTGCGCCCGTCTCACGGTCATGATCAAACGATAATTAATGGCATCAGCCGTATTGGCTTTATGACAGGTGGCAAAGCAGCGTTATGGAACGATGATGATATAGCAGATAAGCTGATAGAAAAATCAACTGCATTTATCTCTTCCAATAAAGCTAAACCATTCTTCCTGATGCTGACAACACATGATGTGCATGTTCCCCGCACTCCTCATGACAGGTTTAAAAATAAAAGCGGTTTAGGTACAAGAGGTGATGTTATTCTCCAGTTGGATGCAACGGTTGGGCAAATACAAAAGGTATTAGACAGCCTGGGTATAGCTGATAATACAATGATCATTTTCAGCAGTGATAACGGGCCGGTAGTTGATGATGGCTATGCTGACAGTGCTGTGATTAAACTCAACGGTCATACCCCTTCAGGGCCCTTACGCGGAGGCAAATACAGTGCATTTGATGCAGGTACAAGAGTTCCGTTTATTGTGAAATGGACCAAAGGTATAAAGGCTGGTAAAACCAGTAATGCTTTATTCAGCCAGGTTGATCTCATCTCCTGCTTTGCCGCGTTGACCGGCCAGCAATTAGCTGCTGATGAAGCCGGTGATAGTTTTAACGCGTTAGATGTACTGCTTGGAAAATCGGATAAAAGCAGAAACTATGTAATTGAACACGCCAACTCGTTATCTGTTATTAAAGGCAGATGGAAATATATAGAACCCAATAATGGCCCGGCAATTAATAAGCAGGTGAATATTGAGCTTGGTAATTTACCCAAAGCACAATTATATGATCTGTCTGAAGATATTAGCGAAAAAAGCAATCTTGCTGAAAAGCATCCCGATATCGTTAAAGCGCTTGCGGCTTTATTACAAAAGGTAAAAGATAATCCACAAACAAGAGGAATGAAAACAGAATGATCCGGTGGAGACAAGGCATGCCTTGTCTCTATAATACCCCGTTGGGTGCAGGATATTGTTTTGCGGCATCATCCAGCACAAGCAACCAGTCACTACCACGCCCAACCGAAGTTGGTATAAATTCTTTTGTTCCGGTATTATCAAATTCTCCAAGCGTTATTGTTCTGCCATCCCTGGGATTAAACCACCAACCCCTTATTTTATCAGCAGAAAGTTTTGAAGTGAGCACAGTTGTTTTTTGCCCATAAGGAATATATACCATCATAAAATCTTTACCAGATGACACAGCAGCCATTTTGTATTCAACCCCTTCGGGATTTTCGCCTGTAATGGCAGATTGATCTAAGACTAATTTTTGCCAGGGTCGTTTTTCAAACATCCTGCGCATATACCCTAACTGAAAAGCGCCGGGCTGATCCATGGCTGTTTTCCAATGGATTCGTGCATTATTAACCGGCACTCTTTCTTCCGTATACATCTGCCAGATGTTATGGTTGCCGTAAGTATGCCCTGCCCCACCTGAAAGCATATTCCAATATGCAGCTTCACGGGTATCAAAATCATCCATCCATCCTTTTTGAACAGGATTAAAATCGTTGGGGTGATCTTCATAATTAGGTTCGCCTATTACATGTGGTTTTAGTTTGGTTAGCGTGTATGCCTGTATGTTAGTTTTATAATCCGGGCTTGCAACCCTGTGTCCTGTTTGCGACATGTGAAAATCTATCCATTCATCATCAGCAAAATAATTATAGGAGCTTGCCGCTCCTGGTGGATGAAAAGTAAGCAAATGGTTGCCGCCATCAACGCTTCTCACGCCTTCTGCCATTGCCCTGATAATAGCAAAATGTGCGTCAGTATCAGGTTTTCTGTCTCCTCCCATAACCCAGATTATATTGGTTGTTTTCAGGTATCGCTTTGCTATCCATGCTCCAAATAATTTCGCATTTCCGGGTGTAAATACTTCCGGTCCTGTTCCCCATGTATCTTTTTTCCATTTATCACCCCAGCTTGGTAACAATGCGATGTATATACCTCTTTTGCCGGCTTCATTAATAATAAAATCAACATGCCTGAAGTATGCCTCATTTGGTTTTGCGGGGTCATTATTTAGCAGAGGCTTATCACCATATGCGTTGGGCGTATTTAAACCATCAAGTTCAGCCAGCACCACAGCCTGTATAACATTATACCCTTTATCAGCCCTGTTCTGCAAATAAGTAATAGCTTCCTCTCTTGTTAAGCGATGAAATAACTCCCATGCCGTATCTCCCAGCCATAAGAAAGGCTTGCCGGTTTTCGTTAAAAAGTAGTGCTTATCTGCACTGATTTTTATTTGAGCATAAAGTAAAGTGGAGAAAAAAGAAATAACGATTAAGCAAAGCAATCTTTTCATAATGTATTTTGTTTTTCTGTTATGAGCTTCTTTGTAGAGTCCCCAACTTCAATTTACAGCAATTTTATAATTGCATATGACCTCAATCATAAAAAAATGATTTACTAAGTTGCAACTTGTGTTTGCCGTATGCTTTATCGGCCAATTATCCTGAATAAATTACATTTACATAGTTTTTCAGAAGCACTTTTGCATATATATTGAGAGAGATGTTGAGAATAGTATTAACGATTGTTTTATTGGTTGCCGGTTTTACGATTATTGTTGATGGGTGCAAGTCTCCAAAGGAAGAAGGCAAACCTGTTAAATCTAAAAGCGTTGCAGATGATTTTGGGAAAATTGATGCATTACCGCTTGAATATAAATCTCCAAAAGATAATCCATCAACCCCGGAAAAAATAGAATTAGGCCGATTGCTTTTTTACGATCCTATTTTATCAGGCGGTAAAGATGTAGCCTGTGCTACCTGTCATCACCCTGAGTTTGGCTATGCGGAAAGCCTTGAATTATCTATTGGCGTAAATGGAAAAGGATTGGGTGAGCGCAGAGCCTTTAACAGGCATAATGATATTCCTTTCACTAAACGTAACGCACAGTCTTTATTGAATGTTGCATTTAATGGTATTGATAATGATGGAAATTATATACCTGAAGAGGCTCCGATGTTTTGGGATTTGCGTGCCAAAGGACTGGAAGAGCAGGCAACATTTCCTGTAAAAACATTAGAAGAAATGCGTGGGCATTCTTTTAAGGAAGATAGTATAGCCAATGAGGTTGCAAAGCGGGTAGATAAAATACCGGAGTATAAACAATTATTCAAAAAGAATTTTCCTGAATGTGAAACGGTTACAATAGCATATATTACAAAAGCACTTGCCGCGTTTGAGCGCTCATTGGTTGCCAATAATTCCAGGTTTGATAAATACATGCGGGGAGAGAAAAATGCTTTATCAGCAAGGGAACTGGATGGCATGAAAGAGTTTATTAAAGCCGGTTGTGCAAGATGCCATAGCGGCCCAATGCTCTCTGACTTTAAATTGCATGTATTGGGCGTACAGGAAAATGAGAAAAACCTGGTACCTGATTCGGGTTATAATAATACACATGCTTTCAGAACACCCACGCTGCGCAATTTGCGCGTAACAAGGCCTTATATGCACAGTGGAAAAATTCAAACACTGGATAATGTAATGTTATTTTATGAAGATCTGCGGGGAAAACCGCCACCCAATAAAAGTATAACCTGGGATAATCTTGATTCCCTGGCCAAAATGGTTAAAGTAGAGTTCAAAAATATTGACGCGATAGTTGAGTTTATGAATACGCTGAATGATGATAACTATGACAGGAAGATTCCCGATAAAGTTCCGAGCGGGCTGCCTGTGGGGGGAATGATTAAGTAAAATGCTGTTATGCCTAATATTGGTTCGGTCATCAAGTGTCTAATAAAAGCAGATTTAAATAACGGTGACGGAGTAGGAACTTATCTTGCTCCGTTAACCACAACAAATCTTAGCTAAGAGCAGCTACCCTTGTTATGCAATCTCTTTCACCGTTCCATCTGCGGAACCGACAATTACTTTTGATGCAACTTTGACAAACAGCCCGCTTTCCACCACCCCGGCAATAGCATTGATCTGTGGCTGCAATGCGGCAGGATCAGCAATTACATTAAAATGACAATCTAAAATATAATTGCTGTTATCAGTTATAAAAGTCTTCCTCTCCTTAATACGCAATACAGGTTTACAACCTAAGGCTGCAAGTTTTTTTGCAGTGTGTGTATAACCAAAAGGAATTACTTCAACCGGCAGGGGAAATTTGCCCAGGTTTTCAACAAGCTTGCTTTCATCTGCAATTACAATAAACATTTTGCTTGCTACAGCTACAATTTTTTCACGCAGCAAGGCGCCGCCGCCACCTTTAATGAGGTTAAGATTTTTATCTACTTCATCAGCGCCGTCAATATCAACATCCAGTATATCCACCTGGTCTAACGGCTGCACATCAATATTAACTTCCCTGGCTAACCTTTCCGTTTCATCAGAAGTAGCTACTGCAGTTACTTTCAAACCTTGTTGTACCCGTTCACCAAGATATTGAATGGCCCAATACGCGGTTGATCCTGTACCAAGCCCTACGATCATTCCATCTTTAACATAGCTTACTGCTTTAAATGCTGCTGCCTGTTTAGCGTTCATTTTTGTTTTTTTGCTGTCAGCCGTCAGCTATCAGCCGTGAGCTTTGAACTGCCAGTGCTTTAAAAATCTATTTTTATATAAGTCTCTAAAAAAAATTACCTGATACATGATAGCTGATACCTAACAGCTATCACCCCTATTCCAACCCCCAAATCTTTCCTTTCATTGTTGCAGGCACTCCGTCTCTCAGCCATTGTGTTGGCTTATCGTCTTTCAGCAACCAGTCAAAAAATTGCTGTTCGCGTATTTGTATATCCTTCCTGTTTTTGCGTTGGATAAGATTATGCGCTTCACCATTATAATTCAGCAACCAGACAGGTTTGCCCAGGCGTCTTAGTCCTGTAAATAATTCTATCCCCTGGTACCAGGGTACTGCGCCATCATTATCATTATGCATTATTACCAATGGCGTTGTAACTTTTGGAAGATAGAACAGTGGAGAATTCTGCATATACAACTGGGGCTTTTCCCAAAGTGTTGCACCAATGCGGCTTTGCGTTCTCTCATATTGAAACTGGCGGTTCATACCACTCTCCCATCGTATACCGCCGTATGCGCTGGTCATATTAGCAACAGGCGCTCCGGCCCATGCAGCTTTAAACAGTTTTGTTTGTGTAATGAGATAAGCGGTCTGATAGCCACCCCAGCTTTGTCCCTGCAAACCAATGCGTGTGCTGTCAACCCATCCTTTTTTTACCAATGCCCTTGCGCCGCTTACTATATAATTGTAAGCGCTCCTGCCGGGATAACCATCCGTATATGAAATATCAGGTGCAAAAACAATATAACCCCTGCTCACAAAAAATGAAATATTCAAACGGCTTGGCGTAGGCACAGGCGGTATGTATTGAAATAATCCGTCACTCAGCTTTTCATAGAAATAACAGATGGCGGGATATTTCTTTTTGGGATCATAGTTTTCCGGCTTGTATACAATACCTGTAGCTTCTTTACCATTATAAGCTTTCCACTTAAACAATTCCGCTGTTCCCCAATTGTATTCAGCCTGCTGCGGATTTATAGCGCTCAGCTTTATTTCTTTATTCCAGTTTGCATTGGTGTATAAATCAGGAGCTGCAGTATATGTTTCTTTCGTGTAGGCATATACGTTAGAATCCGCGGCTTTCAATACATTTCTTTCAATTAGAAAAGCGCCGCTGAATACCGGTTCAAGCTTTCCATCGCTTACAAAATTCAGTTTTGCCAGCCCTGAGTTTTTATTGGTTTCGTTAAAAGAGTAAAACAGTAATTCCCGGGATGGCGTTACAAACTGTTCGTCTTCATCCGTTTGTATGTACCTGTATCTTGTCAGGTTTTTTCTGCCTGTTTTAGTAATATTCACCGGTGCTATTACATCAGCAGGATCAACCTGCCATACATCAAAGCGATCATAAATCAATACGGCGAGATCACTTTGCGTCCAATCCATTATGCCATAAGGCGAAGGCGTTGTGGGCATATCAAAATCTTCCTGGTAAAGTTTAACCGGAATTTTTGCCGTAATATTTTTCAGGGCTCCGTTTTTCCATGTGAAATATGTTTTTGCTTTAGCATCATACCAAAAAATATATTTGCCACCGGGCGACATTCCTATTTGCCCGTTTACATCTTTTTTAATCAATTGTCTTGTGCCGTCATCAGCTTTTATGCTGTATACATCTTTTAACGTATTGCCTTCCCATTGCATGGCAATTCGTTTATTGATGTCCGTTATACCGGCAAAAATATCCGCATCTCCATCCGCGTCTGCCTGAACCATTGGAATTTCCACATCTGCAAGTTGCACAAACCGCTTGTTATCGAGGTTAATCACAGCGAGATAGCTTCTCTTCAATTCCCTGTCAAGATTTCTCAACTGCATTGTTTGCAGGTAGTCATCTTTATAATTCCATATATCCACTTTTACCAGGTCAATGTCAACTAGCGTAGTGTCTTTAGGAGGCTGTACCGGAGCGGAACCAGCAAATAATCTTTTGCCGGATTTACTGAACCTTAATGCAGCATTTTCACTTATGCCCCAGCCTATCGGCATACCGGCAATATTTTTATCTGCTAACATTATAGCGCTGTCCTGCCCGTTTTTCCAATACCAAAGCTTATAAAATTTCTGCAAGGCTTTTGCGCTACTGTCTCTCTCTGCCACATAAGCTATTTGGGTACCGTTTTCATCTATTGCGAAATTTTTAAAATCGTTGCCACCTTTTGTAATAGTATCAAACCTGTTTTCCGCAGTTCTGAAAATTTGCACTGCGGCTTTACCCAAACTATCTTTTTTATTCCGGGTTGTTTCAATGAGCAGTATGTTACCGGTTTTGCTCCACAAATATTCATTTACAAACTGCACTATTTCTGCCGTATTGGTATTAAGATTATAAATAGATATTGCAGTGCCCTCTCCAGCTTTCCCATCACCATCCTTATCATCATCAGCATAGTCATTTTCAATAAAATCTTTTATAGCCGGTGGATTGGTGATCTTTTGCCGTTTTTTTGCCTGTTCGGGTGTGGGTGCCGCTGTATTCTTCCTGGTAGAATCAATTTTCAGCGCAAGTGAGTCTGTGGGTTTCTTCTTTGATGTGTCAGCCAGCGGCTTTTCCAGTTGCCAGGCAATCCATTGTGCGTTTTTTTTCGGAACCTGGTATGACTTTACCCTTGCAATTTTTGTAATGCTGTCTTTCCCCAATTCCATTATTGCCAGCGAATCTTTGGGAAATTCATCCGGTTTTTTCTTTTTTATCTGCGCCTGCCGGGTATCAGCATAAGGCGGTTTTATTTTAAAAATAACAAAACGACTGTCGGGTGTAATGGTAACATTATATCCTCTAGGTATAGTGTTTTTATAGCTTGCATCTGTAGATTGTATCACGAGGTTGCCATCACCTTCCTGCACATTAATTACATAAGCGATCCATTTACCATTATTACTGATCTTTTTTTCTCCGATGCTTTGCCAGCTATCATATACGGTATGATCGAGTGGTTTCTTTTGGGCGTGTACTGAAGCATTTGTCAAGAGTAAAAGGAAGAAAACAATTTTTTTCATGCTCATCATTTATGATCAAGCCTTGCAGTGCATTTCAAATTTCCACGTGGTTAGTGTCTCCGCCAACCAGCAAAAATTGAAACGCTCCTCTATTTACAGGCTTTTCTATATTCTAGAATAAATATTTGTAAAAATACAGCAATAGCAATCATAGTGGTTCTGTAATAGAGCCATTCTGCTAAAAAATAAATGTTTTTATTAAATATGCCTTTTAGTTCAGGGCTTCCGCCGGCGCTTTTGAAGAAATTTCCACATAGCTGTTGCGGACTTTACGGCGGTAATTTTTAAACAGGCTCTGCCATTGTATTTTGAGTACTCCTAAAATTCCCTCTTTCACTATATTCTTATTCATTTTGGAAGAACCGAATTTCCTGTCAATAAATGTAATAGGCACTTCCACTATTTTAAACCCGAGTTTCCATGCGGCAAACTTCATTTCTATCTGGAATGCGTATCCAACAAAATTGATCTCATCAAAATTGATATTTTCGAGCACCTCTCTTTTATAACAAACAAAGCCGGCAGTGGGATCTTTAACCGGCATCCAGGTAATTAATCTTGTATATAATGCACCGCCTTTCGAAAGCACATTTCTTTCAAATCCCCAGTTTTCTGTATTGCCACCTTTCACATATCTTGAACCAACCACAACATCGCCACCGGCACGGCCTGCTTTATATAAGCGCTCAAGATCTGCAGGGTCGTGCGAAAAGTCAGCATCCATTTCAAAAATGTATTTATACCCTTTTTCGAGCGCCCACTTAAAACCATGAATATATGCAGTACCGAGACCTTGTTTTCCCTTACGCACCTCAAGAAATATTTGCCCGGGATATAACGGTTGTAAGGCTCTTACAGCATCAGCAGTTCCATCAGGAGAACTATCATCCACAACAAGCACATGAAAGCCGAGCTGCATATCCATAACAGCCAGCAGGATCAGCTTTATGTTTTCACTCTCATTATAAGTCGGTATAATCACTAGTTTTTCCAATGGATATAACTTTTTTTATACTATAAAATTACTTGATACTTATTTGCTGAAATATATTTTACGCTTTCTTTAACAGGGTTCTGTTTAAAATCTCCGTCAACTTCTGCTTTGTATGCATGGCAAAATCTCCCTTCATCATCCAGTCGTAATATTGTGGCTCTAATTTCAATACATCCACAACTTTTTTACCTTTATGCTTGCCGAAATTAAAGATTTCTACACCATTTTCCATCACAAACCTGCGTGCAAAATCCACAATTGGTTCACTGCCTGTAAATTTCATCACAGATTCTACGGAAGTACCCAACTGGGGATATTTTTCGAGCTGGGATTCCAGTATTTCGCAGGTTGCCTGTGCATCTGCCTCTGCGCTGTGCGCATTTTCAAGGCTTTTATCACAGTAAAATTTATAAGCGGCGCTCAGGGTGCGGGGTTCCATCATATGATATACCTTTTGAACATCCAGCAGATGCCTGTCGGTAACATCAAAATCCAAACCTGCCCTCAAAAACTCTTCCACTAACAACGGTATATCAAAGCGGTTGGAGTTATAACCTGCCAGGTCGCAATTGTCAAGGAACTGCCTGATTTCATTGGCTACCTGTTTAAAAGCAGGAGCATCTTTCACCATATCATCCGTAATACCGTGAACATCTGACGCGACTTTGGGAATAGGCATCTGCGGGTTGATAAGCTTTCTTTTTACAACCCTTGTATTATCAGTTGATACTTTTACAATGGCGATTTCTACAATACGGTCTGTGGCAAGATTTACGCCTGTGGTTTCTAGATCAATAAAGGCTACTGGACGAGTAAGTTGCAATGGCATATTATAATGTTAGAATAAACTTGGCAAACTTCGGGAATTATTGTGAAATTTAAAATTTGAGATTTTTGAACCACAAAAACGCAGACCCATAAAATTCCACAAAGATTTAAGCTTGTTTATTATATCGTGTTTAAAGCGATTATTAATGATAATCCCCGGTTTTCATGGTTTTATTACACTGACCAATCCATTTATTGTTGAGGAATGTTAAAATCAGTTAAGGTAAACATACGCATATTATATTGCAAAATACTGATAAACACACTATTAATTAAAACAACTTTTTTATTGATATAGCGTAAATAGAATATTAACTTGTTCCTTTGGCATATGGTTTGTTTCTTTGCAGTACTCCTTACCGGTAGTATATCCAAACCTCCCTTTGAAAAATTGAGATTATTTCCTACTCCTACGAGCGCCATGCTTGGAACAAATTATTACTACCTAAAACTTACAAAATGAAAAAAGTTATTGCTGTAATTATGCTCGTAATCGCTATTGGAGCCACGTTTACATCCTGTACCTCTTCAAGAGGTGGCTGTAAAGCAAACTCTGGAATGGTTGGATATAGATAAATGACAAACTACAACATGAATACAAGCTGCTTCAATGTTAAAATTGAAGTGGCTTTTTTGTTTTATATACATTTGCGTTTATTTTCAATAATGTCATGAATTATACTTCAAGAGGAATCAGGCACGAAAAAACTAAGGCTTTCTCCCATTTGGCTACGGATTATATTGAGCAAAATGATTTCTTAAAAAATTTCTATAGTCATTCTCCCAGCCTGCGAGGCTTATATGATGCAATAATTGATAAACAGAACAGCGGCGTGAACCGTGCATTGCTGGTAGAGGCGCTTACAGAGCAGTATAATAACACTGACACATCAGAAAAGGTTTTAGAAAATATTCAGCAATTATTGCTCGAAAATACATTTACGGTTTGCACTGCACATCAGCCTAATATTTTTACCGGGTACTTATACTTTGTGTATAAAATACTGCACGCAGTAAAAATAGCAGCCGAGTTAAAAGAAAAATACCCGGAGCATAACTTTGTGCCGGTTTATTATATGGGAAGTGAGGATAATGATCTTGAAGAATTAAACCATATTAATTTAAACGGCGACAGGCTTACCTGGCAAACTACACAAACCGGCGCAGTGGGCAGAATGCATACCAAGGGTATGGCTGGTGTTATTGAGCAGATCAGCGGGCAATTATCCATATTTGAACATGGCCCGGCACTGATTGCTGCCCTGAAAGCTGCCTATTTAAAATCCGCGACCGTACAGGAAGCAACATTTAAGCTGGTTGATTTCTTTTTTAAAGAATATGGCGTGATTGTTTTAATAGCAGATACGCCTTTACTGAAAAAGCAGATGATATCTGTTTTTAAAGACGACCTGTTTAACCATACACCAAAAAATATTGTAGAAGCAACAACAAAGCGGTTATCAGCGCAATATCATATCCAGGTAAATCCCAGGGATATTAACCTGTTTTATATGAAAGATAATTTGCGTGAACGGATTGTACAGGATGGGAACAGGTTTCGCATAAACAACACAGAGATATACTTTACAAAAGAAGAAATAGAAAAAGAACTGGAGAACAATCCCCAAAGATTCAGTCCTAATGTTGTGCTACGGGGACTTTACCAGGAGGCCATTTTACCAAATATCGCTTTTATAGGCGGTGGCTCTGAAATTGCCTATTGGCTTGAGTTGAAAGACCTGTTCGTTCATTATACTATTCCATTCCCTGCCCTGGTGCTCAGAAATTCTTTTTTGATTATAGATGAAAAAATGGCTGAGCTGGCAACTAAACTTCAGGTAAACGACGAACTTTTATTTGAAGACGCTAACGCTATCTTCAGTCATTTGGTTAAAGCACAAAGCCAGCAACAATTATCCATAGAAAAAGAAAGGATTGCTTTGGCAGATATATACGGGCAAATCAAAAATGTGAGTGCGGCTATAGACCCTACGCTAAGGCAACATGTTGATGCATTAAAAACCAGGACTGAAAAGCAGTTGAAAAATTTAGAAAAGAAATTGCTCAGGGCTGAAAAAAGAAAACACAAAGACCAGGAGGCACAAATCCTGAAGTTAAAAACGCATCTTTTTCCTAATAATAGTTTACAGGAAAGAGTAGAAAACATATTGCCCTATTATGCGAAATATGGCGCAGGCTTTATAAAAATGTTGTATGATCACTCACCTGCGCTTCAACAGCAGTTTACTATTATCTCGGAGCGGTAATGAGTTGTTTCTGTGATGTACTATCAGCAGCTACAGGAGACTGCTTCACCCGCCGCAACATACATTCAATTCGTATCTTCATGCTGGCGGGTTCGCAGTGACGTGCGAGAGTGTTTTGGTTTTGCAACCAGCTCTGTAAACAAAATATTTTTCTTTCCAAATCCAAAAACCTTTGTGAGACACTTTAATGTCATCTTTATATTTTTCCTGAATCAGGTTTGGTACTCACAAATACGGCGGGAGTGTTTGTATTTTAAAGTCAGTACTACGGCAAAGTTTGTAGTTAGTCAACCTCTCGCGTCATTGCGATCCCGCCTCAACCACTCATTAATATCAGGTTGATATGCGGGAGAAGCAATCCCTGGGTAACAGGTTTGAGAGTGCAAGGAAATTTATTTTATGAGCTAATTCACATATACTTTATATCCCCATTGCGACAGGGATATTGTTTTGTCTTTAATGAAGCTTTTTAATTCTCCGGTAAACAACTCTTTCATTGGTGTGGCAATATTTATTTCAGGTTGTACGGTTGACGGATATGGCGAAAGGTTTAAAAATACCAGCACATTATTCTTGCCATAAGTTCTTTGGTATGCAAGTATATCGGCATTAGTAGAAACAGATAAGATATTTGTTTGCACCATGGGACTACCGGCAGCCAGCGCCGGATGTTCTGAATGCAGCTTCAACAATGTTGTGAAAAAATCTGCTAATTCATATTTACCATTCCATTCAATTACATCTTTATCAAAAAACATCAGCCGTTTATGATTGGGCATTTCCTGGCCGCTGTATATAAGTGGTATACCATTCCATGTAAAGCTTAAAACAGACAATGCTAAAGCCATGTCTCCATATTTTTCAAACTCTGTTCCGTTCCAGCTATTCTCATCGTGATTGGAAGTAAAATATAACCCGGTTGTACCTGGCGGATTAGTATGCTCGTATTGCAGCAGCAAATCTCTCAAAACCTGCACATTCCTGTTATGTTTATAAAAATCTTCAGTGGCGTGCATCCATTTCCAGGCGTAAGCTGCATCAAAAACTTCCATATAATCAGGGTTTTCAATAGCATCAAACTCTCCCAGCCAGAAAAGCGGTTTTATTTTTTCCAGTTCAGGCCTTGCTTTTTGCCAGAAATGCAATTCAACCCAGGAGGCAAGGTCGCACCGGAAGCCGTCTATATCACAGGTTGTGATCCAGAACTTCATTGCCTCAATCATTGCCTGCACCAATGCAGGGTTATCATAATCCAGCTCGATAATATCATCCATACCTGAAGCTGCCATAAAACTGCCATCAGCATTTTTCTTATAAAAACCGGGATTGGTTTTCGTCCATATATGACCCCACCCGGTGTGATTGGCAACCCAGTCCAGGATTACCTTAAAGCCAGATTTATGCGCTTCCTTTACAAAATTTTTAAAATCATCAAGCGTACCAAATTCAGGGTTTACCGCAGTATAATCAGAACAGGCGTAATAGCTGCCCATTGTTCCTTTCATTTTTTCTTTCGCTATTGGATTTATGGGCATTATCCAGAGTGTTTGCACACCCATAGCTTTCAGCCGTGGCAACTCCTTTAAAAAAGCATTAAAAGTGCCTTCCCTGGTGTATTGTCTAAGGTTGATCTCATAAATATTGGTATTATAGCTCCATTCTACTCTTTTAAATGACCCCGGGATACTATCTCCACTCATATTTATTCTTATTTTATTATGAGGGAAGATACAGTTTTTTTGAGAGGTGAGAACAGAAGTTCATATCCTGATTTAATCTTCCTAATTTCGCACCGGAATGAAGCAGTTTAATGTTCCTATTATATACAGAAGTCCTTTAATCTCTGCTATAAAGAAATTCAGGAAGCAGCAGGATAAAATGAAAAAGGACTTTACGCCAACCTTTCTCGATTTAGGTCCGCTACAGATATACCTTGCCCGTCATTTTGGGTTTTGTTACGGCGTTGAAAACGCGATTGAAATTGCCTTCCGTACAGTAGAAGAAAACCCGGAAAAAAGGATTTTCTTATTGAGTGAAATGATCCATAATCCGCATGTAAATGAAGATCTGCAGGAAAAGGGCATCCGTTTTTTACAGGATACTTATGGAAAACAATTGATTCCTTTTGAATCATTAACGGCAGATGATATTGTGATTATTCCTGCATTTGGTACTACGCTGGCTATTGAAAATAAATTGCAGGATATAGGTATCAGCATAAAAAAATACAATACCACCTGTCCGTTTGTTGAAAAAGTATGGAATCGAGCAGAGCAGATAGCGCAAAAAGGATATTCAATCATTATTCATGGTAAGCCCAAACATGAGGAAACCCGTGCAACATTTTCGCATAGCGCGGCAGGAGCTCCTGCTGTTGTGGTAAACGACATGAATGAAGCCATCGCTTTGGGAAAATATATTACCGGAGAAAAAAACGTGGCTGAGTTTGAAGTGGAATTTAAAGGAAGATACTCCCAGGGCTTTGATCCGGAAAGGGATTTGCAACGTATAGGGGTTGTTAACCAGACTACAATGTTAGCCAGCGATACCCAGGGTATAGCGGATTATTTAAAGGAACTAATGATCAATCATTATACCCTTGATGAGAAAAATGTGGGAGAAAGATTTGCCGATACCAGGGATACCTTATGCTATGCTACCAACGATAACCAAACCGCTGTAACCGGAATGCTTGCAGATACAAAAGCGGATATTGCTATCGTAGTAGGCGGATACAACAGCTCAAATACATCGCATCTTGTAGAATTATGCGAAATGGTGTTACCAACTTTTTTTATTGAAAGCGAGGAAAAGATTTTATCTCCGGAAGAAATCCTTCATTATAATTTTCATACCAAAACAGAAACATTGACGAAAGGCTTTTTGCCCGGTAAACAGCCTGTAAAAGTATTAATAACCAGCGGCGCTTCCTGTCCGGATGCAATGGTAGAAAATATTATCAGGAAACTTGCAGGGTTTTATAACCAGGAAGCAAAGATTGATGCTTTGGCTGTGAACTTTAATGATTAGCAGCCTCTATATTTCTTCGCCGATATAAATGTTGCCTTTATAGACTTCTTTAATGGCTTGCAATAATTGTTCTGAAACCGCAAATTTTGATACAAAACCCTTTGCACCGGCATCCATCATCTCTTTTTTATAAATTGATGAAGTGTGGGTGGATAATGCTATGATCTTTATATCTCTATTAAGACCAACAATTTTTTTGGTAGCCTCTATGCCAGACATGCCAGGCATGCTGATGTCCATAAGTATAACATCAGGGTTTACTTCGGTAAGCTTTTCAATTATTTCAGTTCCGCTACTGAAAACCCCTGAGATTTTCAGCGTTTGGTCGGTACTTAAAAATAACATCCAGGCATGCCTTACCGCCGGGTGATCATCCACAATAGCAACTTTTATCATTTTCACAAGGGTTTACAGAGTGCATTACAAAAATCGTATAAACCCTTAGTAAAAACACCAGTTTTATTTTATTGTTTAGATAATAACCCGGTTTATTACCATAAATCAACATTGGTGGGAAAAATGAAACGCGGATGAAACAGAGGCTCACGGAATGTATCCATGCTATTCAGTTCCATCCGCGTATTCCGTGTACTATTCTTTAAAAAATTATGGTTACCCGCTCACCTAATACTAATTGTAATTTAATGCTATATCCAGTACCTGCTGCATGGTTTTTACGTAATGGAATTTAATGCCCTTAATGTAATCAGAGTTGATCTCCTGAACGTCTTTTTCATTTTGCCAGCAGAGAATAACTTCCTTCATTCCGGCTCTTTTAGCAGCCAGTATCTTTTCTTTAATTCCACCTACCGGCAATACCTGTCCACGTAAGGTTATCTCGCCCGTCATAGCAACATAGGGTTTTACCTTTTTTCCTGCAATAGCCGAAGCTATAGCAGTCATCATGGTAATACCTGCACTTGGGCCATCTTTGGGAACGGCTCCTTCAGGCACATGCACGTGAATATTCTTTTTCTGAAATATTTCAGGGTCAATGCTATATTTCTTTGCATTTGCCTGCAAATATGTAACTGCGGAAATAGCGCTCTCTTTCATTACATTACCGAGATTACCGGTCAATTTCAGCTCCCCTTTTCCATCACTCAGGCTGGTTTCAATAAATAAAATATCCCCCCCTACATAGGTCCATGCAAGCCCTACGGCAACACCTGGCATATTTGCAACTTTATATAAATCATTGCTGTATCTTGGTTTACCTAAAATTTTTTGTAAGTCTTTTTCGGTAACTGTGGGCTTTAATTTTTCCTTTATGGCATATTCTTTTGCCAAAGCCCGCATTATTGATGCCAGTTGCCTGTCTAACTCACGCACGCCACTTTCGCGGGTATAGTCCTCAATTACTTTGGTTAAAACCGGGTCGCTTATTTTGACAGGCACATTTTTAAGCCCATGCATTTCTTTTTGCTTGGGTACCAGGTGGCGCTTTGCTATCTGTACTTTTTCTTCAACTGCATAACCATTAAGATCAATTATCTCAAGGCGGTCACGAAGTGCAGGCTGTATGTTCTGAAGATCATTGGCAGTGGCTATAAACAGCACTTTGCTTAAATCATATTCCTGTTCGAGGTAATTATCGTAAAAAGTATGGTTTTGCTCAGGATCAAGTACTTCAAGCAATGCTGAAGACGGGTCACCATGAAAATCCTTGCCCACCTTATCAATTTCATCAAGAATAATAACCGGGTTTGAGGATTTTACTTTGCGGATAGATTGAATGATACGGCCCGGCATAGCGCCAATATAGGTTTTTCTGTGCCCGCGTATTTCGCTCTCATCCCTTAAGCCACCAAGACTTAACCTTACGTATTTTCTATTTAAAGCAGATGCTATACTTCTTCCCAGCGAAGTTTTACCAATACCGGGAGGACCGACAAAGCAAAGAATGGGGCTTTTCATATCTCCTTTCAATTTCAATACGGCGAGATATTCCAGGAGTCTTTCCTTTATTTTGTTCATACCGTAATGATCACGGTCTAATATCTTTTTTGCTTTATTTAAATCGTAGGAATCAATGGTGCCTTCTTCCCATGGCAGTTCAAGCATCAGGTCGAGGTGATTATATACTACAGAGTAATCCGGAGTTGATGCGTGCATGCGCTCAAGCTTGGCAATGCCTTTGTTGAACAATTCCTTTGCAGCTTCCGGCCATTTCTTTGTTTCCGCTTTTTTCTGCATTTCCCGGATCTCCCGCTCATTTGAATCTCCGCCTAATTCTTCTTTAATACTTTTTAATTGCTGCTGTAAAAAGTATTCTTTCTGCTGTTTATCTAATTCTGTTTTTGTTTTATTGGTAAGCTGGTTTTTTAATTCAGCAAATTGTAACTCCCTGTTGAGCAAATGCATCAGCTTTTCAGCTCTTATTTTAATATCATTTATTTCAAGGAGTTCCTGCTTTTCTTTCAGGTCTATATTGATATTGCTGCTCACAAAATGGATAAGGAATGCTGGGTTCTCAATATTCTTGAGTATTACAGAAGCTTCAGAAGGCATATTAGGCGACAGCAATATGATCTGCGAAGCGAGGTCTTTAATAGAGCTTACGGTAGCTGCAAAATGCTGGTCCTCTTCCAGATTTATTTTTTCTTCTTCCAGCAATTTAATGGTAGCCCTGAAGTAAGGCTCTTCAGTGGTGATGGTTTCTACACTAAACCTTTTGCGGCCCTGTATTATAATGGTTGTGCCTCCATCAGGCATTTTTATAAGCTTGATAATTTTTGCAACAGTTCCAATAATTTCCAGGTCTTTTATTAACGGCTCTTCTATGGTACTGTCTTTTTGCGCTACAACACCTACCAATTTGTCAGCTTTATATGCATCATTTACTGCTTTAACCGACCTGTCGCGGCCTACGGTAATGGGTATAACCACACCCGGAAACAGTACAGTATTACGCAGCGGTAATAAGGCAATTTCAGATGGAATAGCTACTTCATCGGCATTTTCGGAGTCATCTTCATTCAAAGGAATAATGGGCATAAACTCCATTTCGTCTTCCGGTCTTACAAATAATTCTTTTGATTTCATGTTATTTTTTTCTCGGTCAATATGACATTCTTTTAACGAAAACAGGGTTAAAATCTGTGGACTATATACTGGTCAACTTTAATGCCAGTAAAAAGCAAAAATCCGGGCAAATGCCCGGATTTTGATAAAGCAATAATTTTATTATTATAATGCAAAGCCAACGCCAAGTTGTACGGTCTGGCTTTTCCATTTATCCTGATTATCAATATCATTGATATTTGTTAAACCAACACCATAGCGTCCATATACTCTTAGTCTCAAGATATTGACCTGCGCACCTGCCAGCATGGAAAAATCTCCATCGGCAAATGCATCACGCCCGTTTTCAAGGAACTTTTTTTGTTTGTTCATTAATATGCCGAACTGTGGGCCGGCCTGGAAAGTAAGAAAAGAAACAGGGCGGAATGAAAGTAAAAGGGGGATGCTGAGGTAATTCAATTTGACATCTTTTAATTCATCAGAAGAGATTTTGTAGATGTCTTCAAATTGGGTAGACGAAGAAGTATTTGTTTGGCTGAACATTACTTCGGGTTGTATTCCCCATTTTGATGAAAACATTATTTCAGGTGCCACAGCAAGGTGATACCCCAATTTGTATTCATCTTTAAAAGACTTGCCATCAATCTTACCCATATTGGCGCCCGTATGTAATGCAAGCCTTAAGCCCTGGGCCGAGGATGAATTTGCAATAAATAAAGCAAGGGTAATTGCTACAGAAGATAATAAGATACGTTTCATGTTGGAGGTTTTATGATCTGAAAATATAACAAGTTTAAGACCACACCGTTATGGTTTTCAGAGTAATTTGTTAAGCAAAATACAGGGAAATGTTATTGTTGCTTTTCAAATCTATTAGTCTCACCTCTGCACAATCGTAATTAAAATTTAAAGCCAACAGTAAGCAATACATTTCCAACAGCACTGTTAACCTTTGCTACATTAAATTCATTGTCAACTAACCTGTAAGGATAATATGCATCTTTGATGATCTGGTGGATATATGCAAGGTCAACAAACATGCCTTTATTACGCCAGCCTAATCCCCCACTGATGTTCATGCGGCTGCCCTTGGTAACATCGGCCGCATTGCCAAAATAATTATTTGTGTATGGATTACCGTAATAGCCGAAGCCGGCCCTTACCATTAATGTTTCAAATTTTAATTCTCCTCCAATTCTCAGATTTACAGTACCTTTTGTAACGTTATCTATTGTTTTATTTAAGTCTGAAAAATAGGCTTTATCATCAGCGTTGCTATTATCCTGGGCATTAAAAGCAGCACCTTTGTAGGATACATATTCCACATCGGCGCTTATAAATCCTTTTTGCGCTTTTACATCTCCCTGCGCTCCAAAAAGATAGGCAAGCCCTGCACCGATACGCATGGGGGTTCTGTAGCGGTAATTATATTCGCCGGGGTATCCATCGGTCAGTTCTGTAGATTCTTTGGATTGTACACCGGCATAATTTTCTGTATCTGCGGTAAGTGATCCGGTATAAGTATCTTTAAACGAATACCAGGAAGGAGTATGAAAACTCAGTCCCACACGCAAGGCATCAACAGGTTTAAAGATTATACCCAGCTTTAAAGAGGCGCCTACTCCGTTTGTTCTCAAATATTCTTCTGCTTCAAAATAATTAAAATAATTATCAGTAGCAGATGTTGCATCTTCCTCGCGGAATGTACTTGTGCGTGTAAAAGTCAGTGTGCTGATATTTAACGAACCTCCGATATAAAATACATCATTATAATTAGCTCCCAAACCAATACTGAAGTCGGATATACCACCACTGGTATTAATAACCTGTCGTTGCCTTAATCCTGTTCCTACAGAAGCATTGCTGAAATAGCCGGCAACATTTCCGTCTGCATCTGCAATGGTATCTACGAGGTAGGTCCAATATGCAAGACTTGCTGAAGATGGAAAATCATTTTCTGCTGATACCATGTCAACAGGATTTCCATTATTGTAAAGTGTCTCCAGGTATTTTTCAGAGAAAGAGCTTTGATTGTTATTACCCTGAAGCAATACCCGGTTATTAAAATTTGCTGTTTTGCTTATGGCAATACCCACACTCACATTTTTCCAATTGCTGTTCCTGGTAGAAGGTATACCCCAAACAACGCCTACCGGCCCATAATTAAACCCGTTTTTTGAATCTGTTGCAGATGAGCCGCGATAAGATGTTTTATTATTTGCAAAAGAAAAGCCGGGGCTTAAAATAAACTCACTTGTTTTATACATCCCTAAGCCAGCCGGGTTTGTGTACAGCGCTGTTATATCACCCCCCAGGGCCGTTACTGCGCCTCCTATGGACTGCGCTCTTGCAGTTCCCTGAGGTGTTAACCATGAATATCGTATGGCATCTGCCGGTTCCTGTGCAAATAAAACTGAACTGGTTAAAATAAAGCCTAACGTTACGATTGCTCTCATTTTTCAAGATATTTTATGCAACTATAGAAAAAACTTAACTATACTAAAAAGAGCGGCTTACCGCTCTTAATTTATTTCAAAAATCAAACTTATTAAATGGTCAGATATCTTTTCGTTACTGTCTTCCGGGACGGGAAGGAGCGCTACCTCCACCACCTCCGCTGCTTCCACTGCTTCTGCTGCTACCAGATGAACTTGGTGTATAGCTTGGTGAAGAACTGCTGCTTCTTGGTGAATCATATGTTCTTGAAGGCCTGCTGTCATTACCTGAACTGTATGTAGACCTGCGGGGGCTTGTGGTACTTGATGACCGGCCCGGGTTTACATAATTATTATCATTAGTTCTGAATACTCTTCTTGGAGTATTGGTATTATTGTTAATGCGGCTATTATTATTGGTTCCGTAACTTCCTAAATTATATGTTCTGGGCCTGTATGAATTTGCCGGCCGTGTTACACCTGTTTTGCCACCACCGGGATAGTAATAACCTCCTCCATAATATGGATTATAGAATGAATAGGGGTTGTAAAAGCTATTCCAACCGCCATATAATCCACCCCAGCCAATGCCTAATCCCCAACCGCTTCCGTAATAAGAATAAGGTGAGTACATGGAATAAGGAGAATAGAATGAATAAGGGTTATAGCCGTAGCCTAGTCCATATCCGCCAAAACCTCCGTAATAAGGAGAATACATGGCATCGTACATAGCATAATTATTATCAAATGCAGACCACATTGAGCGGTTTCTTACTTTCATGCGCAGGTAATTATCCTCGCTGTTATATGCTGAGCGGTCTTGTTCTGTCTGAACATTTACATATTCATCATTTCCATCTTCACTATAGTAATCACCTTCATCATCAGATGAAGCCGCCGTTCTCATTTGCGGAGCAGGAGAATAATATACATCATCCGGTGTTTGGCCTGATTTATACATAGTTGAGCAACTACCCAAACCTATAAGCGCAACACCTAAAAGTAAAATTCTTGACTTCATGATAAGAGGGTTTTAATATTTACAATATGAAGTTACTACATTTGCGCAATTCCTATGTTAATATATTCAAAATAGTTGTTCATATACATGCAAAAAATACTATATGAGAATTTTATTAACATTCAAAACAAATCAACGGTAAGCATTATTGTATGAGCAAAGAAATTACGGCAAGAGCACAAGATTATTCACAATGGTATAATGATCTCATTATTAAAGGCGAATTAGCTGATTATTCGGCAGTAAGAGGATGTATGGTAATTAAACCATATGGCTTTGCCTTATGGGAAAATATGCGGGATCAGCTAGATAAAATGTTTAAAGATACGGGGCATGTTAATGCTTACTTCCCATTATTTGTTCCAAAAAGCTTATTTGAAGCTGAAGAAAAGAATGCAGAAGGTTTTGCAAAAGAATGTGCAATCGTAACACATTACCGTCTTAAAAATGATCCTGCCAGAAAAGGAAAGCTGATGGTTGACCCTGAGGCAAAGCTGGAAGAAGAATTGGTGATACGTCCAACAAGTGAAGCTATTATCTGGAATACTTATAAAACATGGATTCAATCATACAGGGATTTGCCTATACTTGTAAACCAATGGGCAAACGTTGTAAGGTGGGAAATGCGTACACGCTTGTTTTTGCGTACAGCGGAGTTTTTGTGGCAGGAAGGGCATACCGCACATGCTACCTCACAGGAAGCTGTAGAAGAAGCGGTACGCATGCTTAATGTATATGCAGAATTTGTAGAAAACTGGATGGCCGTGCCCGTAATTAAGGGTGTTAAAACCCCCAATGAAAGATTTGCAGGAGCTGTTGATACCTATTGCATTGAGGCCCTGATGCAGGATGGTAAAGCGTTGCAGGCAGGCACTTCTCATTTTCTTGGACAGAATTTCGCAAAGGCATTTGATGTACAGTTTCTGACAAAAGAAAATAAGCAGGAGTTTGTTTGGGCGACTTCCTGGGGTGTATCTACAAGATTGATTGGCGCTTTGGTTATGGCGCATAGTGATGATGAAGGCTTGGTATTACCTCCTAAAATTGCTCCGTTGCAGGTGGTAATTGTACCTATTTATAAGGGCGATGAACAAAAGCAGCTAATAGATTCGCGGGTTAAAGATTTAATGCACGAACTTAAGTTAGCCGGCATACGCGTTAAATATGACGATAGTGATAATTCCCGCCCGGGTTGGAAATTTGCCGAGTATGAAAAGAAAGGCGTGCCTGTACGTATTGCCATCGGCGCAAGAGATATCGAAAACAATACTGTAGAAATAGCAAGAAGAGATACGAGGGAGAAAAGTTTCATCAGCATGGATAATTTATCCGAACAAATATTTAATTTACTGGAGCGGATACAGCAGGATATGTTTGACAGAGCGAAGAAATTCCGGGATGAGAGCATAACCCCTGCCAATACATGGGATGAATTTACAGGCCTGATAGCAAACAAAGGCGGATTTATTTCGGCGCACTGGGATGGCACCAGCGAAACAGAAGAAAAAATAAAGGAATTGACGAAGGCTACTATTCGTTGTATACCTTTAGACGTTCAGGAAGAAGCTGGCGCCTGCATATTGACCGGAAAGCCGAGCGATAAACGGGTATTGTTTGCCCAGGCATATTAATACATGTAATACAAATTCAATTGCAGCTACTCTTGTTTGCTGAATGGATCAATTGGTTAGAGCATAATTTGCTCCAATGCCCTTCAGTAAAATATTTGAATATGCAATGCCCGGGCTGCGGTATGCAAAGGAGTTTTATTGCCCTGATGAAGGGAGATTTATTGGACTCACTTCAATTATACCCTGCTTTAATCCCTATTTTTATTTTAGTGATTTTTAGTTTTTTTCATTTAATTTATCGATTTTCATTTGGTACAAAAGTCATTATCGGTTTACAGGTTATTGTGGTGGCAATCATAGTTGCGCATTATTTTTTTAAAATATTTCACCATCAAATATTTCTTTAAATGCAGGATACTTCACTATTTGCGCCGCAGTCGCAACAACCACTGCCCAATGCATCTGCCGTACTGGCTTTAGGTATTGTTTCCATTGTAGGATGCTGTTGCTATGGTATTCCGGGTGTGGTATGTTCTATAGTAGCATTGGTACTATATGGCAAAGATGTAAGGCTATACTCTGAAAACCCTGAATTATATACGATATCATCATACAATAATCTTAAAACAGGGCGAATCTGTGCCCTTATTGGCTTAATTCCATCCATACTTTTTTTACTGTTTCTCATCTTCGCGATAGTTACCGCAGGGTTTTCCATGCTGACCAACCCGCAGGAATTTTTTGAAAGAATTTAAAAAAGTTAAAAGAAAATTTTTAAATCCGGACAAATGACCGTAAATTTGGGACAAAGTATAAAAAGAGATGGCAAAGAAAAAAGAGCACCCGGTACATTCAGCAAGCATCGTGGAAGAACCTGCAGCCATTTATTATACTGCAGCGCCTAATTCAATGTTGCAAAATTTTATATCCCGGTCTATCCATTTATTAGGCATGTCCGGTTTTCCCTCTTTTTCCAAAGTCAATAATTCTACTGATTTTATTTCAGTAATAAGAAGCGGTATTCCTAAAAAAGCCCTTGACAATCTCATGGATAATACAGGCATTACCGTACCAGAAATCACTAAAATTATCAGAACTTCAGATCGCACATTAAGAAGATATGCAGCTACTCAAAAATTAAATCCAGAACAATCAGAAAGGTTAATAGAATTAGCCAGGCTGTATAGCCGTGGTGAAGAAGTATTTGGCAGTATGGAAGGCTTTAAAACCTGGATGGACAGCGCTGTAATGGCCCTTGATAATAAAAAACCAAAAGAATTCCTGGATACTTCAATAGGCATAGATATGTTAATGAATGAACTTGGCAGAATAGAGCACGGAATTTTTGCATAATGAGAAATGTTTACCGCATCAGCAAATGCATGTATATAGATGACCTGAAAGGAACCGGGGCTGCGGCATTTGCAGGGCGCTGGCACAGCAAGGGAACATACATATTATATACCGCCAGCTCACCTTCGCTGGCTTTGCTGGAAAGTGTTGTGCACATGGCAAAAATTCCGCTGATTGACTATTGCATGATCTGCCTTGAAATTCCGGATGATAAAATTGATAAAACGGATATTAAAGATCTGCCCACTAACTGGTATTTTAATCCTGCGCCCGGGGCATTGGGAATGGTTGGTGATAATTTTATAAGGCAAAACGAATTCCTGGCATTGGAGGTGCCTTCGGTTATTATGCCTGAGGAAACTAACCTGTTGCTCAATCCAAATCACACCGATTTTTCTAAGGTAAAAGTTGTGTACAGGAGAAATATCCCTATAGATCAACGGTTTTTCTCAAAATGACGATATACTAACTTTTAGCAGTCTTCCTGTTTTCCGTAATATATTCGGAGGGTAATTTCCCGAATTCTTTTTTAAAGGATTTGGTGAAATACTTGGGATTATTAAAGCCTACTTCATACGCAATTTCCGATACGCTCATCTGTGTTTTTTTCATTAGCTGCGCTGCACGTTTCATTCGTATGATACGTATAAAATCCAAAGGAGCTTTCCCGGTAAGCGAGAGTAATTTTTTGTACAGCGCAACGCGGCTCATGAATAAAGCTTTGCTTAAATCTTCAACTGAAAATTCAGTTTCAGCTATATTTTGCTCTACTATTTCAACAGCTTTTTCAATAAATCTTTCATCAACAGGCGTAGCACTGATTTCTTTAGGGTTGATTTCTATTTGCTTCTGAAATAAATTCCGCATAGACTCCTGCTGCGCCAACAAGCTTTTTATGCGGGATTGTAACATTTCAAAACTGAAAGGTTTGGTTATATAATCTACCGCACCGGTATTTAATCCTTCCAATTTCTGATCATCAGTTACACGGGCGGTTAATAATATAACAGGTATATGAGACGTACTAGGGTCTGTTTTTATTTTTTTCAATAATTCAATACCATCCATTTCCGGCATCATTACATCGCTTATGATCATATCAGGTTGCAGTTCCTGCGCCTTTTTCCAACCCTCTTTTCCATTTACTGCCTGGTATACTGTATAATTATTCCGGAGGTTATCCTGTATATAAAACCGTATATCATCATTATCTTCAATAATTAATACGCTTTTCTTCCGGCTTGTGGTGTGCCCGTTTTCTTCTTCAACCGCCTGCACCAGGGTTTCTTCTACCTCTATATTGTTTTTATAAGATGAATGCGTAACTGAAGTGATTAAAGGCAATAACACCGTAAATGTAGTCCCCTCCCCTACCACACTATCAACTTTAACATCACCACCGTGTAATTTTGCAAATTCTTTCGAGATAGCTAAACCGATACCGCTTCCCTGGTTTAGCATATTGCCCGGGACATCATGCTGAAAAAAACGTTCAAATATTTTTTCCATGGTTTCTTTTGGTATACCAATACCGCTATCCGAAACTTTTATTTCAAGCATTTCTTGAGCTTCTGCACCACCTGCTACATTTACATGCACACTGATTTTACCATTCTCTCTTGTAAACTTAAATGCATTTGACAGGAGATTAAACATTATACGTTCTATCTTGTCTGCGTCAAAGGGCATTTCAACTGATTCTGCAGCAGAGCAAAAAGTAAAATTGATATTCTTCTTTTCAGCGAGATCGGTAAATGAGAATGTAAGCTCTTTAAGAAAACCAATGATATCCCCTATTGAAGGTTGCAATCTCAACTCTTTCATTTCAAGCTTACGAAAATCGAGCAATTGATTAACCAATCCGAGTAACCTTTTCGCATTGCGGTGTATAAGCTGGTATTGTTTTTTGTGAACATCTTCGCCGGGGTCTTTCATCAGCTTTTCTACCGGTGTAATAATGAGTGAAATAGGTGTTCTGAATTCATGACTGACATTGGTAAAGAATTTCAGCTTCATCATATCCAGTTCATGAATACGTTCCGCTTCTTTTTGTTGTTGTGCCATCCTGAAGCGCATATTGGCTCTCTGAATGGTAAGCCGCCTGGCTAAAAGTAATATCCCGATTGCTGCAACAACATATAGCAGAAATGCCGGTATTGTTCTCCAGAACGGCGGCAGTACATTTATTTGTAGTGTTGTTACTTCAGCAATGTTCGCAGGGTCGCCACTGTCAGGTTTTATCTTTAAAGTATATTTACCGGGGTCAATATTAGTGTATGTTATCATTCGTTGCCGTCCATCGGTAGTAAGCCATTCTTTATTAAAGCCCTCAAGCATATACCTGAACTTGTTCTTGGGCGACATACCTATACCAAGCGCTGAAAAAGAAATGGAGAACACATTTTGATTATACTTTAGTGTAATTTCTTTTGTTTCTGTAATAGCTTCAGAGAGTATTTCATGTCCGTCTATCTTTTTTAAAGGTTCTACGGACTGGTTGAATATATTTAAAGCGGTGATTACTACTTCAGGAAGCTCATTTGCGGAAGGAAATTTTGCCGGAAGGAATATGTTAAACCCATAAGGTCCGCCAAATGCAAGCTCACCTGATCTTAATTTATAAGCTGCCTTATCATTGAATTCCCTGCCCTGCAAACCGTTCGATTCATCATAATTAATGAACCGCATACTGATATTCCCTTCTTTATCGGCACTTACAATACCATTGCTTAATCCATTGGGAGTGCCTATCCATAAATTATGAGCATCATCTTCCAATATTGTAAGTATGGTATTATCAGGCAGGCCATTTTCTTTTCTGAATACAGTAAATTTTTTCTTTTCAGTATCTAATACATTTAATCCCTCGCGGGTACCGGCCCATATCCTGCCACGGCTATCCTGCAAGATGGACATTACATTGTTATTGCTTAAAGAGAAACGATCTTTATCATCGTGGCCATAATAGCGAAACGCACCTGATTTTTTATCCATCACATCAATACCATTGGATGTTGCCAGCCAGAGATTTTTTTCTTTATCTTCAATAATTACTGAAATATAATTGGAATGAAGCGAACGGTTTTCTACATCAAAATGCCGGAAGTTTTGCGTAGTTCTGTCGAACAGGTTCATTCCACTGGTTAATGTTCCAATCCAAAGCTTTTTATCCGCATCTTCAAATATTTCCCAGATGCTGTCGTCGGATATACTGCTTGTATCTGCCGCATTATGCCGAAAATGTATAAACTTTTTACCGTCGTAACAATTCAATCCTCCATAATATGTTCCTATCCATACTTTATTTTCATGATCAATGCATAAACTAACCACAACATCACTGCTGATGCTGTTTATGTTTTTAGGATCGTGCCGGAAACTTTTAAATTTTCCTGATCGCCTGTCATAATGCAGAAGTCCTCCGCCATTTGTTCCTATCCACAGGTTGCCTTCTTTATCTTCAACAAACTTATTCACATCTTCAAAAGGAAGGCTGCCGGGATCAGATATTTTGTGTTTGAATAAACTGAATAAAGCTAATTGACTGCTATAATAATTAATACCCTGCTTAAAAGTGCCTAACCATATTACCCCGGCATTATCTTTATAAATACTCCATATACTGTTTTGAGATATGCTCGTATGATCTTCTGCATCGTTCATCAGGTATTGTACCTGCATGTTTTTCTTTTCAATAATATTTACGCCACCATGGTCAGTACCTATCCATATTCTACCGTCATTACCTTGTACAATGCCGGAAACAATATTCGAGTTTAGCTGTATACCGGCAGTTTCTTTAGAAAAATAATAAAGCGTATTGGAAGAAGGTTTAAAATAGTAAATGCCGCCATGTGTTATAGACAGCGGAACTGTTATCCAGAGCTCGTTATCTTTATCAATAAACAGGAAGTAGTTTTCATTTTTGCCTGCATTTCTTGTTTGCAATTCGTTTGACCGGAAACTTACTTTACCCGAAGCGTTATCAATTTTTTCAATAATTCCATTGCGGTGAATAACCCATATATTGTTATCCAGGTCCGGTGCTAACATAGTAACATCATTGGCTGATATTCCTGTTGCGGCTTCAGACAGATTAAGGATTTTTACAGATCTCCTGGTTGACGGAGAATATTTATATACTCCAATAAGATTCTGGTATACAAACCAGAAATCACCTTTTTTATCTTTTAAAATAAATGTTACGTTTCCGGCAGGGAGGGAAAGAGAGGCAAGGTATTGCTGATCATTACGTGCAAAAGATTCTTTTTTGGGATCATATATATTATTACCATTTCTTGTTACTATCCACAGCTTACGGTCTGGCAGCTCAAAAATATTGCTGATATAATTATCGCTTAGCGTAGTGGTGTCGAGCAGGTCATTCCTGAATACTTTAAAGTCGTAGCCATCAAACCTGTTCAACCCCGACATGGTGCCAAACCACATGAACCCCCTGTCATCTTTAAAAATGGTATTTACCTGGTTATGCGAAAGTCCCTGCCGCACATCAAGGTGCATGAACTGATATTCATTTTTTTGTGAATATCCCCACAAGCAGTAAAAAAGCAAACACGCAATAAGTTGAACAGACTTTTTGAACATAACAGCAAACAAAGGCTATATGCAATAATAATTAAAATACGAATGTGGTGCCTTAAAACTCATAACTATTGCAGAAACAATCTGATAATGAAATATGGTTAACATTTGATGCCCCATAAATAAACAAATGCACCCCTTAGGCGGAACATTTGAACGCCTTATTTTGAACATTTGGCTACCCTGCTTTTTTAATCGGGTTATTAGTTTTGGAGTATCAATTTTATTTTAACCGAAACGATTGCTGAATGTTGCCTTGTATAAAGAAAAGTATTTATATTATAACAGCATGTGTTTATCCCTTCCTTTTTGCATGCACTTCCCGGCAGGAAATAATTACATTAGATGACGGCATTATCATTAAGCTTAAACAGGCAGCTCCGGGTGGTGCATCTTTAATAAGATTAACAGCCATCACTCCAAAAATTATTCGTGTAACAGCTACAGGCGCAGCAGAATTTCCAACAACCGAAAGTCTTATGCGGGATCACACAAAACTGCCTGCAGTTGCCTGGACAGAACAACATAATACCACTGAAGCAATTTTAAAAACCAATAGTATATCAGTAACAGTTTCCTTTGCTACCGGTGAAATAATTTTTAAAGACAGCAGTGGAAATATTATTCTGCAGGAAAAAGCAGGTGGCGGAAAAACAATTATCCCGGTTAAAGTTGACGAAAAACCGTTGTACCAGGTAAGCCAGGTGTTTGAATCGCCAACAGAAGAGGCTTTTTATGGCTTGGGGCAACCGCAAACCGGTATGATCAATTATAAAGATAAGGATGTTGATCTGACCCAATATAATTCCACTGTATCCGTACCCTTTCTTGTTTCGTCCCGTAAATATGGATTATTGTGGGATAATTACTCCATTACTTCATTTGGCGATAACCGTAAGAAACAAGACATATCTTCTTTATCGCTTACAGGATCCGATGGCATATCAAAAGGTTTAACTGCCACATACAGTGATAGAACAGACAGCAGCAAAATATTTGTAAAACAGCAGGAAGACAAAATTGATTATGCTTTTCTCTCATCATTAAAAAATATTCCTGCCGGTTTTCCGATGGATAAAGGAAAAGTAAAATGGGAAGGATATATAAGTGCTGACACCACCGGCGAGCATAAATTCTATCTTTCAGCATCAGGCTATATCAAATACTGGCTTGATGGAAAATTATTGCTGGACAAATGGCGTGAAGGCTGGAATCCAGGTCCTTCATTTTTTGCCGTTCAACTTGAAAAAAACAAAAAATATCCTATCAAAATAGAATGGATACCAGAGTCAATCCAGGCTTTTGTTTCTTTAAAATGGCTTAGTCCTAACCCTGTTTCTTTAGATAATAAGATGACTATTTCTTCTGAGGCAGCAGAGGCAATAGATTATTATTTTGTTTACGGCCAAACCGCTGATAATATCATCAGCGGTTACCGTGAATTAACAGGTAAAGCTCCTATTCTCCCCAAATGGGCCTTGGGTTTTTGGCAAAGCCGCGAACGTTATAAAACCCAGGCAGAAATTGAAAGCACGGTGGCTGAATTCAGGAAAAGAAAAATTGGTCTGGACAATATCGTGCTCGACTGGAGTTACTGGAAGGAAGATGCCTGGGGCAGCCAGGAATTTGATTCAACCAGGTTTCCTGATCCGGATGGAATGATTAAAAAATTGCATAATGAGTATAATGCTCATTTTATGATATCTGTTTGGCCTAAGTTTTACGAAGGCATTGAGACTTATAAATTATTTGATAAAAACAACTGGCTCTACAAACAAAATATAAAAGATGAAACCCGCGACTGGATAGGTAAAGGATACGTGTCAACATTTTATGATGCTTACAATGCGGATGCGAGAAAAGGATTTTGGAATTTACTCAATTCAAAACTATTCAGCAAAGGCGTTGATGCATGGTGGTTAGATGCAACGGAACCGGATATTCTCTCTAATGCCACTATCGAAAAACGTAAGGCATTAATGAACCCAACGGCACTCGGTCCTGCTACACAATACTTTAATGGTTATGCGCTTCAAAACGCTAAAGGCATTTATGAAGGGCAAAGACAAACCAATAACGATCAGCGTGTTTTCATTCTTACTCGTTCAGCTTATGCAGGTATGCAGCGCTATGGCGCAGCTACATGGAGCGGAGATATAGCAGCAAGATTTGATGAACTGGAAAGACAGATACCGGCGGGTATTAATTTTTCTTTATCCGGTCTCCCCTACTGGACAACGGACATAGGGGGATTTTTTGTAGAAGATAAGTATGATAAACCCAACCCCCAGGGAGAAGCGCTTGAGGAATGGAGAGAATTGAATACAAGATGGTACCAGTTCGGCGCATTCTGTCCCTTATTCAGATCGCATGGTCAATATCCTTATAGAGAGATATATAATATAGCGCCGGAAAATCATCCGGCTTATAAAAGCATGTTGTATTACAACCAGCTTCGTTACAGGTTGATGCCTTATATATATTCAGCAACCGGCAGTGTTTACCACAACAACTATACATTAATGCGTGGGCTGATCATGGATTTTGCATCAGATCCTAATGTAAAGAATATTGGTGATCAATATATGTTCGGTTCATCTATACTTGTAAACCCGGTATATAAACCACATGCGGTAGAAAGAAAATTGTACTTACCGGCAGGCCAAGGGTGGTACGATATGTATACGGGCAAGTACAATGAAGGCGGCCAGTATATTGATGCGGCGGCGCCGTATGAAAGAATGCCGCTGTTCGTAAAAGAAGGATCAATCATTCCTGTTGGACCAGATATTCAGCATACCAACGACACCAATACAGATAAAATTACCTTATATATTTATACAGGGCGCGATGCCAGCTTTAATTTATATGAAGATGAAGGCGTGAATTATAATTATGAAAAAGGCGCGTTTTGCAATATTCCCATTAGCTACAAAGAAGCGAGTCAAACCCTTACCATCGGCAAATGCAGCGGAGACTTTAAAGGTTTAACTAAAAATAAAATTTTCAGAATTGTATGGATAGACAAAGACAAGAAAACGAACATTGATTTTTCTGCCCAGGCCGATACTGCCATATCGTATAACGGTAACGAGCAAACGATAAAAATGAACATTAAATATTAATCATCTACATTTTAAAACCATAATTGCACGCATATGAACAAAAACAAAACGGCGGCTAAAGTGAGAGCTCTGTTATGTTCTCTTTTGGCGCTACTGCTTATTACAAATGTACATGCCCAGCAAGGAGGTACCCGAAAAATTACCGGCACAGTTAAAGACAACCAGGGCAATCCGGTACAAGGGGCTTCTGTAGAAGTAAAAGAAACCAAAGCTGTAACTGCAACCGATCAGCTTGGGGTATTTACGCTTCAGGTTACTTCTAATGCAAAAACCCTGGTCATCAGCTCTGTTGGTATGATTACGCGGGAGATTAGTATCGGTTCTTCTTCCTTGATCGAAGTAAGAATGGAGCAGTTGGCTCAAAAACTCGATGAAGTTGTTGTTATAGGATATGGCACTGCTAAACGCGCTAATTTAACATCAGCACAAACAACGGTTTCTGCTAAAGATATAGATAAAACTATCAACACTACTATTGAACAAGCTATTCAGGGACGAGCCGCCGGGGTATACATTACTCAAAATAGTGGTCAGCCGGGCGGAGGTATTTCTGTTAATATAAGAGGTGTTAGTACTGTTAATGGCACAACTGAACCTCTGTATGTTATTGACGGGGTACAGGTAATGGGCGAAAGTGTTTCTTTTGGCGCACAAAGCTCAACAAATCCTATAGCTGGCCTTAACCCTTCCGATATACAGGATATCCAACTTTTACAAGGACCTTCTGCTACAGCAATATATGGATCACGTGCCACCAATGGCGTAATACTCATTACAACCAAAAGAGGCAAAGCAGGTCAGGCTAAACTTGAATATAATTTTTTATACAGTGTACAAACACCGCCTAAGCATCTTGAAGTAATGAACTTGCAGCAGTACGCGCAAATGGTAAAAGAAATGCGTGCAATAGTAGGCGGTGAAGTTCCGCAGGAGTTTCTTGATCCTTCACTTCTTGGAAAAGGAACAGACTGGCAATCAGAATTGTTTAATAATGCTCCCATGAGCAAACATTCTCTCAGTATGAGCGGAGGCAATGATAAAACAACATATTATATGTCTGGCGAGTATCTTGATCAGGATGGTATTGCTATTGGTTCTGGGTTTAAAAGATATTCTTTCAGGGTGAATCTTGACAACAAACCAAGAGAGTGGATAACATTAGGCGCTAATCTTAACTTCAATCAAACAGATGAAATCCTGACTACGAGCCAGGAAAATGTTATTTCAAACGCTATCAGGCTAACGCCCCAGATACCGGTAAAAAATATTGATGGAACATGGGGCGGCGGCGATATAAACAATGGCGCTAACCAGTTCGCCCCCGTGAACCCTATTGCGATAGCGAATATGACCACTAATAATTTTGTTAGAAGGCAATTCCTGGGAGGACTAAATCTTGGTATAAATATCACCAAAGGATTAGTTTTCAGATCTTCATTTAATGCCAATGTAGGATACCAAAACTCCACCTACTATATTCCGCAATATAAAATTGGTTGGGCTGTTAATGACAGGCCAACCTTAACCAATGGTAACAATTTTAATACATACTGGAACTGGAACCAGATGCTTGATTATAACAGAACATTTGGCAAGCATAATGTTGGGTTGATGTTAACACATGAAGCGCAGGAATCCCGTTGGAAAAATGTGAGTTCATCACGCACAGGGTTTTTAACAAACGACATATTAGACCTGAACGCCGGCGATGAAACAACAGCTACTAACTCCGGCGGTTCAGGTGTATGGGGAATGGAATCATACTTAGGAAGGTTAAGCTATAATTTTGACAGCCGGTATATATTGAATGCTACCATTCGCCGAGACGGCTCTGCAAATTTTGGTGAAAATAATAAGATCGGCTACTTTCCATCATTATCAGTTGCATGGCGTCTTTCACAAGAGCCCTTCTTCAAAGTACCTTTCATAAGCGAGTTTAAATTAAGATTTGAAACAGGAGTTACAGGTAACCAGGGTGGTGGCGCATTTATATACTCACCAATGATTGCCGGTGCTACACCCACAGGCACAGGATTTTTACCCGGGAGATACAAAAATCCGGACTTAAAATGGGAGGAAACAAAAACCAACAACTTTGGTTTAAACCTTGGCTTTGTCAATAACAGGATTCAGTTAGAGTTTGACTATTATATTAAGCATACAAATAACCTGTTAATGCCGAATCCTTTGCCATGGTATATGGGCACCAATGGTACAGGCTCTGTAGAATCACCTTATATCAATGTGGGCGATATACAAACAAAAGGTTGGGGCGCTACGCTTATTACAACAAACATTGCTAATAAGAATTTTAAATGGGAAACCAACTTCAATATTTCCGCATTTAAAAGCACCATTGAAAGATTCTATTCTGAAGCAGCACTTATTAACAGAACATCCTGGTGGCTGGGTGACTGGACACAACGTTCCGTTGTAGGGCAAGCTCCATGGTTATTCAGAGGGTATATTGAAGAAGGGTTATTTACAAGCATTGAAGAAATTGAAAAAAGCCCGGTTCCGGTTGACAATAATGGCAATAGATTACCAATTGATCAAACGAACGGACTTTGGGTTGGTGATGTTAAGTTCAAAGATATTAGTGGTCCTGATGGTACACCTGACGGTAAAATTGACGTGTATGATGAAACTTTCATCGGAAATCCATGGCCTAAATTATTTGCAGGGTTTACTAATACATTTTCCTATAAAAATTTCGATTTGAGCATTCTTCTAACAGGTACTTATGGAAATGATATATACAATTACCTGGCAAGAGTTAATTCTAATCCTAATAACACCAATGTAAGCCAGAACCTGTTGATCAAAGCAATGGAATACGCCAGGCCTACTGAAGTAAATGGAGTAGTGCAGCTTGAAAACCCTGGAACTGATGTTGCGCGCATTTCTTATGGTCCTAATGGCAACTATACCCGCCATACAAATAAATGGGTTGAAGATGGCTCTTATATCAGGATCAAGAACATAACACTTTCATATAACCTTTCGCAGGATTTTTTAAACAGGCAGCGATTTATAAAAGGGGCAAGATTTTCAATAAGCGCTCAAAACATTTACACATTAACCCGTTACAAAGGGTTTGATCCCGAAGTTGGCGCTTATGTTGGACGTGATGCAAGCGCTTCTAACCAGGCTATAGGGCTTGATTATGGCAGGTATCCGCTTACTCCGGTAATTTCTTTAAGCTTAGGTGTAAACTTTTAAAATGCCACTCATGAAAAAAACAATTAAAATATATACATACGCTGCATGCATGATAACTGTTTTCTTTACTGCATGTTCCAAAGATTTTCTTATCAAACCACCTACCGACGCTATTACCGATGGTAATTTTTATAAAACAGATGACCAGGTATTAGCTGCTACTGCATTATTATACAGCAAGGTTTGGTTTGATTACAATGATAAAGCCTCTTACAATCTTGGCGATTTCAGAGGTGGTACAGCTTTCTCTGCATGGAATGACAGAGGAAATGTACTATTCAATACAACCGGAAGCACACCTGAAAATGGATCCGCATGGCGTTCTTTTTTTATTGTGGTGGGACAATCAAATCTCGCCATTCAGAATATTAATACTTATGCAGGCGCTGAAGTATCTGAAAGCGTTAAAAAGATGGCGATTGCTGAAGCGAGATTTATGAGGGCTTTAGCTTACCGCTTTCTTGTAATGAATTGGGGAGAAGTGCCTGTTATTGAAAATAACCTCACCTTACTGGCAGATACGAGTGTTACAAGGAATACTATTCCAAGCATCTGGAAGTTTTTAACCAAAGAGATGCGGTCAATTGCTGAAGATCTTCCAGAAACACCTTTACGTCCGGGTCGTTTAACAAGATGGTCTGCTGAGGGAATGTTGGCAAGATTTTATTTAACAAGAGCCGGTGTTGAAAGCAGTGGTGGTGCAAGAAACCAGGTTTTTCTTGACAGTGCCAGGTATTTTTCAGAAAGAGTAATTAAAAACAGCGGCGCAGCTTTATTGAGCAACTATGCTAACCTGTTTTTATTTCCTTACGATAACAACGCTGAATCATTGTTTTCTCTACAGTGGGTATACTCCGGACCTACCACATGGGGCACGCAAAATTCAACACCTGCTTACCTTGCTTATAGCCCGGATATTGCGAACGGTGATGGATGGGGAGGCGACAAAGGCGCAACGTGGTGGATGATCAGTATGTATGATGGATTTAATGAAACATCTGATGGAAAATTAAAAGGAAGAACACTTGATCAGCGATTAAAAGCCACATTTATGCTGCCCGGAGCTTCATATCCTGAAATAACACAAACTATAACAGGTGGAAAGCAAAAATTAATTTACCCTTTTACAGGGACAGATAATAATTTTTTAGCTATCAAAAAATATGTAACCGGCAAAGCTGAAGATGTGGGCGGCGCTTCTGCAAGCCAGCGCTACGGAAATGATACTTACATGTTGCGTCTTGCAGAAATGTATCTAATTTATGCAGAGGCAGTTTTAGGCAACAATGCTGAAACAACAGATGTAAACGCGCTGGAGTATTTTAATAAAGTTCATATGAGGGCCGGTTTACCTGCATTTGAAGACCCGATTACTATGGATGTAATATTAAAGGAAAGATTTAAAGAATTTGCAATGGAAGGTATGGCATGGTACGACCTGGTTTCATTGCATTATTACAATCCTCAGAAAGCATACGACATTTTGAGCGCTCAGGACAGAGGGCTGTTTTTTACAGAACCTGATCAGTTTCCTAATCCAACGCAATGGACTTTCACCAAAACTTCCTGGTTTAGTGAAAGAAATATTACTGCCAATTCCGGAAATTTCCGGCTACCTATTCCTGATGCAGAATTAAGCCAGGCTCCCAATCTGCTGAAACCTGCAACAGAATATCAACAATAACCTGTACATCAAATAATTTACAATGAAATCAATACAAACCTTAATAGCCTTTACAGCAGTATTTCTGATTGCATCAGTATTTACAGCCTGCAATAAGGAAACGCTTCCTAATAATGGCGATCCACGTATACGTTATATACGAATTACCAAGCCAGAATCTGCAGATTCTTTAATTGTGGGTGCATACCAGAGCAACCTGATAGCCATTGTTGGAGAAAATCTTCAAAATGCTAAAGAAATTTGGTTTAATGATCAGAAGGCCTTTTTAACGCCTACATATATTACCAATACAACTATACTGGTAAGTATTCCCAGTCAAATTCCTGTTGAGATCACTAATAAACTGAAAATCATTTTTTCAGACGGTAAAGAATTATTACATGATTTTACAGTAGAAATCAGTGAACCCCTTATTACGAGTATGAATTGTGAGTATGTACCCGAAGGAGGGACAGCCGTGATACGTGGTGATTATTTTTATGCACCTGTTAAAGTAACTTTTACCGGTGGTGTTGAAGGTGAAATAACAGGCATTGCCGATGATATGTTAAGTGTTGTTGTTCCCGCCGGAGCAGAGCCAGGGCCAATTACTATTACCACCAATTTTGGAGAAACTAAATCGGATTTCTGGTTCAGGGATAACAGGAATATTTTTATAAGCAGTGATCCTTTTACCGGTTGGTGGAATTCATCTTTTGTGGTTTCTAATCCCGGTAGCGATGATCCTCCCGCTATTAATGGTAACTATTTCAGGGTAAATAAAGCTATCAGTTCATGGAACTGGCTGGAGGCAGCTGGTGGACCACCGAGTGCAATGGGGCCTATAAGCCAAAATATTCCTGATGAGGCTATATTGAAACCAGAAGATTATAATCTGAAATTTGAACTGAATACACAAAAACCTTACAACAATAACATGATAAAATTGAATGTAGGGTTGGCAAGTGACTTCAATAACAATCAATACTTATGGGCGCCCCCGTATGATACTCATGGCGAATGGCAAACAGTGGTAATTCCTTTTGAAGTAATTGCAGAAAGTTACGGTGCACCATTAACCGTTAGTCCTGATGGTTATTACACGAGGGTTTTATTTCATGGTGCGGGAGACCTTGATTGTGATATGTCTTTCGATAACTTCAGGATAGTTCCCAAAGTACTCAAATAATTCATTACAGAGCTACGGTATGCCGTTAACAGTTTACCATGCTCTTATTAAACTTATAAAATATGAAACTGGTACATATCCAACGATTATTAACTGGTATTTTCTTAATAGTATCATTGGGCATATTTGAATCCTGCAAGAAAGAGGAGAAAAAATCGGACATAATAGAATTATTGAGTTTCGGACCGTCTGGCATAAAGCATGGTGAGGATATTGTCTTTATAGGCAATAACCTTGATAAGGTAACGGCCATAGAAATGGCAAACATTACTATTGAACAGAAAGATTTTAAAGAGCAGACTTTTGAAAAGATTGTGTTAACCGTACCAGAGCTGGCAGGATCAGGGAAAGTTATTTTAAAAACGCCACAAGGTGATATTACTTCAAAAGCGCCAATCAATTTTGAAGTGCCGGTAGTAATAAGCGAAGTGCCTTTAAAAGCAAAACCGGGAGAGAATATAACACTGAAGGGTGAATACATGAACTGGATAACAGAAATACGTTTTGAGAAGGATGTTGTTGTAACAGAATTTGTAAGTAAATCATTATCTGAGCTTGTAGTAACAGTTCCTCTTACTGCCCAAACGGGCAAGTTAATTATATCAACTTCAGGTACCGAACCTCTTGAAATTGAAACAGAAGATGCACTGGAATTAACACTTCCAACATTCGCGAAATTTGCTCCTAACCCTGTTGAACGTGGCGATAATATTACCATTAGCGGGGAAAATCTTGATCTTGTTGAAGGCGTTTTATTTAAAGGACTAATTGCTCCTGTTATAAATTTTGTAAGTAAAACATCTACAGAAATTGTTGTTACAGTGCCTGAAGAAGCCAATAAAGGAAATATTACCCTGGTGCCTTATTCAAAAGTGCCGGTGGAATCATCAGCAGCTTTAGAATTAATCGGCGACCTGCCTCCATTAGCGCCATTGGCAATAGTTTTTTATGATGACGAGATGGCAAATGGCTGGCAGAAATGGGGAGGCTGGGGAGGCGGATCTTCCGATATAGCCAATAACGACAATGTAAGAGATGGTGAGAAATCCATTAAAGTAACATTTGGCGGTGACTGGGGCGGCGCATTACAAATGGGTGGTGGAAATTCATCAACATCGGGTAAGACCTATGTTGTATTCTCCATATTCGGAACAACAGGCACAGGCGATAAAGAATTAAACGTATTAATCGCAGGCAAAGAAAAAATTGTAAAGATTGTGGAAAGTGAATGGACTGAATTCCTTGTGCCGTTAACTGATATTGCTTCGCCGGCAAGTATTAATGAATTTACGCTTCAGGACAGAGGATGGAGCGGAATCATTTATATTGATCATATCGGATTAAGATAACGAAAAACCAGATAGAACTTTTCACACACTTTGTAAGACCTGTATAAGGATATTATCATGCAGGTCTTATTTTTAAATCTCCTTCTAAGCTAATGACTGTATTCAGTATAAAATATCTTATTCTCTCAACAGGCGTCTCAGCTATACTGACACTTTCCTGCAAAAAGAGCAACACTCCCAACGTTGATCCAGACCCACCAACAGGCGGAACAGATACAACAATTGTGCGACCTGTTACAGATCCTGCTGTTGCTAACACTATCGATTTTTTCTTAAACGACTGGCAGGCAAAAACATTTACTACACCGGAATATACTGAAGTGGTAGTTCCGAATACAGCTACCACTAATATTGTAACAGTAGATGCATCCTCTATCATTACTAAAATACCAACAACCATTACCGGGCATAATGCCAATACCTGGATGACGCCGATGGTAGATCAGCCGCTATTCATGAATCATATTACCAACCTGAGGCCACATGTTATCCGTTGGCCGGCCGGCAGCGCAAGTGATATATATTTCTGGAATCGCCCACAGGATTCACCTCCGGCAGATGCGCCTTCACAATTGATGAATGCAGGCGGCACTTTACAAAATTCGGGATACTGGTATGGAAAGATAAATAACAACTGGAGCGCCAGCACTGATCAGTATTATCAAATGCGCCAGCAAAGCGGTAATAACGAAGGAGTGATCACTATTAATTACGGTTATGCCCGCTATGGCACCAGCGATGATCCTGTTGCAGCAGCGGCTCATCTTGCCGCTGATTGGGTTAGATATGATAATGGCAGAACAAAATACTGGGAAATAGGTAACGAAAGTTATGGAGACTGGGAAGCTGGTTACCGTATTGATGTTTCAAAAAATAAAGACGGCCAGCCGGAATATTTAACCGGTAAATTATATGCGCACCATTTTAAAGTATTTGCGGACTCAATGCGCAAAGCTGCAACTGAAATTGGCAAGATCATTTACATTGGCGCTGTAACATACGAAGCGGCTACAGAAGGCTGGCAAACCAATACCGTAAAAACATGGAATCAAACCATGATACCTGAGTTAAACGGAGCTAATGACTATTACATAGCGCACAATTATTTCACTCCGTATGAAACAAATTCAAACGCAAAGGATATATTGAATGCTGCACTTACAGTTCCCGCAACCATGATAAATTTTATTACCTCGCAAATACAAACTTACGGAGGTGTTATAAAACCTGTTGCCTTAACAGAGTGGAATATGTTTGCTACCGGATCGAAGCAGCAGGTATCAAACATCAGCGGTTTATTTGCAACAATTATATTGGGAGAAACAATAAAAAACAAATATGGATTGGCCGCAAGATGGGATTTGCTGAACGGCTGGAGCAACGGCAATGATCATGGTTTATTCAGTGATGGAGGTGAACCGGATATAGCTAAGTGGACACCCCGCCCCTCTTTTTACTATATGTATTTTTTTCAAAAATTACTGGGCGACCGGTTAGTGCCGGCAAGCGTATCCGGCAGTACTGATATTAAAGCATATGCGTCCACTTTCAGCTCGGGACAGATCAATACAACACTTATAAACACAGGTACCACGCCTGTAACAGTTGAATTAAAATGGAAAAACTTTAAACCGGGAAACAGGTTTTACTGGTATAGTCTTGAAGGCGGTAATGATAATGGAGAATTTTCCAGGAAAGTAAGTATAAACGGGATGGGCACAACACTTGAAGCAGGCGGACCAGAGCATTATACTTCCATCAAAGCAAATGCCGCCTCAACAACTAACGGCGTAAAAGTAACTGTTCCTGCACGCGGGACAGTAATATTAGCAGTAGACAAAAAATAATACATGAAAAGCAATTTGCTCATACTGTTTTTATTTATTACAACAATTACTTGTTATGCGCAAGCACCTGCCATTGTTTTAAACCAATGCGGATTTTATCCTGCCGGGCCAAAGATTGCAGTGGTTACCTATTCATCCTCATCCGAAGATTTTTATATTCTTACGGCTGATAAAAAAGATACCGTTTACAGAGCCAGGCTCCAGGCACCCATACAATCTGCTTATTCATCTACCATTAACCGCATCGCGGATTTTTCAAACTTTAAAAAAACAGGAAGTTTTGTAGTTTATGTAAAAGGTATTCCGCCCTCCCCTGCTTTTTCTATACAAAAAAATGTGTTTAATACAGTAAGTACCGCTTCACTAAAAGCATTTTACTATCAACGTTCTGATATTACACTTGAAGAAAAATATGCAGGTAAGTGGAAACGGTCTGCGGGACATCCCGACACCAATGTTTTAATCCATCCTTCTGCTGCTTCAGCTAAAAAAGCTGCCGGGTATATGTTTGCTTCACCGGGAGGTTGGTACGATGCCGGAGATTATAATAAATACATTGTAAACAGTGGCATTACGATGGGAACATTGATGTCTGCATACGAAGACTTTCCTGATTACTATCAGGCTCTTTCCATAAATATTCCGGAAACAGGGAATGGGGTGCCCGATATATTGAATGAAGTATTGTATAATCTCCGCTGGATGCTTACCATGCAGGATAAAGATGACGGGGGTGTATACCATAAGTGTACCAATGCTTCTTTTGACGGAAAAGTAATGCCCGGAGTAACAAAAGCGCCAAGATACGTAGTGCAAAAAAGCACAGCAGCCGCACTTGATTTTGCGGCGGTAATGGCACAGGCGGCACGTGTCTATAAAAAATTTGAATCAAAGTTTCCCGGTTTAACTGATAGTTGTATAAAAGCAGCAGAATCAGCGTGGCAGTGGTCTGTAAATAATGCGGCAGTAGTGTATAACCAGGAGGAAATGAATAAGCATTTTGCTCCGATTATCAGTACCGGAGCCTATGGCGATAAAAGCCTGTCGGATGAATGGTTTTGGGCAGCAGTAGAACTCAGCGCAACTACGGGTAATACATCATATTTAAGCAATAGTCATGTTCCTTCAAACGCCAATATTTCTATTCCTACCTGGAACAAAGTAGATATGCTGGGTGTATATACAGCATTAAAGTATACATCTGTATTTACAGGCAGCAAATTAAACACCACTAAATTACGAAGTGACATGCTTGCCTTTGCCAACACATTAACATCAGGGGGAAATGCTGCTTTTAAAACGGTAATGGGTCAATCGCCTCGTGATTTTGTTTGGGGTAGCAATGCCGTTGCTATGAACCAAAGCATGTTTTTATTAAAAGCATATCTGCTCGCAGGCAATAAAACATACTTTGAAGCGGCACTTTCTAACCTGGATTATGTTTTAGGAAGAAATGCAACAGGTTATTGTTTTGTGACTGGCATTGGCAATAAGTCACCCCTTCATATTCATCATCGCCCGTCTGAGGCAGATGGCATTGATGAACCTGTTCCCGGCTTATTGGCAGGCGGACCCAACCCGGGAAAACAGGATAAATGTTATTATCCATTTACAGCAGTTGAAACTTCTTATACTGATGAAGAATGTTCATATGCATCTAATGAAATAGCCATTAACTGGAATGCGCCGTTAGTGTATGTAGCAGGCGGCATCAACGTCTTACAATAACAAACTTATATATACCTGGACTCCTTTTTGAAATAGAAAATTTTAACCCTGCCTGAGAAAAAGAGTGAATAATCTAACAATCTAAAACTGAAATTTGTTATGAGAAAAAAACTAACGATCTCGTCAATGATGATGGTGATACTTTTGTATCTCATCCCAATCCAACAGGTATTCGCACAAAATGAACTAAACATTCATGGTAAAGTAACAGGTCCGGGCGGAGCCGGACTGGCTGGTGCTACCGTAAAAATAAAAGGAAGCTCCACAGTATCATTAACAGACGAAAATGGAAATTTTTCTATTCGTATTCCTAAATCAAACACATCCATCATTATTTCTTATGTTGGCTTCCTTGACAAAGAAGTAGTGGTTAGAAATCCTGATCAGCTTGTATCCGTATCGCTTGAATCGGCTATTGCAGGACTTGAAGAAGTGGTTGTAATTGGCTATGGTACGGCTAAGCGCAAAGAAGTTGCCGGAGCTGTAAGTGTGGTAAATGCAAAAGAGGCTGGCGCAAACACTTCAACCAACCCGTCTCAATTACTAATAGGAAAAGCTGCCGGCGTTCAGGTGGTACAGTCTAACGGAACACCGGGTGCTGATGCGCAGATTATTGTACGCGGCACAGGGTCATTTACCAGTGTTGATCCTTTGTATGTTATTGATGGAATACAGGGAGATAAAAATCTTTTTAATACCCTTAGTTCCCAGGATATAGAAAATATTACCGTGCTCAAAGACGCTTCTTCCACCGCCATTTATGGCGCCGCAGCAGCAAACGGTGTGGTAATTGTTACTACCAAAAAAGGACGTTCCGGCGCGCCGAGAGTTTCTGTTTTATCACAATGGGGTGTAGCGCAGGCCTGGCGCAAACTGGATGTATTAAATGCAGCAGAGTATATTGATGCGTTAAAGGATTTTGCAGCAACCGGCAATAATACTTTACCTGCAAAATTCAACACACAGGATGTGCTGGTTGACAGAGTTGACTGGCAAAAAGAAATATTTCAAAAAGGGCTAGTTTCTGAAAATAACGTGAACATAAACGGAGGTAGTGATAAAGTAGTGTACAATCTTTCGCTTGGCTATATCACGCAGCAGTCTACTATTAAAGATCTGAAGAATAAAAGAATAAATGCACGGTTCTCTCTTGAAGAAACATTAGGGCGTTTCAAATTCGGGCAAACCTTAAACATCAGGCAGACTACCACTACTGGTTTATTAACCAATGTGATTTCGGCTATTGGCTATGCTCCATATAAACCCATTTATGATGAGTCTGTTTTAGGAGGCTATTCTATTGTTACTAACGTTGATGATTTCAGCAATGTAAATAACCCGCTCCAGGAAATAAATGTGAAAACACAAAAGAACAAAGAGTATCTTTTCTTTCCACAACTATATGGAGAAGTCAGCCTGATTAAAGGGCTTAAATTCCGCAGCCAGCTATCTGCAACCATTGGTGGCGGAAGAAATGTTGGATACCAGTATCCCTATACAGCATCCAATAACCTGGGTTTTTCAAGGCAGGCTACTCAATCATATAATGACTACTCATATTACACATTTGAAAACTATTTTTCTTACGACAAAAAATTTGGACTGCATAGCATATCTGCCACATTAGGTAACAGCTATCTGAGCTCAGGCAATACTGCCGGACTGAGCGGCCTGGGCTCAAACATTCCTAATGATAATATTCAGAACATCAGTGTAGCATCCACACAAACGGTTAACGGTTCAAGCTATAACTATGCTCGCCCATCTGTTATCTCCTATTTTGCGCGTATAAACTATAGCTTTGATGATAAGTATATTCTTACAGCAAGCTTCAGGCGTGACGGAGCCTCAAACTTTGGTGCCAACAACAGGTTCGGTAACTTTCCCGGAGCCGGCCTTGCATGGCGTTTCAGCAATGAAGATTTTATAAATACCGCATTGCCTTTTTTATCTGAAGGAAAGATACGTGTTGGCTGGGGACGCACGGGTAATAATAATATTCCTAACTTTCTTACTTCACCGCTCACCTTTGCAGGAAACCCAACCGGTAACCTTGTATACTCCTTTGGTACCAACGAAGCTTTTGTGCCAGGTACAACGGTAAGTACATTGGCTAATCCCAATTTAAGATGGGAGCAAACTGATCAAACAGATATAGGATTAGATCTTGGTTTTTTAAATAATAAATTAAGCATTACGGTTGACTGGTATAAAAGAAAAAGTAGTGGCTTACTTGTTTCGGTGCCCATTCCTTCCAGCACAGGTATTGACCTTAGTGGTTTTCAATCAAGCAAAACAGTAAATGCTGCTGACGCCCAAAATACGGGTATTGAATTTCAGGTGGGATATGCCGACAAAACTTCAAAAGACTTTAGCTATAATGTAAGCATAAATGCAGCGTTCAATAAAAACGAAGTATTATCGCTGGGCAGCGAATTTGCCGCACCTATTCAAGCAGGCGCATTTGATCAGTTATCTACATTTACCTATACAGCAGCCGGTTCAGCCATTGGCGCTTTTTATGGATACAGGCTGGATAAAGTAGCTTCAACCCAGGCAGAAATTGATGCGCTGAATGCCAAAACCGGCACTCCTGCAACAGAATACCAGGAAGGGTTAAAACCAGGAGATTTTATTTTTAAAGACCTGGATGGCGATAACAAGGTTACATCTGCCGACCAGGAAATATTAGGTAATCCTATTCCAAAAGTGGTATATGGATTTAATGCAGGGGTCAGCTTCAAAAATTTTGATCTTAATATAGTATTTTCCGGGGTAAGTGGTCTGAAACTTTTAAATGCAACCCGTTTCAATACCATGATTATGGCAACAGGTCATAATGCAACAACCGCTATTCTTGACAGATGGCGTCAGTCTGGTGATGTGGCCTCTTTACCCAGGCTCGGTCAAAACGCTAATTCAAGCGGCAATCTCCGCGCTTCAGACTGGTGGCTGGAAGATGGCAGCTATGCCCGCTTAAGGAACCTTACTATTGGTTATACATTTAACCAGGAAAAACTGAGCGGCTTTATTAATGGAAGTTTTAAAAGCATCAGGATATATGTTGCGGCCCAAAACTTATTTACTATCACCAAATATACAGGGTATGATCCTGAAGTAATGGTACAAAGCGGTCAGTCATTCATCTTCAACAGAGGTATTGACGACGGACAAATACCACAACCCAGAACATTCCTCGCCGGTATACAACTTGGATTTTAAGAAACCTATTATTAATAATATAATTTTTATTATATGAAATATTTTATTCGTTTTTCGGTGGTAATAGGTTTGATTATCACTATCAGCTCCTGCAAAAAATCATTACTTGAAATTGAAAGCCAGGGTGCTTATTCTTATGAAACCTATTTTAACAACAGCGATGCGCTTAACCAGGCAACAGTAGCCACCTACGCAACTTTACTTCATAATGGTCTTTGGGCAAGGGAGTATTATTTTATTTTTGATCTGGCCGGTTATGAAGCAAAAAGAACCAACAATATGCAGGGAGATCTTGCTCAATTAGCGGCATATACTTTCGGAACGAATCAACCCCAGATAGCAGATCTTTGGAGAGGTTTATACCGCATGGTCTTCAGGGCAAATATTGTAATAGACAGAGCAGCAGCCTGGAATCCGACAGATGCAGATGATCAGAATAAAGTAAAGCAATATATAGCTGAAGCTAAATTTCTGCGGGCGTATAGTTATTTTAATATCGCAGCGCTATGGGGTGATGCACCTTTGATTACCGACTATCAAAGTATGGTAGATAATAATTACCCCGAACGTTCCGCTGTACAAAGCATTTGGGCTGCAGTAGAAACTGATTTGAAAGATGCCCAGGCAGATTTACCTGCGGGTTATGCAAATGCAGATTTAGGAAGAGCTACCAAGGGTGCGGCAACTGCTTTGTTGGGCAAAATGTATTTATACCAGAAAAAATGGGGCGATGCAAGAACAGAATTATTAAAACTAACACAAGCTCCTTATAGTTATGCGCTCGACCCATCTTACGATCATCTTTTCAGTACAACCAATCAAACCAGTCCTGAAAATATATTCCAGGTAATGAACGGAGAATGGACAGACTGGGGTATTGGCAATCAGTATTATGTTTTTGGCGGACAGGAAACCTGGGGTGGTAAAGCTACCCATTCAGACAGAGCACAGGAATACGGCTTTAATGACTGGAACAATGTATATATTACCACTGCTGCGGTAAAGGCATTTACCTACCCCAACCCCGCGGGAGGTGGTAATTATATTGACCCCAGGGCTAAATCAACTTTTTATGGAAATGCGGCCAGCGGTGGCGCTACCGTATACTGCGAGCAGTGCGATGATGGACCGGTTACCTTTCCATTCAATACCGGTGATGAGCAGGGAGATTACAAATGGAAAAAATACCAGTACTACAATTTGGTAAAAACATATGGCGGTCCTGCCAGTTCAATCAATGCCCAGGTAATACGCTATGCAGATGTATTGCTGATGTTAGCGGAGACCTATATCCAGGAATCTAATACAGGTGCAGAACCGCTGGGTTATATTAATGATGTGAGAACAAGAGCTGGCGCCGTTAAATACACAACACTGGGAGATCAGGCATCTGCAATGAATATCCTGATGCGTGAAAGGCAGTTAGAATTATGTGGTGAGCAATCACGCTATTTTGATTTAATACGCTGGGGAATAGCCCAACAAACCATTAATACCGAAAGAGCTGCCGAACCGGGCGACGGTACAAAGCCTTTTCAGGATAAGCATGTACTATTCCCTATCCCTGATGTGGAAAAAAATTATAACCCTAATGTTGCTGCAGAAGTAAATAACGACTGGAATTAATAAATTTCATATTATAATTAGTCTATAAAAGAGCCGCGTTTTTTCGCGGCTCTTTTATCAGGTAATAATAGCCAGGCTTAAATATATTCCCGTTCATCACTGTGAAAATGGTTGATAAAGTTTTTTCTAAACAGATTTATCTGGTTTATTTTGCGCTACTTATGAACACTAGATTTTTAGGGACATTTCTTATTTTTATGATGATCTGTGTATACGGCCGGGGTCAGTCTTCTTTGCACGGAAAAATATTTGACAGGGGATATGAGCGCGTGGTAATTGCGGTAACCGTAAAGAATGTTAATACCAATGCCATATCAATAAGCGATATGGGAGGTAATTATAAAATACCAGCTTCCTTAGGCGACAGAATTATCTTTTCTTCAGTAAGTTATATTTCTGATACCATTATAGTGAAACAATCAATGTTAACCGATGGTTTAGATATCTATCTTCTTCAAAATATCATCCAGCTTGAAGATATAGACATTGGTGGATTAAGCAAATACCAGGTAGATTCCATAAGCAGGGCGGAAGAGTTTGCAGACGTATTGGGAACTTCCAAAAGCAAACTGGTTGGTGGCAGAGGGAATACGCCAACAGATGGTGTTGGTGTTACATTCAGCCCGATTACCCGGTTCTCAAAAAAAGAGAAAGAGCAGCGCAGGTTTAAGAAAACATTCTATCAGCAGGAGCAGGAATATTATATAGATTCTAAATTCCCTTATCAATATATCTCACAGATAACAGGCTTAAAAGGCGATTCTTTACAAACATTCATGCTGAATTACAGGCCTACTTATAAATTTTGCAGGGCAAATGATAAAGCAGCTATGCTGGTATATATCAATGATAAATACAGGGAGTTCACAAATAAAACAGCACCGCCCCAGGATAAAAATACCAGGCGATCACACAAAAAAGGTTAACACTTTGTATTGGATGAAGTATTTCGAGGACTTTTTGCCTGGAATAATTTATTTCGTGATTTTATTTCTTTCATCCAGTTTCCAGTCATTATCAAAAAATCCGACAGCTTCAATAACATTGCTGCCTTCTTTCAACATATTTAACCTGAAAATCATAAAGTCGGGGAAGCCACTGCCTCCGGCAAAATACTGATTGGCATTTGCAGCATTCATTCCTTTCAGCCCGGTGCCGCTGATAACAGCAATGGAATTAGTATCTGTGTTTTTTATCGGATACACAAAATATGCTGCAATATCATCTCCTTCATAAGTTTTGTCACCAACTTTTATTTTATTTCTCTCTACCTGTATTGGGGAATCACCCAATAATAATTGCCATGCGCTATTGGTTTGTGCATTGCCAAATAGAATAACATTGCGTCCCTGGTACGCGTTTAAATTATATGCTTTATCAGGAATAATATCTACCGCGCCATTACCACGGTAATACCATGACTCAGCATCATACACAGCTTTGTTGTACGCCCAATCATTCTCAGCTTTATTTCCTTTTGTGCCATATACAAATACCATTTGATGGTTGAATCCTTCTTTAAAAGTACCATAACGCAAAGGGTTTTTTTCTGAAAGCAAGGGCGCTTTTCCTATACTCCAAGTATCATTATTTTTTATCAGGAATATTTCATCTGTAGCACTGGTTGTGACATAAGAGAGGTTGTTTGTACCATCCAGTACAATTTGTACCGCAGCGTTATTGCCGAATTGTGCAAGCGATAATTTTAGCAGGCGTATATTTTCTGCTGAACCTGTTATCTTTCTTTGTTTAATATCCCTGGTTAATTTTATGCGGCTGAATTGCAGTGGATACTCCTGCTGCATAATGGTTGCCCATCTGAATGTAGCAGATATGCCGGGGCTCGAAGTTTTAAAATCAATATTATTTACAGCGCTGTCGGGTAATAATGTATGCACCTTAAAGAAGTTGAAAAGCGGCGGCCAATCAACACTTTCATTACTGAACCAGTGGCTTCCGCCCGGGTATTCCTTATAGGCAAAATCAGTATGAAATTCACCCAGCACTTTGCGCATCTGCCTTGCATATTCAACAGAAACCGTTCTGTCTGAATCGCCATGGAAGATATATACACCCAGCGGCTTGTAATTTTCTGCCAGTTTTATTACGTCACTTTGATTACCTGCGCGTAATAATATTTGCTCGGCTTGTGAAGAAGTTGTGTCAGGAATTTTTCCGTCATGAGAACCATAATCTTTTAATGTGGGGTAGCCGGCACTTGGAGCAATTGCTGCCCATTTATCAGGATATGTTGCGCCCAGGAACCATGTGCCGTGCCCGCCCATTGAATGACCGGTAAGATATATTTGCGCAGGATCGGGTTTAAATTTATTTTTTGCAAGGGTTAATACTTCCATTGCATCTAATCGCCCCCAGTCTTCCCAGTTAAAACCGCGTGGTCTGCGATTGGTTGCGGCAACAAGCGTTCCCCAGTCTTTAGGTTTATATGCCCTCGCCTGACCTATAGCTTCCACTCCCGCGCCATGCACAGAAAGAAAAAGCGCTGCATTGCTTTTATCCTGAGCCGATTGAGGCGTTACCGCATAGTATTGTAAGCTTCCATCTATTTCGCTGATAAATGTATTACTATATTGTTCACCTGCCGGCACTGCTTCCAGTCTTGTACTGCTATTATCTATACTAATATTTTTATGCAGCAGGCTAATATTAATGTTGTAGTTCCCATTTTCTTTTATCGATGAAGCATCAAAATTAAAGATCACTTTTCGTGTAGTCATTGCCGGTATAACAGGCAATATGGTTTCTGTTTTATTGTTATTGACAGACGCCGTCATTTTCAGGTCAGCAACAGGTTTGGCAGTATTATTCACTACAATAACTGCTCCTTTCAACGTGGAATTATTTTCCTCAAGACTTATTACAGGAACTGTTGGATCAACTGTATTTAAAAAGATTGCCTTAGCAGGAAAAGAAAGCGAAGCTATTGTTCCGAATCCTGTTCGGATGTAAAATTCATTTAGTCCTTTTTTTAGCGTTACCGGAATATGTAACCATCCTGAAGCATACAGATCGCCGGCATGCGGCACTCCATTTACATATACAGCGTTGGTTCCTTTAGTATTCAGTATAGCGTTTTTTTGCTTGTCTGACATATATGTAACATACAAATAACTATTATTAGCAAACATGCGGCCGGGTATACGGAACCGGTGAAGACTATCTGCCATCACTTCTTTCCATATCAACTGCTGCCCTGTATCTCCGGTGGCGAATACAATCCCGTTGCCAGGCTTTTGCAATGTTCCGGAATATAACTGGTGTGCTAATAAATCAGTATATAAAGCTTCACGGCCATACTTATGCACGCCACTTACTGATAAACCTTTTTCAAAATAAACAGTATCCTGGCCTACTGCTGCAGAAATAATGAATATTGTAAATATGGATAATGCAAATGCCTGTTTCATATACCTGTTTAATATTGAGTAAAGATAAGTATAGATATTATTGAGAAAGAAGGAATGAAGCAATATTCAGGCAAGCCGCAACATTACATTCAGCGATACATTAGCTGTTCGCGTTCTGCAATGTTAGTAGTTAAATATTTTTTCAGGAAAAATTTTTGTTCTTCACTTCTTTTGAGCAGATTGTCAAGTTTTGATTGAAGCGTCGAAGTATCATACTGGTAATTTTCTGTAATTAACCCTATTTTACTGATCTTGCTTTTTGCCGCGGCAATTAATCCATTAATGGGATCCAGCATTTTTTCTATTTCATTATCTGTTTTTGCCGGCAGGAATTTATTGTTACGGTAATTTACAAATGTGTTAAAAAATGCAGCTGCATTATTCAGATCAGCCACCGCTGCATTATACAAATTCATGTTTTCTTCTTCAGCTATAATTACTATTTTCATTCTGTTATAGCTCTGCCATATCCGGAACAATTCTTTATCAGTATTCATTTGCTTCATTCGCCTTTCTATTGCCATATACTGCTGAAGGCTGTCTGATGCCAGGAATACGGCAATAGAATCTTTATAATTAAATACCGCATTACCTTTTGAGCGTTTATATCCCACAGGCTTTTCCATCAGTTGCCAGACAGGATCGAAAGGAACATGCGATGAAATAAATTGTGAAGCGGTTCCAAGAAAATAATTATTGCGGGATGGCAGCCCGGCGTCCCAGGTGGGATCACATAAATACCAGTCGTTATTTAAATAAACCGCGCACCAGCTATGCGCAGCGTTTTTGCCGGCAGCAGCCACGGGTGTATAACCATGCACTACAAAGGCGGGAATGTCCATCCTGGTGGCAAGATCAGCAAACAAAACAGCGAAATTTTCACAAACACCTTTTCTCCTCCTCAATGTTGCCGCAACTTTCACTTCATGATCAACATTATTGAAATAATAGGAGCTGTCGTAATTATATTGTATATGCGTGGTAACCCAACTATAGGCTGCCTGCAGTTGGTCTGTTTTGTTTTTATAAAGCGACTGAAAATACATTGCCAGCGAAGCGGCGGATTCATCAATTGTAGCTTTCTTTTGAGGGGTAACAGGTTTTGCAGATGCAGAATCTGCATTGAATGATTGTGCGTGCAGCATTGGTTCTAAAACCAGCATCATACAGCATATCAGCACAAAGGGTTTCATACCCTAAATTTAATAAAAAAGGTCACCATTTATGATGACCTTTTTATATTAAAATAAATTCCACTATTTCAGCTTAGCCAGCGCATCTTTAATACGTGCCAATGCTTTTTCAATATTCGTCATACTGTTGGCAAAAGAAATGCGGATGCAGGTTGGTTCGCCAAACGCGCTTCCTGTTACCGTAGATACATGGGCTGTATTCAGGAGATACATACAAAGATCATCAGCATTCGCTATAACCGCATCTCCGTCTTTTTTCCCAAAATATGCATCAACTTTCGGAAACACATAGAAAGCACCATCCGGAACCGCGCATTCCACGCCAGGAATTTCTTTCAGCAAATCCAGTATTCGCTTACGGCGTTCTGTAAACGCTTTCAACATTTCATGAGATGGTGTAAGGTCGCCGGTAAGTGCATCAATAGCAGCACGCTGCGTAATAGAGCAGGTAGCGCTGGTCAATTGTCCCTGTAACTTTTCACATCCTTTTACTATTACAGGATCAGCGGCAATATAACCAAGGCGCCAGCCGGTCATGGCAAAGCCTTTACTCAAACCATTAACAATAATTACCCTGTCTTTTATTTCAGCAAACTGTGCAATGCTTTCATGCTTGCCCTTGTAATTGATATACTCATATATCTCATCGGAGATGATAAGAATATCAGGATGTTTTTTGAATACTTCAGCCAATCCCTTTAATTCTTCCCTGCTGTATACAGAGCCTGAAGGATTGCAGGGAGAAGAGAACATGAACAGCTTTGTTTTGGGTGTAATCGCTTTTTCAAGCTGCTCAGGTGTGATCTTATAATTGCTTTCAATAGATGACTGAACGAATACAGGTTTACCATCTGCCAAACGAACAAGCTCAGAATAGGTAACCCAGAAAGGCGTTGGAATAATTACTTCATCGCCAATATCAACAACAGCTAAAATAACATTAGCCAAACTCTGCTTTGCTCCTGTGGAAGCCAGTATGTTTTCCGGTTTATAATCAAGATTATTATCACGTTTAAGTTTCACACATACAGCTTCGCGAAGATCAGCATACCCTGCTACCGGTGTATAGTGACTATAGTTATCATCAATCGCCTTTTTTCCTGAAGCTTTAACATGATCAGGCGTATCAAAATCAGGTTCGCCAAGGCTTAAATCAATTACATCTACGCCTTTGGCTCTTAATTCACGGCCAAGCTTAGCCATCTTCAATGTTTCAGGCTCATTGAACTTTTGTAAACGGGAAGAAAGTTTCATTTAATGATAATATTTTAATGTTACTGGTTTTAAAAAAGCCAGCAAAGGTATGGAAAATATGCAAATGGGCGGTCAGCTTTGAGCCGTTAGCTATGGGCTATCTGGATGCTAACCCATCGCTCATAGCTGACACCTATCATATATACCTGTTAATAATATTTTCCAGCCATTCCTGCCTGCCGCTGGTTTGTTTTGGCTCACCATTTTCAGCAGCATAGTTCCTGAGATCTTCAAGGCTTAATTTGCCTGTTTCAAACGCTTTTCCTTTACCGCTGTCAAAAGAAGCATAGCGATCTTTCCTGAATTTTTTATAAGGAGATTTCTGCAAAATATTATCAGCTATAACCAGTGCTCTTGCAAAAGCATCCATACCACCAATATGTGCATGGAAAATATCTTCCAGGTCGGTGGAATTACGTCTTGTTTTAGCATCAAAGTTTACGCCACCACCGGCAAAACCACCTGCTTCAAGAATGATCAGTAAACACTCTGCCAGTTCATTCAGATTAACAGGAAACTGATCAGTATCCCAGCCATTCTGGTAATCGCCGCGGTTGGCATCCATACTGCCAAGCATACCATTATCAGCAGCTACCTGCAACTCATGCTGGAAGGTATGACCGGCAAGTGTTGCGTGGTTCACTTCAAGATTCAGCTTAAAATCCTTATCCAGGCCATATTGACGTAAAAATCCAATAACTGTAGCGCTGTCATAATCATATTGATGTTTCGTTGGCTCGCAGGGTTTGGGCTCTATAAAAAATGTACCCTTAAAACCATTCTTGCGGGCATAGTCACGGGCAATGGTAAGGAACTGACCGAGGTGATCCAGCTCTCGTTTCATATCTGTATTGAGCAGCGTCATATAACCTTCTCTCCCACCCCAGAAAACATAATTTTCGCCATTAAGTGCAATAGTGGCATCCAACGCATTTTTAACCTGCGCACCTGCGTAGGCCACAGAAGCAAAATCCGGGTTGGTAGATGCGCCATTCATATAACGCGGATTGGAAAACACATTGGCTGTGCCCCAAAGTAGTTTAACCCCACTGGCTTTCTGTTTTTCTTTTAAATAGTCAACTATTGTTTTTACACGGCTTTCGTATTCACCAAGCGAGTTGCCTTCATCAACCAGGTCAATGTCGTGAAAACAGTAATAAGGCACACCCAATTTGGTGATAAATTCGAACGCGGCATCTGCTTTATCTTTTGCCCTTTGTACAGCATCAGCATTTTCATCCCAGGGAAATCTTTTTGTACCCGGTCCAAAAGGATCAGCGCCGGTGCCGCAGAATGTATGCCAGTAAGCCACTGCAAAGCGAAAATGATCTTTCATAGATTTGCCTGCCACTACCCTGTTCTCATCATACCATTTATACGCAAGCGGGTTATCAGACTGCAGACCTTCGTATTTAATTTTTCCTATACCAGGAAAATATTCCCTGTTACCTGTAATGATGCTCATATTGTTAAAAGATTTTTTTGAACAAATAATCGTTATCCCTGATTTTTAAGGGGGCTAAAGATAATATATAATCATTGAAATATATTGCTGATTTCAGCCCATTCAAAAAAATATGTGTAAAAATGACAATTATTTTAATAATACTCAATTGCGATTTAATTTTCTACACGATTGTAAAATTCAGTAGTAATTCCTCAGGCAGGTTTATTTAGTTTTACTTTTATTTTTTTAAATCCCGTTCCTCTCAAAAAATTTTCCATCAACATCATACTTCTTTCATCAGCTTTTTCAAGAACCTGTTGTTTTATAGCGCGGTCAATCATTTTGTTCCGCGCTTTTATTTTAACGGCGGTTATTTCTTTATCATTCCATTCACCAACCTCGCTAAAGATTTCAATATCTGCAGGATTCATTATAACATCCAGGATTTCTGCCGGGGGAAGTGTAAGTGAAACAGAATCTTTTTGAATAAATACAGACCCTGGTTGCAATTTTTTAAGATCGGTTCCTGCTATTATTTTACCCCTCGCAATAATCACCATTCTTCTCCCGGTTATGGGAAGCGTTCCAAAAGCAGAAAGATCGGGTAATAATGTTTCGATGGCCGATTTTTTCCTGATCTCTGCTGAATCAACCACCACTTCATCAAAAATTGTAACGGTGCAGAGTTGCGCAAGTTCATTTATTTGCTTAATAAGAATGGGAGTATCCTCAATAATGACCAGCCTAGGCTTAAAAATATTTGCAATGGAAGGAAGCCATTTATCTTTAAACAACAGGGCCAGTACGATAACGACCAGAGCAATTACAATATATTTAACCGTTTTCTTAAGCATTGTTAATTGAGTTTAGCAGGAGCGCCTGTTTCTCCAAATCTTACTGTTACTTTTTCATATCCCAGGTTTCGCAAAAAATTACCTACAAAAAGACTGGCATTCGTTTCTGCTGTTTGCAAAACACCCAGCGAATCTGCGCTCGCCTGTATCTGGGTTTGCGCCTGTGCAGCGAGCATATTTCTTTCCTGCGATGAAAATTCATTCCTGAAAGCGCCTATTTCCTGGTAAGCAACCTTAATATCTTCAGGTTTTATATTGAGTGAAAACAGCGTAGCGTGAGGGAGTGTAAGTGTGATTTCTTTATCAGTAATACTAATATCCGTGGCATTGATTTTTGAAAAGTCAATGCCTGCTTTCAGTGTTGCTTCGCAGGTCATTAAAATTTTTCTATCGCCGAACTTATACCAGGTTTGGTCATCGCTTGCTTTGATGATCTTGTTAACAACATACTCCACTGTTACCAGTTGGTTCATTTCTTTCAGCGCCAAAATCTCCTGTTGCCGAGCGGCCTGCTTATTTGTGCAGGAAAAGAATAATAAACCAATGATGCTATATAGAAATAGTCGCTTAAGCATAATGCAATTTAAGTAAGGTGTTGCAATATGTTGAATTATTTACTGAAGCAGAAGTGTGCGACGCCACTGTAGTTTAATAGTAGCAATGCAGCTAAGCCCATAAAAAAAATGCACTATCTATCTCACTGTTTTGGAATATTCATCCAGTATTTCCTTTTCTTTTCTGGTAAGGCTGTTCATACCACGTTTATGAATTTTTTCCAGTATCTGGTCTACCTGTTTCTGAGCATCAGCTTTTTTTGAATTGTATTTGTCTTCGATGGTATAATATTTTGAATGTTGCTTGTAAAAAAGATTATCCACCATCAGCAAATGTGGTTTTTTAATGATGATATAAAGAAAAATAAGTGACGGTATTAATATAACGAGTATAGGGAATAAATTATAGCGCAGCACAGATGGGTCGAGCAGAATACCAATCAGCAGCCCGGTAATTGCAGAACCAAGGTGCGCTTCATGCCCGACATTGGTTTTGCGGGAACGGATACCATAAATGGAATACAGCACAAAAGCGAGCCCGAATATCCAGGCAGGAATACCAATGGGTATAAAAAATAATCCTATGCTGAATCCGGGCGATAACGCGATAGCTGCGAATATCAATCCGCTTACCGCACCTGATGCACCAACCGAACTATAATCGCCATCTTTTTTATGAATAAGGAGTGCAAATAAATTGCCGCAGATAAGACTGCCAAAATATACCAGCAAATAGGAAAATGGATTTAATATAGCTGCAAGGCTTCCGCTGAACAAAAAAAGCGAAAGCATGTTGAAGATTAAATGCATCCAGTTTACATGCAGAAAACCTGATGTAACAATACGATCATATTGTTTGTATAAGGTTACCTTCTCTACCTCAAATGAGTAGCGACTGAAAAACTCAATGTTCTTAAATCCCTTATTTGATACAATTACATTGGCTGCTATGATCAGCAGGCTGATAATAATGGTATATTCCATATTATAGACGAGGGTACTATATTTTAACCCGGAACAAAAATAATGAATATAGGGATTAGCTACTAGTTGTCAGCAATCAGCTGTGGGCTATACAGCAATTGAAAGCAGGTTACCATAAGTTGAATAATAGCACAGTTTGCTCTAATGTTCATGTAGTCTGCCAACCGCTGAAAGCTGATCGCCCATCGCCCACAGCTCACAGCCCTCCCCTCAGCAACCATATATCAAATATCTTGGATTGATTACGCCAGTTCAGATCTGATTCTTCCGGTTCATCAAAAGTAATGGTCATTTTTCCATCGGCATTCGCATTGAGTGGCACTATCCATTCTTTAAAGGTTTCGGATTCTTTACTATACAATATTGGTGAAAGCCTTTGACCATCGACACGGATAAGTGCATCACCTGAACCACAAACACGGATCATATACCTTGTATTGGGATCAAGATTAGTATATTCAATTACCGGGCAGCGTTGAAAGGTTTGGAATGATAACCGCCTGCGGCTTTTTCCATTGTCCCACCAGGCTATATCTGTGGCATCATCAGAAATGGTTTTTACCCGCGGACCTTTGCTTACGCTGGATATATCATCATAATAATTACCGCTACCAGGGTTTTCCCATTTGCCTATCAGCAGCAAACGTGCTACCTGTTTTTCCGCAGGTTCTTTTTTTAGCTTTTCAAATTCATCTGCCAGCCACCAGCGGTTATTTAACGGGTAATCTACAAAATCGAGTACAGCACCACGCTCATACCCTTTAGCTTTATATTTTGGTACGCTGGTCTGTAATCCTATAGATTGATACAGATTTTCACATAGCGTTTCTACACGTTTTCTCAGATCAACGGATACCGGTTCACTATCTGCTTTATTCACCAGCGCCAATGACTGCTGCATTACAGCAGCAGAGTTTGACGTATTTACTGTTTGTAATATTTCATTAGCCTGCTGTTCCAGCGATTGCTCATATATTAACCTGCGGCGGGTATACGTATCGTAATATGCCCGCAGCAAAAGCATTTGCCAGCGCCAGTTATTTTGTAAAGAGGAATTTGTTGTTTCAAGGTTTTTCCAGAACGAAAAGCTGGCTTCCACGCCACCATTTTGCTGTAGTGGTCCGTACCAGTTTTGTTCCAGCGCAGCAATACCGGCAGCAGCAGGTTGGGCAATTTTAGAATTAAAGAAGAATTGTGTATACTCCTCAAGTATAGTATTTACATTCATCTGTGGATCCCAGCCACGCATGCTCCATATTACTTTGTTCACATCATCATGGCAACCATCGGAATAAGAAACAAAACCATCTGTAAATGGCGCATAAGTTTCGTGAATTTTTGCAAAGGCAAAAGGGCGTGGATTTACCGACTCACGGCCAAGGGTAAGCGCATAAGCCTGGTCCCATTTTTCAACCGGGAATTCGCAACGAACGGAATGTGTTATATCAGGATATTGCCTGTGTTTGTATTTTGCAGGAAGACGGAAACGCGTTTCGGCTATAGGAGGGCTGCCGGGACCAGATACTACTCCTTCTAACCAATCAGGATTTTCATGCCTGAGATATTGGTAAAAATAATCCACCTGCTCTTCGCTAAAACCCTGCAATGAAATCCAGACTTTTGCATTAGGATGATATTTTACCAAACGGCTTTGTAACTCTTTTAAGAAGGGCATTACTTCAGAAGGATGATTATCTCCGGGATCCCCACCAGGGAAAAATATATGATCAAGCCGCGGGCATTTTTTATAAAATGCTTCGTGCATATCAAGCTCAGCCTTTCTTTTTTCTTTATTGGTCAGGTCGAAAGTTGCCGGTGTCCATACCCAGTAATCCATATCATAAGCCTGGCAAATTTCACTTAAGCGCACATTCATTTCAGCGGCAGGTATTTTAAAATGCGGGCTTGGCGAATCATCTTCATGAAAAGGAATGCCCTCAACCGCATTGCTGCCGAATATGGCAAGCTCTCTTATATATTTCTCGTATTGCTTCACATCCCATGCATCATAAGAGTTTGCCGTAGTACGGTAGCCTAACTGGTGTCCCCGGATAGGATAAGCAGGTGATGACGCGTGATCCACCGGCGCGTTAAGCTGCACGATGCCTTTTTCCATATGAAGATTACGCAGCAGCCAGCCGGCACCGAACAAAACACCACGGACATCAGCGCCTACGATCCATATTGTATTGCCGGGCATGCTTACTACACGAAAGCCTTCTTTTTTAAATTCAGGTCCGGCTTTATCGAGCCTGGCAAGTATTTCACTATTGAGTGCAGGGTCAGATAATAATGCGATCATAATAGCTTGTGCAGATTTTGCTGCACTGCTACCCGAAGCTTTAAGTGTAATACCCGAGCGTTGCGCTATTTCTTCAGAAAGCACCTTGTATACTGTTTGCCGCATGGGCGAAGGAACAGACGGAGCAATATTAACTACCGCATTTTTTAATGATATGGATTGTGCAGCAACATTTGCGTCTGCTATTGCTATAATTACTAAACCAAGGGCAAATCTTATTAATCTTTTAAGCATACTATCTTTTTACAAACAATTATTGGCAATATATATCAAGGAGATATAGAATGCACCTGCATACTTGTTTGCAAAAAGAAAAATACGTTAAAGCTGTATTTATGATTGGAAGATAGTGGAATCTTTAATGTCTATTACATAAGTTTTTGTCCATTTGTCGTGCCAGGGAAAAGACGGAGAACCAAGAGCACTGAAACCATCAAAAGGTACTGCGCGGCATAACCCACGTAAGAAAGCCGTACCTGCTGAATATAAAAAATGATGAGATCAATGATATAATTGGCAAACCGTTTACCTGTGCTTTCCTGAACCAAATGAGTAGATTCAATATCAACGAGGAGATCGATCTGGGTATTTTCTTCCATATAACATCTATTTATGGATTAACGCCATTTTATTCTGGTAATTATAAAAATTTTATATAAACAAACGCCGAGGATATACTTTTGTGTTTTGCTATCGCATGATAGTAACATACCCTTTAATATTAACAGGCTTGTTTCTGTAATCTTTAGCTGTTATTGAATACAGGAACAGGCCGGCTGGCAAATTATTTCCTTTAAAAGTACCATCCCAGGTATTCTTGATATTATCACTGAAATATACTATCTGCCCCCAGCGGTTATATACTGAAATTGAAAAGCTATTCAATTTCCCATATATGATTGGGCGCCAAACATCATTTTTGCCATCACGATTAGGTGTAAATGTGTTTGGAACGTAGATAAAAGTTGAATCAAATACTTTAATAGTTAACGCTGACAATTCGCTTGAACAATCTCCTTTAGAGTAGCGGATGAAAAAGGAACGATCTTCACGAATCAAAGCTGTCTCGAAAATACCCTCATCCGAAACGCCAATAATGGTGGAACCATTAGCATCGCTTAAAAGCTCATATTTTCCTTGCTGTGGATTTATTACAGCAATTATTGCAGCAGTATTTCTCGGTATATCCTGATCGGTAACCCGGGGAGGATTGAGTTTTGTTTCAATATTTGGTATAATCAGCGCTTTACTGGTTGTTATGCATAGATTTTGATCCTTTACAACAGCAATATAGGTATGTTGTGGCATACCGGCAATGAATGCTTTATCAGAAACAAATACACTTGCAGCATTTGTCCACCCCCATGTATAGGGAACTCTCCCGCCTTTAACATTCAGATTTGTAATACTGCCGATATGCATATTGCATGTATCTGGCTTGATCAGCATTTCATTATATTCAAAAACAGGGATGCCTAATTGTTGCAGGGAAGCCTGGAATATTTTTTCAGTACACCCATTTTCATCAGTGGCATATAACTCGTATTTACCCTGGTCGACATTCGTCAATAAAGAGGTATTTGCTTTTATCACACCGGAGCTATCTCTCCATTCGAAATCAAAATTTGCAGTATCACTTGTAAAAGAAGTGATCAGAACTGCGCCATTCGCAATATTGCAACTGGCATCGTTTATTTTACTTGCGTTAACATTAATCGTCTTAAATCCGGATTGTGCAACTGTAATGGGTGAGAGTGTGTTTGAGCACAAAAAACGATTGTTTAGCTGTAATGAATATAACCCGGGCGGCACATTTATAAGATCGATATTATCACCAACAATGATATTGGAATTAATATTTACCCACTGATATTGTTCAGCGCCTGTGATATTAAAGCCGGTAATACTACCGGAGCTTGCATTACATCCTGATGGTTTAATTTGAACAGCACCTGAATCAATAAAAATAAACCCGCTGTCTGATATATTAAAATAGGGTGTTATAATTGTATCACACCCGCTTTCATCCTTAAACTTTAGCCTGTACTTACCTGCTTTCAGGTTATTAATATCAATGGACTTACCTACAGTAACGCCAACGCTATCTTCCCAGGATATATATACGTTCCCGGTTGTGCTCTGATAGCTTATGTTAGTGATGGATCCATTATCTTTTTTGCAGGTAGAATAATTAATTTTGATATTGTCAAAATTCAATTGAGGTCCGGATTGGTTTATAAGCTTAAATGCGCCATATTTTTTAAAACAGGTGGAATCTTCTTTTAACCTGACTTTAAGGAAATAGTTACCCGGGAATAATTTATCAAACGGATTATCCTCTTCAAAATCAGCGTTCAGTATTATATCAGATTGGTTAACCCAACTATAATCCAATGCATTATTAAAAACGGCATTATTCATTAAAGCGCCGTTGTTTAAGCCACAGGTTGGGTGCGTAATGTTGATTTGAGTTGTATCCATCTGCGGAGCCTCAATATTCTTGACTTCAAACCAAATGCTCTCTGCATTACATGAGCTTCCACCAATTGTTGCTACCAACTGGTACCTGCCCGGAGCGAGATTAACCAGGTCACTATCACGCCCGATTATATTGTTTGATTCATCCTGCCAGTACCAATCCGTACCACTAATAACTCTTGCCTTTTTTACATAACCATTGTTTCTGCCGCAGGTTGCATTTTTTACTATAACACTATCGGTATTAATGGTTGCCGTGGAAAACTCAGAAGTGGCGCCTAATGTATCAGTGGCAGTAGCCACAATTCCGCCACTGAAAGCCCCGTTATATTGCCAATTGCCGTTTGCATCTGCAATGGTTGTTCCAATATATGATTTACCCTCACAGCCAGGGCACGCATCATCATAAAAAAGTTCAACCGTAGATTTTGGAAGTGAGGTGCCGGCAACCGTTGTACTGTTAATAGTATTAATAGTCACGAAAGGCGGAGGTCTGTGATAAAAATGCCACACGTTAAATTCAATACCTTTCTGAGTATTACAAAAAAAACTATTTCTTGATATTGTGATATTACCACAATGAAACTCCCAAATTCCGCTGCCATTTGCATTAGCAAAATAGTTTTTATCTGCCGGGGCATTACCCCCGATTAAACCTTCTCCGCAAAAATGCAGCATAATGAGGCCCAAAAAACCATTCCCCAAGCTTGTTATATTGTCAGCACCAACTCCTATACGGTTGCCCTGAATAATAAGCTTACTTTTTATTTTAACAATGAAAATGCGGCCACTTATAATATTATTAATTATCGAAAGCTCAATTTCAGTTGTTCCTTCGGGAAAATCAGTGCCATCATTAAAACCATTTATTTGAAAATCCGATGAATTAGGGTTTGAAATTTTAATTATCCCGCTCGGATCTGTTCCAAATTTGTTACCATGAATTTTAAGATAGCCGGCATCATCAGGGCGTAAATAAGTAATATCCATTGCTGAATAGTTATCACATAATAAATTACCTTCTTTATTTCCCAAGCCTCCTATTATAAGATTTTTTACGCCGTTAATATAAAAATTACTGGCGTTTACGAGGGCATTATTAGTAAAAGTACCGCTCTCATCAAGCCCCATCATATTACCCTGAAAAGATAAGTTTTCTGCGCGGTCAAGATTTTGATTAAAATTATCAGAATAAAATGCAATATTAAACCCTGTCACAAGGTTTCCTTTACCCGGCTGCCCGAACTGAAGATTTTTAATTCTTCCAAAATAAAGGCCTACGCCACTACTTCCCTGCCCTTTTATGTATAATCCAAATATGCTTATGTCAGAAAGATTATCACCACCTAACCCTCTATAGATCGGATCATAACCAATCATTTCAATTTGTATTTTAGCATCACTAATGCCAAAAGCTGCCCCAGGCTGAGATGTGCCGTCAATAATTAAATCAGAACTAAGATCCGGAAGCGCTGTATTGAGTAAGATAGTCCTTCCAGCTCTTGTAACATCTGCTATATTGAATACAATATAATCTGTTGTGGACGAACCATTAGCTGCAGCATCCAAAATTGCTTCACGTAAGCTACCAGGCCCCGAATCTGCATTAGTAGTAACTGTAAAAGTATCTGCTTTACAAAATAGGCTCAGCAATAAAATAATAAGTATAATAGATAGCTTTGGGTGAAACTTCATATGCCTGGTTTCTTTCAAGTAGGGATGTAGCAGCATTAAATCATAATGAATAAAAACAATAACGTTTTAATATTATTAATTCATACGAATGTAATGGTTTTATTTCTTTGTTTTAAAAGCAAAAAGGTTTATACTTAATAATTTCAACCACTTTTCCAGATTCCTAAAACAAATGATACTGCCGCCTCGGTACTTTTCGTATAATATCTGCCAGTGCATCTTTCAGTAACGGATATTTAAACTGAAAGCCTGTTTCTATAATTTTTGTTGGTACAACCCACCGGCTCTTCAATACCAGTTCTGTTTCGGTGCCGATCAATGGCGCGCCGAGTTTGAGCATCCATTCATAAGCCGGTAAACCAAATGTATGCCCCGTTGCTTTACGAAGCAACCGCATAAATTCAGCATTGGACACAGGATTGGGCGAACAACAATTGAATGTGCCTGACAGGTGTTTATGTTCATATAACCATGCTATCATGCTGCAGGTATCTTCTGCATGTACCCAGCTATACATCTGGCTACCGCTGCCCTGCCTTCCTCCCAAACCAAATTTGAGCAAATTGAAATAAGGGATCAGCACTCCACCTGGTCCTAAAGTGATTGCCATGCGCAGCGCAACTTTGCGGGTATAAGGTGTTTCCTGTTCATATAAAGCCTTCTCCCATTTTTTACAAACCTGAACGGAAAAGTCGTTATGGTATTCACCGGTATATTCATCCTGCCTGCGATCCACGGCATTACGGTAGATAGTAGCCGAAGATGCGTTCACCCAAAGTTCCGGCGGATTTTTACACAGGCGGATGGCATTACCAATGGCATTCACACTATCGGTCCTGCTATCAAAAATTTCCTGCTTGTTCTTGGGTGTGTAACGGCAGTTTACAGATTTACCGGCAAGGTTAATAACAATATCCGCTCCTTCAATTAATGCCACCCAATCACCTGTGTTGATACCATCCCATTTAACATATTGTACGTTTGCAAGGTCAGTACTGCTGAGGGAATAATATTTATTGCGATTGTTTAAAGCGTTTATCATTTGCCGGGTAAGAATAACCAGGTGATTATTTTTCCCGAAATACCTGATCATTTCTTCACCAATAAAACCAGTGCCACCTGCAATAATTATTTTTTTGTTTTTCATACTGAAATATTTAACTGATGATATAAAGAACAATTCCGGAAAAAGAAGTGATATTGATCGCTGCCAGCCAGCGATTGCGGGTAATGATGCCGGCATAGTCCATCCTCCGCAGGTATTCACTGATGATAAAGATGGTGAGCAACAAAAAATACAGGCAGATAATCCATATCGCTGAGGAAAAATACGCAAGCACCGGAATCAGCAGCAGTAAAAGCAATACGGTTTCAAGCGCCAGCATATTCACCTGTCCGATATATTCAAACGCTCTTTTAGCGGGCAGGGTAAACGCAAGTGTACAATTAAGCGCTACCAAAATAAAATGCGCTGTTTCCACCTCGTAAAAAGATTTGGTATAAGCAGGTATAGCTGAGAGCACATAGGTATGAATGGGATAGACCATCGCTGAGTTAAATGCCAGAAATAATACCAGAAACAGCAGGCGGTAAAATATATTAAAAGAAGGCGCGCAATCAATATCGCCCTTTCCGCATTTTTTGGCTACAATAACTTTCCGGTTATATGATACGAGCTTATATAGTTTTCGTAAGAACCAGTTTACAGGTTTTATATTAACAACTGCAGGCAGCCAGGGCATTTTTGCAGAGAGTATGTCAACCAGCGCATCAATGCCGTATAATACTTTGCCTGTGGCTGTATCTATATAGGGTATTTCATCTTTTCCTTTATCAAAATCTATCCGGAGGAGAATATCATTATCGAGACTTGAAAAAGGTTTTCTTTCTTCAGATTGCAGCAAACCATATTTCACAAACAGGTTACTATACCAGGCACAGAGCGGGCAATTATCATCATAAATAAGCAGCTTCTGTTTCATATTAAAATATTTATATTTTCAGAAAATAATGAAAATTAGTTACTAAATAAAAGCCGCAATTTGCAGCCATAGTAGAAGGTGCAGGGCACAAGGTGTAAAAACAGCCACCTATTTACCCCTTACCTCTTACCACTTCTCCCCTATTTAAACATCTTCACCACATTACTCACAAACCAATGCTCTTCAGCTTTTATTAAAGCATCTAATGTTTTATCCGCATATTTTCCGAGTTTCTTAATGCCTTCAACGGTATCCATAAAAGCTTTTACATGCCTGTCTTTTTTATCACCCTCAGTTTGTTCCAGTTTATCCATCAATTGAAGCATGGGCTCCAGTTCACGCTTTTTTCTTTCCTTCACTATTTGTTTCACTACTTTCCATATATCTTTCTCAGCGGTAAAATATTCTTTGCGTTCGCCATACAGTATTACTCTTTCTGCAAGTCCCCAGTCTATTAGTTCGCGAACATTCATGTTTACATTACCGCGGCTGATGTTCAGCGTTTCCATCATATCATCCTGCGTCAGCGGATCAGGGCTAATGAGCAACAACGCATGTATCTGCGCCATTGTTCTGTTAATACCCCAGTTGGTGCCGAATGCCCCCCAGCTATTGATGAATTGTTGTTTTGCTTCTTCCAGTTTCATCATTCAAAACTATAGTTAAATTTTGAATTTTCAAATATTTTTGAAAATATTATCACAAGTTATCCTGTAAAGCTTTTTATATGCTCCTGGCAACGCAAAAGAAAAACCTTATGCCAACTCCTGGTTCAGTAAAAACTCATTTATATTATTTCAATATTTGCAACTATGTTGCAAATATTGAAATAATCATTAACTTTGACCTTCTAAAGCAAAGCGGCACAAATACAACAGGAACGGGTAAACGAAATTGATTTTTCTTTCAACAAATACAATCCCATGACAGATAATAAATATTTTGACGTGATCATCATTGGCGGAAGCTATGCAGGACTTTCGGCTGCTATGGCGCTGGGACGTTCATTGAGACAGGTTTTAATCATTGACAGCGGATTGCCATGCAACAGGCAAACACCGCATTCACACAACTTTATTACGCATGACGGTGATACGCCGAAAGCCATAGCTGAAAAAGCCAAAGCACAGGTTTTGAACTACAGTAGTGTAATATTTCACAACGGGCTTGCGGTTAGCGGAAAAAAAACGGGCAATGCTTTTGTTATTACCACCCATGCAGGTAAGTCATTTACAGGCAGGAAACTCATTTTCGCAACGGGTATAAAAGATGTTATGCCGGATATAAAAGGTTTTTCGGAATGCTGGGGCATTTCGGTTATTCATTGTCCTTACTGCCACGGCTATGAATTCCGAAATAAAAAAACAGGTATTATGGCAAACGGAGCTAAAGCCCTGCATCTCGCTTCCCTCGTTAACAATCTTACAGAAGATATTACCATTTTAACCTCAGGTAAAGCAGTATTCAATGATGAAGAACATGCAAAGCTTGGCAAACACCATATTGAGATCATTGAAACAAAAATATCGGCAATAGAACACGAAAAAGGTAATATCAGGAATATAGTTTTTGATGACGGCAGTAAAATGTCCTTTCCTGCAGTATATGCTGCTATTGCCTTTGTACAGCATTCGGATATTCCTGTTTCATTGGGCTGTGAATTAAATGAAGCCGGTTATATTAAAACTGATGGTTTTCAAAAGACTACAGTTGCCGGAATATATGCCTGCGGCGACAATACATTTATGATGCGTTCTGTTGCTGCTGCAGTATATGCAGGCAATATAACCGGGGCATTGGTGAATAAAGAACTTACGGATGAAGATTTTTAATGCGATACTTCTTTAAATATTGCTCGTTATTAATTGCTCAGTGAAAGCCACTTATTTTTCTTTATGCCTATTTCCTTTAATGGTATTGACTGCATACCATATTTTTTTAAAGTGGCAGTTTCACAATATTCCATTACCGTTAAACCTTGTGAAGCAATGGTAGTGTTGTTGCTTAATTGCTGTGATTTATCAATCCTGATATAATCAGTTTTACAATCAATGATGAGATTGTTCTTAATACTGTTTTCGTTTATTCCTGTTTTAAGATTTCTGATGTCAGGATAACGGTTTGTATATACCGGCGCATTAATATCCACATCTTCGTATAACATTTTCTTCATTCTTTCCGACTCCAGTTCAGCCAGCCAACGCTCTTTGCTCCAGGGGGAAAAGCTGACGGCGGCATTACATTTATAAAATACATTATTGTCAACCACATTTTCTTTACCGCCATGTATCTGCACAGCGCCAAAATTCAATACACCACATCGTTCAAAAACATTCCCATAAATCAGTGTGCCGCTTATCATATCATCTAGCCTTATGCCGGCAGCGCCATGCCGGGTTCCACCTGCAATATCCGACCAATAATTATATCGAAAAATATTTCCACGGTAAGATGGATTAAAAAACATATCAACTGCACCCTGGTCGTCTGATTCATTCACCACGAAGCTTACTTGGTTAAATTCAACCAGCATATCATTTCCATCAAGGCGCATAGCGGAAGAAGACGAATACCGGAAGCGGTTATGCCTGATAGTTATACCACAACCTGCAAAATGAACAGCCGGTTCATAAGTGCGCTTAAATAATGAAAAATGTTCAACAATATTATTGTCAATTACATGTTCAGAATGAATAAGATTTTTTCTGCTGCCGGCATAAACTTTTATACCGCCAAATCCCATACCTGCCAGGTAGTTACCGGTTATAGTATGTGCTTTGCCGCTGTCAATGCGCACACCATCGCGGCCAATACGTTCAAGTCTGCAATCTTTTATACGACAATTATTTCCATCCTGAATATGTATGCCACTACCTCTTGTTTCTCTGAATGCAAGGTTTTCCATATCCAGGTAAGCACAATCTTTTAAGGTAACCATAAAATCTTCGCTAAATACCGATAATACTACATCGGCTTTCCCAGGTTCAATACCTGCAGGGGGATACCAATAGAGCATGCCCTGCTTTCTGTCGAGATACCACTCGCCGGCGCTATCCAGTTCACTCAGTATATTCAATCCAAAATACCTGAACCCGTCTTTATATCCATAGTGATGATAAGGCTCATTTAATGTAATGACTTTAGCAATTGTATCTATTTGTTTCACCTGCTGAAATCCTTCTGCCCAATCCCAATAGAAATAGCCGCATATACGTACATCATCTTCATCAGCCCATTTATTTTTTGTTGCATCGGTATATTCAAAAACACCTTCTTTTGTACCATTAACTTTAATATAGGTAGGCGGAAGTACGGTATTTCCTTTCACTTTTTCTGAAACAGCAAATCCGGCATTAGGCCAGCGGGCAAGTGTTTGCAGTATATTATTACAAAATAATTCAGGCCGCCTGCCCGGTTCAGTAGGGTCTCCCAAATCAGTTATGCCTGTACCCGAAATATCAGCAGCATATATTTTATGACGTACAGCATTATCAAGCCTGTTCAATACACTGCTATCCTCCAACTGCACCCAATTCACAATTGCTTTTCCGCCGGTAAATACCGGCGCTTCATTGCCGGTTGATGTATACGTTACAGGGGCATCTTTTGTGCCTCCATCTTCAGCATTAAATACAAGTGCATGCTTAAGATCATATATACCTGGCGTAATCAAAACTTTTATACCAACATCCGGGTTTAGTTTTTTAAAAGCCCTTGCTGCTTTTTGCGCCGCAGCAACGGAGGCAAAAGGTGCAGATTTTGTTCCGGCATTTGTATCATTGCCCGTAACCGACACAAAAAACTGATGGGTTTTGGCTTTAGGCGGCGAAACAAAAAGGGATAATAATATCAGGCTGAGCATTGGAAAATACATGGCAAAAATTGAACTCCCAAGATAATGATTTACACTACAAATAAGCGGTATCAACTATCAAATTGTATTATTCAGGAATAGAAGTGTACAATAACAACTCTGCAATGCACCAAAGCCGGTAAAATAAAACAACAGTAAAAAATATTATTCCGAATATTGCCTGATACCAAAATGTATTAAATACAAAAAGCTGAAATGCACCTTAATTCTTTGTGCGGTTTTGTGATAAAAAAATCTTCTTACATTTAAAAATCAAAACCATAATGCGAATTAATAAAAAGGAAGCACAATTACTGGAAGATGCTATTGAACAATGGCAAAAAGATGAGCTGCTGGATACTCAAAAAGCTGATGAACTGAAAAAAACCATTTCTACCTATCGCAATGAATTTGATTCTATTGTTTTTTATGCCACTATAGCGGCCATATCCTGCGCATTACTTGCATTCGGCACACTGGTACTGGATGAAAAGTGGATTGAAAAAATCAGAAATCTTTTCGCATTATCTGAACTGGTAATCGGTTTTATTTTTTCCGCGCTTTCTTTGTTCCTGATATGGATAGCTAAAAAAAGAAAGCAGAAATTCGGTTATGCCATACTTGCCAATGAAAGCTTTACCGTGTTGATAGCACTAACTGCAGGTGTAGCTATAACCTATTTTACCAAAAGCTCGCATACCACTTATCATTACTATGGCGCCGGTATTTTTTTAACGGCAGGTATATATGGTATTACTGCTATATACCTTCAATCAAAATTACTTTGAATATGCATGTTGATCGCATTAATCGGCAGCTGGGCTACTCAAACCTATGCATGGTCTGCTGATGCAGCTCAAACTTATTTCTTAGGCATGAATTACCCGCTGCGTATGAGCGTGTTCGGGATAATTCTAATTATTGTTACTTACGTTCTTCGAAGGCAACTGTTTTTCAAAAACTATTATTTAATAACATGGTATAGCTCCTGGATATTCTTTTTACTATCAGGCCTGTTTTTATCTGTTTCTGGCAACTGGGGCTATGATGTTTGGCTGGCCATAAAGCAGGGGAAATTATTTGTGTGGGCGATTGCTTATACCATTGTATTGATAGCCGTACTTGTGTATGCTTTCAGGCAGAAAGACGAAACCCTGAGAGATATTACCATTGTTTTCTTTCTGCTGAATATCTATACCCGCTACTTTGAATATTTTTGGGATCGTACCAACAAAGGATTGTTTTTCGCTTTACTTGCATTATCGTTTTGGCTAATAGGCAAAAAGGCAGAACAATTGAGAAAACGATTTATGACATAGGTTTTGTACCGTTAAAGCGGATTATTCATAATCATCATGAAATTGACATATATGGATATCATGTGATTGAAGCATTTAACTCATGTGATTGAAGCATTTAACTGCTATAATCACTGCTTGCCGGTTTTCCTATTTTCTCAAAGTCAGCCTGCTCAATGTTTCTCTTGATACCCCAAGATAATGAGCAATCATTGTTTTTGATATCCGCTGAAATAATTCGGGATACTGCTCAAACAATAAATCATATTTTTCCTTTGCAGCGTTTTTTAATAAGGAGAGCACTCTTTTCTGTAAGGCTACAAACCCGTTAAAAGCTTTTACATTGTGAAACTGGTACATTTTCGGGATCAGTGCACACAATTTTTGTTTATTCTCCCAACTCAGTTCCAGCACGATACAGGGCTCCAGCGCCTGCACACATATCTCTCCCCTGCCCTGCATTTTGTACGCCGGATAATCTGATATCCACCAGTTTTCCATTGCAAACTGCACAATATGCTCCCTGCCGGCATCATCAAACATAAAAGCTTTTAATAAACCCGATATCACAAAAAACTCTGATAATACTTTCTGTCCGGCTTCTATCAGGTATGCTTTCCTGCTGATCGTTTTATAATTGAAGTGATTCAGGATAATATTAAACTCATCATCCGTTACTGCAATGATCTCTTCAATGTGCTTTCGTAAAAGAGGGGCATATTCCATGCCGCAAAAATACATGCAAAAACTATTGATGTAAACTATCCCGTATCGCCTCTCCTACTGATTTTGCCGATTGAGGATTCTGACCTGTAATAAGCCTGTTGTCAATAGTTACATGCAGTTGCCAGGGCGCAGATTTTTCATAGATGCCCCCTCGCTCTTTTAATTTATTTTCTAACAGAAACGGAACTACACCGGTTAATTTTACCATTTCCTCTTCTTCATTTGTAAAACCATTTACCTTTTTACCATCAACAAGAAATTTTCCATTGCTGAGTTTAATATTAACCAGCCCTGCCGGGCCATGACAAACTGCGGCAATAACACCATTGTTCTCATAAATTTTTGCCGCTAAGGCTGCAATAGTTAAGTCGTCCGGTAAATCCCACATGGCGCCATGCCCCCCTGCAAAAAAAACTGCTTTATAATTTCCGGCAATAACCTCAGATGGTTTCATTGAGTGGGAAATTTTATGATGATAGTATTGATCTTCCCAAAATTTTTTATTTGTACTATCGGTAAGATCAAAGCCGTCTACCGGAGGATTACCTCCCTGCGGACTAACAAAATCAATTTCATATCCTGCTGCTGTTAATACTTCCCAGGGATGAGAAACTTCCCCAAGATAATAGCCGGTTTTTTCACCAGTGCTACCTTTTGCATCATGACTGGTTACTACAAAAAGAATTTTCGGTTTCATAACGATTGTGTGTGTTTATAAATTGATTATGCAGATGTGCTGAATACTGCGTTTTATAGAGAGCAATTCTTTCAGGCGTCGCGTTTTTCTCAAGGTCATGAAAGTGAAAGCTTTCTATCTTTTCCATGCCTGTAAAAGCATTCATACGATGAAACCCAAACATTACGCCATCATCCACACTGGTTTCACAGAAAAATTCACCAGGTAGTGTAAATGCCGTAGCAGGCGCGTTCCAGGTGGTTGTAAGCATGTAGCTTTTTCCATACATAGACCCTCCGGTGCCGTAGTTAATAGCCGGATTTTCACGCTTCCTTCCATCGCTGTAATAAATGCCTTTCCGGTGCCCTGCAGTAAAAACCTTGTCGAGATATTCTTTAAACTTATGCGGTAACCCGAACCACCAAACCGGAGTGTGGTAAACAATTACATCAGCCCAAACAAATTTTTGCACTTCTTCATCCAGGTGATATGGATCGTTTATATTGATAGTTTTTATCTCAAAGCCATTGAGTGCCGTAAAAAAATCTTTGTCCCATTTTACCAGTGTTTCATTAAACTTTCCGCCGGAATGCGCAAAATACTGACCTCCGTTTATTATAAAAACCTTTGTCATGATTGAACATTTAATGACGCAAAATTCTTGTATAAAGGAGGAATTAACCTGTGAGCTATATCACAAGTTTTACCTGTGTTAACAGGATGCATTAAATTAAATAGTATAATTTCGAAACTATCTATACTTACATTAATACCATTTCATGACACTACCGGAAACGCTATTGATAGCCTGTACATTATTACTTATAATTAATCTGCTTATCACCTTATTTAAAAAACCGGCAATCAATATTGATGAAATAAAAACAACGCTCATAAAAACCAGTCTTGATGTTTCAAGAATTGATGCCTTGATCAGAACAGAGTTTTCCGGCAACCGGGATGAAATACAAAAAAATGCACGTGAATCCCGCCAGGAGCTCAGTACAACCCTGAAAAATTTTTCGGATCAACTTACCCAAACCATTACAGGTTTGACCGGCAACCAGAGAACGCTGAGCGAATTATTAAGCAATGCGGCAAAAGATAACCGTGCAGAATTAGCAGGCAGCCTGAAATCGTTTGAAGAAAAGTTCACCAATAACATGAAGGATTTTAACGAGCTGCAACGGCAAAAATTCAATGACCTTTTCATTAAACAGGAGCAAATCAAAAATGATACCGAAACAAAACTGGAAAGAATCCGGGAAACCGTTGAGAATAAATTAAAAAACCTGCAGGAAGATAACAGCAAAAAGCTGGAAGAAATGCGGAATACGGTAGATGAAAAACTGCAAACCACACTTGAAAAAAGATTCAATGATTCGTTTACACTGATCAGCGAAAGGCTTGAACTGGTGCATAAAGGACTGGGTGAAATGCAATCTCTGGCAAGCAGCGTGGGAGATATAAAAAAGGTAATGAGCAATGTAAAATCAAGAGGCATTTTAGGGGAATATCAGCTTGCCAACATTCTTGAAGATTTACTGACCAATGAGCAATATGAAAGGAATGTAAAAACCAAGGCCGGCAGCGGTGCTATTGTAGAATTTGCTATCAAAATGCCCAACAACAACAATCTTGAAAAAACATTGTGGCTGCCCGTGGATTCCAAATTTCCCAAGGAAGATTATGAAGCCCTGGTAGATGCTTATGATGACGGCAATCCTGAAAAAATTGATGAATTAAAAAAATCATTTAAAAATGCCATTCTGAAAAATGCACGGGATATCAAAGAAAAATATATTGATCCGCCAAACACTACTGAATATGGCATTATGTTCCTTCCTTTTGAAAGTTTGTATGCAGAAGTATTAAGAACACCTGGCTTGTTTGAGCAAATCCAGAAAGATTATAAAATAACCATTACCGGTCCTACCACATTGAGCGCCTTGCTCAACAGCCTGCAAATGGGTTTCAGAACGCTGGCTATTGAAAAAAGAAGCAGTGAGGTATGGGATCTGCTGGGCGCAGTAAAAACCGAATTTGGTAAATTTGGAACAGTACTGGAAAGAACGAAAAAGAAATTGCAGGAAGCAACCAATACCATTGACCAGGCGGAAGTACGCAGCAGGGCTATTGAGCGGCAATTGCGTAAAGTACAGCAATTACCAGGTGCTGAGGTACAAAACAAGGTTAATGAAGCAATAAAAGACAATAGCATTGATATACAAAATATACTTTTTAATGATGATCAAGATGCCTGAGCATATACTAATACAACTCTCCTGTTTAAAATATATTTTAATTGTTTTGACATTAAATAAAGAAAGAGAAACAGCTAAGTATTTCTGCAAATAAAAACTCCCGGCACATCAGTCCGGGAGTTCCTGTTGATATATATTGAGTAAAGATTGCCGGATTTAATTAGATCCACCACCTATCTTGAAAAATACGCCTACATCAAATGTCCAGAATTTATCTGTTGGTTTTGTATCAATATCGTTGTTTACACCAGGCACAGTAATATTATTTTTATCGCCTGACCCGAATAAGAAATTGTATCCTGCCTGTCCGAATATGCCCACCGGTCCAAGTTCTACATTTAAACCTGCTCTTGGGGCGGCTCCGAAAAACGTTTGCTTATCGCTGGTATTATAATATGAACTACTCCCGTTATTTTGAGTAATCGTCAATACATATTGCCTGAAATAAGCACCTATATCTGCACCTATATAAGGACGTACAGGTGCTTTACCAAAATAGTAATCAAGCGAACCTGTAACAGGTACAATGGTATTTCCACGGGTCATTTTATAATTGTTCCCGCCAAAATTAATATCGCTTGTTTTTACATTTTTAGGATAACCTCTTGCTGCAACACCGATTGCAAATTTATCAGCAACCAGAAATTTAACATGACCACCAAAACCCCATTGCGAGCTTCCCGTGCCTTCAAGTCTTCCACCGTTAACACCAATCTGAACCTGGCTTTGCGCTGATAAAGAAAGTAGGCCAAGCGTGGTAAACACTGCAATAAAAAACAACGTGTTCTTCAGTTTCATAAGTAAGTAATTTAAGATTGTTAAAGTTGTAATTCATTGAATAGTAAAATGAAAACTATGCCAAAAGATGTCATACATCTCTGGCATACATAACAAAGCCACTCTCATGAATTGTTAATGCAGGAAGGATACTATTAAAGACGTGAATAAGGGAAAATACGTTTCCGTTGTGAGGCAATAATTCCTCATCATTATAATTTTCTTCTTTGCATTTCCTTTCTTATTAATCCGAGCTCACGGCCTGTTTGCCCGGCTACTGAACTGTTTTCCTGTGCGCGTCTCATTAAATATGGAATAACATCTTTTATTGGCCCAAAAGGAAGGTATTTACTTACAGAGCAGCCTGCTTTAGCAAGATTGAAAGTTATATTATCGCTCATGCCGTACAATTGCGAAAAATGTACATGCGGATGATTGAGCGGAAGTTCTTTTTTCAACAACAGATCTACTGCAAGCAGATTGCTGTATTCATTATGCGAAGCAACAATAAGCGCAATCTTATCAAGATGTTCAATGCAAAAGGTAACACCTGCATTATAATCATCATCTGTTGCCTGCTTATTGGGCTGTATTGGTGAAGCATAGCCCATTTCTTCTGCACGTTTCCTTTCTTTTTCCATATATGCGCCGCGTACAAGCTTAGCACCAAGGATAAATTGTTTTAATTCGGCTGCTTCGAGAGAATCTTTTAAAAACTTTAACCGGTCATGACGATATAACTGGATGGTATTGTATACAACAGGATGGGTTTTATTAAATTTTTCCATCATCAGAATCGTTATTACATCAACGGGATCCTGTATCCATGTTTCTTCCGCATCAACCAGCACACCTATATTTTTTTCAGCAGCGATTTTGCAAATCTTTTCCATCCGGTATTGTACCCGCTCCCACTCTTTCTTTTCTTCATCTGTTAAAGTATTTACTGCCTGGTTATAACGTTTCATTAATGAACCCTGATGATCAGAAACAGAGGAATCCAGTTTTTCCAGCAAACCAAATCTTGCAAACCCGGTTACCTTAATACTCATGAACGGAATATTAGGTTGCGTGGCAGCATAATCAATTACCCTGATGAATTCATCCATAGAATGATCAAAAGCCTCTTCTCCATAATCGCCACCTTCAACACCATAATCAAGTATAACCCCTACATGATATTCACTTAATTTTTTTGCAACATTGGCAGTTTCTTCCAGTGTTTCTCCGCCAACAAACTGATCAAAAATCGTATTGCGGATAATACCTTTTACAGGCAACCCCGCTTTTATAGCCCAGGGCGTAATAGCGGTTCCCAATTTTACAAGCGATGCATAACCCATTGAAGAGAAGAGAAACCGGGCTTTTTTCAGTGCGGCATTACTTTTATATTCAAATGCGTTTTCAGTATTGTCAAAAGAAACAGGAACAGATCTATCCATACCGGAGTTTTTCTTTAGGCCCCAAAAGTAAGTAACCCGCTGATATGTATTAGTGAATAAATTTGCCGGTTTTGCTCATTTCTTTACTTATTTTGCCAAATCTATTGTACATAATATGAAAATAAAGCAAACAGCTATATACAAATTCAGCATTCCCATGCATCCGTTTACCATTGCTACCGGTACCATGCATTATGCCCAGAATATTTTTATAAGAATATATACTGATGAGGGAATATATGGTGTTGGCGAATGTTCTGCTTTTCCTATGATCGTTGGCGAAACACAAGCTACCTGTTTTGAAATGGCAAAAGATTTTGCCACTATATGGAAGGGTAAAAACCCGCTGGATATAGACAGCCGGATGAATGAACTGCATGCTTTTACAGCATACAACAGCACTATTAAAAGCGCTTTTGATATGGCGTTGTATGATATTGCCGCAAAAAAAAGCAATCAGCCGTTGTATGCTTTTTTAGGTGGTAATAAAAAAAGTATGGAAACTGATCTTACCATCGGCATTGATACACCCGGAGCAATGGCGCAAACCGCTATTGACTATAAAAACAAAGGCGTGCACATCATAAAAGTAAAGCTGGGAAAAGACCCCGATGAGGATATTGAACGGATAAAACAGATAAGGAAGGCTATCGGTAATGAAATACGGTTACGTATAGACGCTAACCAGGGCTGGACAAAGGATGGCGCTTTACATGCACTGGCTGAATTGGGTAAATATGACATTCAGTTTTGTGAACAGCCCATGCGCAGGTATAACGATCATTATTTGCCGCAATTACATAAAGTTTCGCCCATACCTGTAATGGCAGATGAAAGCGTGTTTGATCACCATGATGCCGAACGTTTGATTGCAGCCAATGCCTGTAGTTATGTGAATATTAAATTCGCGAAAAGCGGAGGTATGCTGGAGGCAGAAAAAATCAATACTGTTTGTGAGAAAAACAATATTCCCTGTATGATGGGTGGCATGCTGGAAAGCAGGGTAGCTTTAACCGCCTTTGCGCATTTTGCTGCTGCCAAAAATAATATCAGGTTTTACGATATGGATACCTGTATGCTTGGTCATAAAGCTGATCCGGTAAAAGGCGGCGTCCGGTATAATGGTTTTATGGTTGAATTGCCTGATGGCAATGGCATTGGAGCGGATGTGGATGATGGGTTTTTGGAAGGGTTGGAAAATGTGGAAATTTGAAAGTAAGAGGGCACAGATATTTATTTGCAATACATATATGTTTTTTATGAACCTGGCTGCAGTGGTACTATAAAGCTTCGTTGCCTGCCTGTCCGGTAGGCAGGCGTCGCACACTGCAACTGCAGTGCTGCCATCAACATTCTATGTCGGTAAGAACTAAATCCGGCTTTCATTAAATAATAATATTCCGCCACGCTGCGGCTTATTGCATGTTATTTGCTATGCTGCAAAGATCAGCGGTGCACTGCACTTTAAATGCATTACCGGGTGTATTTAAGATTTTCAAATCTTACCGTTTCAAATTTCTCCCTCACCCCCAGCCCCTCTCCGCGCAACGGAGAGGGGCGCCTCAATTTCCGGCAGTTTAAAAAACGGTAAGAACGCAACCTGAAAATAAAAAGAACCAGAAAATATGAAAGCGGAAAATGGTTAAACGCTTGCCTGGTTATATTTTATAGCTGATGTGGCAGCGATACTGCCTGGCTTTGCGCTACAGCATCGCTCCCTCGCCATTGCATGCCTGCCTGTCCGGTAGGCAGGGAAAGGGAGAAGGAGGGTGAGGTACATTTGTGTATACAAGATACCTTAAAGAGGCAGGCGAACAGGCTGTTTTTCATCTATCTTTGCGTAAATTTTAGTATGGAAGTAAAGTCAAAAAAGGCCAGTGAATCGTTGATACAGATGACGGAGCTTGTGCTGCCGAATGATACAAATGTTTTTGGTAACTTAATGGGAGGCAGGTTAATGTATTGGATGGATATTGCCGCGGCATTATCGGCACAAAAGCATGCCAATGCGCCTGTTGTAACAGCATCTGTTGATAATATTTCTTTTGAAGCGCCTATTAAGCTTGGTAATGCGGTTTATATACATGCAAAGGTTACAAGAGCATTCACCAGCTCGATGGAAGTGCATATGGAGGTTTGGGGTGAAGATCTTAAAAACCAGCATAAGTATAAGAGTAATGAAGCTTATTACACTTTTGTGGCTTTGAATGCTGAGGGAAAAGCAGCGCCTGTGCCCCAACTTACACCTGAAACAGAAAAAGAACAAAGGTTGTATGAAGGCGCTATCCGCAGAAGGCAATTAAGATTAATACTGGGCGGAAAAATGAAACCTAATGACGCGGCAGAACTAAAAGCGCTTTTTGTAAACCAGTCTTAACCCGGTCATTTATAGCTACGGTTATTCTGAAATGGTTTTCTCAGATTTCCCGTTTCACGCCTTACAATTTCATCCGGATTCATCCCCGCTCTTCCCATAAGCGGGCCAAATGCACAATAGCTTGAACGCTTTTCTGCATATCCTGTATACTTACATATTCGTGCCTGCCATGAAAAGCCATTTCGCCTGTAAATATATTGGGGCATGGTAAACCCATAAATGATAAACGTGATCCATCTGTTCCGCCTCTTGCACTTCCGGGCTTAGGTTCAATACCTGCACGTTTTATAGCCTCAATGGCAAACTCACTTACCTGAGGATGATCATTGAGTACTTCTTTCATATTGCGATATTGTTCTTTAACCTGTACCGTTGCCGTGGCACCGGGAAATTTCTTTATGGTTTCGTCAACGTGTTGTTGCAGCAACAATTCATATTCGCCCAGTTTTGTGGTATTAAAATCTCTGACAATAAACTGAACAACTACCTGCTCTGAAATACCGCTGATATTCACCGGGTGCACAAAACCTTCCCTGCCATACGTTTTTTCAGGAGACAACCCGTTTTTGGGAAGTCCTTCAACAAAAGCAGCGGCAACTTTAATGGCATTTACCAGTTTATCTTTTGCATAGCCCGGGTGCGCACTCACACCTGAAAAAGTAACAGTAAAACTATCTGCCGAAAAAGTTTCATCTTCAAAACTCCCCAGCTCTCCGGCATCAAGCGTATACGCAAAGTCAGCGCCCAATTTCTCAAGATTTACCTTGTCTACTCCCCTTCCTATTTCTTCATCCGGGGTAAATAATATCTTAATAGTACCGTGTTTTACCTCAGGATAAGTAGCCAGATATTGCACCATATCCATAATTACTGCTACCCCAGCCTTATCATCAGCGCCTAATAACGTTGTGCCAGACGCAGTAATAATATCATCGCCTGTCTTCTCTTTCAGGTATGGATGATCGTTGGTAGTAATGATTTGTGTTTGATCATCGGGTAATACAATATCCCCGCCATCATAATTTCTGTGGATAACAGGTTTCACGTCATTGCCGCTGCAATCCGGCGATGTATCAACGTGGGCGCAAAAACAAATCACCGGTATCTTTTTTTGCGAGTTCGAAGGAATGGTAGCATATACATAGCCGTATTCGTCCAGTTCAGCATCAGTTATTCCCAACGCTCTTAATTCATTCACAAGAATACCGGAAAGATTTTTTTGTTTTTCGGTAGATGGATATTTCAGTGATGCAGGATCTGATTGTGTATCAACCTGCACATAACGAAGAAACCGATCAGCAACGCTATAATTGTAATGTTCAAACATGCCATACTATATTTATAAAATCAAAATATATGATACCCCGGAGTACAAAGTACATACATAATAATTGGAAAAACTGTAAATATAATCCATACAGCTATCACAACAATTTTATACTGCAATGTCATGTCGTTTTTAGCTGTACCTTTTAATAACTTTTGAACGTATTCCATAACAGGTCCTTCATCATCCGAAATCACATCTTCATCATAACTTTTCAGAGAAGGTACTCTCCTGATGATGCATTTTCGTATGTTCATATATTCTTCATCACTTAAAGCTTCGTACGATTTATTATATGGAACCGATGATTTGTCAAGATCGTTATATATCCTGTTCTGCATTATTTGCGCCCTCAACCTCGTTATAATTAGCCAAACAATAAGCAGAATAAAATAATTATGTGTAATAAGTGCAAAATAAAATAAAGCTATACCTGATGCGGCAAGAAATATGGGTTGAATGATCCTGTTTATACCTGAAAAAAGATTTTCAATTAATTGTCCGCCATCAAGCGGGCTTACAGGCAAAAGATTGAATATATTCAGCAGAACAAACATTAAAGAAAGGTGATAGTAAAAAATCTGTTGATTATACTTAAATATTACAAACAGTAATATTCCTGTGATAATACCGGGTAAAGGGCCTGCCAATAGCGTAATTGTCCTTTGCCTTTGTGATATAATACCTGGTCTGCCTGAAACGAAAGCTCCGAGGAACGGTACAAATAACAATTGCACATCTTTGTATTTAAAATACTTCATGGCTATAAAATGCCCTGCTTCATGTATGATCATCACTACTACCAACAGCAATATCCATTTAATTTTCTGCTGGAATAAAAAATAATAGATGCCTATATACAAAACAAGACTGAGCAATGCTTTCAACCAAATAGCTTTGGTCTCAGGCATTTCTTCAGGTACTGGTTTTTTACTAACTACTGTATTACCTGCATCCATCGCTGATTATTTCCACCTAATTATAGGGTATATAATTCAAATTAAAAAATTAGTTGCTATCTTGTAATGGTTTCAATCTCCCATTTTATGTAAATTAAATTGACGTATTTTTCTGCGAACTGAATTACATTTATTGTTGCATTACAATTTTGCTATGAAAATAAAATCTGAAAAAAGTAAATCCCTATCATTTTCAAATAAAGAGATCGATTTTATCCTGGCTTCCGTTACCACCGGCATAGCACGACTGGATGCAAAATATAATTTCAGTTATGTAAATCAAGCTTTCAGTGAAATAGTAAAATATAATGCAGCAGAGTTACTCCGAAAAAATTTTTCATTGTTGCTCAGTTCGGGCGCAGGTATAGCAAATCAATTTTCAGCATTTTTTCAGGTAACAGAAAAAAATGAGCAAAAGGTGCTCAATATTATTACTCAATCGGGTGAAAATATATCCTGCAATGCGCAGGTGAATGATTTTTCAGATGATGATGGGAACGGTTTTTTTGTAGTATTGATTGAAGACGCCACTCAGAAGATTGCTGAAGAGAAAATATCTCAGGAAAATCTCCTGAGATATAATCTTTTAAATAAAGCATCAAAGGAAGGGCTTTGGGATTGGAATATGAGCAGCAGGGAGCTGTATTATAACAATAATATAAAATTGTTGTTTGGTTATGACGCAGCTGATATGAAGGAAGGTTTTGAATGGTGGAAATCAAATATTCATCATGAAGACAAGCAGAAAGTAATAGACAAGCTGAATAAAGCTATGCAGGAGCAGGATATTGAAAGTGTTCATAATGAATACCGGTTTTTATGCAAAGACGGCTCCTATAAAGTTATTGCAGATTGGTTTTCTATTTTAAGAGGCGCCGATGGAAAGCCCTTCAGGTTAATTGTATCAATGCAGGATCGTACAGAACAGCGGGATCTGGAAAAACAGCTCACTGAAAAAGAAATAACCTACAGGAGGCAGTTAGCCAGAACCGTTATGGATACACAGGAAAGCGAGCGGCGCAAACTTGCCGAAGAGCTGCATGACAATGTTAACCAGCTACTGGGAGTGGTTAAACTATATATAGAGCATTCAATTACAAATGACAATATAAGAGAAGGATTGCTGAAAAAAAGCAATGAATATATTGACAAAGCCATTGTTGAATTAAGAAACTTATCAAAAAACCTTGCCCCACCCCTGCTTAAAGAACTTGGGTTAGAGCATTCAGTAAATAGCCTGGCAGATGTAATTGCAGGAGTACAGGACATCAACATTACTGTAGATATGCTGGATTTTGATCAGGCGGGATTAACGGAAAGTCACATGCTGATGCTGTACAGGATAATACAGGAACAGCTTAATAATATAACAAAACACTCCAGGGCAAAAAATGCGAGTATCATAATCAGGAAGCCTGATGCAAAAGTTCAGCTTACAATTATTGATGATGGTATTGGTGTAAATCTATCTGAAAATAACCAGGGACTGGGATTGCGCAATATCAGGAACCGTATTGAACTGTACCAGGGAAATGTAGAGATGACCTCTTCACCCGGCAACGGATTTACCCTAAAAGTTGAATTTGAAATTTAGTTACCGGTAATAATACTTTTTATATATTTCCGGAAAATTTTCAATGAAATCGTTTTATACTATTCTCCTGCTGCTGCTTTCAAATTCATTTATGACATTGGCATGGTACGGGCATCTCAAATTTTTTGGCAGAGGAACAGGGCATGCAACTACTTCTATGTGGTTGATTATTTTGGTTAGCTGGGGAATAGCCTTTTTTGAATATTGTTTCCAGGTGCCGGCAAACAGGATAGGCTCAGACCAACTGGGTGGTCCTTTTTCATTGTTACAGTTAAAAGTACTGCAGGAAATAATTACGCTGGTTGTATTTGTTATTTTTTCGAAGATCGTTTTCAAAAATTTAACTTTAACTGTTAATCACCTTATAGGCTGTGTACTTCTGGTAGGTGCGGTATATTTTATCTTTAAAAAAGATTAGTAAAAAGCAAAAATAAGCAAAACGGATAAAACCGTTGCTATACAAGGCTTTATAAAAGTTGTAGTCTAAGTTCGGAAGTCGGTGTCTGATAGGTTTTGGGCTTAAAATGACAAGGTTAGGTTACTAATTCGTTACCGATTTATAAAGGTAACGGTATAGATTAACCGATTATATTTCAGCCTTTTGCACCCCTTTCTACGTTTCCTTGTAACTCAATGTAATTTAATTTTAAACGTTAAACATTTGAGTTATGGAACAGGCAAAAAAATCTACGTTCAAACTACTTTTCTACCTGAAAAAGAACGAACTGAAAAAGAACGGTAATGCTCCGATTATGGCACGTATTACCATCGACGGAACGCCTAAAACTTTCGGAACAAAGTTAGAAATAAACCCGAATAACTGGGATTTAAAGTACGGAAGAGTTGAGGGCAAGAGTGCCCAGGCATTGAACATTAATAAAAAACTGGATAACATTCGTGGGCGTATCGACAAGATTTATGAAGATATGCTGAAGCACGAGGGATTTGCCACCGCCCAAAAAGTAAAGTTGTCTTTTTTGGGTGTGGGTGTAATGGATGATGCAATCCTAAAAGTCTTTAACGACCAAAATGAGGATTTTAAAAAATTGGTCGAAAAGGAAGAACGCTCACAAAGCACCTACAACAAGTATATCACAGTTTACAATCATCTTACCACGTTTATAAAGGAACGCTATCATCGTGATGATATGGCTTTTCGGGAATTGACTTCCGACTTTATTCGTGAGTTTGATTTTTATCTCCGGTACGATTTACAATCTACGCATAATACGGTTTGGGTTTACACAATGCCTGTATTAGCCCTTGTGGAACTGGCTATAAAAAAAGGCTTGATACGTGATAATCCTTTTCAGGATTACGAAATCAATATGGAAGAAACCGACCGAGGTTATATCCTTAAAGAAGATGTAGAAAAGCTGATGATGTGCGTACCGCCACACCCACGATATGAACTTGTAAAAGACCTGTTTATTTTCAGTTGCTTTACCGGACTTGCTTACGCTGATATTAAGAAACTGACAAGGAATAATATTCAATCATTCTTTGACGGTCATCAATGGATTATTAGCAGGAGAAAGAAATCGGATATTGCTTCCAATGTTCGGTTAATGGAGATACCTAAACGTATCATTGAGAAATATCAGGGTACTACCCGCAATGAATTTATCTTTCCGGTTCCAACCAATGCAACCTGCAATACTCACATAGGTAAATTGATTGAAAAGGCAGAAATTATTACGGAGCAAAAAGTAACCTTTCATACGGCAAGACATACTTTCGGAACAATGTTTTTGACCGAGGGCGTTCCGCTTGAAAGCCTTAGCAAAATGATGGGGCATAAAAACATTTCCACTACACAGATTTACGCTAAAATCACAAGCCAAAAAATCAGTAAGGATATGGATTTGGTTACGCCAAAATTCAAGGCAATGGAAGAAGCATTTTTGGCGGCTATATAATTAGCTTTTATTTAATCACAATGAGCAGAACTTGACGGTTCTGCTTTTTTTATGTCCCTACTTTTCCTTTACTCCAATTTCTGTTACAGGCTATCATAGCCTGAATATTATTCCCACAAGAAAAATATTAGAATAGAATTTTCCACAATCAACCGGTAAAAAGGCAGCTAAGTTATAGCGGGCAGCCATCCCACACCCCCAACCAAAAGACTACGGCATAATGGCAAGGCAAAATGATGGCTTCGCCGAGTGCTGTGTCTTGCCACCCTCCGGGACTTATTCCGTTTCCTTTTGGTTTTCCGCTGTTGCCCGCTTGGATTATCTGCTTTCTTTTTTCCGGTTTTTCTTTTGGAAAAATTTATGCGAAACGAAGCGGAGCAGACCACAACGGGAAGCGGGAAACGAGAAAAGCGACCGAGTATTTAAACATTTTTTTTAACATCAAAATTTTAGCATTATGGCACACAACATCAATTTCAACGAGCAAACAGGACGTCATTCATTCTTTAGCGTTCAACAAAAAGCGTGGCACGGTTTGGGGCAAATCGTAGAGCAGTACCCAACAAGCGAAGAAGCAATCGTACACGCAGGTTTAGATTATGAGGTAATCAAATCCCCACTGTTTACACAGGGCAGAATAATGAGCATCGGCGACAGCGGAGAGCTGATTGAAGCCAACGACATTTTAGTCCCTAACAGTTTCGCCACACTTCGCACCGATACTAATACCCCACTGGGCGTTGTAGGTAAAGACTACCATATCGTACAGAACCGTGAGGCATTTAACTTCTTTGATGCTATTGTAGGCGGAGGCGAGGGAATACTGTACGAAACCGCAGGAGCATTGGGCAACGGGGAACGCATCTTTATTACTGCCAAGCTGCCCGACTATATCCGAGTAGGTAACGGCGACGACGTAACAGAAAAGTACATTTTCTTAACAACAAGCCACGACGGTAGCGGAAGTATTACCGCAGCGTTTACCCCTATCCGTATCGTATGCCAAAACACCCTTAACGCATCATTGCGGAGTATGACTAACGTAGTGCGTATCAAACACACGTCAGGAGCAAAACAACACCTTGAAAACGCTCACAAGGTTATGGGGCTTGCCAACACCCTAAGCACACAGTTAGAGAACATTTTTAACGACTGGGCTAAAGTAAGGGTAACAGACCGAGAAGTAAGAAAGCTAATCCAGTTGGCACTTTGCCCGAACAAAGAAACGCTTAACCTGCTCAAAAAAGGTGCAGAAGATGAAGTTTCCACCGTGTTTAAAAACACCGTAGATGATGCCTTTGAATACGCTATGATAAGCGACACCCAACAAATGGCAACTACCAAAGGCACATTATTCGGGGCTTACAATGCTGTTACAGGCTACTTTCAGAATGTACGCAATTACAGGGATGGCGAAGCCAAACTACAATCTATTGTAATGGGTGGTACGGCACAGCTAAAGACCCAAAAAGCCTTTGAACTATGTACAGACTTTGCCTATTCAGGCGCAGAGATTTTCAACTTCAATTAATCACTAAAGGCGACTGCCTGCAAAGGTGGTCGCCTACTAAAAACAAAAGATATGAAATCATTAAATAAAATGGATAACCTCGATAAAGCAGGCTTGTTATGCAAACTGTTTCCCGAAAAACTGGAGAACCTGCAAAACGCAATAAAAAAGCAATGCGACTATTTTCTCCAAAATGAAACCGCTTTTCGTGAGGGTTGGTATCAAAAAGGATTTTTCACCGCTGAATTTTGGTACAGGCTTGTACAGAATGCGCAAAAAGGTACAGATAAAAACGAACCACTTTGGAAACGTCCGCACTTGTTTACAGACCATTTTTTCGACGGACACAATTCAATATTCGCTATCAATTGCCTTATTGAGTACGCAGGCGAAGAGGAATGCGACCCGCAATTAAAACAGGCTATACACCTGCTATTCGGGAGCGACAAATTTTTACAGATAACCTTAAACGATAAATAATTATGGCTAATTGGTGCAACAATACGGTTGTTTTTGAGGGTACAGACGAAGCAATCGAACAGATAACACAGCTATTCAAAACAATGGCTGAAAGAGAGCAAAAAGAAAATTGCGGGCAACTGCCCGAATTTGTACAGGACACGAACGGAGATTATTTCTTCAGCATCAGTCAGGACAATGAATACGGGGGCGTATTCCAGTACGAAACAAAATGGTCGCCAAATACGGAAGCCGTTAAGCAGATAGCTGAACATTTCAACGTGGACTTCACACACGAGTATGAGGAATTGGGCTGCTTAGTGTACGGTAAGGCAACCTTTGAAAACGGTACACTAACAGATACCTGCTTAGATAGCCAGGACTTTGACAGCTACGAATTGGAAGAGGAAACAGACACCTACCATTTTGAGGGCAAGGAGTATAACAGCGAGTGGGAAATACTCGAAACCCTGTTAGGGCGTAAAATCGAAAATCAGTTAAACATCATTAAAATTTAAGGCAATGAAACTATCAGATAAAACAACAGCACATATTTTGGTTAAAGCCAACACCAACAGCGAGTGGGATAATTGCGAGTTTGCAATTATCCACCTATCCGAAGAATGGAAACAGGAACAGGCAAAACGGATTGCACTGGTTAAGCCGTTAGAGGGCAACTCCTATTTCTGCTCAATGAACTACTATGATACGGCAGTAGATTTTTACAGGACAGGCACAGACGATAACCCGAACATTGAAGAACTGCTTAACGGCAAAGAATCGGTATTTGTAGAGCTTACCGAGCAGGAGCAGGAAACGCTTACCGTACCTGAAAACCGACTGGACTGTTACAGACTTGTATTGCGGGCAAACGGTACAGGCTACTATACAGCCTACGGCAAACACACAAGCGAGGAATTTTGGACAGAAGAATTTTTATTAACCCAGTTAATTGCTTAATCAATCAAATTTCACAACTATGACACGTTCAAATCTTCATATCAAATTAAGCAACGGCAAATCCCTGATTTGCGTTGCAGACAGCAGTAGCGCACCTGAACAGGGCTATATCGTTGAAAGGCTTTTTTTGCCCCTGTTATCCCTTGATAACAGCGAACAGGAACTCCTGATGGTTAAAGAGCATTGCACGATGGATGAGAGGCGAGTAAATGCAGATTACCGCTATATGATAGACCTTACCACCAAAGAAGTAAAGTTTTTTGAAGAGCATTATAGCTATACCAAAGGCACTTTTAGAAAAGGAAAGGATATAACGGAACGATACGACGAGTATTTAAAAACGATTAGCTAATTCTCAACAGCCGCCTGACCCGAAAAGTCGGGCGGCAAAAAGACAGATCCTCCCGATGGTCGGGCAGTCTTTTTGCACCAATAGGTGCAATCCCCTTTGTCAAAATGCCCCTTACACAAATTCTTTCTTCTCCATTTTACCAAACAGGTTGCAGCGTTATTGTGTGGGATATTCGTTATCCCATAATTAGAATTGAGGGATTACTTTCTTTCGTAAGTTCAGCGGAAAAGAAAGTAGCAACAAACCTGCTATTGCGGAAACTGTTTATAATATTCTTTTGCTATCTCACACACTCCTGCACTGAAATACCGCCCACCGTCAGATATTACCTTGATGGCTTTTTTAAGTTCTTCAGGGTCTGCGCCTTTTAGTATATACCCTTTTGCTCCGCAATTGAGCATCTTCACTACATCCTGTACCTCATCGTTCACGCTAAAAGCGAGGATATTTGTCTGCGGATATTTTTTAAACAATGCTTTAGCGGTTTCAAACCCATTCATTACGGGCATATTTATATCTATAACCATTACATCGGGAACAACTTCGATTTGCTCCATTTTTTCTATTGCCAATTTTCCGTTCTCCGCTTCAAATAGTATTTCAAAACCGTAACCTATCAGAAAGTCACAGATGCCCTTTCTAAGCAGGTCGTGGTCGTCTATCATCGCTACTTTAATTGTTTCTTCTTTGCTCATTTTCTTTTGCTTCGCTTGATAAGGTTAAAAAAATCTGTTGGGAGCTTTAGACAAATTAGCCATTATATTAGCGTAAGGTATGTCATCATTAACGGCAATATCCCTGACTTTGTAATGGTCAAGCCATTCTTTGAAGTGTGCTATCTCGTTTGGTTTAAAACGAACAATTCCCCCGTTTTTAAGAGATATGATAAAAACACCAATGCAGAGAGAGAATGCCGATAATTGCGATGTCGGGTGGTCAAATTCGGAGTAAAATATACGCTCGTTATCCATAGCCTTAATGTTTTAGGTTGTGGATGCCTTGCGCAAAAAAAGAGCGCAGGCAACTACACTTACCGCACATTGAGGCACTGGTATGCCCGACAACGAATAAGCGAGCGCCCACGCCTTTTGACGTGAGCGTTCTTACTTATCTGTCCCGTTGTCTAAAAATTACCAGTTTTCAATGTGGGACTTAAAGCAAAAACACTTTAAGTATTTTCTATATTTTCAGTAGCGAAGATACTAAACTCATTCCTTTTTGATAGCATATATGACAAAAAAAGGTTACAGTCAGTCTGTTTTATTTGAAATATAATTCTGCTCCAGTACGGTCTGAATATCGCTTTCCTTGTAAATAATCTTACCGCCTATTTGTATATACGGCAGGATATTATCATCACGATATTGCTGCAAAGTCCGCTTGCTGATATGGAGTAGCTTGCACACATCTTCGCCCGACAGGTATATTTCCCCATTCATTACAGGACGATAGTTTTTCAATATGCTTTCAATACGGCTGCGTATCTGCGTAATCATTTCCCTGTGGGCGATGATTTCTTCATTGTCATTCGTGAATAAATCCATTTTCGGTAGTATTGTACGGCTGTCCGGCTTCGAGCAAAGCCTGTACATCCGAGCGTTTATAATAGTTTTTGCGGTTCAGTTTGGAATAAGGCAGCAAGCCTTTATCCTTATAGGTCTGCAAAGTCCTTTTGGTAATGTTCATCATCAGGCACACTTCCTGGTTATCGAGCCATTGCTCTTCCTTAAAAATGGGCGTGTATTTCTGTGTGGCATTTTCGGTCAGTTCTAAAAGTGCTTTTAGCTCATTTTTCATTCCGTCCAGTGCGGATTTTTGTATTGCGATAACTTCCATAGTTTGCTCAATTTTGCTGTGGAAGTCGAATTTATAAAGGTTTAATGCAGCGTTGGGGAATGTTGCAGCGTTTGGCTTTGAGAGGCAGTGTTTGGCGGGTTACTATTCCTGTAAAACAAAAAATCGGATAACCTTTTGGGCTATCCGATTTGTTTTAAAGCTGTATTGCAGTAATTATCTACCTTGGGCAGGTTGTTCGGTATTTATCGCTGCCTTATCCTTTTTCTCACGGGAGTAAACCCATAGCGATAACAGCCCGAATATAATCAGCGCATAAGCTATCCATTTGCCAACCCTTTCAATCAATTTGATGAAGACCGAACTTTCGTAAGAGGAAAAACCCTCTGCTCCCATAGGGCTGCGCCTGTAAAACTTTCTTCTATTAATCCAGTAACGAAGTGCCAAGCCCGCAACCAAAAATATTATCCCTATAACCAATGATGCAACCATATCCTCACATTTTTAATTTCACAAGTATAAATTTAAGAAATATTGATGAACCAGTAAAATGCACGTAAGCCAATGCGCTGTAAATAGAAAACGGCTTACCATTGAGATAAGCCGCTTTCGTCGTTTATGGAAATAATATGTTATTCAGCGTTTGTTACAATGTATAAAATATTGCTTAATCAGCGTTGTTAAACTGAAAACTTATTTGCTTTTCATTCCCGAAGCTGTCCGAAATCCAAACGTCAAAGGACTGCGATACGGCAGACGTTGAAGTGTAGTACAGGCGAAACTGCTCCGTTGGTAACTGGTAAAGGTCATTGGGCAGGTACGGCGGTTCATCATAGTACCGCAATGTGCCTTGCCCGTCAAACTGAAAGTAGCGCAGGAAATACTGCGTATTGCTGTAATTGCCTGTACGCTGTATGGTAATGCGTATTTCTACCGTCTGCCCGTTGGTAACATCTTTAGGGACTGGCATTACATTGACCTCGAAAGGAAAATCTTTCAGTATTTCGAGTTCATCATCTTTGCTGCAAGATACCAACGTAACCGAAGCTGTGAGGATTGTCAGGAATACATATAGTGGCAGTAGCCCCGTTCTGAATTTATTGAATATTGCTATCATCGTTTTTACGTTTTAAAAGTTAAACCTTAATCCCACACCTGCCGACGGTCGGAAATGTTGTAAATCTGTACCCCAAAGCATTTTTGTACGCCCTTGCAGGACAAGTACAAAACGGTCGGACAGGTACGTTTCAAAAGTGAGGCGACCACCTGCACCGTAAATGAAATTATCCTCACTTAATATCTTCGCCCCGTCGTACAGCATCGCTTCGCCCCGGTTGATGGTTTCGTAACCGACCACACCCGTTATGGCGAAATTCAGCGTGATGTTCTTACGGGCATCGCCCAACAAAAAAAAGCTGTAACCGCCCTCTGCGGAATAGGCTTCCTGCGAGATGCGCAAGTCTTTGTAATCGTGGTACTGGTGGGTATATTCCAACGCCCAAAGTTGATAATTACCATTTTTACCGTTTACGGTCATTGCTGCGCTGATGTAATAATCGTTGCCAATCTTATCATTGGACAATACACCTGCACTTATTTCCAATCCTTTCTGCTTTGGCAGCATTCGCTGTGCCTGTGCAGCCGTGATGCCTATCAGGACAAGCATCACGGTATAGATATACTTTTTCATATTATTGCTATTACTTTAAAAGGTTATTAAAATTTCAGGTGCATATCGTCAATCAAACGAGCCTTGATTAAGTCCGAATTTTCCACTTGTAGCGTTTGATGCCTGCCGCCGTTCTTCTCGAAAATCTCAATCAGCAGCACCTTGTCATCGGCAATGGTAAACTGGTCTAACAGGAATACATTTTGTTCGATGGATTTTCCGGCAATGCCGTCCAATGGCTTGTAGGTTCTCAAAGGCGTTAAAGAGCGTTCCTGTACTACGGTACGTTTGGCTACCTTTTTATCCACTACTTTGAAATTGATAAAATCAATCTCAAACGGCACATTGGTACGGTTTCTCAATTCCGTATGGAAGTAGTATTTTCCGTTGTGTATGTAAATCCCTTTCAGGATAAACTGAATGCCGAAACTCTTAGCCCCGATATGCTTTACAATACGTTTATCTTTCTTGTAAATGGTTTCCAGTAACAAGCCTGCCAGTGATGGAGAATTGTTGCCCAGTTCCTCAAAAAGCACATCGTTACCGTTGGCTTTATCCACCGCTTTTTGCATCGTGAGCAGGTCGTAGCTCAATGCCTCCGGGTAGGAACTGTAATACACGTTAAAGCTGTAAAAACGCCCGTCATTAGTAATCACGGAAAAATTGGTTTCCGGTTCAAAATCCCTTACCGATGCTTTTACACGCAATACATTTTCGGCATCTTCCGCTTTTCCGGCAATCAGGTATTCGCTGCCTAAATCCACATAACGTATGGCGGTCGGGAAAATCAGGTGTGACGTTTTATCGTAGGTTACTTCCATACGGTACGGTTCTATCTTGCCCAGGGCAAGCGGTGTTCTGATGCTGTCCTGTGCATAAGATTGTACGGCAAAGCCGAGTATCAGGGCAATAGCCCAAAAGATTTTTAAATGATTTTTCATTGTTTTATTTATTTGAGTTCAACATTATTTTTTAGATACCAAGAAGACCTGATAACCCGCTTTCAGTGTGACTTTTGGGGTTCTTACCTTTTTGGCGAAATAGCCCGAAATACCCTGTACCACGCCACGGCTTAAATCAGCAGCAACCTGTTGTCCGGCATTCTGCGTAAGCATTACGCTTGTTCCTCCGGTCTGGCTCATATTGCCCGCCATTTCGGTAAGGGCGTTCATTTCGGGCGAATACGGAACGTACAAGCCTTGCTGACCGTCCAAATCATAAATGGTAATATCTACCGGGATGATGTTGCCCTCCAGTTCTACGGAGGTAACTTTTAATTGCAGCCTACCATTCTGAAACTTGGCATTAGCCGTTACAATCGTTCCTTTGGGGATGGTACGTTGAGGGGTTTTAGCAGGTTCTAACAGGCGTAAGCGCACACCCGTTTCGCCCACTACTGTTTGGGCTTCGTGTACACAGGCTTTGATACTATTTTTAGGTTGTACTACTTCTTCAGTAGAACCTGCGGTATAAAATCCCCTGTTTTTTGTTTGGCTCCAATCGGCTGCAAAGGCACTGTCTGACGGTTCACGGTACAAGGCTGATACAATGTTCTTTCTTGTGGGCGTGAACGATACAAAATGCTCTTTTTGGTTAGCCCCCACAGCAGCCGGAACTGCGCCGTTGGCAGGTGCAGCGTTTCCCGTATTGGCATTTTGGGGCAAATACTTGGCTGCCATTTCGTAGGATTTCTCCATTAGTTTAAGTTGGTCATCAACGGTGGCCACAGGTGGCACATCTTTTTCTGCCAACTTTTCTTTCATTTCTTCCAGTTGCCTGCGGAGTTCCATTGTTTCCGAACTATTATCCTGATAGAATGAACCCAGTGTGCTTTGTGCATTGCGGTAGCTGCTCAATGCAGGATTGCCATTTCTTCCCGAACCTCTACCACTGCCATAGCCGTTGCTTTCCTCATCTTCAGGAAGCTGCTCATCGGTCGGCACTTCCTTGTCTTCGGTATTCCAGTAATCTGAAAGCGTGGCAAGCGCATTGCGCTTTTCCTGCTCTTTGCGTTCGAGCATTTCCTGTTCATACGCCTTGCCTTTGTCGGCAGGCATTCCTGACCCGGTAGCCTGTGGTACGGCATCGTTCAGCCCGATGTTTTCAACTGCCTTTTTATCTTTCGACGGTTTAAATATCAGGTACATACAGCCGAGAAATACCACTCCCATTAAAAGGAAGATAAGTGGCTTTTTGAATTTGTCGGCTTTGTTCTGTGTGCCGTCTTGCAGCACATCAGCGGTTTCATTCGGGTTCCCCTCCGTTACCCGAACAACCGATTTTTTGTTCTCATTTTCTTTCATAAATCTGATTTTTTAGAATTGTTGATACACTGTCCTGCAACCTTGCAGGGTTTCCGTTTTTGAGGACAGGATTTTCGATATGCTCAATGACCATATCGTTACCGGACTTTGAGGTATCGTACATCACTTTGCCAATGACCGCTACGGTAAGCAGCAGGTAGCCCACAAAGAAGTACAGGGTATATTGGTGCTGTTTGCGCAGAGGCAACGCCCGCCAACGTTCATCGAGCTTGTCAAAGTACCTGTCCATATTTGCTCTTATTTTTTTCATAGCCTTACAATTTATTTGTTTGTTATAGCTTGAAACGTTTAGGCCTTTTCGCTGCCTTTTGCTTCGGCTCATCATTGACCAGTGCCACCGCTTCCGTTAATTTGGGTGCGGATATTACTGACAGGTTTGCCAGTTCCGATTTTTTAAGCAGTTGTCCGAAGCCGTCTTTCTTGGCTATTTCCATACGGCTAAGTGAAAATTTGCCGTTCAGGTACTTTACCCACATATTGCATTCTACACGGGGCTTGTCATCGCCCGACCATTGCAGGTAGCCTGTCAACAATAAGTCTTGCTTATGCAAATTGTCTGCACCTTTTTGGCAGCTTTCGAGGTATTCGCTGATGCTGTCTTTCAGCTTTCCGGCATACGCACCCTGCGTATGGAAATACCCGTTATATCCTTTGTCGGTAAGGATTTTTGCGAACGTGTTTAAATCTGATAATGCTTCCATAAAAATTGTTTTTAGCGTTCGATGACTTCGATATCCTTATTTTCTATTACCGCAAACTTTTCAATATTGAAGCCCTGCGGATTATTGTCGGAACGTACGGAGTTGACGAGATAGCAGGAGGTAATCAGGTTACGTCTGGTTACATTGCTTGACCGGATAATGAACTGTTTGGCATAGGCGCGCACTGCATACGGGTAGTTGTCGAAGTTGCACACGACACTATCTACCTCTATGCGTTGTTGCACGTTACCTGAAATAATCCTGCTGTAATAGCCCTTTTCCGATAAGTCTTTGTAGTAATCAAAAGCACTTTTGTCCGCAAGGTTGAATGCCCTGCTCATATTGCTTTCAATAGCGTTCTTGTCGGGGGCAAGCGTAAAGAACAGTTCGTGGAAACGTCTGACGTGTTCCCTTGCTTCAACCGGGCGGTTGATGCTCGCATCCTGCGATAAGGCAAGCATCAGGGATTTACCGTTATCCAGTACATAGATTTTTTGGCGTTGTTCTTCTGCAAAGCGGTAGGAACGCCATACGGCGTATCCAACCACGCCAATGCAGAGAACCGCAAACACAATGGCATATAATCTTATCTGCCTAAAGCTGTTTTCAATATTTCTTAGCGTTTTAAATTCCATTTTTAGAATGATTAATTGTTTATTTATTCATCAGTTTACCGCCGATGTTTCCAACTGTCGAACCTGCGCCTGCTCCGGCGATATTTCCGGCTTTCATTGCTGTGGAGTTTACATTGCGGGTAAAATTCCCTGCGCCTCCGGCTTGGATTACCCAACCTGTTACTGTCGGTATAGTGAAGTACCCGATGATGCCGATAATCATAAAAATGATGTACACGGTATTGCTCGTATCAGGGATGTAGGTGGGGTCGGCAAGCATTGCTATATCCCTTTCGAGTATGAGGGATTGTATTCTTGCCAACATTGAGCTGAACAAATCCGAAACAGGAAGCCACAGGTAAACGCTCACGTACCTCGTGAGCCATTGCGTGAGCGTGGACTGAAAGCCGTCCCATACGGAAATAGCAAAGGCTATTGGTCCGAGTATGGAGAGGACTATCAGGAAAAACGTTCGTATGGTATCAATAACCAAAGCAGCCGCCTGAAAGAGTATTTCCAATAGATTGCGAAACCAGTCCTTTATCGCCTTTTCAATCTTGTAGGCTTGCCTGTCCATATACATACCTGCCATTGTACCAATGTCGGATGGCGACCAACCCAGTTCGTCCAGTTTCTTATCAAACTCTTCGTCTGATACCATATAAGCGGTTTCGGGGTTCCTGACCATTGCCTCGTATTCCAACTGGTCTTTCTGCTGTTGCAGCTTGTTCAGGTCAAGCACCTGGTCTTCGAGTATTTGGTGGGTTCCTACAACCACCGGGCTTAACACTGCATTGATGGTTCCCAAAACGATGGTCGGGAAAAACATAATACAAAGCCCTAAAGCGAACGGGCGCAGCAAAGGGAACATATCAATAGGTTCGGCACGGCTTAACGCCTGCCAAACCTTTAATGCCACATAGAACAACGCTCCCAATCCCGCCAATCCCTTAGCTACTGCCGCCATATCGCCTGCAAGCGGCATCATATCGTCGTAAAGCGAACGCAGGAGTTCGTGAAGATTATCCCATTCCATAGTTTACCAGTATTTTTGGTTAGCAGTACCATAGAGTTCAAGCACTCTTTGGGCATCGTTTTTCTTTTTCGCTCTTAGGTAGCTTACAGAAATGTTCTTATTGGTGTAGTAGCGTACAAGGCTGTGGTAATCCTTTACCTCTTTGTACACACGGTCAATAATATCCATACGCTCTTTGTCGTTTAGCGAAAGGCTTGAAGAGGTTATAATCTGCTTCAATTCTTTGAGCAGTTCGGTACTTTCATTGAGCAGTGCCGAGTAACCATTGCCGATAGCAACCAATTCCTGCGGTGTGAAATTTGGGTCGTTCATCATCTTGCCGAAATTCTGAACGTACATTTCTGATACATCGCCAACCAACAATACCGTTTGCTGCACCTTACGGGCATCTTTTACGAGGTTGTTGATAGCTTTCAACTTGTCGTAATACTCCTTGCCCTGGTCGTACACTTTCTTCACTTCGTTGAAGTTCTTTATCACATTACTCACGGTGGAAGAAGTCTGTATGATTTCATTCGCACTGTTGATAATACCTGAAGCCAAATTAGCGGGGTCGGTTACAACCCACTGGGCTTTTGCTGACGGTGCTACGGCAAGCATCAGTGCCGTACACACCAGATACAATACTTTTTTCATTGTTCTGAATTTTTAAATTGTTAATGACTATTGATTTGAATTATCCCGCCTTTGCATTGCGATATGCTTAATGGCGAGTTCTACGTTACCGTCGAGTTCCGCAGCAAGCTGCATCACTTCCATTTTTTCGGTTTCTTCGGTCGTGTAGGCGAGGTATTCCTCCAAGCTAACTTCGGTGGCATAGACTGCCGAGTGCGTACCACCTAAGCCAATCCAAACCTCTTTGTACAGGCGGCTTGCATCGTTGTTCATATTGATGGAAAGTACCTGCCCTTTTTCTTTGTCGGTAAGCCCCAACATTGCCTGTATATCATCAAACTTGTTCATATACTTGCGTTGGTCTAAGAGGATTTTACAGTCGGAGTTATTGATGATACTTTCTTTCACAATGGGCGACTGGATAATATCATCGACCTCCTGCGTTACGACAATGGCTTCTCCAAAAAACTTACGCACGGTTTTGAACAAATACTTGATATACTCCGCCATTCCCTCTTTCGCAATCGCTTTCCAAGCCTCTTCAATTAAGATGAGTTTGCGAATACCTTTCAGTCGGCGCATTTTGTTAATGAACACCTCCATAATGATAATCGTGACTATGGGAAAGAGGATTTTGTGGTCTTTTATCGCATCAATTTCAAACACGATAAAGCGTTTGGAAAGCAGGTCTAACTGCTTATCGGAGTTCAGCAGGTAATCGTATTCGCCGCCTTTGTAATAGGGTTCGAGAACATTCAGGAAATTGGCAATGTCAAAGTCTTTTTCCCTTACCTGTTTTTCTTCGAGTACCTTGCGGTAGTCGCCTTTTACATACTCGTAGAAACCGTTGAATGACGGATACACATCGTCCGTTTTGATACGCTCGATATAACCCGAAACAGCATTGGAAAGGGCAACTTCTTCTGAACGGGTAGGTGGCTCATCATCACGTTTCCAAAGCGTAAGTATCAAAGTCTTGATACTTTCACGCTTTTCAATGTCGAACACGCCATCATCGGTATAGAAAGGATTAAAGGCAATGGGATTGTCTTCGGTATAAGTGAAGTAAACACCGTCTTCGCCTTTCGTTTTTCCTTTGATGAGTTCGCATAACCCTTGATAGGAATTACCTGTATCTACCAATAGTACGTGTGCGCCCTGTTCGTAATACTGCCTTACCATATGGTTTGTGAAGAACGATTTACCCGAACCCGACGGACCAAGTATAAACTTGTTCCGGTTCGTGATGATGCCCCGCTTCATTGGCAGGTCTGAAATATCCAAATGGATAGGTTTTCCCGTAAGCCTGTCAGCCATCTTGATACCGAACGGCGAGGGCGAATTGTGGTAGTTGGTTTCTTCCGTAAAGAAGCACAATGCAGGTTCTATGAACGTATAAAAACTTTCCTCACTCGGAAAGTCGCCTGCATTGCCGGGCATTCCCGCCCAGTACAATGTGGCTACGTCCGTTGTGTTGTGGCGAGGCTTACATTCCATCAGTGCCAACGCACTACCGCAATCGTTCTTTAACTGTTTCAGTTCCGCAGGGTCATCCGACCACGCCATAATGTTGAAGTGCGCACGAACAGAAGACAACCCGAAGCTGTGGGCTTCGTTCAGGTACTTTTCTATCCACTCTTTGTTGATTTGATTGGCACGGCTGTAACGAGCCAGTGAGTGCATATTCCTTGCGGACTTCTCAAACTTTTGCAGGTTGTCTTCGCTGTTATCTATAAACACGTATTGGTTGTAGATATGGTTGCAGCTTAACAACAAGCCCACAGGTGCGGCGAATGATAAACGGCAGTCGCTCCGGTCGGTGGACAGTTTTTCAAAACGGGTATCTGCCGATACCGTTCCGGGCAAATCGTCCGTATCTGAAAGCGTGTGCAGGCTTAACCTTTTATTGCCTATGCGTACTTCTTCGGTTCCGAGTGCGATGTCCTGCATCGGCGCTCCGGCTTCTCTCGATAGCGTGAGGTACTGCTCCAGTAATCCCTGCGTGTCTTCGGTTCCGATAATTTCATCTTCGGTCAGACGTTTCAGGCTTACAAAACCACTATCGTTCACGATACGCTCAAACTGGGCTACCGCTTCCATAAAGCGGTGTATCGTTTCCTTATTCCTGATTTCCTTTGGTATCAGCGAACCTTTGCAAAGCGAACTGAAGTTGCTTTGCATACGCATACGCTCTTTGGAGGTCTTCGTAAGGAACAGGTAACAATAGTGGTTTAAAAACGGTCGCTCGTTAAAATGGCGTTGATAAGACTTTGATAAAAAGCTCTGGTCTTCCTGTGCCAAGTCGGGCGCATAGTTCTCCTTAATGTACCAATCCTGTTTGTGAATGACCGTAAAATCCGGTAGGGTCTTGATAGCCTTGTGCCAAGCGGAATGTATGGCTTCATACTCGACAGATGCTACCGTAAACAGTTCCGGTAAACGCACTTCAAAACAGGCGGTAATATCTGCATCTTTGGAAAGGATGCAGTTGTTCTCTACTGCCAACAAAGGAAATTTGTTTTCCAGTGTGGTGGTCTTTGCAACATTTCTCATAGGGCATTCTGTTTAGGAGTGAATTTTAAATAGCGGTGTACAGGCTTGCGGCAGATGATGTAGCGGGGATGCCGTTTATTGGCTGCGATTTTCATCAGCCCGTGTTCGCCGTACTTCCTGTTCAGCGAAAAGGTTTGCCACACAATGAGCGAAGCACCGCCTGCGCCCAGGAACAGGCAGGCGTAAGAGTTTACGCCAGCCATATACATTATCATCACGAGGATAAGCGTACCGAGCAAGCCACCCGCAAAAATGAACAGGTATTGCGCTTTCAGCCCTTTAAATTCCACCGTTCTGCCGATGCCTTTGTTGATATTGTAATTCATAAGGCAAGGGTTTAAAGGAAGAATGAACGCAGGATAGTAGCCGCTACAATCAAGAAGATACACGCACCGAACCACGAAGCCGCAGTTTTCGATGTATCGGGGTCGCCGGAACTGAATTTGTTGTACACCTTAACACCCCCGATTAATCCCACGACCGCACCGATAGCGTAAATCAATTGGGTTGCGGGGTCGAAATAGGAGGTTACCATTTGGGTAGCCTCGTTGATGCCTGCCGAGCCGTTTCCCTGTGCGAACGCACCAATTCCTGACAGCATTGCCACTGCTGCCAGCAAAACTTTTTTTCTTTGTTTTTCCATAATTGAAACACATTAATTTGTTACTGTTTATCCCGCACCTTGCGAGCTTTCGGGACAAATGTCTTATGGAAAAAGAGGCGTTATAAGAATGTGGCAGTCAAAGGAAGTGTTTGGCTGTGAGTGGCTTTGTAACAGGTGTTTGAGCATAAAAAAACGCCAAACTTTTTACGGTTTGACGTTTACTAACCCGGCTTTTCATTTACATCTTTCGCCCCCTTTTTCGCTGTGGCTTTTCGGTCGCTTTTTCTTGCAGCTTTTCAGCTTTCAGGTTGCTTTTAATCAAACCAACAAGAAAGGTTTTTTCCCAGGGAATTTGCTTTGCGGTAAACTGTAATTTCAAGCCCTGTTTATCCAGTCCGTGCGTAAGCTCAAACCCGTAGTGCCTGTTCCACCCAATCCTGTCAAGCAATCTTTCGGAGGGGAACTGCACAGCAATTAAATCTTTGGGCAGCTCTTTGATAGTCCGGTAGTCCGGCTCCTGAAATTCGTGTGTCTTCGGGTTGTATGGAATGGTGTAGGCTCTTTTATCTTCGTCATAGTAGTTCTGTATATTGGAGAACACAATTCCTTTAGAAAGAAAATCGTCTTTAGGTCGCAGCATATCCATACGAATATCCACATAGAACGTATGTCCTGCAATATCTACCGTTGGCAGCATTCCTTTGTTTACACGCAAGTCGTATGCTTTCTCATCAACTATATTTTTTCCCGGCTTTGCTTCTGCCTTTTTCTGCTGCACACCAACTACCCAATCGATATAGCCTTTTGCATCATCCATATTGTGCGGTACGGACTTTCTTTGCCCGGACAGCTTGCTATCATCAAGCCCGATGATAAAGCCGTGATTAGGGAACTCATCAGAACGATAAACGATAATGAGATTATTTATGTCTTTACCAACAACATTGTTTTTGTGACTTGCTATGGTATGTCCTTTATATTCCTCGAATATGTAGTCAGGGTCATCTTTATTAATCATACCTGTATTATTAAATTGATTAACTATTCATTTTTATCAGCTTGCTACACCTTTAAAAACAAAGGGGAGCCGTCTTTCAGACAAACTCCCCAATGTCAAAATCACTCAAATCACTTTTCCGCAAGGTGGAAGAACTGGTGTCCGTTTCAGCCGAAAGTGTGCTATCCAAAAGCTCGGCAATTTTTCGGGAAGCACCCTCTATGGAATTTTCCAGTAGGCTGAATAATTCAGTTCCCTGTAATTTCTGAACTATGGCTACCGCTGTTTCCTTTTGAGCCTGTTCCAAATTTTCTTTTTGGAGCAACGCCCCTACGGAGCTTAGTTCGTCGTAGGTAACCCCTTGGGCAAGACTGTCATCGCCACCGGATATTCCGTACCTGTTCCATTCTTCTTCCTCTTCTTCCAAATCAGGCATATTGCTGAAAACTTCGTCCAGTTCTTCCTGCGGAATTTGCTTACCGACGATTTCGTTCTCGTCGTATTCGATGTCTAAATTATCAGGGTTTATCTCCGGTTCCGTTATTTGGCTTTCATTGGCAGTGTTTGGCATTGAAAGGCTTCTTACTGGCTTAGGCTGTCCCATAATGTCGGGCAGGTTCGGGTTTACTTTTTCCTGCACAGGCTTTTGCTCCGACCTCTTTTTAATGACAATCTTATCCTGCAAAAGCAGGGCAATGACTATCAGCAGGCAAATCACAATTACTATTTCCATAATCAAATGCTTTAAAAAATGGGTTTAAACTTTTCGTTGAAATCATCGGTAATTGCTTTCTCAAACATTTCAAAATGATGTTCCAGTATATTGTCAAGGTAGGCATACAGGGGTATTTCATCTTTACCAATAACCTGTACAATACGGGATAACCGTTCGTGGTATTCCTGCCGGATATAAATGCTTTTATCGCCCCGCTTTGTCATCGAGTGCGTTTTCAAAAAATGTTCGCCGTAGCTGCCGTCAAGATTTTTCTTTGTGCGGTTACGTTCCCTTTGTACAGGTTTGCTTTGTAGCAATTCTTCCTGTTTCCCTTCTTCTTTTACAGTTTCCTTTTCCGGCTCTCCCGGCAGTTCAGGTGGAAGCTGTAAGCCCTCTTTTTTAACGCCGTCCACCATCAGGTTCATCATCAACTCTTCGTCGATGTCGGGCGTGACTTTTCTTTTATTATCTTTTTCCATAGGACTATAATTGAATGATTTTTAGAAATTCATTAATGAACAGGTCTAACTGACAGGCTTTCATCAAACGTTCATCAGGCGGCAGTACGGTAGAACGGAAAACCGTTTTACTGTCCGCTTCGCTTTCTTTGCGAAAACGGGTGCTGTTCTTCACTTGGCTTTGCATCAGGCTAAATCCCAATTGCGCTATAAGCTGATTGTACACGTCATACAAGGGTGTGCTTTCCCTGCCGTCCACCTGGTTCCAAAACAGGTTAATGGTTTCTATGGATGTTTCGCCTTTTTTCATAATCACATCCCGCAAAAGCTGCGTGAAAATGAGGGTACTTTCCATCACTACACGGTCTGCGATAATAGGCGTGAAAATATGGTGCATTCCTGCCAGTGCTTTCAGAATGCCGGGCGTGTTCACAGTTCCGGGCAGGTCAAAGAATACCATATCGACTGGAACGGCAGAAGCTGTTACAAATTCGTGTGCAGCATCCAGTACGCTATCTGCTTTATGCTGTGTTATCGGATAGGCTTTCTTGTTGATAGTGGTAAATTGCTTGTACGCCAGTTTTTTCAAAGCCTCATTTTCCATTACCATTGCCAAATCACGGGCTTTCATTTTCATTAAACTATGCTGCGGAAAATCCGCATCAAATACGGCTACGTTGTAGCCCAACCGATAGTGCATCGTACTTGCCACAAGCGTGGTAAATGTGCTTTTGCCAACACCGCCTTTTTGTGAAGAAAAAGCGATAAACAGAGGTTTCTTTTTTGTGTCCATATTTTTAAAATTTAAAGTTTTCAAATTCTTGTTTTCAGGCTTGCAGGCGTTCCGGCAAGCCGTTCTGATTTCCTGCTTTCTTTCAGGATAGCTATCAGGGTTGCCTGCCTTACTAACTGATTGCGTGCTTCCTTGCAGTACAGCAGCACTGCAATCATTCCGGTAGCTTATCAGGCAGGCTTGCCGTCATTCTTTCATTCCGTCAATCAACCAATCATTCAGGCGAGCTGGATAGATGGATAGCAAGCGTTCACGCTTTCCAACATTCCTGCAATCTTGCTTTCTTACAATCTTGCATTCCTGCAATCAGGCAGGCAGGATTGCCTGCATTCCTGAATGTGCGCCGTCTGCTCTTCCTGAAGTACGGGCTGCCTGTCTTCCTGCTATCATTCAAGGGCAAAGAACCAATCAAATTCATTCGGTTGTATAGTGGTGGCAGTGTTTGGCGTTCAGAGGCAGCATTTGGCACTGTGGTACAGTGCAACGCTATCGGGAACAGGGCTTTACTTTGTATTGTGATTTTTATTAACGGATTTATGCAAAAATCTTTTGACAAATCGAGGGGTAACACGGACGGCATCGAGCCGTTTTTCCCTGTTACATTTAATCCGTCCCGCAGGGCGGATTTTTGTGTTCGCCGGAACACGGCAAGTTGTGTTTTGAGGCACTCGAAACCGAGTTCGTGCCTCAAAACAACTTGCCCTTTGCAGGGGGCAGAAAACACCTTCCGAAGTCAGGGTTTTGTATGATTTTAAAATGGATTTGTGATGAACGAGAATAGTAACAGTAAACAGAATAAGGGCGGACGGACACCTAAAATCGACCCAAGCATCCACCGCCACGTTTTCCGTCTTACAGATGAAGAAAACGCCAAACTTTTATCGCTTTTTGAAGCATCGGGAATGACCAATAAAGCGAAGTTTATCATTTCCCTACTGTTTGGTAAGGAAATGAAATCGGTTAAGATTGATAAAGGAACAGTTGATTTTTATATGCGGCTGACCTCTTTTCACAGCCAGTTCCGTTCCGTAGGCGTGAACTATAATCAGATTGTAAAGCTATTGTACAAGAATTTTTCAGAGAAAAAGGCGGCAGCATTCCTGTATAAACTGGAAAAACAGACGGCAGAAATGGCGATGCTTTGTCAAAAAATCATTCAGATTACCGAAAAATTTGAGGAAGAATACCTAAAAAAATAATGTAGTAGTGATAGCAAAAATCGGGAGAAGCGCAAATTTATACGGGGCGTTGGCATATAATCAGCTTAAAGTAGAGAATGAAAACGGGCAAATTTTGTTCGCCAACAAGATGATTGAAACCGCAAGCGGTCGTTATTCCGTTGCACAATTAGCCCAGTCTTTTGCCCCTTACCTGATTGCTAATCGCAATACAGAGAAACATACCCTGCATATTTCACTCAATCCCGACCCGAATGATAAGGTAAGTGATGAAAAATATCGGGAAATGGCAGAACAGTATATGCGGGAAATGGGTTACGGCGAACAGCCTTTTGTAGTCTTCAAACATACCGATATTGACCGTAGCCATATTCATATCGTATCGGTTTGCGTGGACGAAGAGGGCAAAAAGATTTCGGACAAGTTTGAGAAAATGCGATCTATGAATGTGTGCCGTGAGTTGGAAAGAAAACACGGATTGATACCCGCAACTGATAAGGAGCATCGGCTGAACGACAAGGTTTTCCGTCCGGTAAATTATAAAGCTGGAGATGTAAAAAGTCAAATCGCTTCGGTAGTTCGGCACTTACCAAATTATTACAAGTTTCAGACTTTGGGAGAATACAATGCCTTGCTTTCCCTGTTCAATATTACCACCGAAAAAGTAGAGGGCGAATTACAGGGGCGGCTACGGCAGGGTTTATTGTACATTCCTTTAAACGAGAAAGGCGAAAGAGCCGGGCATCCGTTCAAGGCTTCGCTGTTTGGTAAAGATGCAGGGCTTCCGGCTTTGGAACTGCATTTTGCAAAATGCAAAACGGATTTGAAAGACCACCCAAGCAAGCAGACCCTAAAAGCTGCCGTTACCCTTGCCCTGAAAAGCACAAGCGATGAGCAGGCTTTTAAAAAGCAGTTGGCTGAACAGGGCATTAACGTAGTGGTACGCCGGAACGATACAGGTCGTATTTATGGTATCACTTTCATAGACCACAATTCCAAAGCGGTTTGGAACGGTTCACGTTTATGCACAGAACTTTCTGCCAATGTCTTTAATGATTATTGGAACAATAATATCAAACCGGAAATAAAAGAAGCTGCTATACCGCCACCCAAGCTATCCACATCAAATGATGCGGATCTTCCTGCGGAAGAACCACACCATTTGTTCGACTTCTTAACTACGGATAAACACGAAGATGGTTTGGTTGAAGCATTGGGAGGTTTACTACTACCCGAAGCACAGGGAGAAGATTATGAAGAACAGGACTTTGCCAACAAGATGAAGAAGAAACGCAAACGCCAAAGAGGTCAGAAATAGTAATCAGCCAAATACTGCCACACAACGCCACTGGCTGCCACATTCTTATAGCCACTCCATAGAGCCTTTAAATTCACGTCCGAACATTAAAACTTAAAATAATGCAGGGAGAAGACGATTTAAGAGGGCTTGCCAAGATAATGGCTTTTATGCGGGCAGTCAGTATTCTATTGGTGCTAATGCACCTTTATTGGTTCTGCTACGGTTTCTTTTTAGAACGTGGTTGGACGTTGGAGGTCATCAATAAAATACTGGGCAATTTCGACAGGACGGCGGGTTTGTTTTCACATACCTTATATACCAAAGTATTCGCTTTGGTTTTGTTGGCTTTGAGTTGCTTAGGGACGAAAGGTGTAAAGAATGAGAAGATAACCTGGTCTAAAATATACGTGGCTTTGGGTGTGGGCTTTGTACTGTTCTTTCTGAACACACCATTGTTAAAGCTATCTCCGACAACAGGCACTTTCCTGTATATCCTTACTATCTCGTTAGGTTATATCGCCTTGCTGATGGCGGGCGTATGGATGAGCCGATTGCTGCGTACAAACCTTATGGACGATGTTTTCAACAACGAAAACGAGAGTTTTCAGCAGGAAACTAAGCTGATGGAAAATGAATATTCCGTAAACCTGCCCACCAAATTTTACTACAAAGGCAAATGGAATAACGGTTGGATAAATATTGTGAACCCCTTTCGAGCCTCGATTGTACTTGGCACGCCGGGTTCAGGCAAGAGCTATGCAATCGTGAACAACTATATAAAGCAACAGATAGAAAAAGGCTTTAGTATGTATATCTACGATTTCAAGTTTGACGACCTTTCTACCATTGCCTACAATCACTTACTGAAGCATCGGGACAAGTACAAAGTTCAGCCGAAATTTTACGTGATAAATTTCGACGACCCACGCAGGAGCCACCGTTGTAATCCGCTTAATCCCGAATTTATGACGGACATATCGGATGCCTACGAAGCGGCATATACGATAATGCTAAACCTTAACAAGTCGTGGATTTTGAAGCAAGGGGATTTTTTCGTCGAAAGCCCAATTATATTGCTTGCAGCAATCATTTGGTATCTCAAAATCTACGATAACGGCAAATATTGCACGTTCCCACACGCCATCGAATTGCTTAACAAAAAATACTCGGAGGTATTCACGATTTTAACTTCATACCCCGAACTGGAAAATTATTTGTCGCCCTTTATGGATGCGTGGCAGGGAGGCGCACAAGACCAGTTACAGGGTCAAATCGCTTCCGCTAAAATCCCTTTGTCAAGAATGATTAGCCCACAATTATATTGGGTTATGACGGGCGATGATTTTTCGTTAGACATCAACAACCCGGCAGCCCCGAAGATTTTGTGCGTGGGTAATAACCCCGACCGACAAAATATTTACTCGGCAGCTTTGGGTTTATACAACTCCCGAATTGTAAAATTAATCAACAAAAAAGGACAGCTTAAAAGTTCGGTTATCATAGATGAGCTGCCGACAATCTATTTTCGGGGATTGGACAACCTTATCGCAACGGCGAGAAGTAATAAGGTAGCGGTCTGTTTGGGTTTTCAAGATTTTTCGCAATTAACAAGGGATTATGGCGACAAAGAAAGCAAGGTTATTCAGAATACCGTAGGTAATGTTTTCAGTGGGCAGGTTGTAGGCGAAACCGCAAAGAGCCTTTCCGAACGCTTCGGGAAAGTATTACAGAAACGCCAAAGTATGACGATAAACCGGAATGATAAATCTACTTCTATTTCTACCCAGTTGGATAGCCTGATACCTGCCTCGAAAATCTCGACCTTAACGCAGGGTATGTTTGTCGGTTCCGTATCCGATAACTTTGACGAGCGCATTGAGCAAAAGATTTTTCACGCCGAAATCGTAGTAGATAATGAAAAAGTGGCTGCCGAAACAAAAGCCTATCAGAAGATACCGCAAATCCTGTCTTTCGCTGATGAAAACGGAGTTGATAATATGAAGCAGGAAATCGAAAGCAATTACAAGCGGATAAAAGCCGACATTATGAATATCGTTGTCAGTGAAATGGAGCGTATCAACAACGACCCGAACTTACAGCATTTAGTGCAAAAGGAATAATTGACAATCTAACTTCTTTATGAAAATCCTGAAAAAAAATACCCGCTTCTTTTTTATTTCAAAATAATATCGTAATATTGCGATATATATTTATAAGAAATGGGAATTACTAAAACAGAGATATTTACAGAAGAACAAAACCGATCAGCAGTATTGTTTAAAGTTTTGGGACACCCGGCTCGTATTGCAATTTTACAACACATCATCAATCAAAAAGCCTGCATTTGTAATGATTTGGTAAATGAATTAGGATTAGCACAAGCCACTATTTCACAACACCTGAAAGAACTAAAAAATATAGGAATTATCAAAGGTTCAATAGATGGTAAATCCGTTTGTTACTGCATTGAAGAAAAAGTTTGGAAGCAAATTCAAAACGAACTCCTTTCATTCTTTAATCAAGACGTTAGTATAAAACAATGCTGTTAAAGGCATTTTTTTTAGCAAACTATCATCGTAATATTGCTATAATACATTGTGTAAAACAAGAGAAATAAAAGCTTTTATCAATAGTATCACTTTAATAAAAATTAAAATTCAGTTATTATGAAATTATCAAAAATCAAAGAAATTTTACCAACATTAGACAATGTTGAATTTCAAGTAGAAAACGGAATTTTTGTTCCCGAACACTTCCACGTAACAGAAGTAGGCGTAATCACCAAAAATTTTATTGATTGTGGCGGAACAATGAGAAATGAAAAAGTAGTCAATTTCCAACTTTGGAATGCGAATGATTTAGAACACAGATTAAAACCAACAAAATTATTAAACATCATCAAACTATCTGAAGAAAAATTAGGCATAGAAGATGCCGAAATAGAAGTAGAATACCAAAGCGAAACTATTGGCAAATACGACTTAGATTTTAACGGAAATCATTTTATACTAAAGAATAAACAAACAGCTTGTTTAGCTTCGGATGCTTGCGGTATTCCTGTAGAAAAACACAAAATAAAAATTGGCGAAACACAAGCTTCTAGTTGTACACCTGGTTCTGGCTGTTGTTAATTTCAATCAAACATTTACAATATAATTCTTAAAAATCAATAAAAATGAAAATTGCATTATTTAGTGATATTCACGCAAACCTACCTGCATTAGAAGCATTCTTTGAAGATGTAGAGAAGAGAAATCCCGACAGTATTTATTGCTTAGGCGATTTAGTGGGATATAATATTTGGGCAAATGAAGTAGTAAACGAAATCCGTAAAAGGAAAATACCAACCATTGCAGGAAATTATGACTTTGGCATTGGACGTATGAGCAACGATTGCGGATGTGCTTATAAAACCGATAGCGAAAAAGACAACGGCAGTGTATCTATTTCCTTTACCAACTCTATTATAAAAGATGAAGAAAGAGCCTATTTGCGTACACTACCGGCACATATAAAAGTTGAATTTCAGTTGAATGAAGAAAAGCTCAATTTGCTATTGGTACACGGCAGCCCACGTAAAATAAACGAATATCTGTTTGAGGACAGGGAAGAAAAAAGTATGCTTAGGATAATGGAACAGGCAGATGCAGACATTATGTGTTTCGGACATACGCACAAGCCATACCACCGCATTTTAAATTCAGGTATTGACGGACAAGACCATTTCAGACACGCCATAAATATAGGTTCAGTAGGTAAACCCAAAGACAGCGACGTAAGAGGTGGCTATGTAATGCTCACCATCAATGAAGGTAGTTCTGTATTGAATAAAGACAGTATCAGTGTAGAATTTATACGCTTTGAATATGATATTGAAAGGGCAGCTAAAGCAGTTGAAGATAGTATTTTGCCAAATGAATATGCAGAAAATTTAAGACGAGGTTATTAATCTATAAAATCATAAATATGGAATTTCCAAACGATTTAAAATATTCAAAAGAGCATACTTGGATAAGCGTACAGGGTAACATAGGTATAATAGGTATAACAGAATTTGCACAAAGTGAATTGGGCGAAATCGTATATGCAGATTTACCAAATCTTGGATATAGTTTTCAGCAGGACGAAGTGTTTGGCTCTGTTGAAGCCATTAAGACGGTAAGTGATTTATTTATGCCTGTATCAGGAAAAATCATTGAAATCAATAAACAACTATTGCAAGAACCCACGCTTATTAATTCAGAACCTTTTGAAAATGGTTGGTTAATTAAAATAGAAATAAAAGACATTGCGGAATTAGAAAACCTACTTACTTCAAATCAATATAAAGAACTCACAAATTAACTTCAATATGCAACCAAAACTAAAATTTTTAGATAGATACCTTACCCTTTGGATATTCCTTGCAATGGCGATGGGTGTAGGATTAGGATATTTTTTTCCAAATATTTCTAACGCTACAAATGCTTTATCCGTAGGCACAACAAATATTCCGCTAGCAATAGGTTTGATACTGATGATGTACCCACCATTAGCAAAGGTTGATTATTCTTTACTGCCTAACGCTTTAAAGGATAAAAAAGTAATCGGGATATCATTATTTCTCAATTGGTTTGTTGGTACATTATTGATGTTCGGTTTAGCCGTTTTATTTCTAAGAAATGAACCCGATTATATGACAGGCTTAATATTAATTGGACTAGCAAGATGCATCGCAATGGTAATAGTTTGGAGCGATCTAGCCAAAGCAAACCGTGAATATACCGCAATGTTAGTTGCCTTAAATAGCATCTTCCAAATACTATCTTACAGCTTTTTGGTTTGGCTTTTTATCAATGTCTTACCAAGTAAATTAGGATTAGCCAATTTTAATGTAACGGTATCAATGAAAGATGTTACACAAAGCGTATTAATATACTTAGGCATTCCATTTTTGGCAGGTTTTTTAAGTAGATATTTGTTGGTAAAATCAAAAGGTATAGAATGGTATAACAGAAAATTCGTACCTGCAATATCGCCCATCACTTTGTATGCTTTATTGTTCACAATTGTATTGATGTTCAGTTTAAAAGGAGATAAAATTCTAGAATTACCAATGGATGTAGTAAAAATAGCAATTCCCTTAATTATCTACTTTGTCTTGATGTTTTTTGTAAGCTTTTTTATCAATAAAAGTTTAAAAATTCCTTACGACAAAAACGCATCCATCGCATTTACAGCCACAGGAAACAATTTTGAATTGGCAATAGCTGTCGCGATTGCAGTTTTTGGCATTCACTCGCCACAAGCATTTGTGGGTGTTATCGGTCCATTGGTGGAAGTGCCTGTATTGATACTATTAGTAAAAACAAGTTTATGGTTAAAGGATAAATACTATAAATAGCCTAATAATGTTTAAATGAAATAGAACATTAGGCTGTTCACATCCACAATATTCTTAGAACAAATTGGTACAATAAAATAAACAATTAAAAGCTTAAATATCAATAATTTAGGCTTTTTTGTTTAGTACGAAACATCAAGATTGAAGTCGATTGTTTGATGCAGCTATTTTATAAGCTAATAAAAAAAATTAAAAAAATAATAAAAATCATTTGGAGACTACCCACATGGTCTTCCCACCTTTGTACTATAATTAATTTTAATCTTAAAAATGTATTACAATGAAACAAAAAATTGAAGTATTTACAGCCGGCTGTCCGGTATGTGAACCTATAGTACAAATGGTAAAGGAAATGGCTTGTGACTCTTGTGAAGTAACTGTTTACAATGTCGTTGAAGAATGCGACTCAAAAGTTTGCGTCGACAAAATGAATGAATACAATGTTACTTCCTTACCCGCTGTGGCTGTAAATGGTAACTTATTATCTTGTTGTAAAGATAGAGTAGTAAGTAAAGATGAATTAATAGCCGCAGGTGTTGGTAAAGCAAATTAGCATCAAATTTTAATAGATAATCCAGCTTCTAATTTGGGAAGTTGGATTATCTATTGTTCACTATCTAATCAAGTTAAAGCCGTTAGCAAATGCAATCTCTGTCGCCGAAAAAAGATACAATATTACTGTATCTGTTGTCGCTTGCCACCTTTATCATTTTCTTTCAGTTATATATGGTGGCACCTCTTATCCCAGAACTTTCAGCCAGCTTTGAGGTATCTGAACAGAATATGGGGTTGATTATACCTGTATTCCTTATTCCTTATGCCTGTTGCACACTTTTCTATGGAATACTTGCAGATAAGTTTGGAAACAAGGTCAGCATTCTTACTTCATTTTTCCTATTCGGAGTATTTACCCTGTTGACCGCCACTTCAAAATCTATTAATCAACTGTTTTTCTGGCGCATGGTTACAGGAATTGTAGCCGGGGGAGTGGTTCCTATCGCTTTAGCGTGGATAGGGCAATTGTATATCTATGAAAAAAGAGGGCGTCCACTAGGGTTCATATTCGGAGCAATAGCAGGGGGTGGTGCATTTGGATCGGCTTCTGGTATCATGTTGGAAGCTTATGTGGGATGGAAATTATTGTTTTTAGGGGTGGGGTTCGCAGCCATAATTATTTGGGTATCTCTGTTCATCACGTATAGTAGAAGGCATGCTGTTAAAATTCCTCAAAAACACACTTCTCTCAAAGAAATATTCTCCGGTTACAAGTATTTACTTACTTCTTTACGAGGCAGAAATACCTTTTCCTATGTTTTCTTAAACGGGGTTTTTATCTATGGCGTGTTCACTTGGCTGGGCTCATATTTGGACAAAGAGTACTCTCTAAATACAGTACAAATAGGTTTAGCCTTATTAGGCTATGGAATACCCGGGTTTATATTTGGCCCTTTTATAGGAAAGTTGGCCGACAAATTTGGTAGAAGCAGGCTCCTACCAATAGGACTACTGGTCGGGGGATTTTCTGCCTTTGCGTTGATATTTGATATCCCCCTTACTGCAAGTAAAATAGCCATTATTGCCTTATCTATTGGATATGACTTATCGCAGCCCCTGCTGGCAGGTATAATAACCGAGATTGGAGGGAAAAGGGGAGGGCAGGCGATGAGCCTCATGGTTTTCATGTTATTCCTTGGGTTTGGCACAGGGAGTTACTTATTTGGACTATTGCTCAGGTTTGGCTTCCCGACGGCTCTATTGGTATTCTTCATTCTTCAAATGATATTGTCTCTAGTTTCTTTTCGTCTTTTTAAATACGAAACCCGTATCAAATTTGAAAATAAATGAAAATAAATTTGGAGACCACCCTCCCTACCTCTATACCTTTGCAATGTGTTTTGTTTTTTCGCTTAAAATCAAATACTTACATTAGAGTTGGTTATATATTAAGCACATATGGCGACTGATTTGATGTGTGATTTTCAATTGCGGACATGAAATACGAATGAGAAATTTATGATAACAATTAATTATTTATTATGGCAATAGAAAGTGTTCAAATGAAAGTGTCAGGACTGATGTGTTCTTTCTGCACTATGAGTGTTGAAAAAGCATTAAAAAGACATCCTGCAATTACCAGTGTAATGGTTAATCTTGTTCATGGTATTGTACTGGTTGAGGCTGATACCGCAAAGATGAGTAGAGACCAATTGAGGGAAGCTGTTGAGAAATTGGGCTATACTGTTTCTTCTACTGAAGTGCAGCAATATAAAACTGATGAAGAACTTTTTAGCTTGATAAAGCAACGTGGTACTATTGGAATAGTTGCGTCCATTATTGATTTGGTTGTTGACCCTTTGAATTTGTTTGGGCTTCCACAGCAGTATCGAAGTTATTTTAGTTTTGTTGTAGCTGCATTTGTTTTGTTTTGGGTAGGATACCCAATACTTCGTAAAACGATTATGGCTGTAAAGCAAAGAGTAATCAATGCAAATGTGCTTTTGTCTGCTGGCGCATGGGGCTCTTTTATCGTGGGTGCTATCTCTCTTTATAACCCTGTCTTTCCTAACTTTTTGCCTGTTGCTGCATGGTTAATGTCATTGCATTTGTTCTTTGGTTATTTCAAGTTAGATACCCGTAAGAAAGCATCTGATACAGTGCGTAAACTTATCGATTTGCAACCTGCCAAAGCAAGAGTTTTGAGGGGGGGACAGTTTGTTAATGTTCTTACTAAAGAAGTAATCGTAGGTGAAATTGTTGAGGTTAGACCGGGTGAACGCATTCCTTTGGATGGTGTTGTAGTTAACGGTGGGGCAAGTGTTGATGAAGCAAGTTTTACAGGAGAAAGCATACCCGCTATAAAAGAAGTTGGTTCTGATGTTATCGGTGGGACATTAAATCTTGATGGTGCCTTACAAATAAAGGTTTCTAAGGTTGGTCAAGATAGTTTCCTTAGCCAGATAGTTAGCTTAATGAGCCGTATTGCTGAAAAGAAGCCACCTGTTGAACTGTTGGCAGATAAGCTAATGAACTATTATGGTCCTATAGTATTTATTGTTGCATCCATTGCCTTTATCGTGTGGGGAATTACTACAGGTAATTATATACAAGCCACACTTGTACTCCTAACTACTGTTATCATGGGTTATCCATGTGCATTGGGAATAACAACCCCTATGCTCGCAGCCATAGCAGGTGGTAAAGGAATATCCATTGGTCTGTTAGTAAAGGCTAGTGAAGTGTTTTATGGATTGTCAAGAGTTGATACAATTGTCTTTGACAAGACTGGTACACTTACTTATGGCAAACCTACTGTTACAGATGTTCATGCTTTTAATGGTGATAGTATTGAATTGTTATCTATTGCTGAAGCATTGGAAAGCAAATCTGAACATCCGATAGGACAAGCCATCGCTTTCTTTGCTACAAAAGAAGGCGCTCCAAAATTGTTTGTCGAAAATTTTAAAGCTATTCCTGGTAAGGGAGTTACAGGAAATTTGAACGGTGAAACTGTACTTGCTGGCAAACCTTCTTATATTGAACAATGTGGTATTAGTGTTGCAGGTGAAATCAGAAATTTAATAAGTGCTTCGGGTATTGAAGGTAAAACTGCCATACTTATTTGTAAAGGCAAAGTTGTTATTGGCGTTATTGCTTTGCAGGACACTCCGCGTCCTACAGGTAAACAGGTAATTGCGAAGATGAAGCAAAGAGGCATAAGAACGGTGATGCTTACAGGTGATGCCAAACAAGTGGCTGAACCTATTGCAAACAGATTGGGAATTGATGAAGTACAGGCTGAATTATTGCCGGATGAAAAAGCTACAGCGATTGCGGGATTACAAAAGAAAGGCTATAGAGTGGCGATGGTTGGTGACGGCATCAATGATGCTCCTGCTTTAGCTCAATCTGATGTTGGTATTGCCATTGGTGCAGGAACTGATGTTGCAATAGAAGCTGCCGGTGTTATTTTAATTGGTGACAGACTGATTGATGTTTTAAATGCTGTTATTTTAGGTAAGGCAAGCTATAAAACGATGACAGGAAATGTTGTTGTAGCAGTGTTGTTTAATATACTTGGAATGTTGCTTGCCACACTGGGTTTAATAACTCCGATGTTGGCTATCGGGGTGATGATTGTGAGTATTTTTTTTATCTTGCTGAATACACTGAGAATAAGGACATTGAAGCTAGAGAGGGTGTCTTTAGAAACCACAGCAGAATTAACGGAAATAAGTTTCAAAGTTTCCAACATGGTGTGTGAAGGCTGTGCTGAAAAAATATCGACAGCCCTTAATGCATTGCCTGGAGTAACAAGAGTAAAGCCAAAAGTTATTCAAAAACAAGTATTAATAAATTTTTACCCTGACCAAGTAAAGCAGGATGAATTAAAGAAAATTTTGGAAATTGAAGGATTTAATGCTGTCGAGCTATAAAGGGGCTATAAATATAATTTTAAACAAATAAACTATGTTAGCAATGAAATTATTTCTGATGAAAGTATCAACATCTTGCATTATGGTTATTGCTTTAGCAGTAACATCATGTGCCCAACAACAAAAAGACGAAGATAAAACAACTCTAAAGGAACAAACAAAACAAGTAGTGATGCAAACAGTTAAGATGCCTGTTGACGGTATGGTGTGTAATGCCTGCCAATCAAACGTAAAGAAGACTATTAAGTCTGTGGATGGTGTTAGTGATGTAGAAGTAAACCTCGCAAAGAAATTTGCCATATTTACGTTCGACCCCAAAAAAGTAAAAGTTGAGCAAGTACAAAAAGCAGTGAATGATAAAGGTTTTGAAGCCGGTAAGCCACAAGAAGTAAAGCAATGACTTTAGAGCAATTTATTCAAGAATTCAGTCAATCATTAGCGCAGGGCTCTGCTTTGAGCTTATTGATTGCTGCTGGTGCAGGAGTAATAACAACAGGCGTTTGTCCTTGTACCTTCCCTGTTGGGCTTGGTATAGCTGGATTGGTGAGCAGCAACACGGAAAATAAGTCGAACAGGGGTTTTTTGATTGCACTTGCTTTCTTTACAGGTATTGTAGTTTGCCTATCTGTATTGGGAGCTTTAGCTGGCAAGTTAGGTATCTTTCTTACAGAAACGTTCGGGCAATATTGGGCTTTGTCAATGGCTGTAATATCTGCTGTTGCAGCTACGTTTGCTTTCTACGGCCCACGGTTTACAACGAACAAACTGACTGCGATGCGTAAGCCTGGTATCGGTGGTTCATTTGTTTATGGACTAATATTTAGTTTAGGTACATCGGCTGCTCCACTATTGTTGCTATTGTCTGTTGCTGCAGCGGCTGCAAACCCAAGCTACGGTTTTATACTTGCATTGGTATTTGCCATAGGTAGGGGTTTGCCATTTTTAATTGTAAGTGCCTTTGCAGGTGCTGTTACAAAGTTTGCTAAATTAACATGGTTGAGAAGAAGCATTCAAATTGTAAGTGGTTTTGCCTTGCTGTATGTCTGTTATTATTATGTAAGGGTATTTATAGATTTACAATAATAAAAAAAACAATTATATGTTACCACGATTTTTAACAAAAGAACTTAAAGACCGCCTGAATACTATTAAAGGTCAGGTTGAAGGTATAGTCAAAATGCTTGACGAAAGTGATGACCCTACACAAATATTAAATCAATTCAAAGCAGCTAACAAAGGGTTTGAAAAAGCTCAATATTTGTTGTTAGATGAAGTGTTTAGAAAGGCATTGGCGATGAAAATCGCAGAAGCCTTAGAAACTTGCCCTGGCAACTGTGGACAAGAAGAAAGAATAGCAATTATTAGGGAGCAATTCCCAGATTTGCGACTTTACGAATTGACGGACAAAATGAAGGAAATTAATAAAGTCTATGAATTTTTACTAAAAGAAAAGAACAATTTGAATGTGGCATCCTTTGAAATAGATAATATGAATTGCAAAGGATGTACAGAAAAAGTAACAGATATCCTGAAAGAAATCAGTGGCGTTGTAGACGTGGAAATACAGCCAATGATAAAGTTGGTTACAGTTAAATATAACTCATCTTTAACCGACGAAAATATTTTCGTCAACATATTAACTAACATTGGGTATAAACCAACCAAAAATTAAAATTATAGTATGAACCTCGCGTATTGTTTAATAATAGTGATATGGGAATAATTAGGTAATCCTAAATCATCACAGATTTAGGATTGTTTCTATGAATACCTCAGTCATCAAGATTTCAAAATAACTTGGATGAATAAATTTTACATTGAAACATTCTCTGAGCTAGAAACCGCAATCAACGAAATAGAGATTGAAGCTGATTGCTCAATACAACGGGTAGAAGCCGTTATAGAATATATTCTCAAATGTCTGTCGGAATTGAAAGAGCATGTTTTGAATCATGGATTTAAGGATATTGATGAAGAAATCCGCTTTTTCAAAAATCAGAAACCGGCAATAGTTGCCAAACTCATTTATTACAATGCCATTTACAAAATTGAGGCAAAGAAACCTTACGGGGCGAAACCCATAAAAAAATACCTTATAAAAGAACTGAAAAAGCTAAAGAGGTTCTTCGACAATAACCTTGATTTTTACAAGTATTATCGCAGTAATAACTCTTTCCTTGACGAGAAATTTTTTGTACGTGGAAAGCACGATGTAAGGCTATGGTTAGATACCTTCTATTTTGAAGCAGACCATCGTTTTTCTACTTCACACGATTATAAGGTAGCTAAGATAATTGCAAATGACCTGATACAAGTTTATTTGGAGGATAAGCTAAATAATATCAACGAGAAAAAGGGGGTGGCTGCATCGCTGAACTGGACAGGAAGCAAAACAGCACTCATTGAACTCATTTATGCACTATACTCCCAAGGTGTGTTTAACAATGGGAATACAGACATAAAATTGATTGCAAAAACATTTGAAGATGCTTTCAACATCGACTTAGGCGATTTTTACCACACCTTTATGGAACTCAAAGCCCGTAAAATGAACCGAACTAAATTCCTTGACAGCCTGTGCGAAGCACTTACAAAGAAAATGGACGAACAGGACGAAAAGTAAAAAGCACCATTACAATACACCACCGGGCATATGAACACCTTTTATCCTTACAATGCTTTCCTGAACCTGCGGTACTTCTTTCTGCTTTTCTGCCTGCTCCGGGACATCTGATTTAGTTTCCGGCGTTATAGATAGCTGTATTTTTCTTTCAACAGCAGCCAGTTCCGTTTTTAGTTCACTCAATCGGCTTTCCTTAGCCCACGTACCGTTAAGCACTTCCTGAAGTACAGGCAGGTCTTTTTGGATTTCCGCAACCTTATCTTGTTCCTGCTTGATAAAGCCCGGCAGCTTATCCAAAGCCCGTATAAAGTTCATTGTGGCGGTTTCAGGGTCTTTCGCCATTACGCCATTGTTGTACGTGTATTTGATATTGCCCTCGCCCTGGATAAAGAAACGGTTGGTCTTTTCGACAAGGCTTGCACTGTCTTTCTGTGTCAATTCTGTTTTTACCAACAGCGTAAAACCATACAACGTACCAATTTCATCATACTGCCCCCCGGTATGAGCTTTGTCCGCAATCTGGTTGAGCTTCGCACCGATTTGTTTCGGGTTGGCATTCGGCGGTAAGCCATCCAACCGCACAGGATTTTCGATTGTACCGTCCGAACGCTTTTGTATGCGCTGCTGTAAGTTTTCCCAGTCTGTACTCATCCGTTTCAAACGGGATTGAGTGCTTTGCAACATTTCCGCATAATTCTCCACCTTAGATTTGGCACTGAATTTAGAACGGTTGAACGCCTGCTTTTCGCTTTCCAGTCCGGCAATCTGTTTTTCCAGTTTGGCTTTATCCAACAGGTCTGTATTTCCCGACAGGATTGCCACGTATTCCGAAAAGTTCATTCCTGATTTTTCGTCCATACTGCCCTCGTCAATCGTTCTTTTGGTCAGGTTGTTGGTTTTCAACTGGTCGATAAAAAGCTGTTTGTTATACAGCAGGTTGAACTTATAACTATCCAAAGATTTTTCTACGGCATAGATAATCACGGCTACTTTATTTTCCGCAAAGAATTTGGCAATCTCATTGCCCTTACGGATTGCCCGCCCATCTCTTTGGGCAAGGTCTGACGGTCGCCACGGGGTATCTAAATGATGCACGGCAACGGCTCTTTTCTGCGCATTAACACCCGTTCCCAACATACTGGTAGAACCGAACAGCACACGGATTTTGCCCTCGTTCATTCCGTTGATAAGGTCTTTACGCTGCTTATCATTTTTCGCTTCCTGAATAAACCTTACTTCGTTTGCAGGTATGCCGTGGTCTTCTACAAGTTTGCGTTTTATTTCGGAGTACACATTCCATTCGCCCGGCTTGTAAGTTCCCAAATCAGAGAAAACGAACTGCGTTCCTTTTTGTGCGTTAAACTGGTTATAGTATTTGGCAATATTTGCGGCGCAATGCGAAGCCTTGTTGTCGGGGTGGTCATCATACATTCCGCTAACCATTCGCATATCAAGCGACATCTTACGGGCATAGTCCGTAGCGATAAGCATCTTTGCTTTTTCTTCCCTTTGCGATAACGGTAATCTGCCGAGCAAAGTAGCATCGCCCGTTTTGGCAAACTGCATCAGGCTTTGGATAAATTCTTCTTGGTCGGGCGTTGGCGGTATATTGTACAATACCTCTTTCTTTTCAGGGCGGTCGATACCAATATCCTTTGCCGTTCTGTAATCCGTAATTTCAGAATAGAACTGCGCCAGTTCCGGCACTTTGATGAAGTAGCGGAAACGCTCTTTAGCGACTATATTGTTGGCTACTGAAAATTCATAATCGGTGGTTTTCCTTGCATAGATAGCTGCCCACGCATCAAAAGAATGAATGCCCTGTTTTTCCAATGCACGGGGGCGCAGGTATTTGAACAACAGGTACAATTCTGTCAACGAATTGCTGATTGTAGTACCCGAAAGAAAGGTTGCCCCCATATCTGCATTGGTACGCTCCTGAATGGTGCGGATAGCAAAGAGCAGGTTCAGTGCCTTTTGGCTCCCGTCCACGTTGCCCAGTCCGGCAACCCGTGTATGACGGGTGTTAAACATCAGGTTTTTGAACTGGTGGCTTTCGTCCACAAACAAATGGTCAACGCCCATCATTTTAAAGTCCACTATATCATCTTTGCGGTTCTCAATATCGTGTTGCAGCGTTTTCAGCTTTACTTCAAGATTTTCTTTCCGCTTGATAACTCCGGCGAGCATCCCTCTTGTTACTTCCTTACCTTGCGATTTCAACGCATCGAGGTTACGCTCCACGCTATCCAATTCTATTTCGAGGATTTCTTTTTGTATTTCGGGCGATTGCGGTATCATACCGAACTGGTCGTGTGTCAATATCACACAATCCCAGTCGTTGTTTTTAATATCCCCGAAAATGCGCAGGCGCTTTTTGGGCGTAAAGTCATCAACACCTGGATAAAGGATTTTAGCGTGTGGATAGGCTTTGCGGTAGTCTTCGGCAATGGCAGGTATATTAGCTTTCAACCCGATAATCATCGGTTTATGGGCTAAGCCCAACCGCTTCATTTCCCACGCTGCTGTACACATTATCAGCGTTTTTCCTGCACCTACTTCGTGGTCGCAGATAGCACCATTGTTCAGCTTTATCATCCAAACGGTGTCCTTTTGGCTTGAATACAGGTCTTCAATGCCTGCTCCTTTACGGTCTAATCCCGGAAATTCCTGATGGCTACCGTCATAGTTCGGGCGAACGAAACAGTTAAAGGTATCATTGTACTGGTCGGTTAGTCTATTTTTAAACTCATTATTCTGTGCGTGAAGCCAGTCGGTAAAAGCGGTACGGATTTCATCAATCTTGGTATTCGCCATTTGTATAGCTTCCATATCCCGTACTTTGACCTCTTGGTCATCAACCTTTATTTTCTTGGTTATATCCGGTGTGGTATTGACAAGGGCGTGTTTGAGCAGGGCAATACCGTCAAACGTTCGGCTTTCTGCTTTGACGGCGTATTTCTCCCAAATGTGCATATTGCCCTGATGACACTTTACGGAAAAGTCGTCGGAGCTTTCGGAATAATGAACCAGTACATCGGCATCAAACAAATGCGAAGCAAACCGGGCATAAACTCCGGTTGGTATCCACCGTTCGCCTAAATTAAAATCGAGTTCTTCAAATTCAATCCGTCTTAGACGGGCTTCCTCCAAAGCGGTAAGGCTTTCTTTGGCTTCTTTATCGTCGGGATTGTTTTCGAGATAGGTTCTTACTTGATTGGCTTTCTCAACAACATTGCCTGCAATCCACCGTTCGGCAATTTCGTATTCCTGTTGCAGTGGATTGTAGAACAACCGCCCGTGTAATGCTTCTTTTAGCGTATCGGCAGGCAGGCTGCTGATTTCGGACATAAAATCCAAATCCACGCTTCCGTATTTGTTCAGTGATGCCGCTAAAGCCTCTTCGGGATTGTCGGTTGCTAACGTGGTGGTAGAAAAACTAACAGGACGGCTGAAAATATCCGCTTTGTGAATTACGCCTCCAATGATGCGCTCCAGATACGGGATTTCTTTACCTGCGCTATCTGTCTTTATCAGCTTGGCATTGTCGGCAGCATTGAGATTGCCGTATTTTTTGGTAAAGGCATCGTACAGGCGGTTAAGGGTTTCCCGTTCTTCCCTGTTTTTGCTTTGCTTTTCCGCTTCTTTTTGGTACAGGTTAATATAACTGTCCCTTACGGCGATATAGGCTTCGGCTCTTGCTTTTTGTCCTGACGGTAATTGTAATGGATGAAAGATTGCCGTTGCTTTATCTTCGTTCCTTTCCACATCTTGCAGATAACCGACCCAACCATTATCTACAACAAGGCAATCATTACGGTGGAACGCTTGCAGTTCGCCACTGTACGGAGCAGGTTCGGGAATGGTATTAATAATGGTTTCAGGAACGGCAGACTTATCAGTCTGGCCATTCCCGTTGATTTGGGAAAACAGGTCGCCGATAACTTCCTTACTTTTGCCGTTTTTCTTTGGAGTACCGTTAGTAGTACCGTTGGTTTTCGGTGGTATATAGGTTTGTTGCGTTGTACCACTGAACAGGTCGGTTTGGCGACCTATTGTACCTCTGCTTTTTCGGGGGCTTTGCCTTTGGCTTCGAGTGGTTCTTTTTGGCAATGCAATGACGGCAACAGGTTCGCTCGCACGTTCAAACAGGTCAAAAATGCTTAGTTGCTTTAGTTCCTGCGGGCTTTCCCGATGGATTACCGGAGTGGGTTCGGGTTGTGACTTTTGCCGAATGGTTACAGGCTCTATAACCGGAGGTGTTACTGGCGGGGAAATTGGACTTTGTACAAGAGGTTCATCGTTTTCTTCGCCTTTGTACAAACTCAAATTCAAATGCTTTTTAAAATCTGCGGAAAGCATTTGTTTCAAATCTTTGGCAATGCCGTCAACACCGTCTTTATGCGTATAAATTAAGGCAGGTTGTCCGTAAGGGTCAGTATCTAATTTATAGTCGGTATGCACAATTCTTGTGCTGTTTTGAAACAAGGCATTGCGTGGTGTATTGTATTCTGTTTGGCTGCTACGACAAAACAGATCTTCCGCTTCGCTCAGACCTTGTTTTGTCGTATTCTTTTGCAGGATAATCAGGTCGCTACCTACTTCTGTACCTGCATATTCTGTAAATAGGTTGTTAGGCAGTCTTACAACCGAAACCAAATTATTATCCTGCATTAATGCCCTGCGTATCGGTTCGTTCTTAGGGCTGTTTAAAATACCTTGTGAAGTAATGAAAGCCAATATACCGCCCTCACGGAGCATATCAGTTCCTTTAAGAAAGAAGTAATTGTGTATGCTTCGGGCTGCCTGTTCCTTTGCGCTGTTCCTGCTTCGGGAATAGGAAAGGTCAAATACGGAAGTATCGCCAAACGGGATATTACTGGCAACTACATCATAGCTGTTTTGCTCCCTTTCGGGGATTTCTTCAAAACCGTTAATCCGGATATTGCTTTCGGGGTATAGCTGTTTTAAAATTCTGCCAGTCAGTAAATCCTTTTCATAAGCCGTAATATTGACTTTCTGATTTTCAGAAAAGGATTGAATGAATGAGCCGATACCTGCGGAGGGTTCAAGGAACTTATCAATTTGCAGACCGCTATCACGCAAGGCTGATGAAATGGCATCTATGACCTTTGGAGGTGTATAAAAAGCCGTCAGTACGGAACTTTTCATACTATCCACATACCTGCGGTATTGCTTATCGTCTTCGGAATTTTCTTTGAGTAGTTGGTGGAGTTCCTGCGTAATCGGAAAGAGGTCGTGTTCCGTTTTTCTCCAATTATTGATGTCTATTTCGTTTTCAATGGGGTTCAGAACGAATTTAAGACCGCCAAATCCGCTGTATTGCATCATTAGCAGTCTTTCGCCTACGGTGGCTTGCCGTTTCTCCTTTTCCAGTTTAAAAACAATTCGCAGGGCATCAATATTCTGTTGGAGGTGGAAACGCTTACTGAAGCCCATTTTCCTCAATCCATATTGCGATGGTTCCGGTCAGTTCAGTATAGAGCAGGTCAAACTCGGTATCACTGTCGAAATCATCGGTTAATTCATATCCCGCAAATACAGGTTCGCAAACAGGAAACATTTTCAAGGCGAACGGGCGCAGTTCCTCATCTGCCATAATGGTATCAAATTCATAGCATACCACTTTGAAAACCGTGTCGAACTTGGAAAAGTGTAATCCCTCAAACAGTATGTAGTTGGCTATTTCATTACATTGCTCAACGGCATTTCCTGAACGGAACGAACCCTCATAAGCATTGGCAGCCCACGAAGACCGTTGGTCTATAAATTTTTGGTCGTGTGCCTTTTCGGGGAAGCTGCTGTTTAATAATTCTTGCAGTCGTAATCTGAAATACGATAGGTCTTTTTGCTGTACATCCATACTATATTTTGTTTAGAATTTTACTTAAATCCTAAAATTATAAGCGGAAGCAAATGCCTTTGCGAATGTTGCAGGGTTTGGCGTTGAAAGGCGTTATTTGGCGTGATAGGCAATAAAAAAACCTCTGAAAATTCAGAGGTTCATTTTTTAAGGCTTGTTAAGGATTTGGAGCATCCTGCCAACTTCAATATCCATTCGTGAAAAGGCAAACCATTTTTTGCCCAGGTCTTTGAATGATGCCCCGATATGGTAGAGTTCCGTATGGTCAATAATCAAAAAACGGTCGTGAGCATCGGAGAAAAGCTCAATATCTATTGCAGGATATTGGCTGTTGTAGCGTTGTAAATCCAACCGTAATTGGTTGCTGATGTTTTTGGTAAGGATAGTAGCGGTTACATTGTCTTTGCGTTTCCCCAATAAGGTAAGCACGGTATCATCCACATAATTATCAAGCAGGATAATGGAACTTACGGCACTGCGGATAATATCGGAAACAAAAGTATAGGCATCAAAAACCTGCCCGTTGTAGAAGATACCTTTTTCGCTGTGCAGCTTATCACTTTCCAAAGCCTGAAAAATCTCTTCAAATTTTTGGTCGGCTTCCAGTTGCTTCAATTCTATATTATCCAAACGATGAAATAAAGAAGCATTGCTGATAAGCATACGCCGCATTTCTACAAAGGCTTCCATTATTTCAACACTCATTTTAACGGCTATATCCGAACGAAGTATGGCAGAAGCCATTGCCACGCCTTGTTCGGTAAATACATAGGGCAAATAACGCCTGCCGCCGTAGCTTAAACTTGAGGTTCCAAATTGGAACCTCAAGTTTTCAACTTCCTCTTCGGTCAGTTGAAAGCAGAATGAAGCCGGAAAACGCTCGATATTTCTTTTAACGGCTTTGTTCAGGTTCTTGGTTTCCGCCTGATATAAAACGGCGAGGTCGCTATCCAACATCACTTGTTTGCCACGTATGGTATAAATCAGGCTCCTGATTTCTTTGGGTACGATTGACTGCTTATTTTCCATTGCGCTTATTGCTTTTGTTTTTTTCAAACTCAAAGGAAGTTTCTGCATTTTCTTTCAGGACGATATAAGCATCGAATTTCTTTCCGGCTTTGCTTGTCATTCCTTTGAGTAAAGCCGTTTTGCCTTTATTGACAAGGCTTACTATATTTTCGATACTGATTTGTACACCGCAAACGGTACGGAACTGTACCCAGTTACAAGCCTCATCAGGGCATTTCACAATCTTATCACGAATAATGAGTTGCTGATTTTTGCATTTCGGGCAGGTTAATTTGGGCTGATTGGAATTGGCAATAGAAGTTTGCAGCAATTCATCGGTAATGGATTTTGCATAGGTTTCCATTTCCTTTTGGAACGTTCCGGCATCTGCTTCGTTGTTTTCAATTTTCTGTAAAGCCAATTCCCATTCGGCAGTCATTGCCACATCTGCAATCTTTCGTTCTTTGACCAGTTCGTACACCTGTAATCCTTTTTCGGTAGGGATTAAGGAACGCTTATCCCTTTGGATATAATTACGGGTAAACAGGGTTTCTATTATGGCGGCTCTTGTAGCCGGAGTTCCGATACCGATATTTTTCAGGGCTTTGCGCTCTTCCTCGTTTTCAATTTCCTTTCCAGCGGTTTCCATAGCCGACAAAAGCCCGGCTTCGGTGTAAAGCACTGGCGGTTTGGTCTGCTTTTCCAAAACGTTAGCTTCTTTTATTTTAAGTTCGTCGCCTTTATGCAGTTCGGGTAGTTCCTGCACTGGCTCTTCGCCGTCATCGGTAAAACTTCCTTTAATGGAACGCCAACCCGCTTCCTGAATTTTACAGCCTTTTGCCGCAAAATCATAGTGCATTACCTGTAATGATACATCGGTTATTTCTTTCACACAGGCTTGTGATATGGCTTCGAGCAGGCGAAGCGCAATCATATTGTAAATTTTATCTTCGTCTGCATTGAGTACGGACGGCACTTTGTCGGTAATCAATAAGCCGTGATGGTCCGTTACACGGAGGTCATTCACGATACGCTTATTGAACCGCCCCCATTTGATTTTGGTAAGGGCTTGCTTGCAGTCTTCACGGTTCTGCAATGCCCGCACAAGGTTGGGGATTTCTGCCCACATATCTTCAGGTATATATTTGCTTCCGGTACGTGGGTATGTGATAAACTTCTTTTCGTACAGACTTTGCGCAATATTGAGCGTTGCTTCAGCAGATAATTTCAGCCTTTTGTTGGCTTCCTTTTGCAATCCCGTCAAATCGAAAAGTAAGGGCGGTTGTTCCGTAATGCTTTTGGTTTCTACGGATGTAACTGTTGCCGTTTCACTGCGCTTAATGGCTTTCAGGGTATCATCTGCAAGATGTTTTTCTTCCCATTTGGTAGCGGAAATACTTTTAAAATCAACCTGCGCTTTGTTGTGCAGCAGTTGTATTTGCCAGTATTTCTTAATAGTGAAGTTCTTGTTTTCGAGGTAGCGTTTGCATATCAATGCCAGTGTAGGCGTTTGCACTCTGCCGAGAGAATAAATACCATTGCCTGCGGCAATGCTCAACGCCTGCGTGGCATTAATCCCTACAAGCCAGTCGGCACGGCTCCTGCCTTGCGCAGCCTGATATAATCCTTCAAATGCTGCCCCGTCTTTCAGGTTGTCAAAGCCTTGCTTCATTGCTTTTTCAGTAAGCGAACTAATCCAAAGCCTTTCAAAAGGCTTGTTGCATTTAAGGTATTCATAAATGTACCTGAAAATGAGTTCGCCCTCACGTCCTGCATCGGTCGCAACAATGATACTGCTACATTGCTTAAAAAGCTGTTCGATTACTTTCAGTTGCTTTAATGCGCCTGTATCTGCGGTATAGCCTTTGTCTTTTTTGACCTTACGAACGGTCAATAAAAACGGTTTGGGCAAAATCGGTAAGGATGCTTTGTCAAACCCCGAAATGCCGTAATCTTCGGGCATTCCCAGTCCTATTAAATGACCGAATGCCCACGTAACAAAATAGCCGTTACCTGTCAGGTAGCCGTCCTTTTTTTCGGATGCTCCCAACAAGCCGGCTATCTCCCTTGCTACGCTTGGTTTTTCTGCAATAATTGTTTTCATGCGATACTACATTTTTCTGCCTTTGGATTTTTCAGGGTTTTGTTGCTTGTCCTGTTGTTCCTGCTGCTTTTCATTTTTCGGTCTTTGTTGCCCGGATTTCAAAGGCTCTTTGACATTCTTGGTTGCTTCGTTGGTTTTGCCCTCCGAATTAACGGCAGTCTGTGTTTTATGGACTTCGGCAGTTTCTACCCGTGCTTTATATTGACCGGGAAACTCGAAGTTGGTCTTTCCGGTATCTTTGTCGAAAGTGATATAACCTTTATACGGTTGGTCTTTTTTATCTTTCAGTTCCACATATATAGTTTGCCCGGCTTTGAACTTGTTGTACTGTTCATCGTCCAGTTCTTTGCCCCTGAAAGTTTTGGGAGCTTCCTGCGCCTGGCTTTGCTGATTGTTCTGCCGATTGCCTTGTTGATTGTTCTGTTGGTTTGTTTGCGCCTGCTGATTATTATTGGTTCTGTCAAACAAAAATTCAACATATCGTTTATCCGCATTAAACTGTACCGTTGCAGAAAACTCTGTTCCTTTGGTGGAAATCATACCCTCCAGATAAAGCGGCTTGCCCTCCAATAAGGTTTGCTTTTGCTCATCGTTCAGTTTTACCCCTTTTAATTCATCAGGTATTTTTACAAAGTCAGTACGCAATGCCACAATATCATTAGTAAGCCTGTCAATACTGATAATAGACGGCATCAGTTCGCCTGTTTTGGAATTTACCAAATTAACCACACGCCCCATATTGCCCGTTTCAAGTAGGTTTTTCTTGTCTTCATCCGTAAACTTATGACCGAAAAACTCAAAATGTAGGTTAGGCTCTTTTTTGATACCGTGTATTGCCACGATAACATTGCCGTCTTCCGCTTGCTGTAAAGACAAGCGGGCATCTGTGCGCAGGATTGAACCGCCGAGGTTAATACCTATCGATAAAAGTTCATTGGTTTTGTAACCTCTTAATAATGGGTCAAGCAGGTTTCTTTTTTCAAGATACTCTTTGCTTAATCCGAGGTTTTTCATTGTGTCCCAATCAATCTGCTCCGGCTTGTAACGGTATTCCGTTGCTTCCGTTGTTGTTTGTGCTGTTGCCATATTATTTTGATTTTCTTGTTTTTTATCAGGTTGCGGTTCTGCCTTTACCTCGTGTTTTTTCAGCACTTTATCGCCATCGGGAGTAGGCTTATCTACGTGCTTCTGTAATTCCTGTGCTTTATCAGCAGCAATAGGGGCAGGTACTTTAAAGAAAGTAAAGTTTGTCGGGTTCTTTAACTGGCTGAAAAAATTGGAAAAGAAGTTGGAAAAGAAATCGCCGCTTTTGTCCACACGCATAAACTGGTTTTGGTTTTTCTTTGTGGGTTCGACGGTTTCCATTTTCCCGTTTTCGTCGATGCTCTTTACTGCTTGGATTTTCATTTTCTCTTTATCCAGTACGAGTAATATGTCCGAAAGCTGTTCGGGCATTTCCTGTTTATTCGTTGTTTCTTCGCTCATAATCTGAAATTTTTAAAAGTTCGCTGTCGAATGTAAAGGAGTAGTTCACTGTTTTGCATTATGTGGCACTCAAAGGCAGTGTTTGTCACTTATTGGCATCCAGTTTGGGCAAAGGCGGGTTAAAACTTTCCCTGATAAACTGATGTACATCGGATAGTTTGTAATACAGTTTTCCGCTGATGGTGTAATAAGGCAGCTTACCTATGGAGCGATACCGTTGCAGGGAACGGTTACTAATTTTCAGCATTTGCAGTAAATCCTGATTATCCAGTAATTCTTCGCCGTCAATGCTGTTGCGCTTCTTTTGTAAATCATCTATGTGGTTGCCGAGAATGTCAAGCCTATCCATTATGCGTTCCATCCACGCCACAAATTCCATTTTGTCAATGTTCATAGCGTTATGATTTTATTTGTTCCCTGATTTCAGTTTTCTGCCTTGTTCGATATAGCTTTTGCCTTTCGCCATAAGCTGCTCCACATACTCATCGGTGGTTTGCACGGCATTGGCGTTCAGCATTTCCTTGATAGAACCAATCGTATAGTAATACTGACCGTACATTTTTGAAAAGGCTATCTGCCCGTTGTTGCGCATACGCCACAATGTTTTTTCGCTGATGTGGAGATACTGGCAGACTTCGTGATTATTGAGCCACAAACTATCGTAGCTTGTATCTTCCCGTTTGAGGATATAGTCGCTAATGGCTTTCAACCGTTCATTAAGGTGCTTCCACACTTCTTCGTCAACTGTTATAATGTTCATTGCACTGTTGTTTAATGTTCACAGGGCAAAATTCAGAAGTGTGGCAGTGTTTGTCTGCCAATGCTTACCCATTGGTTTGGCACTTTTTTGAAAATTTTCTGAAATGTGAAAAACCCTTGTTTTACGAGGTTTTTAGCGCATTGGATATTTTTAGAATAGCATTTTGTCCACATTTGCCCATTGGCAGCTATGGGCAAAGAAAAAGCAGTACATTTTGTGTACTGCTTCTAAAAACCTGTGCTGATACGGCTAAAGGTCTTTATCCATATATTCTTCGAGGGAAATTTTGAGTTGGTCTAAAAATGCAGTCCGGGAACCTGCCCGTGTTTTCATTCGGTGGAAAGAATGATGTATATCGTTTAAAGGCGTTCGGAATAAGATTTGAAAAATCAACGCTAATTTTCTGATACCGATTTTCCCGTATGCAATAGAGTTGGAAGCATACAGGGCGTAAATCAGTTCGATAAGGGCATTTTGTGAATTAGTCCACGAAATGTCTTTATTAGTATCTCCGTTTATTAAAATCGTATCGGGATTTCTTTCTGGGTTTATTTTAGTAAGCAAAAAAGTATAAAGTAATTCATTGGCTATAATATGAGCAACTTTGTTATCGTAATAAGTAGAAAAGCTAAGGTCAATTTCAAATACACTACTTTTTAACCCATCGTGGTAATTGATTTTTCCGAGCCTAAAATAATTATGGTCACGGTCAGTTCTGCCTGCACGATAATACCTGTAAAAATCCTCATTGGATAGGCTGTCCTTATATTCGGATTTGAGGATTTTTAATTGGTTTTCAAAATAGCTTTGGTGTATTCTTCCGGTACTTACAGGGCAGGTAGTTTCAATACGGAATACCTTATTGTAATAAATAAGTTTTCCTAAAATCTGCGGTTTGATGTTCTTGAAAAAATTAATTTCCTGGTGTTCATTCTTAAATCCGGTCTGTAAAACTTTCATCTTTATAGTAAACAGCATTTCATTTAGGAATAGGGTCATTTGGTAAGCCTCATCCGCAGTTTGCATCATTTGAGAAGACAACTTGTCCTCCTGATGCTTAATTTCTGATAATATTTTGTTCAACACGATTTCCATAGCTTTAGACGTTTAGAGATTAGTACTACTTGTTTCGGATTACATCTTTTGTTGATTTGCCAAAACTTGGAAATAATATTGAAGTCATTATCACACAGTGTCCCCATATTGGGAAAGATTTATTTTTTAGATGCTGATTTATGGATATGGCAAAAAACGAAAAAAGGATAAAGTGCGCTCCGACTTTATCCTTTTTTTTATTAAATTTGCAGTAATGATTTACAAGGTAATCAAATGAAAGCGAGTGCAGTAAGCACCATTACTAAATCGTTACCGATAGCACTTCCGGTTCTTGTAAACTACTCTTTATTAGCCACTTTAGGTTAAATTAATCTTTTTTACAAAAAAATAAAGACGAATAAGATTTGTTTTTAGAACATTAAGGGGGCGGCATGAGTAAAGCTGTAAAAAGCGCTGAAAAGCAAAATTGGTTGAACCGTCAACACGCTATTGCAAAGTTGCTGCTATGTATGGCATTTGCAGCGGGCATACCACTTTTATTCATTGAGGCAGATATCGCTTCGCGAATAATGCTGGGCTGGGATGTATTTTGCTTTTGCCTGTTGATATTGTACTGGCTATCTTTTTTTACCACACCGCATACACAAATCCGCAGGCAGGCAGCACAGGATGATCCGAGCCGGGTAATCATTTTTATTATAGTATTGGTTTGTTCTGCCGCAAGTATGCTGGCTATTATATTACTGCTTACGGAAAAAAACGAAACAAGCCCGGGAAAAGCACTGCACGTGCCACTTGCATTAGCCGGAATGATTCTATCATGGATAACGGTTCATACTCTTTTTACTGCACGGTATGCACATATGTATTATGGCAATCATGAAAGTAAACCTGATACCCACCAGGGTGGGCTTGATTTCCCCAATGATCAGTTGCCCGACTTCCTGGATTTTGCCTATTTTTCCTTTGTAATAGGCATGACATTCCAGGTATCAGATGTTGATATATCTTCAAAGAAGGTACGCAAACTTGCCTTACTGCATGGCTTTATCTCTTTTATCTATAATACGATTATAGTGGCGTTGACCATTAATATTATTGTGGGATTAAAAGACGGATAAAAATGATAAAGCACCTGAATTCACCCCGTCGTCTTATAACGGCAGTATTTAATGATCTCATATTCAGCCAACCATTTCCTCCTTACTCAATTTACTATAGCTTTCTGTAAGTTTTTTCTGTGTTTCATAAGGCACAACGGCGTATTCGAAAAAGCGCTTGGTGAATTTAGCCCTTCCCTGCGTAAGCGAACGCAGTGCAGAAGAATAATCATTCATTTCAGCAAGCGGTACTTTAGCAATTACTTTTGTAAAATTTCCTTCCACATTAATGCCTTCAATAATTGCCCTGCGTGTTTGAAGATCACCAATAACAGCCCCAGTTATGTTCTCCGGGCAAAGTATTTCTACATATTCTATTGGCTCAAGCAATTGCGGAGCCGATAACTGAAACGCATTTTTAAAAGCCATCAGTCCGGCTATTTTAAACGAAATGTCATTGCTATCCACCGGATGCATACGCCCGTCAAAGACAGAGACCCGTATATCTCTTACATGAGAACCTGTCAAGGGGCCTTCCTGCATTTTTTCCATTACGCCCTTTAATATTGATGGCAAAAACCGCTGGTCAATAGCACCACCTACAATACAGTTATAAAAAGCCAGCTTACCACCCCAGGGCAACTCCTGTACTTCCCTGCCGCGCACATTTAGACCTTGCGGATCAGGCAAGTTCTCATACCACGGCTCAATGCGCATATGTACCTCTCCAAACTGTCCTGCGCCACCTGATTGTTTTTTATGCCTGTATATTGCTTCAGCGGCAGTTTGAATAGTTTCCCTGTATGGAATACGCGGATCAGTAAAAGTAATATCAACCTTATACTGATGCAGTAATTTCCATTTAATTACAGCAAGGTGCATATCGCCCTGGCAATGCAATATGGTTTGCTTTAGTTCCGGTGACACTTCAACAATAATTGTTGGATCTTCTTCCCTGAGCTGGTGAAGTGCTGAAGCGAGTTTCTCCTCCTCTCCTTTTTTCTGGCTGCTTATGGCAATACTCATATTGGCAGGAGGAAAAACAATAGACTGTAGTTCGTAATGGCTGTTTTTTTCGTGCAATGTATTATTTACATGCGTGTTCTTCAGCTTTAATGTAGCACCTATATCACCGGCACTAAGTTCATTTACATTAATTCGCTTATTGCCCTCTACCACGTAAAGCTGGTTGATCTTTTCATATGCTCCGGTAGTTTCATTAATAAGTTCCATTCCGGTTTTTAGTGTGCCTGAAAAAATTTTCAGGAAAGACAAATCGCCGACATGAGATTCTGACACGGATTTGAACACAAATGCACAAACCGGCGAAGCGGCATTACAGGCAACCGGTTCACCCTTGACGGATACCTGTGCGGGCATTTCGTTAGCGCTGGGGCAAACATTGTCAATAAATCCCATCAATCGTCCACAACCCATATTTCTTTCTGCCGAAAGGCAGAATAAAGGAAACAGGTCATGATTGATCATTGCTTTTTTCATGCCTGTTTTTATTTCATCTTCATCCAGTTCTCCTTTCTCAAAATATTTCTCCATCAGGGTTTCATCATTTCCGGCAACCGCTTCTATAAGCTCTTTATGCAGCTGATCGGCCTTCTCGCGTTCACTATCAGGGATGGGTAGCTTCTCAGGCTTTCCACCTGCATCTTTAAATTTATACATTGTCATCCTCAGCACATCAATAATACAATGAAACCCTTCTCCCTGCTGAAGGGGGTATTGTATGATGGTAATTTTATTACCGAAATGCTGTTTTGCTTCCTGTACGGTTGCGTCAAAATCAGCGGCTTCATTATCAAGATGATTGACCGCAAAAATCATAGGTGTTTTAAATTGCTCAGTGTATTGCCAGATAATATCTGTTCCTACTTCAACGCCCATTGCGGCATTCAGCAGCATTATACCGGTATCGGCTACACGAAGCGCAGATAATACTTCTCCTGAAAAATCGTCATAACCCGGTGTGTCAATAATATTAATTTTATATCCGCGCCATTTGGTATGCATAAGCTTTGAAAAAATGGTATTACCTCTTTCCTGCTCTAATTCATGGTAATCACCAACCGTATTTTTTTCGGCAATGGTGCCCCTGCGCGTTATTAAACCGGCTTCAAAAAGTAAACATTCTGCAAGCGCCGTTTTACCGGAGCCTGCATGCCCAAGTAGTACTATGTTTTTTACATGGGATGTGTCGAACTCGGCAGCCATGGCAAATAATTTTAATCGTTAAAAAATAGTTGGGTGAGGACATAACAAATCCTCCCGCAGTATTTTATATATTGCGATGTAAAATGCAAAAAAGGATATTTATGAATAGCTTATAAGAAATTGCCGGAATTCATGCTTAAGCTCCTGTAATGTACGCTGTAAATCATTATAATCCGATGCAATGCGCTCGTGTTCCGACAGCATAATATCATCTCCTGCCGGCTGTAAGGCACACATCTTAGCGTACATTTTTATTGATTGCTTAACATCATGAATGTTGGAGAGTTGGATATCAAACTGGTTTTGATAATGTTCAACAGCTTTCAGAGATTCTTTACTGGTAATGTGGGCTGATGCTTCCTGAAGTTCATTTTTCATTCTGTTGAATTCTTCGCGTTGTGAACGTAATGCTTCTCTCCAGGCATTACATTCCTCTGTAAACTGATCGATGTCTGTTGTAGTAACCATGGGCATACAATTTTAAAAGTGAAGTAATTAATGAATTGTTCCAAAGCCATGGGGCGGATGCTCTATGTAGCATTTTAAAAATACGAAGAATACCTTAATATACCATAGATATGTGCATAAAAAAACATCCGACAGGGAAGCCCCGTCGGATGGGTTGTTGTCCACCAGATTCGCGAAAAAACTTTATTGGGTTACCAATGGAAGAATTACTCTGTTGTTATCAAGCACACATTCTACAAAATATAATCCTTTAGCATATCCCGTCATATTTATATCATTAACAGCATTTGATATTTCCCTGGTTATCAATCTTCTTCCAATCCTGTCGTATACCGTCATTTTTATCGGCTTAGGCGGTAATTTAGACACTACAAGCTTGGTTTGTCCTGCACTTGGGTTGGGTGTTATTTTCAACCGTATATCACCGAGGTAGAATTCACCTGCAGGCACAAACCAGTAGTCAGCAGATTTTCCTGAACATGCTAAAGCTGTATTTGTAACTACTACCGAGTAAACGCCGTAGCCTTTTGCTTTATATCTCTGATTTGTTGCGCCAGGGATCAATATGCCATCTTTATACCATTGATAAGTATCCGCCTGTGTGCAAATCAATTCTAAACCTGATTGCGTAATAACCGGTGAAGGAAGATTACCCATAGTAACATTAATAGCGTCTGTTACAGGACTTCCACAACCATTAGCTACCGTTACACTATAAGTATTGCTTGAAGAAACAGTAATGGTGCGTGTAGTCTCACCTGTGCTCCATGAGTATGTTGCATCTGCATATTCACCCGCATCAAGTACGAGGCTGTTACCAAAGCATATATTTATATCATCTCCCAGATCAACCGGCACCGGTGCAGCAATCAATGCAAGATTGATTGAGTCTTCGCCTGAACAGCCCATGTAATTAACAGTTACCTTGTAAGTTCCAGCCTCATAAACTGTATTTGTCTGGAATGCTGTACCATTATTCCACAGGTATGTTGCACCCGGGTGTCCTGCATCAAGCGTAATATTTGAACCGGCGCATATTGCTGTATCGTTGCCAAGATTTACTGGTAATGCTGAGCTAACGTAAACAGTTTTAGTGCCTGTGCCCGTACATGTTCCCCTGGTAACAGTTACTGTGTATATAGTAATTGGATCATCAGGGCTGACAGTAACGGTTTGAGACGTTTTATTACCCGCATTACTGCTCCATAAATAAGTAGCGCCAGGATAGTTACCCGCATCAAGCGTTACACTATTTAAAGGACATATGGTAGTATCATTGCCAAGCTGAATATTCAGCCCGTCTGAAACAGTTACCTGTATAGTACCTATAGCTTTGCATAAGCCATTATTAACTTCTACAGAATAAGTACCCGATGTATTTACGCTGATAGTCTGGCTTGTTTCACCGGTGCTCCATGCATATGTTAGACCAGGGTTGCCGGCATCAAGAACAAGACTGCTTCCAGAACATAAAGTAGTATCGTTACCCAGATTTACAGAGATAGTTGCTCCGGTAAAAGTTATTGTTTGTTTTATTGTATCCTTTGCAGGCGCACTGGTTGATACTATCAATGTTACTGTATATGTACCAGGCGCACTGTATGTATGAGTAACAGATTGGTTAACTCCGCTTATTATTGTTCCATCTCCAAAATTCCACTCACGATTATTAATTGCTCCTGAGCATACATCTGAATTTTCTGTCACGCTTAATTCAAATGGTCCACAGGTACCATCCCCTGCCTTAGTATATGTGAATGATGCAGTAACCGCTTTTTTAGGATGCAGCACAATTGTATCTGATGTAGTACAACCATTTTTAGTCACGGTCACCCAATACTTGCCCGGACCGGTAGCAGCGGTTTGCTGATTCTTCTCCCAAATATATGCGACAGGATTATAAGTGCTTCCCCACTGATAGGTAGCACCTGTTACGCCTGCATCCAACAGCATATATCCTCCGCAATAGTCCTTGTCTGGTCCTAAATTAACCGTTAAGGCAGGACTTACATTAACCTGTTTTGCATCAGTGCCTGTACAACCTGTAGCATTGGTTACGGTTACAGAATAGGTTGTTGTTGAAGACGGAGATACGGTGATCGTTCTGCTTGTTGCCCCGTTGCTCCATGCATAGCTTGCACCAGGTCCGGCATCAATGGTTACACTGTTGCCTGCACATATGGTGGTATCATTGCCAAGGTTCACATTCACTGCAGCACCGATGTTCACGGTCTTTGCATCAGTGCCCGTACAACCTGTAGCATTGGTTACGGTTACAGAATAGGTTGTTGTTGAAGACGGAGATACGGTGATCGTTCTGCTTGTTGCCCCGTTGCTCCATGCATAGCTTGCACCAGGTCCGGCATCAATGGTTACACTGTTGCCTGCACATATGGTGGTATCATTGCCAAGGTTCACATTCACTGCAGCACCGATGTTCACGGTCTTTGCATCAGTGCCCGTACAACCTGTAGCATTGGTTACGGTTACAGAATAGGTTGTTGTTGAAGACGGAGATACGGTGATCGTTCTGCTTGTTGCCCCGTTGCTCCATGCATAGCTTGCACCAGGTCCGGCATCAATGGTTACACTGTTGCCTGCACATATGGTGGTATCATTGCCAAGGTTCACATTCACTGCAGCACCGATGTTCACGGTCTTTGCATCAGTGCCCGTACAACCTGTAGCATTGGTTACGGTTACAGAATAGGTTGTTGTTGAAGACGGAGATACGGTGATCGTTCTGCTTGTTGCCCCGTTGCTCCATGCATAGCTTGCACCAGGTCCGGCATCAATGGTTACACTGTTACCTGCACATATGGTGGTATCATTGCCAAGGTTCACGACAATAGTTCCCCCGGTAAAAGTTATTGTTTGCGTTATCGTATCCTTTGCAGGCGCAGTAGTTGATACTATTAATCTTACTGTATATGTACCAGGCGCACTGTATGTATGAGTAACAGATTGGTTAACTCCGCTTATTATTGTTCCATCTCCAAAATTCCACTCACGATTATTAATTGCTCCTGAGCATATATCTGAATTTTCTGTCACGCTTAGTTCAAATGGTCCACAGGTACCATCCCCTGACTTAGTATAAGTAAATGATGCAGTAACCGCTTTTTTAGGATGCAGCACAATTGTATCTGATGCAGTACAACCATTTTTAGTTACGGTCACCCAATAGGTGCCCGGACCGGTAGCAGCGGTTTGCTGATTCTTCTCCCAAATATATGCAGCTGGATTATAAGTGCTTCCCCACTGATAGGTAGCACCTGTTACGCCTGCATCCAACAGCATATATCCCCCGCAATAATCCTTGTCGGGGCCTAAATTAACTATTAGTACAGGGTTTACATTTACTGTAACAGAAGCAGATACGGATACACCACATTTTGTTTTGGTAACAGTATATGTTTGTGTAGATGTTGGACTTGCTGTTGGATTATAAACAGAAGTGCTGCTTAAACCTGTTGCAGGACTCCAAACATATGTTGCACCTGGCTCGTCGCCTGCGTCTAATTGAACACTATTACCTAAGCAAATAGTTTTATCACCGCCAAAATCAATTGATTCTGGCCCCGGTGTAGGATTGGGCAAGTTTATAGTTAAGGTGGTTGTCAAAAGGCTCTTAGGCAATATATTATCCCTGACCGTAAGACTAATGGTATAAGTTCCTCCTGTTGCAAATGTATGCACAGGGCTGGGCAAATTATTATACGCACTATATGCAGTACCGTTAATTTTCCATTGCCTTACATCAATATAATTTGCCGGATTGCACATGGTTGAACTGTCAATAAGTTGTACCTGCACACCTCCGCAGGTGTTTAAAATTTTGTACCCTATCTTAGGAGTTAATTTTGGGGCGGCTGTTATTGTGATTGTATCTGTAGTAAAGCAGGCGCCATTAGTCACTTTTGCCCAATAAACATTTGCACCTGCTGTAGGTATAAAAGGGCAAGTATAAGTAGTTACAGCACTTTGAGGAGGGCCCCATTCATAAACATATCCACCAACCGATTCTGTTGTTAATGTTATTGTTCCTGATGAACCCGCACACACTTCGTAGTCGGGACCAAAATCAAAAACCGGCTTTCTGTAAACCGTAATAAAACTAGTTTTTGTTTCTGTTTTTGTTGCACCGCCCTGGGTGGTAACCGTTAAACTTACTGTATAATATTGAAATGCAAGAGGGGGATTTGCAAATGTGTGACTAGGACTTGCACCGGTACCCAAAGGACTGCCATCACCAAAATTCCAGCTATAGCTAACAATAGGATCACCAGCATCACTGGTAGATGTGCTGGTAAATTGTACATTTAAGGGGCCACAGCCTGATGTTATACTGGCAGTGAAATTTGAGACCAAAGCTAACGAGTTCCTCCCGTCTTTATTCCCTGCCTGTGAATTGACATATATCAACAGCAGTAAGGGCAGAAACAGTATAATTCGCTTCATAGGAAATTATTCTAGTTATTCGAGGATATAGACAACAGGGTGTATAACGTATAACATATTTTTAAATTGTTGCAAACCATACTTTTAAAAAAATTCATTACTAATAGACTTATACATACTAACTTGGCTTTTGATAATAATTACAGTTAGTGATAACACAACATACCATAGATCAAATTCTTTCACGTATCGATATCATTGATATTGTAGGAAGTTTTGTGAAATTGAAAAAGAGGGGGACTAACTATCTTGGGTTATGCCCGTTTCATAACGAAAAAACACCTTCGTTTACCGTTTCGCCTGCTAAAGAAATCTATAAATGTTTTGGTTGCGGTAAAAGCGGTAATACCATCAGCTTTTTGATGGAGCATGAAAAGTATAGCTATGCAGAGGCTTTACGCTGGCTTGCAAACCGGTATAATGTGGAGATTGAAGAAACTGAAGTAAGCCCTGAAATAAAAGCTTTACATCAAACCGCTGATAGCCTTTATATTATCAACAGCTTTGCACAAAAGTATTTTGCCGGATCATTATTAAACTCAGAAGAAGGACAGGATATAGCGCTTAGCTATTTACACGAAAGAGGATTTGATAATGATATTATTGAAAAATTTCAGTTAGGATATTGCGATCAGCAACGCGACTCCTTTGCGAAAGCAGCCATTGCTGCGCAATACAACCCGGAATACCTGCAAAAAACAGGTTTGGTTGTCATAAGGGATGAACAATTATTTGATAACTACAGAGGACGCATAATATTTCCTGTTCATAACCAAACCGGCAAAATACTTGGCTTTGGAGCAAGGGTAATAGGCAAGGCAGACAGAGCGCCTAAATACATTAATACTCCTGAAAACGAAATATACATCAAGAGTAAAATATTATACGGTTCATATTTTGCAAGACAGGCTATTGATAAAGCTGACGAATGCTTGCTGGTTGAAGGATATACTGATGTAATTGCTTTGCACCAGGCAGGCATTGAAAATGTAGTTGCAAGTGGCGGGACCTCTCTAACGCCAGATCAATTAAGGCTGATAAAAAAATATACCAACAATCTTACCATCATTTATGACGGAGACAGTGCAGGTATAAAAGCAGCTTTACGCGGACTGGACCTTGCGCTTGAAGAAGGGCTGAATGTACAGCTTGTTTTAATACCTGACAATGAAGATCCTGATAGCTATGTAAGAAAAGTGGGTAAAGAAGCATTCAGGCAATTTGTAACAGATAATAAAAAAGATATCATTCTTTTTCAGCTTGAGGTGTCTTTAAGAGATGCGGAAAATGACCCGGTAAAGAAATCTGCAGTTGTCAACCGCATAGCAGAAACAATATCGCGTTTAAATAAAACAGAAGATTTTACCAGGCAGCAGGATTATATACGCAAAAGTGCCGGACTACTTAAAATTGATGAGCAGGGCTTATATGCTTTGGTAAACAAATTTATAAGGGAGAAAGTAACAAAGCAGGAAAATAAACAACAATCCAGGGAAGATGAGCCGGCAAATATCAGCGATACACCGCCGGTTGACGAGGATATGCTCAATCTTTTGAATAAGGATGAGTTGGTAGAGCGTAATATAGTAAGGGCTTTGCTGGAGTTTGGTAATTATGCATGGTCGGACGATCAAAAAGTACATCAATATATTTTTGAAGAATTTGAGGAAAACGGATTATACGAACTGATTGACAATAAGCAAATGTTGCTGATGGTAGAAACCTACCGGGAATGGGTAACAAACGGAATTGAGGTTAATGCAAGAAATTTTCTTTATCATGAAAATATAGAGCTTAGCAAGGTGGCTGTAGGACTTATGGATACAAGGTATGAATTAAGCCCAAACTGGAAGGAACATTACGATGGACCTTTGCCTACAAGAGAACAATTATATAAAGAAGAGATTTTATCTACACTCCATTATTTAAAGCTCAGGAAGATAAAAAGATTAATGGAAGAAAACCTGCACGACCTGGAAAAGTCTAACTCACCGGAAGAACAACTAACGCTGTTGCAAACACACCAGCATTTAAAGCAACTGAAAGTGGAGCTTACAAAAGCACATGGAACGGTGATATTCAAATAAGCACTATATTAACTCTCCTTCTAAATCGTAATCATAAGCTTTTGTAATACGCACGTTTACAAATTCGCCGACAGGTAGTTTTTTATCCGCATTAATGATCACTTCATTATCTACCTCCACAGAATCAAATTCTGTACGGGCTAAATAACGACCTGCCTCTTTTTTATCAATAATTACCCTGAACTCCTGCCCTATCTTATCCTGGTTTTTTTCATAACTGATCTCCTGCTGCACTTCCATAATTTCCTGCGCTCTTCTCTCCTTTTCTTCATTGGGAACATTATCAGCTAAAGCATGTGCTGAAGTTCCTTCTTCATGCGAATAAGTAAATATGCCAACCCTGTCAAACCGGTGCTGTTGCAAAAATGATTTCACATCTTCAACATCTTTTTCTGTTTCACCGGGGAAACCTGTAATTAATGTGGTACGCAAACAAATTCCGGGAATACGGCTCCTTATTTCCCCTATCAGGTCATCCATTTCTGATTTTGTGATCTGCCTGCGCATAGCCTTCAGCATATTATCGCTGGCATGCTGCAAAGGCATATCAAGGTAATTGCAGATATTCGGGCGATCTTTCATCACATCAATGATCTCCAAAGGAAATTTTGAAGGATATGCATAATGTAGCCGTATCCATTCCAATCCTTTTACATCAGCTAATGCATGCAGTAAGCGGGGTAAATCCCTTTTTTTATAAATATCCAGTCCGTAATAAGTAAGCTCCTGCGCTATCAGCATTATTTCTTTTACGCCATTTTTCACTAATCCTTCCGCTTCGGCAACCAGTTGCTCAATTGGTTTGCTTACATGCTGCCCCCGCATTAAAGGAATAGCGCAGAAAGAACAGGTGCGGTTACACCCCTCAGATATTTTCATGTAAGCATAATGCTTTGGAGTGCTTAATAATCTTTCTCCAAGCAGCTCTGTTTTATAATCCGCATTAAATTGTTTCAGCATTAAAGGGAGCTCCAGGGTACCAAACCAGGCGTCTACTTCCGGAATTTCTTCTTCCAGGTTTTGCCGGTATCTTTCGCTCAGGCAACCGGTAACATATACTTTATCAATCCTTCCTTTCTTCTTCAATTCTACATGATCCAGGATTGTATTTATTGACTCTTCTTTAGCTTTATCAATAAAGCCACAGGTGTTAATTACAACTATGTTATGATCGGGCTTTTTGCTTTCATGCACCACGGCTATATCATTTGCTTTAAGCTGACCGCTGAGCACTTCACTATCAACAACATTCTTGCTGCATCCAAGTGTAATAATATTAACCTTATCTTTCCTGAGCGTTCTTGTTTTCATCAGGCGGCAAAATTAAGTATTTAAATGGGGTTTCATATAAAGCTTGTAATCTTTAGAATAATATAGCAAACACACTGGATATCAGTATGGTTTATAAAAAAACCGGAGTAATTGATCTCCGGTCTTTTTCTCAGATGCGTTACGCTATACATTAATATCCTTTCACCATAAACACACAATCCTGTATTTTCTTAACTTGTTGTGGTCTGTCAATATTCTTTACAGAAGAAGTTGCAGGTAATTTGATGTGCAAATTATTGCTGTCTTTTTTGAGGTCGTCAAGTGCTTTAAATATATTTTTTGCCTTTATAGCAAATACAACACCTTCTGCTGTTGTTTGCCTTGTGCTTAATACCCCAATCACTTCACCGTTTTTGTTGATTACAGGTCCGCCACTGTTACCAGGATTTGCCGAAACAGAAATCTGGCAGGTAAGTGAATCTCCTTTATAACCTGTTTTAGCACTCAAATAACCTTCGCCATATACAATTTCATCTTTAGGATATCCCAGGGTAAATATGGGCTCTGCGAGATCTCCGCTGGCATTTTTTGTAATAGCATAGGGTAATGCAGATAATGGCTTGAAAAGATTATCATCAATCTTAAGAATAGCTATATCAAGACTATCATCAGAAAAAACTTTTCTTGCGCTTAATTCTACGCCAGACTGGCTTTGTACACTTACCCTCTCAGCCTTATTAATTACATGCGCATTAGTCACCAGATATCCTCTTGTATCAATTAAAAAGCCGGTTCCGCCAAACTTAGCAGGCTCACCAGGTATTTCAATCTTATTTTTCACATCACTAAGCTCACGGCGTGTGTGATTCTGGTTTTTCTCCAGTATATCAATCTTTCTTCCAAGATTTTCAATCTGCGCTTTATCGGTTTTAGGCGCTAAAGAACTAACAACAGCACTGATCACAAGGGCTGTAACTCCTGCTATCGATGCAGCCACCGCTATCGTTCTTTTTGAGCGGTTCCACAATTGAACCACCTTGCTCTTGCCACTATAAGGCTTTATATTTCCTTCGGCCAAAAGTTGCTCATGTACCTCATTTAAAGAAGCCCGGAACTTTTTATCTTCATTAAACCGTTCCATCTGGTTAATAAAGAAATGTTGTTCCACAACCTTCTGATCCACATCAGGATTTGTTCTGCGCAACTCTTTGAACAATATTTTTTCCTCCTCTGTCATTTCACCCTGGAGGTAACGCTCAATCATTTCCAGCAAACGAATGTCATCCATTTTTGTTACCGTTTTTATATTGTGCAAAAAACAATTTCTTTAATCTCATCAGACATTTGTACTTCTGGTTCTTGGCATTATCCGCGTTGGTATAACCAAAAGCTTCTGATATTTCCTGCATGTTTTGCTTGTGTATATAATAAGCTTCAAGCAAACTTTTACAGGGTTCTCCTATATTGGTCATCGCATGTTCCATCATACCAAATTCATCATCTCTTTTTTCATGCAATGAAATATCTTCTTCAACATGTACGGTTTCCTCTACTCCATTTGCCAGCAATTCAAACCGGTTATTCTTTTGCAGGCGCTTAAGCCAGAGGCGTTTACTTACCGAATACAGGTAAGTTTTTATCTGACAGTTTAGCTCAAATACCCCGGATTTAGCCTTCTCATATAATACAATCACTGCTTCCTGAAAAATATCTTTAGCGTCATCTTCCGACCCATTATTATTGATAATCAGGTGCTGAATTACAGCAAAATTATCCTTATAAATGGTTTCAATAGCACCTTTCTCATTGAGAGCCAATCCTTTAATCAATTCTTGTTCTTTCAGATTAGTGTTCACCGGCGTGTATAATTAATACAGAAATAACTTATTTGGTAACCCAAAGTTGGGCAAAAAATATTTTTAAAAAAATCTGGGTTACCTTTTTTATCCATCTGGTATTAAGATTAAATTTCATTATCAAACTATTCAAAACTATTAAGAATGAAAAAGTTATTGGTTATTTTAGCAATAGGCGCTTTCGCAGCTTGTAACAATGCATCTGAAACTCCGGTTGAAGCCGCTGCTGAAGCTGCTGTAGATAGCGCAAAAGCTGCAGGTGAAGCTGCTTTAGACAGCGCAAATGCAACTGTAGATAGCACAAAAGCTGCTGTAGGTGCTGCTGTTGATAGCGCAAAAGCTGTAGTTGATTCTCTGAAAAAATAAGCGCAAGCTTCTTTATACGATTTTCATATGGCAAGCAATCGTTGAGGCCACTCTTTTTTAAGAGTGGCATTTTTTTTAATGAGTTAACAAATGATTAAAGGGTAAAGTCTATTCTTCCCCTCGGTATATGAAATTGCAGTATTCTTTAAATATGCGCGTTTTTTTTCAGATTGACTTTTAATCTCCATTATCTTCACTTTGGGCATATCTCTTTCCACCTAATATTTTTACAGCTTTATAATCAAACGCATAACCGGGCCGTTGGATATAGGATTTCGGCACCGGCAACAAACCAGCCTAGCAATCCGTGTTATATAGCTGTTTGAATTGTTTTTCTTTTATACTCTCCGGCATTGCCCGGAATATCGCATTGCGAACCTTTATCATTAAAGGATTTGTTGTTTGTGCCATTTTACCGATACAGGCAGACTGGTTGGTAATAAAATGAGTGCGTTTCAACCTTCTTTTTTCAAAGCGAAGAAATATGTCGTTCAATTCACCTCCTTTTAAAAGCTCATCATACAACACTGCTGCATCTTCAATAGCCTGGCAAGCGCCCTGTCCCATATTGGGCGTAGTGGCATGCGCGGCATCGCCCAGGAGTAATATATTGCCAAAGGCATATTTCGGAATAGGTTTTAAATCAATAATGTCATTCCAGATCAAAGCGTCTTCCAATGTTTGATTGAGTATAGATTGAACTTCCGCAGGATATTTCAGCAACCCTATCATTCTCAATCCTGATATCCGATGTGCCCGCTATTGGCTTTCCATCGAATACGTAAACATTTTTAATGATCATATTGTTTAGTATTGAATATTATTGAAATGATTTTTCAGGCAGTCGCCAATTCCGGTTCGTTTTCCCACATGGCATATTTTTCCAGCAGCCCGGCTTAACTCTTTGTCCTTTGGGTATTTTAGCCATCCACCCGAGTATGCCACCAATTATGGCAAAGAACCCGGTAAGCCGGGATTCGCCAATGTCGAGCAATACGGCAAGATGCCAGATATTAGTTGGGATACCTTTTTTATTGATCAGCCCGGCTTTCACGAGGTTGGAAGCGATCAATGCCGTAAGGTATTGTCCTTCGCAGGCAGGCGTTACCTTACACAAAAACTTCGCATCACTATCCGTAGTCCAGAACGTATGTATTTTGCCTTTCTCCGCCAGGAAACGTTGCCCTTTAGTTAATACTAATTTTTCATTGCCGTTCAGCATGTGCAAACGCCCTTCCAATACAGTAAACTTCTGAAAATGAAAGATGATAATGAGGTGAGGGACCAGGGCATCCTTTGGGTATGAAGGCCTGTATCAAATGATAGGCCTGGTTGGTGTCTTTACCCTCTGTAATAATCTCCAATGTATCTCCTACAATGGGATTATGCAATTTCTTAACCATGACTGATATTTTTTATAACTGAATACTATTGTTTTGCTGTTAAAATTCGGACTGTCTTCGTTGTTTGACAATAGGCTTTCCGATGAATTGCGGTTATTGTACAATGAACTGTAATGGCTGTTTTAGGATAACTAACCACATTTACAACCAACCGGGTATCTGCTACCAATTCACCTCGCGTAATATGCAGTTCACAGTATAGGTAGTTGCCGATGAGCGTATATCATTCCACTTTTGCTCCATAAAATTTTATAACAAGAAATATGACAATGCAGGTAATCAGTTTTTCCAAAAACACATAGCCCTTTAAACGAAACCAGGTTGTTTCGTTAAGGGCAATGGCATATGCCTGCATTCATACAAGTCGTACAGTCTTGCTTAAACTAAATCAAACAGCAATACATTAAAAAATGAAACAGTTACTATTAACAGCACTTTTATTTGCCGTTTCATGCGACAAAGCTGATATTGACATTATAGGCGGAACAGACAAAAACTATGTAAAAGGAAAAGTTACCGACACTAAAGGCAATCCTATTTCCGGTGCAAGGATTATTGTTGATAATACGATCTATTATAGTTCGGGAACTACCGGCACAACGGATGCTAACGGAAATTATAAAATTCCGGTGGGTATAGGTTCATGGAGAGTGTATGCAGAAATAGACAGGATCTTTAACGGTAAAAGCTTTAAAAAGCTGGAGATGCACCCTGACAAAGACAATGCGTTTGCCGGTGCAGATGGTGCTACCGTAAATTTTCAATGGAAGCTGGAAGGTGAAAAGCCTGCTCCTTTAGTTGGCTTTTATGGCGGCACGGCATACCTGTATGCAGATTCTGAAAGTGAAATCTATGATTCGCAGAATATTGAGTTTACGTTTACACCCATGGGGAACCTTATTGACGGAAATCCGGGCCAGGTTATTAAACGTAAAGGTGGTCAGCCTAACAGTGGCACCTATTCGCAGGTACCGGATATACCTATTGGAAAATATACCATAACAGCAAAGCATATCCCAACCGGAAACGTATTAAAGCTGAGAACTGCTTATGAAGGCGATTATACGAGCGGTATGGTTGCGGAGTTTGAACCTGAATTTAATTTCTGTTCCCGTTGTTTTACTATTCAGTTTACAGACCGGTAATTAAATCATGATAAAACAATCAGGGAAATATCCATGTGATTGAGGTAGTTATCATCTATTTTCCCATCCATTCTTTAAATTCCATAGCTCTTTCACGACTTACCAAAACCTCCTTATCAATGGGTGGTTGTAATTCCAGCTTAAGTTTTCCATTAAAATAATTGTGGATTTGTGCAATAGCTTTAATGTTCAGGATGAAGCCCCGGTTAACACGGCAAAATTGTTGAGGATCCAGCATAGGCTCTAATTCTTCGAGCGTGTAATCCACAATATGCTTCTGTTTGTTCCAGGTTATAAAATAACTCAATCTACCATCTGCATAAAAATAAGCTATGTCGCGGGTTTCAACAGAGAGTAGTTTTTGTCCCTGCTTCACTAAAAAGCGGGAGCGCCATGCTTTGGGCTGCTGCTGTTTCAATTTTTGAATGAGTTGCTCAACATTCAGTACAGAAGAGGAGAATCTCTCCTGCCACTGCTGGTATTTATCCAGCGCATTTTTCAATTCCTCTTTCTTAATAGGTTTTAAGAGATAATCAACGCTGTTTACTTTAAAAGCCTGCAAAGCATATTCATCATAAGAAGTAGTAAAGATGACCATGCTTTTTATCGTGACATGAGTAAATATCTCAAAGCTCTGCCCGTCTGTCAGTTCAATATCCATCAATATAATATCAGGGTGCTTATGCTGCAACAACCATTCTACCGAAGATTTAACGCTGCGTGTATTGCCTGCAATTTCTATAGAACTGTCGATAGATGTAAGCAGCCGTGCCAGCTTTTCAGCACCCAGTTGTTCGTCTTCAATAATTAATACTTGCATAGTATTATCAGGTGTTTTTAATCAATGGTAAAACCACAATAAATTCAGTTGTTGTTTCTTTAATTTCCACTTCAGGGTAGTTCAGCAATTTGTATTTTGATATAATATTGCTCAATCCTACTTTATTTGAAGCCACTGCTTTGTTTTTCTTTTGCAGGTTATTGCGTACCACCAGCTTTTCATCCTTGGTATATAGCTGCACCACCAGCGGGGTGTCCGGGTCAACAATATTATGCTTTACTGCGTTCTCTATCAGCAATTGTAATGTCATGGGTGGCAGCAGCCATTCCTTCTTCTTTTCCTCTATTTGCAACACAGGCTGAAATCCGCTGCCGAAGCGGGTTTGCAGCAACATATTGTAAGATTCAATAAAATCCATTTCCTTTTGCAGGGTGGTTAACTGCTCTTCATTGCTGCGCAGCAGGTACCGGTATACCCGGCTCATTTCTTCCACAAACGCTTCGGCTTTGTCGGGGTTGGTAGCAATCAGGGAGGATAAGGAGTTTAAACTGTTGAACAAAAAATGCGGGTTTACCTGCTCTTTCAGCGAGTCGAACTGGGTTTGCAATTGTGCTTTTTTCAGTTGCTCCGCCTCCAGCTGAGAGATTTTTATCCTGCGATAAGAAGCTTCGGTTTCATACACGGCCTGGTTAACTATGGTGCATATCGCTCCTGCCAGAAGTCCTCTTAACCAGGTTTTAACCGTAAAACGGTAATCCAGTATACTCAGCAGGTCGAATATCCAGCATATTATGGTAACGCTCAATATTACAATGAGCAGGTTCATGCTGGAAAAGAGCAGTACCCTCTTTACGGTGTCACGGTGTGAAGGATATATCCGCAGCATCTTCCATCCCAGCCTGCCCTGCAGGATCCAGATGCCGGACATGATAAGAAACGCCACCGCGGAAGCTGCACCGAAAGTGGTCATGCTGGAAAAATACATTTTACCCAGTATGAAATAAGTGGTTATCACCAGCGTGGGAGGAAGTAATACTGCCATCAGCAGAAAGGTCGTTCTGTTTTGAGATTCAGGCTGCATGACTCAAATATCGCAGAAAATCCACTTGTATGGATATTCCCGGGTATTAAGCTGCTTAATCCTGGCATGAAGCGTAGGAATAGCTGTTTAAACCCCGGCACTATTGCATGGATTGCATCCACCCCTGAACAAAAGTCCTTGCAGGTTCCACCACTTCTTTGCCTGCCCGGAAAGCCATTTTCCAGTAAATGCTTTTGGCTTCATAGTCAGGATTGGAAAAATACTTGATGCCTTTCTTTTCATATAACTCAGCGCCAAAATTGATGTCTCTGGTTTCTTCCATGAACCGTAACAGGCGTTGTTTTATAAACTGCTGGTGACCGGCGGGGTATTTTGTCTCCCAGGCTGCTATTTCTTTCGCGTAAGTATCCTCCCTGTTTTTCACCAATACCGGATAGCCTTTCCTGTAACCTGCTATGGATTTATTGTTAGGATCTTCTGCCTGCTGTAGCTGTTTGCTGATGGATTCCAGCGTTTTTTCAAAAACAGGCTTCATAGCAGCGTCCGCTTTTTTCAGTTTTTGCTCTACATCTAACATACTTTTTTTTGCATTCTCAATTATCTCCTGCTGAAATTCCTCAGGCGTTTTTACATAGTACGTCACCGGTTTCTTCTGATCACGCAACGCGTTGTATTCTTTAATAAAACCGGCGTTGCTTACATATTGTTTTGTGTATTCCAGCAGGCTGTTGGTTATACCTGTGCGATTTCCTATGGCAATATTTTTAATGTTTTTTACACCATAAGCATCCAGGTAACCATCCAGCAGGCTGCTGCTGATTTTACTGTTTGCATCGGCTTTACTGATTCCTAACTGTTTTAAAAAATCATCCGCCATTTTTTTATGTACGGTAAATGAAAACAGGAGAAGTGACAGAAAACCTGCTGTTATTATTGTAATAAAGGTTTTAACAGAAAGAATATTTTGTTGTTGTGTTGCCTGATGTGTCATATGCGAATTTTTAAATTGGTTTAATGAATTATTTGTTATGTATTTACAATTTTACAAATTCAACCCTCCGGTTATTGGCCTTGCCTTCTTTGGTATTGTTATCGCTTACAGGATTTTGCTCCCCGGCTCCTTCGGTTTGCATCCGGCCGACATCAATGCGATAATCGTTAATAAGAGATTGTTTCACTGATCCGGCTCTTTTCTTTGACAACTCAAGATTAGCAGCTTCATCCCCATCGTTGTCTGTATGACCAATGATATTTATTTTCAGCTCCGGGTTTTTGGCAAGAATAGCTGCTATTTCACGCAATACGCCATTACTCTCTGGCAACAAAACAGCTGAATTAACATGGAACCGGATGCCCGTTGTGGAAAATTTCCCTTCTTCAAGCAGCTTATGCCTTGTATCCGGCAGACCTTTTGCTATTTTGATATTATTGATGGCATAACTTACTTCCTCTTCCGGCCCGCCATATCTTTTCACAATGAAATAAAGCTGGTTGATGTTTGCACCGCTAACAATAGCCTTTGGCAAATCATACAGCTTCTCTTCATTGAACCAGATGCGAAGCCTTTCTTTTTGCACCTGCATGGCTATATGAATGATTTCATTAAATGTCTGTACCCTGGCAACCGGTTTTTTAATGTCGGTTTTTAAATACACTGTGCCGTTAGCAAATGTTTGCAGGTGAACAGAAGCATTGCTGTTTTCAGAAGGCTGGATATTCATTTCGGTAGCAAATGTGGCTGTATAGTTTTTCAGCAATGCATTATCGCCAGGCGATAAGCTTCCGGAGGATAATACGCCCCAGGTCAATTCAGGAAAAGGTGCTTTTGGATTAGTGCGGCGCAGTACAAGGTCAAATTCAACCGTGTAATTTTCAGTAAAGGAAACGGTATTGTCGGTGAGATAAGCAGTGTTTTGATAGAATTGCATCCAGTTGCCACTGAAAGCATCCAATGTTACTACAGCGCCTGTGCCATTGCTGTTCCAGCCCGTGGGAAGCTCGCCCATATTATCCGTTGTAAAATCGTTGCTGTAAATCACTTCTTCACCTGGAATAAAGTCGTATTTCACGTATAATTTTTTTCCGGCAATAGATGTATCGCCTCTGTTTTCCTGTGAGACTTCAATTTTTTTAGCAGGTTGTTTTTTCCCTTCTATTATATCAAGTTTGTCATCAATAGTATGATCAATTTTCTTGTCTATACGGGCGGTAGTTTTATTTTTTACTTTGTCGTTTATTTTTTCTGTCCAACCCTTTAGCTGGGCATTTGCCAGTGCAGGCAGGACTGTTAACAGGAGGATGAAAATTTTCTTAGTCATATTGATTTGCTTTTCGGCTGCAAATATGAAAATGACATAAAGCGGAAAAAAGCATGGCTGTTATCAAACGGAGAGAATATTACATGAAGCGACTGTTAAAGGAAATTATAAGCGAATTGTACACTTGCAGAAAAAGCAACCGGAGGAAATTAGCGATTTTACTGTCGGCTACCTGATTGGCTATCAATTTTTTTTTTGGAATAAAAAACTATTACTTCCAGCACCCTTGCACATTCTTTTCTACACAACACTACCTAAACTTCGTCCGCTTATTTCTCCGTTTCATCGCATGCTGCATTGTCCGCGGATGCTGTCCATTCTAATTTGCACCCGCATCTGTCAAAATCTCAATTATGCATAAACATTCTTTAATTGCCTGTGGGAATTATACATCAATAGAAATATCACACCAATCCAGTGCCGTTGTGAATATAAATCGTAATACTAATGCTATGTTCCTGTACAGTTGAAAATAAAATTTCATAAAAACAATTATTATTATAACAATCAATCATTTTTTATGGACATTAAAAATATCATTTACGCATTTGCCTGCCTTTCCTTTGCCGTGGTTACAGGTGCAGCTATTTATGAACATATAGCCGTAGTGCCACGGTGGAGTGCCGCTCCGCCTGTTTCACTAAGCATGTTCCAGGGTAAGTATGGACTCAATCCCACACCTTTCTGGATAGCCATTCACCCTGTCACGTTGTTATTATTGTTTGCTTCTGTCATCCTGTTCTGGAAAACAGGTAGCAGGTCCTACCTGTTGATAACATCTGCAGGTTATGTGCTCGTTTTAATCATCACATTTGCTTTTTTTGTACCTGAGCTGATCGCTATTACCGGCACGCCCTATTCAGAACACATGAATGACTCCTTAACAAAGCGGGCAAAGCAATGGGAGATATTAAGTCTTGTGCGGTTATCTTTTTTGATTATCCTGGCTATCATAGTGTTTTTGGGTCTTACCAAGTCGAAAGTGCAGCTCATTTGATAGCTGTACTTTTCCGGAGCCGGACCGCCGACGGCTCCGAAAATATTTATGCAGCTTATATGCTGCCGCTTCAAAAGCCTTTTCTTATTTTGTACCAGACAAATATGAACAATAACAGGTTTATGGACGATAGTTTTGAAGGATTCCTTAACTGGCTGCAAAGTTGGCACATATACCCTACGCTGGCTGATATGGACTTTTTGAAACAGCATACTGCGCATACCTGTATCCGAAAAAATACCATTATCATGAAACAGGAACGTGCTGTAACCGAATTTTACTATATCAATTCCGGCATCGCACGTTTATTTTTAAAGCATAAAGATGAGGATATCACCATAGCATTTATCAACGCACCTCAATTTGCATCTACTATTCATTACCTGCTCAATGGCCTGCCATCGCCGTTAGCCATAGAAACCTGTACAGACATTAAGGCGCTGCAATGGACGAAAGCCGATATTATAGCCGTAAAAGAGCATACCTCTTTTGGCAATAAGATGGAGCAGGCATTTACAGAAACATTGCTGAACTGGAATTTTGAAAGAGAAATGGGCCGGCTGATCCATAGCCCTGAGGAGCGATACCGCATGTTGCTGGAAGCCGCCCCCTTAGTTCCGCTCCAGGTGCCTTTAAAATACATTGCATCCTACCTCGGTATTCACCAGGATAGTTTAAGCAGGATCCGGAACCGCCTGCTCCGTAAAACCTGACAATGGTCAGTTTTACAAGTGTCTAAATCCATTTTTTTTGCCAAAATGGAGAAAGATTTTTTAAGAAACACGATAACGCTCTGGAAGGATGCCGTAAAGGTTAATGCTACAGATGATATACCCCTTCGTTTGGAAGCTTATAAAAAACTATTTAACCTCTTTCAAATAGGAGATTATTATTTCTATGTATTTAATTTCTCTGCAATGAAATGCGAATATTTTAGTCCTGGCATAACAAAAGTACTTGGCTACAGGGAAGCATTAGGTGTAGATCAGTTTTTAAATAAAATACATCCTGAAGATTCCGGCTATTACCTGGGTTTTGAAAATGCCGCTATGACCTTTTTAAGAAATTTGCCATACGAAAAACTGGGCAAATACAAAATACAATATGATTTCCGTATAAAAAATGCGGATGGAGAATATGTAAGAATTTTACATCAGGCTATTCTTATACATTATGATGAATATAAAAATTTCTATCGCTCATTGGCTTTACATACCAATATCAGCCACATCAAAAAATCAGGCACACCTTGTTTATCATTTATAGGACTTGAGGAAGAACCGAGCTATATCAACGTAGAGACGCCCAACACTATTACAACAGCGCAAAACAACTTTACACCGAGAGAGAGAACTATATTAAAGATGATAGTGGAAGGAAAATCGAGCGAAAAAATTGCCACAGAGCTTTTTATCAGCCTGCATACCGTAAATACACATCGTAAAAACATTTTGTTTAAAGCCGCTGTAAGAACCCCTCTGGATCTTACAAGAAAAGCATTAAACGAAGGCTGGGTTTAATACACCCTCTAAAAATCGCTACAGTTAGGTATTGACTTTGGAATCTCACAGATATACTTTTGCCCAGGCATTTTAGAGAAGCGCATCTCAGGCAGTCCAATTTTGTTTATAGGGTATAACATTTTACCGGGTGTCTTTTCAATTGTAAGTCTTCAATGAATGCCATTGGAGATTTATTGCCTGACTGAACAGCCCGTATTATAATCAATAAATCATAAAATTTTATCAGGAAGAAAAATGAAAAAAAATTTGCTTTGCACATTCCTGTGCATATATACATTACTATTTGCAGCCTGCAGAAAAAATGACCAGGGTGCTGGTGAAAATCCCAATTATACACCCTCTCAGCGGCCTGCCGGTGAAATAACAGGCAGCGCCGAACAGTTTACATTTGGGTCAGCTTATTCCAGCTTTTCTTCACAAAATGGCGAGATCAGGATCGACATCCCGGCTCAGGCAATAGATGGAACAGGTGTTTTAACTATTCAAAAAATAAAAAATACCAGTCCGGGAGGTGTAGGTGATGCTTTCAGGATAAGTTTCGATAAACAGCTCAGCAAGCCGGTGGCGGTTAAATTTTCTTATGAAGATAAACTGGATTCACTATCAGGAAGCGTGGAATGTACTGGCGGAATAGCCATACAGGATACTGTTACCGGTTTTTGGGCACTGCAAACAAAGTTTGCTTTTAATGCCGGCGGAAATTATGTGTCATATAATACAAGTGAAAAAAAATTTGATATAGCATTTACACAACCTGTAAGACTAACACCGGTATTTAAAACCGTAAGGCCATTAACCGATGTAGGATTTAGTGTAGTAAGTAATATACCTGCACTTGATCCACTTTGCTCCATATACGGAACAGATAAATCTCCAATTCTTCTGTGCAACGATTTGCTGGTAGAAAGTACTACAATAGACAGATGGGAATTATTATCTCCGGAGAGTGAAGGTGCCGGCGTACTAACCCCAAAAGGCAGCCAGGCTATATACAAAACCTCGGCTTACGAACTTCCTGTTATAAATCCTGCCACTATTTTAGTTTTTCTAAAACATTACAGAAGGCCGCTCAGTGCAAAAATTTTTGTACAGCCGGAAGTGTCCGGATTGAAGTTTTCGATTGGCAACCAACAATACAGTTTTAACGATAATGTGATTGAGGCAGGACTGGTTAATGGAAGGTTTGAAATGAGCTGGGATTTGGGCGCTCATTCAGGGTCTTTAACCTGTCGCGGCGGAAGCCCCGGTACTTATAACTGGGACAACAACTTCACACAGTTTCTGTTTGTACCCGGAGATATGACCCCGCAACAGGCATTCCAGCATTTATACAATGATGGTCTGATTGTTAGTGCAGGGCAGGTAAAAGTTACCCAAATCGGACCCGTGGGGCAAAAAATTGCGGGTACTTTCGAAATCAGCAATGCAGGCAGCACCAACCTGGAAACCTCAGCGTATTGGGGAGACCGTAAGATAGTTGGCGTTTTTAATATAATGCGTGATTATTGATAAGGATGCGCTACAATATATACGCTGAACAATGAAGCTTTTTTGCTGCGAGTGTATTGTTGTTTTTTGCAGTGGGTGCCCCGGACCAGTCAGGGTTTACTCCCACGTCAATGACCATATACAGTTTTAATCAAATTGCCGTAAAGCAATGATTTACGAAATAGAAAAAATAAATAACGGGCTTAAAAAAGCTTTTCTTCTGATTTTTTTTGAAAAAATATCAGTCAAAAAATTTTTCTATTTATTTTTAGTGCTACATTTGCTGCGCAATGAAAATCTCAAGAGCATACCGTTTTTTTTATTTTTACTTCTACTTTACCGGTAGACCGGGATTGCTTTTGTTGAAAAAATAGAAACAAACTAGTTCGACATAAGAATCCCGGCAAAAGCCGGGATTTTTTTATGACATCTGCTATATGTTTCGCATTTAAATAATTTATGAGCAATATTAAATCGGCTAAACTAACAGAGACTAACAGTGTTGCGGCAACAACCAATGGCTCGCAACACAAATCCAGTCCCAAACCGTCATTAATAGCTATACAGGGCTTTGAAGGAAGTTTTCACCAGGTAGCGGCAAGGCATTTTTTCGGTAACGATGTAGAAGTAATTTGCTGTAATACTTTTAAAGAAGTTATTAAAACAGCTTCCGGTAAAAAACAAAGTGATGGCGGTATGATGGCAATAGAAAATTCCATTGCCGGCAGCATTCTCCCCAATTATAATCTCCTCAAAAAAAGCAAACTTAAAATAACCGGTGAGGTTTACCTGCATATCCGCCAAAACTTAATGGTAAATCCGGGTGTAACGCTTGAAGATATAAAAGAGGTACACTCCCACCCTATGGCACTTCAGCAATGCCTTGAATTTTTAGATAAATACAATTGGAAACTGGTCGAAACAGAAGATACCGCGCTTAGTGCAAAACATCTTCACCAGCATAAAAGCAAACATATAGCAGCCATTGCCAGCGAACTTGCCGCGCAATTATTTGAACTCGATATCATAGGTCCTGATATTCACACACAATCTAATAATTATACCCGCTTTCTTGTGCTTCAGCACGAAGATCTTGCGGAAGTAATTGAAAACGCCAACAAGGCTTCTGTAAATTTTCATACCGACCATTCAAGAGGAAGCTTGGCAAAAGTGCTTACCCAAATTGCAGAAGGCGGTATCAACCTCAGCAAACTGCAGAGTTTCCCTATTCCGGGTTCAGATTTCAGGTATTCATTTCATGCTGATATGGAGTTTGATTCACTCGATCAGTTTTACAGCGTAATCCGCGACATAAAAAAAACAACAGAAGATCTGAAGATATACGGTGTGTATAAAAAAGGCGAACATTTCTCATAACAGCAACGGCATTTATAAATAAAATATTACCACGCAAAATGATTGTAACGGCAAAACGATTAGAAGGTATTGGAGAATACTATTTTTCTCAAAAGCTCAGGGAAATTGATGAATTGAACAAACAGGGAAAACAAATTATCAATCTCGGTATAGGAAGCCCGGACCAACCTCCGCACCCTGATGTAATTAAGGTATTGCAGGAAGAAAGCGCCAAACCGAATGTTCACGCATACCAGAATTATAAAGGTTCACCAATATTAAGAAAAGCTATCGCAGATTGGTATGAGAAATGGTACCATGTTACACTTAATACTGAAACAGAAATATTGCCGCTGATCGGAAGTAAAGAAGGTATAATGCATATCTGCATGACCTATATTAACGAGGGAGATAATGTATATGTGCCCAATCCCGGCTACCCCACTTACAGAAGTGCCGCTAAATTAGCCGGAGGTAATATTATTGAATATGCTTTGGAGGAAGAGAATGACTGGAAGCCTGATTTCAAATTATTGAAAGAGCAGATTAAAAATTCTGCTGACGGAAGAAGTCCCTTGTTTTTTGTGAACTATCCGCATATGCCAACAGGGCAATTACCTACAAAAGCATTTTTTGAGGAATTGATCAGCTTCGCGAAAGAAACCGGGGTATTACTCGTGCACGATAATCCATATAGCTTCATTCTTAATGAAAATCCGTTAAGCATACTAAGCATTGAAGGGGCTAAAGATGTAGCTGTAGAATTAAATTCTTTAAGTAAATCTCAAAATATGGCAGGCTGGCGGGTAGGTATGATATGCGGCGCCAAAGAAAGGATTGATGAAATTATAAAATTCAAGAGTAACATGGACAGCGGCATGTTTTTACCGGTTCAGCTTGCTGCTGCAAAAGCCCTGGGTTTGGGTAAAAACTGGTATAATGATGTGAATGCCGTATATAAAAAGCGAAGGGAAAAAGTGTTTGAACTGCTCACATTACTCAATTGCAGTTTTTCAAAAACACAGGCCGGCATGTTTGTTTGGGCAGCTATACCCGAAGGTTATAAAGATGGGTTTGCCCTGAGCGATGAAGTTTTGTATAACGCCAATGTATTCATTACGCCGGGTGGTATTTTCGGAAGTGCCGGCAATAATTATATCCGTGTGAGCCTCTGCGGCAGCGAAGAAAAAATAACAGAAAGTATTGAACGAATTAAAGCATCACGAAAAGGAAAACAATAAACAATGTTTCACTCTGTCACAATTGTAGGCGTTGGTTTAATAAGCGGTTCTTTTAGTCTTATTTTAAAAGATAAAGGACTTACCCAACATGTTATTGGTGTTAGCCGCACGGAAAGCAGTATTAAAAAGGCACTGGAATTAGGTATTATAGATGAAGCCCTCCCCCTGGAAGAAGCGGTTAAAAAAAGTGACCTGGTATATGTAGCCATCCCGGTTGATGCCACTATACCGATGATGCAGCGGATAATGGACCTGGTAACAGATAAGCAAATTGTTGTAGACGCGGGATCAACAAAGCAGGCATTGTGCGAAGCCCTGGCTCACCATCCTATGCGGAGCAGATTTGTGGCATCCCACCCCATGTGGGGTACGGAATACAGCGGGCCGGAAGCGGCAGTTCGTGAAGCATTTGCCGGGCGCACCTGCGTGATATGTGAAAAGGAAAAAAGCGATAAAGATGCCGTTGAAACGGTAGAAAAAATATACAAAGAGCTGGGAATGCGTGTTACTTATATGGACCCCGTGAGCCATGATATGCATGCCGCTTATGTAAGCCATATTTCACATATTACTTCTTTTGCATTGGCTAACACGGTGTTGGAAAAGGAAAAAGAAGATAACGCGATCTTTGAATTGGCAGGCGGAGGTTTTGAAAGCACTGTTCGTTTGGCAAAAAGCAGCCCGGCTATGTGGCTGCCTATTTTTAAACAAAACAAGGAACATGTGCTGGATGTGTTGAATGAACATATCACCCAGTTAAGAAAATTTAAAAGCTGCCTGGAAAAAGAGAACTATGAATACCTGCAGGAGTTGATGGAAAGCGCCAACAAAATCAACAGAATTATTAAATAAGGTGCCAATTACCCTCTATAAAAAGCTAAATAATAAGGGTTATCAGCCAAATGAGGGTTATCTTTGCGAAAATTTTTTTATTATATGATGACATTTGAAGGGTTAGGTTTGGATGAGAAGTTGGTTCAGGCTACAGATGCCCTGGGTTTTACAAACCCCACTCCTATACAGGAAAAGGCAATACCGGTATTATTAAGCGGCACTAAAGACCTGGTAGGATTAGCACAAACAGGTACAGGCAAAACAGCAGCCTTCGGATTACCACTGCTGCAATTGGTTAACGAAAAAGAAAGATTTCCCCAGGCATTGATCGTTTGCCCCACAAGGGAGCTTTGCCTGCAGATCGTGAATGAAATAGAATTATTCAAGAAATTCATGCCCGGCATGCATGTGGTGGCTGTATATGGCGGCGCTTCCATCGGGGCACAAATAAGAGATTTAAAAAGAGGCGTACAGATTGTAGTTGCAACACCCGGCAGATTAATAGATCTTATTGAAAGAAAAGCCATCAATCTTGAGCAGATAAAATACGTGGTATTGGATGAAGCAGATGAGATGCTGAACATGGGTTTCCAGGATGACATTGAATTTATCCTGCAAAACACACCCAACCGGCAAAGCACCTGGTTATTCAGCGCTACTATGCCACCGGAAATACGTAGGGTAAGCAAAAAATACATGCAACAGCCTGTTGAGGTTACGGTTGGTAAAGTAAATACAGCCAATAAAAATATTGATCACCAGTATTATATTACGAATGCACAGCACCGTTATGAAACGCTGAAAAGATTAATAGATTTCAATCCTGGTATTTACGGCATCATTTTCACCCGCACAAAGGCAGATGCACAAAATATTGCGGAAAAATTAACGAGAGAAGGATATGATATTGATGCATTGCATGGCGATCTTACCCAACAGCAAAGAGACAAGGTGATGGGTGAATTCAGAGAGAAGACATTACAATTACTGATAGCTACAGATGTGGCAGCAAGAGGTATAGACGTGCAGGGTATTACGCATGTAATCAATTACGAATTACCTGATGATGTAGAAGTATACACACACCGCAGCGGTAGAACGGGCAGAGCAGGTAATACCGGAATATGTATGTCGATCATACATAGCCGTGAGATTGGTAAAATACGCCAGATTGAAAGAATAGTACAGGTTCCTTTTCACAAACTGGAAATACCCGGTGGCAAGGATGTATGCCGTAAACAGTTTTATCATTTTATGGATAACCTGCTTCAACTGGATATAGATGACAGCAGCTACGAGCCTTATATTCCGATGCTGGAGGAAAAATTTGCTGATGTTAGCAAAGAAGAGATTTTAAAAAGGCTGGCAGCACAGGAATTCAAACGGTTTTTAAAATATTATGAAAACGCTGAAGATCTTAATGTAAGAGAAAGGACAAGAGAAGTAAGAGGCAGAGAAGAAAGATCAGGATACGACAGGCGCGACAGGAAGGATTCCGGGAGAAGCAGGGAGTATTCAGGCAATGGCAGAGGCGGTGATTATGCAAGGTTATTTGTAAACCTCGGCACCAAAGATGGTTTTTATAAAGCCAGTTTCTTACAGTTCATTCTTGATATGAGTGACCTTAGAAAAGAAGTGCTCGGCAGAGTTGATATGAAGGAAATGAATAGCTGGATTGAGATAGATAAAAGAGCAGCAGGACAAATGATCCGTGCTATTGACGGCAAAAAGTATAAAGGAAGAAGCATCAGGATGAATGATGCTGATAGCAGGAGGTGAGGAAAGGAGTAAGGCTTAGGGTTTAGGGAGTCAGGAATAGCATGCAGCGGTGTGAATAGTGAATGTTGCACTACCTGTAACCTGAAACTTGTAACCTGTAACCTTAGCAGCAAGCTGACCGCCAAAAGCCTCAAGCTCAGAGCCAAAAGATGTATATTTTAAAACAACAATAAATTAATACTATATGCAAGCGGTTGAAAAAAATGCCAAAGAAGTTGTACTGGAGAAATTGAATAAAAAGCCATTGATCATTTCAGGGCCATGCAGTGCTGAAACAGAAGCACAGGTAATTGAAACTGCTCAACGTTTGGCTAACACAGGTAAGGTGGATATGCTGAGAGCCGGTATATGGAAACCACGTACAAGACCAGGAAGCTTTGAAGGTATTGGTACAAAAGGACTACCCTGGCTGCAACAGGCAAAAAAATTAACCGGGCTGCCAACTACCGTAGAAGTAGCTACAGCAAAACAAACAGAAGATGCGCTGCATTTTGATGTTGATATGCTTTGGATTGGCGCACGCACTACAGTAAACCCATTCAGTGTTCAGGAAGTGGCAGATGCATTACGCGGTGCCGATGTTCCTGTTTTAATAAAAAATCCTATCAATCCTGACCTTGAACTTTGGACCGGTGCGGTTGAGCGTGTGGCAAAAGCAGGTATTAAAAAAATCGGTTTGATACATCGTGGATTCAGCTCTTATGGCAATACTGATTACCGCAATGCACCTATGTGGCATTTGGCTATTGAAATGAAACGCCGTAATCCTGAGCTGATCATGATCAATGACCCTTCCCATATTTGCGGACGCAGGGATATACTGCTTGAAGTAGCGCAAAAAGCGATTGATCTTGACTATGATGGTTTGATGATTGAAAGCCATATTGATCCGGATAATGCATGGAGCGATGCCAAGCAGCAGGTTACGCCTGAGAAATTAGCCGAAATGCTTGACGCAATAGTATGGAGAAAAGAAGATGTGAATTCAGAAGCTTTTCATGCTGCGCTTGAAAAACTCCGTCAGCAGATCAATCATCTTGATGATGAAATGATGCAACTGCTTAGCCAGCGTATGAAACTGGCAGAAAAGATCGGTCAATATAAAAAGGAGAATAATATTACTATTCTTCAAACATCACGCTGGAATGAAATATTGGAAAGAGCTTTTGTAAGAGGAGAAAAAATTGGTTTGGGCAAAGAATTCATCACCAAGTATTTTGACGCGGTGCACATGGAGTCTATCAATCACCAGAACAAGATCATGAACGCCTGATCCTTCTCAGGAAAAGCAAGAGAACATGCAGGCGGGAAAGTATTCCTACATTTATGTACATGCTATTTGGACAACCATTAACAGGCAGGCTTTACTAAGCGCTATTGTTCGCAAAGTGCTGTTCCCGTTTTTAAAACAGCATGCACTGTCAAAAGGAATACAGCTGCTATCTGTAAATGGCATTCAGGATCACATACATATTGTTGTTAAATTAACACCACATCAATCTATAGCAGAGGTTATAAAACAGCTGAAAACAGATTCGGCAGACTGGGTTAATAACAATAAATTCCTGAGCGCTGTTTTTGACTGGGATGATAGCTTTTACGCGTATTCTGTCAGCCCTTCCAATATAGATAAGTCGGTAGAATATATTAACCGCCAGGAAGAATATCATCAAACAAAAACACTCGATGAAGAGCTGGCAGCATTTGAGAAAATGGTGCTGCAGGTGAATACATGAGGAAGTAATTGTAATTGTGCAAGGTCGTGAGATGTGAAATGATAAAGGTGAAATATTGAATATGCAACCATAAACAACAAACCATAAACAACAAACCAGTACAACTTGACCACAGAAACATATTCTTTCAGTAAAGCTTCTACTACATATTATTTTGATGCAACGTTTGCGCAGCTAAAGAAGATAGTTGACATCAAATCGGCCATTATCATTACAGATGAAAACCTGTTTAAAGCACATCCTGAAAAATTCAAAAACTGGAATACGATTGTACTCAGAGCAGGCGAGCAATATAAAATCCAGGCAACAGTTGATACCATCATTGAGCAGATGCTCAATATGGAAGCAGACCGGAAAACAACATTGATTGGTATTGGCGGTGGTGTAATTACAGATATTACGGGATATGTTGCATCCATATATATGCGTGGCATTCCATTTGGATTTGTGCCAACCTCTGTGCTGGCAATGGTTGATGCAAGTATAGGAGGGAAAAATGGTATAGATGTAGGTGTATATAAAAATATGGTGGGTATTATACGCCAGCCATCATTCATTCTGCACGATTTAAAACTGCTTGATTCTTTATCATTGCCTGAATGGCAAAATGGTTTCGCGGAAATTATCAAGCACGCCGCTATAAGAGATGCCGCTATGTTCGCAGAGCTTGAAAAGAATACCATTGATGATTACAGAAAAGACAAAAAGAAAATGGCTTCACTTATTCATCGCAATGCGCTTATTAAAATTAAAATAGTGCAGAAAGATGAATTTGAAAAAGGCGACAGGAAATTGCTCAACTATGGGCATACGCTTGGTCATGCGCTGGAAAATCAATATGAGCTTTCTCATGGTCAGGCTATTGCTATCGGCATGACATACGCCGCTGAAATATCAGCAAAATTGCGTGGCTTTAAACAAACCGAAAAAATAGTTGCCACTCTTGAAAAATACGGGTTACCCACTTACGCTGAGTTTAATAAAAAGAAAGCAATTGAAGTATTGAAGATGGATAAGAAGAGGGTAAGAAAGGAAATGAATTATATACTACTGGATAAAATAGGTAAGGGCGTAATTCACACTATACCTTTAACCAAATTAGACAAAATAATAATGGCATTATAATATGATTGCTACTATACAGCCATCAACACTTTCAGGAAAAATACAGGCGCCTGCCTCAAAAAGCTCAATGCAGCGTGCATGTGCCGCAGCATTGATACACCGGGGTGAAACAACAATTCGCAATGCCGGTCATTCCAATGATGATAAAGCAGCGCTGGGTATTATTGCAGCTTCAGGTGCTGTTGTACAGCATATATCTGCCAGCGAAATTGAGGTAAACAGTACTGCTAAAAATGTGCCTTCGGATGTAAATTGCGGCGAAAGCGGTTTAGGTATCCGCATGTTTGCACCACTGATTGCTCTAAACCAAACCCCTGTTACCATCAATGGTGAAGGCAGCTTGCTTACCCGGCCAATGGATTTTTTTGATGAAGTTTTTCCGCAGTTGGGCATTAAAGTGGAGTCGAATAAAGGGAAACTCCCGATAATCCTTACCGGCCCTCTTCAACCCCAAAATATTACCATTGACGGCTCATTAAGCTCGCAGTTTCTTACGGGTTTGCTGATGGCGTATGCTGCAGCAGATGCATCAGATATAACCATTACTGTAACCAATCTCAAGAGCAGACCATATATTGATCTCACTTTAAAAGTGATGGAGGCTTTCGGGATGAAGGTTCCGGTAAATAACAATTACGAATCTTTCTATTTTGAAAAGAAAGAAATAAATAAACCGGGAAAAATAACCTATACCGTTGAAGGAGATTGGAGTGGCGGGGCGTTTCTCCTGGTTGCCGGCGCCATTGCAGGTAATATTGAAGTGATAGGATTATCCGAAACATCAACCCAGGCAGATAAAAAAATACTCGAGGCTTTAAGAGATGCCGGCGCCGAAATGAAAATCAATGGCGACCATATCAGCTTATCACCAAAGCCATTAAAAGCTTTTAGTTTTGATGCTACAGATTGCCCGGACCTGTTTCCACCTTTGGTTGCTTTAGCGGCTTATTGCAATGGCACAACAACCATAAAAGGTGTGAGCAGGCTTGCACATAAAGAAAGTAACCGCGGATTAACACTGCAGGAAGAATTTGGTAAGATGGGGTTGACAGTTGAATTGAATGGCGATATTATGCTGGTGCATGGCGGCAAAGGGTTAACCGGCGCCAAAGTACACTCAAGGCATGATCACCGTATAGCTATGGCCTGCGCGGTAGCCGCGCTTAAAGCAGATGGTGCTACTATGATAGAAGATGCTGAAGCGGTGAACAAATCATATCCCGACTTTTATGAAAATATAAAACAACTGGATGCAGGCGTGGTAACCCATCAGCCGGCAAACAGCGTACATTAATTTTTGCAAGTATACATTACCGTTATATGAACTCATTCGGCAGATTTTTTCGTATAAATATATTTGGTGAATCTCACGGAGAAAGTGTAGGTATTTCCATAGACGGTTGCCCTGCAGGGCTATCACTTAAGGTGGATGACTTTCTCGCAGATATAGAAAGAAGAAAAGGCGGTACACAAAAGGGCACAACGCCAAGGCAGGAATCTGACCTGCCCATTTTCAAAAGCGGTATATTTAATGATACCACTACCGGGGCGCCGATCACTATTTTGTTTGAAAATAACAATACAAGATCAGGAGATTATCAGAAACAAAGATCAGTGCCACGCCCTGGCCATGCCGATTTTGTGGCACAAAAAAAGTTTGGCGGCTTTGAAGATTACAGGGGGGGCGGTCATTTCAGTGGAAGATTAACTGTAGCCCTTGTTGCAGCAGGCGTAATAGCTAAAAAATTATTAGCCCATGCTTCCAGTATTAATGTAGCCGCTACCATTCTTGAAATTGGTGGTGAAAAAGATATAGAATCAGGACTGCAAAAAGCCATTGAAGCCAAAGATAGTATCGGCGGCATTGTTGAATGTCGTGTTAACGGATTACCTGTTGGATTGGGAGAACCTTTCTTCGATTCTGCAGAATCATTATTGAGTCATGCGGTGTTTGCCATACCTGCTGTAAGAGGTGTCGAATTCGGAACCGGCTTTGCTGCTGCAAAAATGTTCGGCGTAGAACATAATGATGCAATTGCAGATATGAGTGGCAAAACAATCACCAATCATGCAGGAGGCATTGTTGGTGGAATTACCAATGGCAACGAACTTGTTTTCCGTATTGCCATAAAGCCCACATCGAGTACACCAAAAACACAACACACGCTTAACTGGGAAACCGGGGAGATGGAAGATTTTTCTGTAAAAGGCCGCCACGATCTTTGCATTGCTCTAAGAGTACCGGTCGTTCTTGAAGCTGTAACCGCATTTGTGCTTTGCGATTTGATGATGGCAGAGCAAAAGATTAAACGTATATTGTAATTTCATTTTACGAACGATTGCTATGGCACTTATTTACCACATTACAACCCAGCGTGAATGGGATGCAGCTAAGGAAACGGGGTACTATGTCTCTCCGTCATTAAAGGAAGAAGGTTTTATACACTGCAGTGAAGACAGGCAAATTCCCGATGTTTTAAACAGGTATTTTTCCGGTAAAACAAACCTTGTAAAACTCGCCATTGATACTGACAAATTAACCAGCCAATTGATTTATGATTGGTCTAACGCAATTGAAGACACATTCCCTCATATATACGGTCCAATCAATTTTGAAGCAATTGCTCACATAGAAAAAATTTAGCCTGGCTTTAGGTTTGAAAACCTGTAAATAACTCCTTCAGTTGATATATGTTTATTCGTGTTTAAACATTACAACGAGTATTGTTTGATGTATGATAGAAAGTAGCCCTAAGTGTTTCTTTTTAGGAGATATTATGCGGTTTTCTACAAGTTGCATAGTAATTTTACTTTCCCATTGCGGGATAATACTAATTCGATCACGACCTAAAAACACGTTTATGAAAAGTTTATTAATTATCACCGGTATTATCCTTTTATCCTTCCAGATTAACCGAATCATTGTAAACAATACTGAAGAAGTGGCAACCGCTTCTGAAGCAAAAGTTTTAGGTGATAAATATATAACCCGGGAAGATTTGCCGGAGATTGCTCCTGTTTACAGGTCTGCCAAATCTACTACAAATGAAACCTCAGTTGCTGAGCATGCAGTGATAAAGACTGTTGCTGCTGCAAAAGTTGAAAAGAATACCGCAACAACAGAGGCAAAAAAATCCTCATTATCTAAAGATTACAACAATAATTTCAGAACGTTGCACAAGTTGCTGAAACAATCAGGAAACTATATCGCTTTATCTTCCGTGCAATTCAATTCGAATGAGCACAACGCGCTTGATAGTGAATCATTTCAGTCTGTAATGGCTTTTGCTGATAGGCTTGTATTTGATGAAACTTTAAAAGTAAGCATCGCCGGGTTCACTGACAACAGGGGCTCTGCTGAATATAACCAACAACTTTCTTTATCGCGGGCAGAAGATGTGAAAAAATACTTTGTGGAATTAGGCGTAAAAGAAAACCAGATCATGATATCAGCTAATGGGATTCTTGATCCTGTAGCATCAAACAGTACTACGGAAGGAAGAGCACAAAACAGGAGGGTTGAAATGGTACTGATTCAGTAAATACAATAAATATATATTCGGGACGGGGATATATAATATATATTCAATCTGGAGGTGAAAAGCAAAAGGTGAAAAATCCTTTGACTTTTCACCTTTCTTTTTTAAAAAATTTCCAGGTAAATTATAGCACCAGCATAGCATCGCCATAGCTAAAGAACCTGTATTTATCCTTTATGGCTTTTTTATAAGCTTCCATTGCAAGATCGTACCCTGCAAAAGCGCAGGTCATAATTAGCAGGCTTGTTTTAGGCAGATGGAAATTGGTTATAAGCGAATCTGCAATAGAAAAATTATACGGAGGATGAATGAAAGTGTTTGTCCATCCCTCAGAAGGTTTCAATAATTTTTCTGCTGTAAAAGATGATTCCAGTGCACGCATGGTTGTAGTGCCTACAGAACAGATTCTTTTACCTGATGTTCTTGCCTTATTTACGATAGCGCAGGCTTTATCTTCAATACGATAATATTCTGCGTCCATTTTGTGTTTACTCAGATCTTCCACTTCAATAGGGCGGAAAGTGCCCAATCCTGTATGAAGCGTAACTTCAGCGAAACGTATACCTTTTATTTCAAGACGTTTGATCAGCTCAATACTGAAATGCAAACCGGCAGTAGGAGCAGCTACAGCGCCTTCGTGCTTTGCATATACCGTTTGATAACGTTCCCTGTCTTCCTCGTCAGGTTTGCGTTTGATGTATTTCGGTAGAGGTGTTTCACCCAAAGTATTTAAAACAGTTTTAAACTCTTCATCAGTCCCGTCAAAAAGAAAACGGATGGTACGTCCGCGTGAAGTAGTATTGTCAATTACTTCAGCAACCAGGTCTTCTGATTCTCCGAAATACAATTTATTACCTACTCTTATTTTACGTGCTGGGTCAACAATAACATCCCAAAGTTTATTCTGATGATTTAATTCGCGGAGCAGAAACACTTCTATCTTAGCACCCGTTTTTTCCTTACGGCCATACATACGCGCAGGAAATACCTTAGTATTGTTCACTACAAAAACATCTTTATCATCAAAATAGTCAAGTACATCGCGGAAGTGCTTGTTTTCAATATTGCCTGTATCGCGATGCACAACCATCATACGTGCATCTTCTCTTTTTTTGGCCGGATGTTGAGCGATTAAATTAAGTGGAAGGTCGAAACGGAATTGCGAAAGTTTCATTTGGATGTTTATTATTTGTTTACAGTCACATGAAACTTGCCCATAAAAGCGGGAGGAAAATCTTGCCGGAACCTGATCTTACGGTACCAGGTTTCATGTAAATAGCTGTTTTTACAGCGTGCAAAGGTAAGGATAATTATTATCTTTTATTAATTTTTTTGAACAGAGCAGTTGCTTTTTGCCATGTTAGGCTTGCCTTCTAATTTTATTTTAAATCAAGGAATGGTGTGTCTGACACAATTCAATCCAGTCATTTCCTCACCATAAAATTATCTGCCCAACCTCTTAGACTACTGCCATGAACAGCATATCAGTAATAATGATAACGGCAGCGGCATATATCGTATAATCAAAAATGAGAATAGTACAGTGCCATCAATGCATTTTATTAGTTCAGCTTAGCGTTGCGAACCTTTGAAAGGTTCGCAACGCTAAGCTCAAATTCCCTTTGGAATAGCTGCAATCAACGTTCGGGTATATTTATTTGCAGGGTTATTATAGATATCTTCAGCATTACCGGCTTCTATTATTTTACCCTTATACATAACCATTATTTTATCGCTGATATATTTTATAACAGAAAGATCATGCGAAATAAAAAGCATCGAAAATCCAAACGCTGCTTTCAGATCATTTAAAAGATTAAGCACCTGCGCCTGCACGCTCACGTCAAGAGCGGAAACCGATTCATCACAAATAATAAAAGAAGGATTTAATACCAATGCCCTGGCAATGCCTACCCGCTGGCGCTGTCCACCACTGAACTCGTGCGGATAATGATCATAATGTTCCGGCTTTAATCCTACACGAAGCAGTATATCAATTACCATCTCTTTACGCTCGGTATTATTGCTGCCCATATGGTGTACTGTAAGCACTTCCCTTATCGCGTTTCCAACCGTCAACCGTGGATTCAGCGATGAATAAGGATCCTGGAAAATGATCTGTATGTCTTTTCTTTTTTGCCGCAGCAACCCGTTACTTAGCGAAAGCAGGTTTTCTCCTTTATAATATATCGCTCCTGCTGTTGGCTCAACAAGTCTTAGCAAACTCCTTCCCAGGGTAGTTTTACCACAACCCGACTCTCCTACCAACCCTAGCGTTTCTCCGGGCTGAATCATAAAACTTACATCATCAACAGCTTTAATAAAAGCGCCGGGGTTATTTTTTACCGGAAACCAAACCTTGATATGCTGTGCTTCCAGCAGGGGCTGGGTACCTGTTTTATTTAAGCCGGATGCCGCCGTAGCGGGTATTGTATTTTCAACATTATCTGCGTTTACCTGTTGTGTTTTGTTCATGAAATCACTTACCACAGGTAACCGCTTTCCTTTAGGATGCATTGCAGGCCGGCAGGCTAACAAGGCCCTGGTATAAGGATGTTGCGGGTTTTTAAAAAGGTTTTGTACAGTGTTTTGTTCAACAATGCTTCCCTTATACATCACAATAACCCGGTCTGCTATTTCTGCCACCAACCCTAAATCATGACTGATAAAAATAACTGCTATCTCTTTTTCAGCCTGCAGTTCTTTTATCAGCTGCAATATATTTTTTTGAACTGTTACATCCAGCGCTGTTGTAGGTTCATCGGCAATAAGCAATGCCGGCTCACAACTCACCGCCATTGCGATCATTACCCGCTGCTTTTGTCCGCCGCTCAGCTCATGTGGATAACGGTTATATATAAGCGAAGGATCAGGCAGCTTTACTTTTTCAAACAAAGCAATTGTTTTTCTTTTTGCCGCTGCCTGGCTGAGTTTCTGGTGTATGCGGATCGCTTCCGTAACCTGGTGACCGCAGGTAAATAAAGGGTTAAGCGAGGTCATCGGCTCCTGGAAGATCATGGACACGCTGTTTCCCCTAAGCTGCTGCAGCCGCTTGCCCGAAACACGCAACATATCAGTATTATCCCCTTCTTGTGTATGGATAAGAATTTCACCCGCACTATACTGTGCCGGAGGAGAAGATAATAGTTGCAGCACAGATAAAGCTGTAACGGATTTTCCTGAACCGGATTCTCCAACCACGGCTACCACTTCTCCCCTGCTTACCGTAAAAGATACCTGCTGCACCGCATGGGTTGCAGTGCTTTCATTAATGAAGTTTATAGATAAATTTTGTATGGATAACAGTGGTGCTGACAACTAAGGCTGAATTTTATTGATATTCTTTATATGCAGAGATTGAGAAGGCGTTGGATAATAAGCCATGCATACCGCACAGTTTTCCTGCTCCGGCGCATTATCTATTTCAAAGGTAAATTCATCTCCTTCTTTTAAATTTTCTTTGCCAAAGCTGCAGCGGTTAGCCACTGAAAAAGATTGCTTAAAGGTTTGATTTCTTTTCTCATCCTTCCAGCCCTCAGCTGTTTTTGAAGCATCAATATTGCCAGCAACCACTTCAACCACGTAATGTGCACAAAGCTCACTTATCACTAATTTACCAAGAAGCTTATTGTTGTTAAGCTTATTTGAGCTGGTGCAGGCATACAAGCCTGCTGTCAGCAAAAGCAAATACAGATATTTCATAACTATAGTTTAGAATCTTAAATGTCGTACAGTTAATCCATCATTAATTAATTGCTTCAAAGAATCAATACCTATTTTGATATGGTTCTCAACATATCCTGAAGTTACTTTTTTATCACTTTCCTCGGTTTTAACCCCATCTGGAATCATTGGCTGATCGCTTACCAGCAGCAATGCGCCTGTGGGAATTTTGTTATAGAATCCTACTGAAAAAATAGTAGCGGTTTCCATATCAATGGCATAGGCTCTTATTTTTTGCAGGTATTGTTTAAATTCTTCATCATGCTCCCATACTCTCCTGTTGGTAGTGTATACCGTTCCTGTCCAGTAATCCACGCCATAATCCCTGATAGTTGTGGATGTTGCTTTCTGCAGGGCAAATGCTGGCAGTGCAGGCACTTCGGGAGGAAAATAATCATTCGACGTCCCCTCTCCTCTTATGGCCGCTATCGGCAAAATAAGATCACCTATTTTATTCCTTTTTTTTAACCCGCCGCATTTACCTAAAAACAGCACTGCTTTGGGTTCTATAGCAGTAAGTAGATCCATTATGGTTGCGGCTCCGGGACTGCCCATGCCAAAATTGATGATGGTAATCCCATCCGCGGTAGCACATTGCATAGGCCTGTCTTTACCAACCACAGCCACTTTATGCCACTTCGCAAAAAGCCCTACGTAATTGCTGAAGTTGGTAAGCAAAATGTATTTGCCAAAATTTTTTAATTTTTCCCCTGTATATCTTGGCAGCCAGTTCTGAACAATATCTTCTTTTGTATGCATACTCCTTTATTTAGCTAATTTAGCAAATTCATTATTAGTCATGATAAAAATCGAATATCCTGAGTACAGGTACAAGATTGAACTAAGGGATAACAGGGAAATGATATTTGATATTGTGCGCAAACTTTGGGTTAATCTGACGCCAGAAGAATGGGTAAGACAAAATTTTTTGCAGTATCTTATACAGGTAAAACAATACCCTCCTTCGCTGATCAGTGTTGAAAAAGAAATTTACCTGGGCGAATTAAAAAAAAGATGTGATATCGTTATTTATAACAGGAACGGGACACCATACATTATGGTTGAATGCAAAGCAATGGATGTGGAACTGAGCACCAAAACCATTGACCAGATATTGAGATACAATCTGTCAATACCGGTTAATTATCTTATTATAACCAATGGTTTGTATTGTTTTGCCTTTGAGCGGTCCAGTGAAAAATTTTCCGCATTAGGTAGTATTCCCTCCTGGAAAGATTAACCGAATATCAATTGTTCATCCCTGTCCTCTACCCGTATTTCGCGTATAAACTGGATGTATCTTTCAGGTTCAACAGTACTATATACACCATAGGCGTCTATCAGGTACCCGATTGTTTTGTCAGAAGTTTCTATAAGAAAAAGTATGGATTCGTCATCAGGATTTGAATCGCCTTCAAAACGATATGTTTTTATGATCGTAAGATCAGATGGTTGAAAAAATACCTGTTCGTTGATGGTAAGCCCTTTGTCTGTCATTCTAAATTCATCTCCGTGCCCTCTTTCCTCCAGTGTATTGATCACCTCGCTTAAGGTTGTCATCTGTCTTTTTTCAGCCGCCATAATTAAGTATTTATAGTTGAATATAAATCTACATTAATTTTCAACTTGTTTCTGTGTTTCGTAATCCTTAATCTTATTATAAAGCGTTTTCCTGTCTATTTTAAGTATTTCGGCGGCTTTTGTCTTATTATAATTAACCTGCTTTAGTACGCGCAGTATTGTTTCATACTCTGCCTGCGAAGCTGCTTCTTTTAAATCCGGCGCTTTCAGCGGTGTATTGGAAAGCACTGTATGTTGCGGCCCAGCCTGTCTTTCGTAAATATCAGAAGGCTGAATAATTTCCTGCGGAAGAACAGAAGCGTTAATCAGGGGTGTGCTGGTAAGCAAAGCGGCTCTCCTGATCACATTCCTGAATTCTCTTAAATTACCAGGCCAGGGGTATTTTTCGAACAGTTCCAATACTTCCGGTTCAAATCCTTCTATTTCTTTTCCTAATTCAGCGCATGCTTTTTTAAGAAAGAAATCTGCAAACGGGAGTACATCATCTCTCCGGTCTCTCAATGCCGGAATATGTATGGAAAATTCATTAAAACGATGAAACAGGTCTTCCCTGAACCTTCCTTTACGGTAAGCTTCCTGCAGGTTTTCATTAGAAGCCACAATGATCCTTATATCTAGGCTCATTTCTTTTGTGCCTCCTACCCTTTTAAATTTACGCTCCTGTATAACCCGTAGCAGTGCGGCCTGCACATCTACAGGAAGATTGGCTACTTCATCAAGAAAAAGCGTTCCGCCATTGGCCATTTCAAAATGCCCCTCCTTATCACTAATGGCACCGGTAAAAGATCCTTTCATATGCCCGAAGAGCTCACTGCCTGCCAGCTCTTTAGACAATGTTCCGCAATCCAGTGCTATAAATGGTTTACCATTCCTGTTGCTATACTGGTGTATTGTTTTACCAATTACCTCTTTACCTGTACCACTTTCTCCGTACAAAATAACACTGTAGGGTGTAGGCGCTACCAGTTTTATTTGCTTATAAAGTTCTTTTGTTGAGGGATCTTTGCCTACAAGGTATTCATCATCAGGTTTTGTAATGCCTGTTTTTACTCTTGCAGAAGAATTACTCCCCGCAGCAGCGGCGGCATTGCGTTCACTTGCCTGTTCCTGGGATCTTTTTATCACACTTAAAACCTCATCAGGGATCAAAGGCTTCGTTATATAATCAAAAGCACCCTGTTTAATAATATCCACCGCTGTTTTAATATCAGAATAACCGGTAATGATAATTACTGTAGCGGCAGGTTTTACAGATTTTATTTCACGAAGCACATCATATCCTTCCTTATCACCCAAACGAAAATCACACAATACGATATCATGAAGATTTTCTTTAAACTTTGCTATGCCTGAATTTCCATTATACGCAGTATCTGTTTCAAACCCCTTTCTTTGCAGAAACCGGCTCAGCAAAGTGCACATATCCATATCATCGTCTATAATTAATATTCTTTCAGCCATTGGAGTATATTTAGGTATTAAGCAATAATTATTTTAAACAAAAGTAAAATTCAATTTAATACATCAGCACTATTTAAAGAGCCACCTGAAAAAGGTGGCTCTTTATTAACAGACCGTCCATGTATAATAAGTTGAAATAAGCAGATGTTGATTTTATTCATTAATAATCAATACATATATAAAATCCTGCCATTAAATTTTCTCCTCCGAATATGCTTTTTATTCAATAATACTGTAGACACAAGTAAACATAATGAGGAATTATTTACCCATATTTTTTACACCGACGTATCAAGCCCCATTGCTCAACTTGTGGAACATATTGCTCAATATTATCATGTACCCGTTTCGCAAATATTGGTATTTTGAATGTTAAAGCCTTATCTGCACAGCATTTGAACTTTCTAATAATTATTGGCAGAGTATTTTAACCTATAACGCTAAACTCATCAATCATCCTTTTAAAATTTTTACTTATGGGTAATTTGTTATACGTTATAGCCGTGATATTAGTAATTGCATGGGCTATAGGATTTCTGGGATATCATGCCGGCGGTATTATTCATATTCTTCTTGTAATAGCTGTAATTGCTATTCTGCTGCGTGTAATAAGAGGCGCCGCGTAATAAGCATCTTTTGTAACCAACTAAAAATTATTATTATGGAAAGCTGGAAGTTAAAGCTCAAAGGAAACTGGAACGAAGTAAAAGGCAAGGTTAAGAAAGCCTATGCAGATCTTACGGAAGATGATCTTTTGTATGAAGAAGGAAAAGACGATGAACTGCTGGGCAGGATACAAAAGAAGATTGGTAAAACCAAGGAAGAAGTAAAAAGCTGGATCGAAAGTTTATAGATCCTGAGCGCAGACTGAAAATTAAAAAGGTTATCGATATACATGAGCGATAACCTTTTTTAATGCTATATTTAAATACAATCCCTGTATGCTGCCAATTCGAAATAAAATTAAAAAAGCTACCTCAACGCCCCGGGGGAAAATTATTTTCAGCATTGTTATTCTTTTAACCGGCGGCGCAATTACGCTTGCCATAATATACTGGAATGCCATAAAAAAAACTTTTATACGGAATAAAGTGAGTTCTGCGGTTCAGGATAAAAGTGACAGGCTGTACAGCATTCATTATGATGATATGGAATTGGATGAAGTAGCCGGATTTCTTTTTATTAAAAATCTATCCCTTGATTACGATACCGTAAAATACAAAGCACTTCAAAACAAAGATGTTCCGGGTACACTTTTACGATTCAACATTCCATCAATTGAAGTGGCAGGAGTGCAAACACCGCAGGCGCTGATAACAAAAGAAATTATCGGGCGTAAGGTTGAGATAAAAGAACCCGTAATTGACATTATATATACGCGTCGCGGGAACGATGCTGCCAAAGCAATGCCAACCGAAGAAGTATATCGCCAGATACTCGGCAACCTTAATTTAATTAAGATAGATACCTTTTTGGTTACCGGCGCTAAAATAATAACAAGGGATATGAAAACCGGTGAGCAACAACTGCTGCTGATGGATACATATCTTGAGCTGCGCAATGTAGCCATTGACAGCATCTCCAACAGGGATACATCACGCATGCTCTTTTCAAAACAACTGTTGCTTGGTTGCGCTAAATTATCATGGACATCAAAAGACAAACTCTATCGTTATTCTCTTGATAGTATAACATTAAACTCCGGTAAAAACCAGGCATCTGCCCGAAGCTTTAAAATCATTCCCCAGCTTGATGAAATCAAATTCGCACAACGGAAAGTATTCCAGGCAGACAGGTACGATATTACCTTAAACGATATTACTGTTGAAAACCTTGATTTTCTCTCTTTGTTCAAAGAAAAGATTTATGCGGAAAGCATCAGTATACATCGCTCAAGCATAAAAATATACCGGGATATGACGCGTAAACCGGATGGCAAAAGCAGGTTAGGCACTTACCCGCAGCAAAGAATTGCGCAAATTCCTATCCCGGTTTCTATTGAAAAGCTGGCTTTGAAGAACAGCTATGTGGAATACAAAGAGAAAGGCAGAATAATGCAAAAAATTGGAAAAGTAATTTTTGCAGATCTGAATGGGACTTTTTTTAATATCACCAATGAAAAAGCAAATAAACAAAAAACATTAACCGCGCATATCAATGCAAATTTCCTGCACCGGTACCCGGTAAAAACTACCTGGAGTTTTTACCTGAATAATAAAAAAGGTAGATTCGATGTGTCCGGTAAATTGGGTTCACTTGACGCAACCGGGCTTAATCAACTGCTGGAGCCGCTGGGCGGCGTTAAAATAAACAAGGGCAGGATCAACCAGCTTTCCTTTGATCTTAAAGCCGATAACTATAGTATGAAAGGACCTGTAAAGTTCTTGTATAATGATTTAAAAGTGTCTGTCTTAAAGAAAGACGAAGAGACAAAAGAGCTGAAAAAAAACAAGCTGGTAAGTATAGGCGCCAATATGCTGATATATGATGATAATCCCCCGAAAAACAAACCCTTACGTATAGGCGAAGCTGATTTTGAAAGAGATACTACAAGATCAATGTTTCATATGTGCTGGAAAACCCTGATGGATGGTATCAAATCTTCTGCAGTAAAGAATTAATAGGCTTGAAACATTAAGGCATTAAGAAAATTAAGCGTATAAAACTTAACTATCTTTAACTTCTTAATGTTTAAAATTTTCTCCCCGGAGTTATATTGAAAATTTATCAGCAACGCCGTTAATTTTATATCTTCAATGCTTAAAATTATTTTTCTTCTTAAAATACATATATAATGCGATCAATGAGCTTTGCCCTTGGTTTTCTGTTTCTTTTATCCTTTCATGCCAAAGCGCAAAAAAAATCGTGGAACAACTTATTTGATGGTAAAACCCTTAACGGCTGGAAACAGATGGGTGGTAAGGCTAAGTATGAAATTGAAAAAGGAGCAATTGCGGGCATAACCGTGCCATCAACCCCTAATAGTTTTTTGGTAACCGAAAAAGAATATGAAAATTTTGTTTTGGAATTGGATGTGTTGATACCTGACACAACTACTAACTCTGGTATACAATTCAGAAGTCATTTTAACCCTGAAGCCAATAACGGACAGGGACGGGTATATGGTTTTCAATACGAGCTTGATGGTTCATCAAGAGCATGGACAGGCGGCATTTATGATGAAGGAAGAAGAGGATGGCTATATCCTTTGGATCTTAATCCTGTTGCAAAAAAAGCATACAAACGTGGTGTATTCAATCATGTTAAAATTGAATGCAGGGGTAATACTATTAAAACATGGGTAAATGGTATTCCGGCATCTTACCTTGTTGACACTGCTGACACAAAAGGATTCATCGCCCTGCAGGTTCATTCTATTGGAAATGATGAGAAAAAAGCAGGAAAGAAAATTTACTGGAAAAATATCCGTATTACAGAAAATTTTAAGGATAGCCCTTTTCCTCCTGGCGTATATGTGTTGAATTATACACCCAATGCATTAACGGAATCAGAAAAGCAAAACGGTTGGAAACTTTTATTTAACGGAATTAATGCAGAGGGATGGAAAGGAGCGTATAAATCCGGCTTCCCGGAAAAAGGCTGGAAGATTGAGAACGGTATCATTACAGTGCTTTCTTCACAGGGACAGGAATCAACCAACGGCGGGGATATTGTTACGGTTGATCAATTCAGCGCTTTTGATCTTTCCTTTGATTTTAAGCTTACCACCGGTGCTAACAGTGGTGTAAAATATTTTGTAACGCTTTCTGAAAATAATACCGGCTCAGCCATTGGTTTGGAATACCAGGTGCTGGATGATAAGGTTCATCCCGATGCGAAAAAAGGAGTGGACGGTAATCGCACGCTTGCTTCGCTCTATGATCTTATGACTGCGAAAAAGCCCGGCAATGCATTACATGCCATTGGCGAGTGGAATAAAGGAAGAATTATAGTATACCCGGATAATCGTGTTGAGCATTATCTCAACGGGCAAAAAGTATTGGAGTATGCAAGAGGGTCGGAAGCCTACCGGGCTTTGGTAGCGGTAAGCAAATACCAGAAATGGCCAAACTTTGGCGAGGCTAAACAGGGGCATTTATTATTGCAGGATCATGGTGATGAAGTGAGCTTCAGAAGTATTAAGATAAAAGAATTGAAATAATTGGATGGAACAGATCAGGAAGGTATCCGTTGTTTCATCGCCTCATATAAAATTATACCCGCGGCTACGGAAACATTAAAGGAATCAAAATTGCCGGCAATGGGAATCGTAAATTTCTGATCGGCGGATTTACTTAAAAAATGCTGTACCCCTTTTTCTTCATTACCCATTATAATGCAGCAGGGTTGTGTAAAATCGGTATCAAATACTTTTTGAGCTGAGTTCATTTCGGCGGTAAATACGCTTATGCCATTTAAATGAAGTGTATCAACTGCATGTGCAAGACTATTGACTCTTGATATATAGATATGCTCCAGGGCGCCGGCAGAAGATTTCATGGTTTCTTCATTCAATGCGCCAACTCCTTTATCAGGAATAATTATCCCGTGAGCGCCGCAGCACACCGCCGTTCTGGCTATAGCGCCAATATTCCTCACATCGGTTACGCCATCTAACATGATAAACAAAGGCGCTTCTCCTTTGCCCACAGCAAAATCAATAACCTGTTGCAGGTCTGTATATGAAATAAGTGCTGCAATGGCAACAATGCCCTGGTGGTTGGCTTTGGTAAAACCGTTAAGCTTTTCAACCGGCACCATCTGAACGGGAACATTATTTGTCCTTGCCAATTGCTTTATCTCCTGCACATTCTCACCGGTAATATGCTTGAACATAAAAATCTTATCGATAGCACGTCCGCTCTGCAGCGCTTCTATCAATGGTTGCCGCCCTATTATTAGTGAAGATTTTTTCAAATGCTATATCAGTTTTTTGTCGAGAAGATAATTCAATTTTAAAATTGCAGCCACAGAAATCGCGTCGGTTATTTCACCATTAATGACCATTTCAAAAGCATGTGCAAAAGGTATTTTTTTTATGATAAGCTGCTCTGTTTCTTCCGGCTGCGGCGCATGCTGAGATAATGTTCTTGCCACATATACTATCGCCTTTTCATCAGTAACAGAATTTGACAGATGCATCTCTAATATTTTATCCCATCGTTCTGCTTTCAAACCGGTTTCTTCCAGTAATTCCCGCCGGGCTGATGATAAAGGATCTACATGCAGTTCACCGCCACCTTCAGGAATTTCCCAACTGTACTTGTTTATGGGAAAACGGTATTGTCCTACAAGCCATGTATTACAGGCTTCGTCTAATGGTATAATACCGATAGCCCCGTTTTTAAAAAAAACCTTACCGTATATACCTTTTCCTCCTGATGGATTAATTACAGTATATTCTTTCAAACCAATCCATGGATTATCATAGATATTATGTTCTTCCAGAACCTTCCAGGGATTGTTTTGTTCTTCCATATTGCAAAAATAATCCCGCAGGCTTTAGCTGCGGGATTATTAAAATAAATTTTTCAAAATTACTTTAAACCAAATGCTTTCTTCACTTCTTTCACTTTGTCAAGCTTCTCCCAGGTAAATAATTCAACTTTTACCTTCTTTGTTTTGCCGTCTGGCGAAATGAATGTTTTTGTTACTGTTTCAGGCTTACGACCCATATGCCCGTAAGCGGCTGTTTCGCTGTAAATAGGATTGCGGAGCTTCAAACGCTTTTCAATAAAGTAAGGGCGCATATCAAATATTTCTTCTACAATCTTCCCTATTTCTCCATCTGTTAAAGCAACATTTGATGTGCCGAAAGTTTTTACATTAATACTTGTTGGTTTTGCAACACCAATAGCATAAGACACCTGTACCAATACTTCTTTAGCAACACCTGCAGCTACAAGGTTTTTAGCGATATGCCTTGTTGCATAAGCCGCGGAGCGATCAACTTTTGAAGGATCTTTACCACTGAAAGCGCCGCCGCCATGGGCACCTTTACCACCATATGTATCAACAATAATTTTTCTTCCTGTTAAGCCGGTATCGCCATGCGGACCACCAATCACAAATTTTCCGGTAGGGTTAATGTGATATTTAATATCCTTGTTAAACAGTTTCGCGTATTTCTTATACTTTTCTTTTACGCGGGGAATAAGAATATTGATGACATCCTTTTTTATTTTCTCCAGCATTTTAGCCTCGGTATCAAAATCATCATGCTGCGTAGATACTACTATCGCGTCTATTCTTACCGGTTTATTATTATCATCGTATTCAAGTGTTACCTGGCTTTTAGCATCAGGTCTTAAATATTTTATTTGTTTGTTCTCTCTTCTCAGCGCTGATAATTCAATCAATATTTTATGTGCCAGGTCCAAGGCCAATGGCATATAGTCATTGGTTTCATCAGTGGCATAACCAAACATCATTCCCTGGTCGCCTGCACCCTGTTCTTCTTTATTCTTTCTGTCAACACCCTGGTTAATATCAGCAGATTGCTCGTGAATGGCAGACAGCACACCGCAGGAATGTGCTTCAAACATATACTCACTTTTAGTATATCCTATTTTCCTGATCACTCCACGGGCAATTTCCTGAACATCGAGATATGCCCTGGATTTTACTTCGCCTGCTAATACAACCTGTCCGGTGGTTACCAGTGTTTCACAGGCAACTTTACTGTTAGGATCAAAAGCAAGAAAGTTATCGATAATAGCATCAGATATCTGGTCGGCTACTTTATCCGGATGCCCTTCAGATACACTTTCGGAAGTAAACAAATAAGGCATATTGAAAATAAATTTAAAAGGTTAATGTTAAACAGCCTATGTATCAGCTGTCTTAAAATTGCGCAAAGATAATGGTAGACTTCTTAAATTTTGGAATAAATTATCCGCAGCACCATTTTGTGGGTAGCGTTGGAACCACCGCCAACAACAGCCCTGCCTTTCGCGATCTTTGAATTGATGAGAAAGCCGGTTTGAACATCATCAATAATACCTCCCGCCTCCCTTGGGTAAACATAATACGCTACGGCAGTTCTTGGTGCATATAAGCGAAACGGATAATTTGTTGTTTGCTTCGTAGCTATTTCCTGTACATGCCTGGTTATATTGAAAAAGTAACGGTTATCTTTTAAATAACCACCAAAGGTTTGATAATCATATCCTGATGTTGACGAATAAATAAAATCGCTGCCAACGGTGAGAAACCTGTTATTAGCACTGTCAATCATATCTAAAAAAAGATAATCAGGACTTGAATAAATAAGATTATCCGGAGGTGAATCTGCAGGCTCAAATGATAGTTCTGCCCGGTGAACAATGCGGTTAGACATACCTGTGAGGCCGGGTATACGTAATATGGCATATGAACCCGGGGTGGATTGAATATATACTTTTTCTGCATCTGCTACACCTGTGGTTGCAGACAGGTTTGCATAACCGCCTGCCGGAGTTCTCTTTACCAGGTTGGCGGCACGGGCCCTGTAAGTACTTGATGCATATAAAACAAAATCTGTTGAAACGGTATCAACAACGCCGTTTTTGTATCTCCTGTAATAAAAAGTAAGCTTTGTATTTTCACTTCCCAGATCAAAATAGGCCAGCGCGGTTTTTGCCGGAGATGATGCATCAACTTTTAAAGCAAGCCCGTTGAAAACCTTCTGGAACGCTGAATCTCTGTTAGAAGCTGTAGGATAAACTGTAGTATCATATGCGGCGAAACGTAAACCCAAAGCCGGATCAAGTTTAATACGCATCTGGTTTTCAATAACCGTAGTATCACCCTTTACAACAATGGTTTTAGGATCATCTAGCGTAAGAAAATTAACGGTACTATTCCCTAATTCAGTTCCTGTTGTATTAAACTCAGGGTGCTGTATCAAATATCCAAGTGTATCTTTAAATGAGGTATCTGCTATTTCATACACGTTTATTCTCTGGACGGCATTACTATCCGCATACAAGCCCGCATAAGCCAAACCAAGCACAACAGAATCCATTCCAACTATACTATCAATGGAAGTAAATGGATTGGCTGCCGCCGAAGCAGGCACAACTGATAAATAAATCTGTGCTTCTGTCTTCCCAAACTCCGGATCATTTTCAATAATTCCCAAAACATGATTACTAAAAGGGTTTAGCCTCGATGAATCATTGAATAAATAATTATCCGCATATACCCGCAGGGTGGTATCAAAAGTATTAACGTTATCAACAAGTGGTAAAAGATCAGTGCCGATATCGGTAGGGTTAATTTTAGTGCAACCTGTATAAATAAATCCAGACAGAAGAACTCCTGTCGCTAACAGCAGAAATTTCGACTTCACGTATGTAGTTTAATAGAGCGTTATAATGTATCTATAGCATTAATTACGATAACGGTAATCCGTTCACATAATTAATTACTTCTGTGCAAGGTCGTTATACAATTGTAAATAGTCTGTTAAATCTGAATCTTCTTTAAAAGGCAGTACTTTTTTACCTTTTACTTTCCCAAATTCTTCCAGCAATTTCTTTTCAATTTTTGCTGCGCCAAAAGTTATGGCATCAGCAAATGTTGCTCCGCCCCTGAACATGGCAGTATTGTTATTTTCTTTAAAAGGTTCAAGCTCCTTTTCTTTGATGGATGCATGTATAGCAGCCTTCTTCACAAAATCAGTACCTATTTTTTCCTTAAAAGTGTTTTGTCCTATAGTGAAAATCACTTTGCTGTTACTGAAAACCGGCTCTTTCTTATAAGCGGTTTTCAAATACATAGGGATTAAACCTGTCATCCAGCCGCTGCAATGAATAATATCAGGAGGCCAGCCAAATTTCTTTACAGTTTCCAAAGCACCTTTGCAGTAAAATATAGTGCGTAACCAGTTATCAGAAAACCATTTGTCATTCTCATCTGTAAAAACAAATTTTCTTTTAAAAAGATCTTCGTTTTCGAGAAAATAAATCTGTAACCTGGCATTAGGTAAGGATGCTACCTTAATTTGCAGGGGAAAATCTTCATTGTCTACAGTTACATTTATGCCGGAAAGCCGAACCACTTCATGCAATCTATGTCTTCTTTCATTAATTATACCAAAGCGGGGCATAATGCAACGAACTTCAAATCCACTATCATTTGATTTTATCGCCAGCTTATTTACTATTTCGCAGAACTCTGTAAGTTCAAGGTAGGGAGACATTTCGTTAGCAATAAATAGAATTCGTTTCTTTGTAGACATTTTCCGTTTTTTGTTAAGTTAATATTAAGGAAATGTATAAGGTGCGCAAAGGTACGATTTTTTAGCTAACCTCTGCTCTACCATACTTATTACACTCTTTTGATAACCATTATGTTTATTTTTAAAGAATCCGGCGATCTCCAGAAATACTTAAAAACACAGGCGAAACAAGGCTTTTCTATAGGGTTTGTACCTACAATGGGCGCCTTGCACGAAGGCCATATATCTTTAATTAAAGCGGCAAAAAGCGATGGAGGTATTACTGTAGCCAGCATATTTGTTAACCCAACGCAGTTCAATGATCCTGACGATTTTAAGCTTTACCCCAGAACAATAGAAAAAGATATCTATATGCTGGAGAAAGCAGGTTGCGATGTGCTCTACCTGCCCGAAGTGAAAGACCTGTACCCGGATGGCTTACCTGCCAATGAACAATACGACCTCGGTTACCTTGAAACGGTGTTAGACGGAAAATATCGCCCCGGTCATTTCCAGGGTGTATGCCAGGTAGTAAACAGGCTGATGAACGCGGTACAACCCGGTAAACTTTACCTGGGACAAAAAGATTACCAGCAGTGCATGGTTATTAAAAAGCTGTTGTCAATAACCGGTTCAAAAGCGGAGATTGTTATTTGCCCGACATTGAGAGAGCAGGATGGACTGGCCATGAGCAGCAGGAATATGCGATTGACAAAAGAACAGCGGATAAATGCAACAGGTATATATAAAACACTGATATATTTAAAAAATAATATAAGAAATAATACATGGGCAGTGCTGAAAAAAAATGCAGGCGACATACTGGCTGATCATAACCTTGTGCCCGATTATATTGAAATTGCCGATGCAGATACCCTTGAGCTTTTGAATACTGTACAAAATGAAAACCAGGTAGTAGCGTTAATAGCTGCCTATATGGGTGAAGTAAGGTTGATTGATAATATGATTATACCACTTAATTTTGTGCCTTATGGAAATTGAAATACTTAAGTCAAAGATTCACAGAGCAGTTATAACTGAAGCAAACCTGAATTATGTGGGCAGCCTTACCTTAGATGAAGACCTGATGGATGCTGCTAATCTTATAGAGAATGAAAAAATTCAGATCGTAAATGTAAATAATGGTTCACGTATTGAAACATACCTGATAAAAGGAAGAAGAGGATCAGGCGTTTGTTGCCTTAACGGACCTGCCGCACGGCAGGGAGCTGTTGGCGATACGGTTATTATTATTTCTTATGCCACAATGGATTTTGAAGAAGCCAAAAGTTTCAAACCACGCATTATATTCCCTAAGGATAATAACCGGATATAAAATGCCCGGCGCGCAAATATGACAAGAAAAAAGCTGCTCAATGTACTCCAGTATATTTTCTTTTTGGGGCTTGGGGTATTTTTATTGTGGTTAAGTGCACGCAACCTCTCACCTGAAAACAAGCAACAACTGGTCAGTTCTCTGAAAGGTGCCAGTTACCTGCTTGTAATACTGCCTATGTTGATATTGCTGCTGGCACACTATACACGGGCATTAAGGTGGAAGATACTTATCCAGCCGCTTGGCTATTCTCCCTCTTCAATAAACACTTTTTTTGCAACAATGCTTGGGTATTTTTTTAATATGATGGTACCCAGGCTCGGGGAGGTAATGAAATGCACTATGCTGGCCAGGTATGAAAAAATTCCGGCAGATAAACTGATAGGCACAATGGTAACAGAACGGATAGTGGATGCCTTGTGTCTTTTGGTTGTATTTGCAATAACGATCATTACCCAATTTGATATTATAAGTGGTTATGCTTCCGCAAAACTCTCTGTAATATTATATGATACCGAAGGCAATTTAAAGCTGTTCAAAATTGCATTGATCCTCCTGGTTTTAGGTACACTGGTTTTACTGTTTGCCTGGATATTAAAAAGAAATGCTTCATCTCCGGCTGTAAAAAAAATATCATCTGTTCTCAAAGGCATTTGGGCCGGCATAACAAGCATAGCGCATCTCAAAAACAAATGGCTTTTCATTGCCCAGTCTGTTTTGATATGGGTACTATATATATTAAGTGTAAAAGCAGGGTTTTACACTATGCAGGAGGTTAAGCATCTTGATATCGGCGCATGCTTTTCTATTATAAGCTTAGGAAGTGTGGCCATGATAGCAACCCCCGGCGGAATAGGCGCTTACCAGTATTTTATCCAGGAACTTTTACCATTGTATGGAATAGCAAAAGGACCTGCCTTAGGTTTTGGCTGGATATTATGGCTGGCGCAAACCGGCATCGCTGTATTCGGAGGATTAATATGCTTAATTTTGCTGCCATTAGTAAACCGGAATAAACATGAAATATCCCGAGCTGATAAAAAATAAAATATTAACGCCGGACGCGGCGAAGCATCAGGCAAAGCGATGGAATCTGCTCAATAAAAAAATCGTTTTCACCAACGGTTGCTTTGATATACTTCACCAGGGGCATATTGCCATACTCTCACACGCTGCAGAATCAGGAGATGTTTTGGTAGTGGGAGTAAACTCGGATGCTTCTGTAAAAAGACTGAAAGGTGAAGATCGCCCGGTTAATGATGAGTCCTTCCGTGCATTGATGCTCGCGTCACTTACTATTGTAGACGCAGTAGTTTTATTTGAAGAAGATACACCGCTTAATCTCATCAACCTTTTGGAGCCGGATGTGCTGCTTAAAGGGGGAGACTATACCATAGACCAGATTGTTGGCGCGGAAGAAGTTATTAAAAATGGTGGCGAAGTAAAAATTGTTCCTTTTGTAAACGGCTATTCTACTACTGCTCTTATAAAAAAAATACAGCAATTATAATACTATAGAAAACTTAACATTGAGCTATCTCTTTCGTGGCTATATTTACTTATGAAAGGTAAAGGGTAAATGGTGGAAGCTGTAAGGTAAAGATCATTCACATCTCCTGTATCACTTCTCTCTTTTTTACCAACATTACATCGTTTGATTGATTTTACAGTAGTATATGCCGATAGCTAAGAGAAAAACAATAGTTCGTGATATAAGCTGGTTAGCATTTAATGGAAGAGTACTGCAGGAAGCAGCAGACCCCACCGTACCATTAAAAGAGCGTATTAAATTCCTCGGAATATTTTCTAATAACCTCGATGAATTTTTCAGGGTGCGTGTAGCCGCATTAAAGCGTATGCTTGGCGCCGGAAAAAAATTACGCATGCACCTGGAACAGCAACCACAAAAGATTCTTGATGATATCCAGGATATTGTGCTTGAACAGCAAAACGAATTTGACCGCATCTGGAAAAACATATTTAATGAACTGAAAAAGCAAAACATATTTCTTGTTACAGAAAAACAATTAAATAACGAACAAAAAAAATATGTTCGCGATTTTTTTGAAGAAGAAGTTTCGCCTGCAACTATTCCGCTGATGATTGAGGATATTCACGACCTTCCTTACATGCGAGAAAAAGCCATCTTTCTGGCAGTGGCTATGAGCAGCAAAAGCGCATCTTTAAAAAAGAAATATGCCATTATAGAAGTACCAACACGGCTTATGTCGCGATTTGTTTTATTGCCTTCCAAACCGGGTGAACATTATATTATGTTACTGGAAGATGTGATAAGATTTTCTCTGCCCCAGATATTTTCATTTTTGGGTTATGATAAATATGAAGGATATGTGATTAAGGTAACCCGGGATGCGGAGTTTGATATTGATACAGATCTGGATGTGACATATACCCAGAAAATTGAAAAAGGATTAAAAAGCAGGAAAAAGGGTAAGCCGGTGCGGTTTTTATACGACAGGGAGATAGACGCCGGGTTGCTTAAATATCTTATTCATCGTTTTCATCTTACACAAAAAGATGCTATTATACCAGGAGGGCGTATTCATAATTTCCGGCATTTTATGGATTTTCCCTCATCTGTATTTTCTGAAAAAAGCCAACGGAGAAAACCTATACCGCATGCTGTGTTGAGAAATGTGCAACGGGTAACGGATATTGTGCTTAAGAAAGATATCATGCTTCACTTTCCCTATCAGTCTTTCAGTTCACTCATTAATTTATTGCGTGAGGCGGCAATGGATCCTCATGTATTTGAAATAAAGATCACCGCATACAGGCTTGCGCCGGCTTCAAAAATTATTAACGCGTTGATAAATGCTAAACGAAATGGCAAAAAAGTAACCGTAATGCTTGAGCTGCGCGCCCGCTTTGATGAAGAAGCCAACCTTGAATGGAAAGAAAGACTGGAAGAAGAAGGTGTAAAAGTATTGTTAGGAGTTCCGGACATGAAAGTACATGCCAAGGTTTGCATAATAAAAAGAAAGCAGGGAAGCAAGATCATTCAATACGGCTTTGTAAGCACCGGTAATTTTAATGGAAAAACGGCAAGACTTTATGGCGATCATTGCCTGCTGACGGCAGATAAAGATATAATGGCCGACATCAACCGTATATTTAATTACCTGCAGCAGCCAAGAATGGGTTATCATTATCTGAAAGAATGTAAAACCCTGCTCGTTAGTCCCGAATCTATGCGCAGGCAAATTATTGCTCTTATCAATAATGAAATAAAAAATGCCAAACATAAAAAGACTGCCGCTATCACTATTAAAATGAATTCTTTATCTGATGAACAACTCATTTTCAAATTGTATGAAGCCGCTACGGCAGGTGTGGAAATAAAAATGATAATACGCGGCATTTGCTGTATGTTAACTGAAAACAAAAAATTTAAAAAAGAAGTAAGAGCTGTAAGTATAATAGACGAATATCTTGAACATGCCAGGGTGATGATCTTTCATAATGAAGGAAAAGAAAAAGTATATATATCTTCTGCCGACTGGATGGTAAGAAATCTTGATCACAGGGTGGAAGCCGCGGTACAGATAAAAGACCCCAAAATAATTGCCGAGCTGAAGGATATTTTAAATATACAGCTGAATGATAATGTGAAGGCTCGTATGCTTGATAATAAGCTTACCAATAGCTATGTGAGAACCAAAGGAAAGAAGTTACGCTCACAAATTGAAACATATAACTACCTGATGCGAAAAACCATTGTATAGCTTTTATATTATTTCCGCATATATTTTATAATATTGACACTCATTATTTATCATTCAAATTCAAAACATATTATATAAATGAGTGTTAACAAAGAGGTTAAACGGATTACTACCAATACCCTGCATAAAATGAAAGCAAATGGCGAGAAGATTGCCATGCTTACCGCTTATGATTATTCTTTCGCTAAACTTTTCGATAGTGCCGGTGTGGATGTTTTACTGGTGGGTGATTCTGCAAGCAATGTAATGGCAGGGCATGAAACTACCCTGCCGATTACCTTAGATCAAATGATCTATCATGCTTCTTCGGTGGTTAGAGGCGTTAGCAGGTCTCTTGTTGTAGTTGATTTACCATTTGGCACTTACCAGGGTAATTCAAAAGAAGCGCTAAGCTCCACTATCAGGATCATGAAAGAAACAGGCGCTCATGCCATTAAACTGGAAGGCGGAGAAGAAGTGATTGAATCCATTAAAAGAATCTTATCCGCCGGTGTTCCGGTTATGGGGCATCTTGGCTTAACGCCACAATCTATTTATAAATTTGGCACTTATACCGTAAGGGCTAAAGAAGAAGCGGAAGCCGAAAAGCTCGAAAGAGATGCCCGGCTGCTTGAAGAAGCCGGGTGCTTTGCTATAGTTCTCGAAAAAATTCCTGCTGCTTTGGCCAAAAGAGTTACTGAAAGCCTGCACATTCCTACTATTGGTATTGGCGCAGGCAACGGCTGCGACGGGCAAGTATTGGTAATGCATGATATGTTGGGTATTACAACTGAATTCAAACCCCGTTTTTTGCGTCAGTATCTCAACCTGCATGAGTCCATAAACGGAGCTGTTCAGCAATATGTTACAGATGTAAAGAATAGTGATTTTCCGAACGACAGCGAACAGTACTGATGCTTATTTTACTTCAGACCTTGCATCTGCATCAAGTATGTCATATAATTTAAGACCTGTGGTCTCCTGTCTTAACTTAATATATAAGCTTAGACAATCAGTAGCTACCGCTATTCTTGCATTCACTTTTATGTCATCAAAAAACTGAGCTTTCATTTGCTTTTTTTCCTGGGTAATTTGTCTTTCTGCCACCTTATATCCCTTGCCCATATCACCATTGTTTGTTTTTTCGGCCAGAACGGCTACATTAGAAAACTGTGCATTAGCGTTTTGCAATTCCATTATTTCACAAACACAAATCCTGTCTGTTTGCCTGTTCTTCAATTTTTCAAGTAATACTTCAGCTTTACCTGCATTTCCACCCAGGAAATTCACAGACGCTCTAACCAGTTTGGCAAGATCAAATTGATGCGGACGAACAACATCATCACCTGCTTTAACAGACAATGTGCATAACAAGAAAAAGATAACACTCAAAGAACAAAACCGGGTACGTACAAAACTTTTCATTTTAGTTGATTTAATCAAGTTAACAATACGCGGTTTCATAGAAGGTTGGAACCTGATTAAAATCTATGGGGGTTGTTCAGAGTGATTTGGAGGGAAACAAAGAGCTATAAAAAGAAAAAACCTGTAGTACAGGTTCATCATTTTTAGGGTTGGAATCTTTGACAAGACAAAAGTTGAAAAAAATTATGTAACCACATAATTATTCAATGGAAATTTCGGTGTATTCAACGTTTAGTAACATAGGGTAATTGGCGAAGAGCGATCAGCTATCAGCTATGAGCTATCGGTGCCAACCCATAGGGATTGCAGCTGGCGGTCTTATCAGGTCGATAGTATTATGCCAGCTGTCAACAGCTGATAGCTGATGACTGATTGCTGATAACTCATAGCTGACTGCTCACAGCTTTACGTATATTGCAATAAAATATAGCACAATGCTGGATTTTATAAGTAATCTTAAAATCAGTTCTGTAAACCAGGGCGTTTCTACCGGGCAATATTGGATAGGTTCTTCGGGGCAGATCATCCCCTCCTACTCACCGGTTGACGGCGCATTAATAGCTAATGTATACCTGGCAGATGATGCTGGTTATGAAACAGTGGTGAAAAAGGCAAATGAAGCTTTTCCTGAATGGAGAACCTGGCCTGCACCCAAACGTGGAGAAATGGTGAGACAGATTGGTGAGAAGCTGCGTGAACACAAAGAAGCATTGGGTTATCTTGTTTCATATGAAATGGGCAAAAGCCTGCAGGAGGGCATGGGCGAAGTGCAGGAAATGATTGATATATGCGATTTCGCAGTTGGTTTATCAAGGCAATTATATGGATTATCAATGCATAGTGAACGACCCGGCCACAGGATGTATGAGCAATGGCATCCGCTTGGTGTTGCAGGTATCATTTCCGCTTTTAATTTTCCGGTAGCGGTATGGAGCTGGAATGCTATGTTAGCCTGGGTTTGTGGTAACGCCTGTATATGGAAGCCATCTGAAAAAACGCCCTTATGCGCTGTTGCCTGTCAGCATATTGTGGCTGAAGTATTTAAAAAAAACAATGTACCTGAAGGAGTTAGCTGCCTGATCATTGGCGATAGGTTGATTGGCGAAAAAATGGCTTATGATACCCGCATACCCTTAATATCTGCAACCGGCTCAACAAAAATGGGAAAAGCGGTTGGTGTGGCTGTGGCTTCCAGGCTGGGGAAAAGCCTGCTGGAGCTTGGAGGGAATAATGCCATCATAGTTTCTTCTGAGGCGGATATGGACATCGCCATTATAGCCAGCGTTTTTGGCGCAGTAGGCACTGCAGGACAAAGATGCACAACTACGCGCAGGCTCATCATCCATGAAAAAATATATGATAAGTTTAAAGAGAAGCTTGTTAAGGCGTACGGTCAATTGAAGATAGGCAATCCCTTATCACCTGAAAACCATGTAGGTCCGTTGATAGATAAAGATGCGGTTACCGCCTACCTCAATGCTATTGAGCAATGTAAGCAGCAGGGCGGTAAGTTTTTAATAGAAGGCGGCGTTTTAGAAGGAAATGATTATCAAAGTGGTTGTTATGTTGTTCCATGTATAGCTGAAGTTACACCTGATCTCCCCATCGTAAGTCATGAAACCTTCGCTCCCATGCTCTATATTCTTAAATATACCAGCCTGGAAGAAGCCATTGGCATCCAGAATAATGTACCTCAGGGACTTTCGTCGGCAATGATGACATTAAATTTAAGAGAGGCTGAGCTGTTTCTTTCTGCTGCAGGAAGCGATTGCGGAATAGCCAATATCAATATAGGAACCAGCGGCGCAGAGATTGGCGGTGCATTTGGCGGTGAAAAAGAAACTGGTGGTGGAAGAGAAAGCGGAAGTGATGCCTGGAAAAATTATATGAGGCGGCAAACCAATACCATTAACTGGTCTGCCAGCCTTCCTTTAGCACAGGGAATTGTGTTTAATATATGAGCTATCAGATATCAGCTTTTCAGGTGAGAGCGATTAATACAGGAAATTTAGCTGACACCTTATAGCTGCCTACTGATATCTCACCACTCCAACGCAACGCTCCTAAAATTTCAGTTGTCAGAGGTTAATACATTCTTATGAGACATATATTTCTATATTTCCTGACACTAACAATGTTTACAGGCTGTAAAAAAGAGGAACAGGGCTCCGGCCCCCGAATTGACATTTACCTGTTAAAGTCATTCACTACCATGGTTGACAAATCAACAATGCCGGCTACAATTTCTATCACGGATGTGGTACTGGATGATATACCCCTGGTTTCCGACCAGGACATTAAAGTTTACGTAAAGGCAACCACCACATTTGTTTTAAGTAAAGATATCCAGACAGTCATTCAACATTACAGCTCTGACAAAGCCTTTGCTATAACTGTTGATAATCAACCAGTATATTATGGAGTATTTCATCCCTTGTATCTAAGTTCCATAACCTTTGGCCTGGCTACAATTTCGCCCCTGCTTCTTAATAACAATGAGTTGCGAATTGACTTCCCAACAATAGAAGGTAACAGCTTTCTTCAACAACTTGACAACCGGAATGATAGCCGAATTATAAACGCATTAAAAACAACGAACAGATTAAGATAGCGCATTTATACAAATGCTATATATCTTAAAAGAAACAAGTTGAGAACAGCAGGCACCTCAACAAGCTGATACCTGATAGTTGATTTCTATAATCCATTTTTCACTACATTTTGTTAAGAAAGCTATAAATGAGCAAGTTATTAACATGTTTCCCGTGAAACGTGAATATCTTTTTTTGGAAAATAGTTATACACACGCTAAAAATGACTACACATTTATCTCCTTTTTTAATTCCCTGCATTTAATAGAACTGGCTGAGTCACAATAATATTACCATATTTTAAGCGTTATATCTGCCTGAATAGTATCATTTATCCTTTGAAACTAACCCGTAGTATGAAAAAGATATACTTTTTTATCTGTATTAATATACTGATATTCAACTTATTGCAAGCCCAAATTAAAATTGGCGTTGGAGGTGGTATACACCAGGCTTCCATAGCAGAAAAGAACAATCTCCAGGGCTGGGATCTCAATTATAAAAATTACTTTTCTCCATCAACCGGGTTTCATGCGGGTGTTTTTGCCGAAATTCCTATTGACAAAAAAGGCAACTTTGCTGTTCTGCCTTCTTTACAATACACCAACAAGGGAAGAAAATTTGCCCGCTCATATGATTCCACAAAGTCATTTAACAGTGATACTTCTTCTATTCTTTCAAGCTGGAAAACAAGCTATGTAGAATTACCGGTTAACCTTATCTATAAGCTTCCGATTACTCAAAAAGTAAATTTCATTATTGGTGCCGGTGGGTATGTTTCGTATTTATTAAATGGTAAAACATCATACGACATATATAATGCCTCTGGTGAACACCAATCTTATAATGACAAGCTTGCTTACGGCGACCAGGTAAAAACATACAATAAAATAGACTACGGTATTAATGCTGTGGCAGGTTTAGATTTTAATGACCGTATTTTATTTACTATTAATTACAGCAAAGGACTTGCTGATTTTTATAAAGCAGATTATGATGCTTCATTTAAGCATCAAACAATAGGAGCAACAGCAGTAGTTTGGCTGACAAAATCAAAAACTGCAAAAACAAAAGCCGCGGCGCAGGATAGTGATGGCGACGGAGTACCTGACAAAATTGATCAATGCTCAGACGAAAGCGGAACAATTGCCAGCAATGGTTGTCCTGATAAAGACAGCGACGGTATACCAGACAAGGAAGATAAATGTCCTGATGTTGCAGGCTTAAACAAATATGGCGGATGCCCTGCACCGGATAAGGATAAAGATGGCGTGCCTGATGACGAAGATAAATGCCCGGACATTGCAGGTTCAGCTAAGTATGCCGGATGCGAAATACCTGATACTGATAAGGATGGCGTGAATGATGAGGAAGATAGTTGCCCGGGTATAGTTGGTCTTCCTAAATATAATGGATGCCCTGCACCAGATACAGATAAAGATGGAATAAATGATGATGAAGATAAATGTCCTTCAAAACCCGGAACTAAAGACAATAAAGGATGCCCGGTAATTGAAAAGAACATGGTTGATGAGATAAACAAAGCAGCTAAGAATATATTATTTGATGTAAACAGCGATAATATTAAAGCAACTTCATATCCGGCGCTTGACAGAATTGCTGACATCATGCTTAATAATACAGCATTAAAATTAGACATCGAAGGTCACACAGATAATACAGGGTCTATACGTCACAACCAGGTATTATCAGGTAAGCGTGCATTAGCCATCAAGATGTACCTTGTTAAAAAAGGTGTATCCCACGAGCGAATGACAGCGTCAGGTTTTGGATCGGAGCATCCGATTGCTGATAATAATACCGAAGCCGGAAGAGCTAAGAACAGGCGTGTTGCCTTTAAAGTTACTTACTAACTGAAACGTATAACCGAAGTATATAAAATATCCCTGCAAATGCAGGGATATTTTATTAAAACAGTAGTTTATCATCTGGTAATATCATAATATACTCTTGCATTTTACAAACCTGCTTTCTATTTTTGCTTCACCAATCACTCCTCTGATCTTCCGGTTTTACAGAATAAATAGCATTTTTACTTTCAGGTTTTTCCACAGGATAGAAATTTTAAACCTTCTACCGAACAACTACAACAGACCATCCAATATTTTGAGCTCTTTGTCGAAATGCGATGCCTGGTTAAGTGTTTGTAATAATAACAATAAGTGTTTTTCCGTTTTTATATCGTGATGAGCACTACAGAAATTTGGAAGGCAAAGCAAAGATTAGGTGTTTACCGCAATATTACTAAGTGTTTTTACGTTAATAGGATAACTGGGTTATCCGCCCCTTTGTAAACTAAAAAAGTTCATTTTATGAGAAAGATAGATGCCGTACTTCTTTCCGCGCTAATTATCTATGATTACAGTGCTCAATCACTGGTAAACAGTGATACCATAAGCCTGGGACACTCTTTTGTGAGTAGTGCGCTTACGGAAGACAGGTTAGCAAATACCGATTTCTCTTTTACCCCCGACTTTACAAATTCAAATGCTATGGTCAGAGGTGCCAGGAAAATCAGCCCGGAAGATATTAATGAAAAGGACATTAGTTTTCATGAATTAGCAAAGGTTAATCCGGTTACTGCTTCTGTAGCGTTGAACAATATTAATGTTGAAGATGCGGATGTAGCTATAAATATTGTGATGCCTGCTGATGCAGAGATAGACGCTCCTGAAACATTTAGCGTAGAGGAAGCATCAGTTAATACAAGTGTAACAGATTATGCTGCGGCAGTGTCAAGCACAGAAAAAATAAACGTGCAGGTAGCAACAGAAGCTGATTTGTCGACCTTTGATGCTGATAATGATGGTACATATGATGTAGAAGATAAATGCCCGGGCGTAGCAGGTGTAGCAAGATTTGAAGGTTGCCCGGTGCCTGACAGCGATGCAGATGGCATTAATGATGAAGAAGACAGATGCCCGCTTGAAAAAGGAACTGACGGGAATTATGGATGTCCTGTGGCTGTTTCTGAAACCGTAATAACTGAACCTGCCGCGCAAACTGAAATAGCTGCAGAAACAGAAGTTACGGCTATAAAAAATAACCAGTTCATTTTTACCGTAGGATTTAATAAAGAGAACAAAATTTTATCCAGTGAAGATTTTAATATAGTGCTCAGGCTTACAGACATCCTGGTACGCACTCCGGATGCAAAGGTTGAAATTGAAGGTGTTATAAATGCCAATACAACTTTGCCACAAACACCGGTTGAATTGTTAGGTAACTACTTTAAGGATTTGGGCGTTTCTGAAAACCAGATCATTGTTAAGAAACAGACCAGGGAGGTTAAGCAGGCTAATGAAGGAATCAGTAAAGTAGAAATGAGAATAAAGCTCTAATTTAGTTAATGATATTTTAAAATGTCAGGGAAAGAAACCCTGGCATTTTTTTTTGCATCTACATATTTTTGCAAATTGTGTTAACTGGTAGTTTTAGAAAACTTTTTTTATTCAATTTTGTTATTCAAAAAAATCAATACATGAAGAAAACAAGCCTGATAGTTGTTGGTGGTATGTTGTTTTTTAACGTTGCTTCTTCGCAAACCGCAGTAAAAGATGTGCCCTACGGATGGCATTTAATGAGCAAACAAAAAGATGGATACTATGGTATAGACGTGGAAAGAGCTTATACGGAACTATTAAAAGGGAAAAAAAGCACGCCGGTTATTGTGGCCGTTATAGATTCCGGTGTGGATACTACACATGAGGATCTTAAGAAAGTTTTATGGCATAACCCAAAAGAAATTCCGGGAAATGGAATAGATGATGATAATAATGGATATGTGGATGATATTTATGGATGGAATTTTTTAGGTGGCAAAGATGGAAGGAATGTAAACAAGGACTCATATGAGGCTGCCAGGGTTTACTATAAGTTAAAGAAAAAATATGGTGATAAAATACCGGCTGACTCTACTTTAACACCTGAACAAAAGAATGAAATAGCCTTATATAAAATGGTAAAATCCAGGATAGAAGGCGATGCCAAGGAAGCTTCCCTGAATGTTATGTTCCTGAAAAATATTGTAGAGAAAATGCCCTGGGCGGATAGTATTTTGCAGGGGGCAATGAAAAAGCAGGAATATACCGGCGACGACCTGGCACAATTCAAGCCCATGTCTACTGATGAAAGTAAAGCTAAAAGCACTCTGTCGGCATTATTCCTTGGTTTTCAGGTTAATGAAATGACCAATAAAAAATTAATTGAAATTACAAATGACTTTTATGGTGGCGAAAAAGCAAAAGCTGATGCGGCTTTAAAAGAGCCTGAAGATTACCGTGGAGATATAGTAAAAGATAATTATGACGATATTAATGACAGGTTTTACGGCAATAATGATGTTATGGCAGGTACGCCCATGCATGGAACACATGTGGCAGGTATTATTGGGGCAGTTCGCAACAACGGAATTGGGATGAATGGAGTTGCAGATAATGTGCGCATAATGATGATAAGGGCTGTGCCGGATGGAGATGAGCATGATAAGGATATTGCCAATGCAATAAGATATGCTGTTGATAACGGGGCAAGGGTAGTGAATATGAGCTTTGGTAAAAGTATCTCTCCCCAGAAAAACTGGGTGGACGATGCCGTAAAATATGCAGAATCAAAAGGTGTATTATTGGTACATGCAGCAGGAAATGACGCCAAAGATGTGGATGTAAATGATAATTTTCCCAATAATTATTATAACAACGATACTACAACCAAGGCAACAAACTGGATAACAGTTGGCGCCAGCGGCGACCCGGCAGCAGGTGGGTTAACGGCCTCCTTTTCTAATTATGGCAAAAGGTCTGTTGATGTTTTTGCACCGGGTGTAAAAATTTATTCTACTTTGCCTGGTGGTAATGATTATGGCAATTTGCAGGGCACCAGCATGGCAAGCCCGGTAGTAGCAGGCATGGCAGCCTTATTAATGTCGTACTTTCCTGATCTTACAGCCGAGCAGGTTAAAGCTGTTATTGAACAGTCAACAACTAAAACAGCCGACTTAAAGGTTAAAAAGCCTGGTACAGATGAGGATGTGAATATGTCTGAGCTGAGTACAACCGGAGGTATTATTAATGCTTATGCCGCGGTAAAATTAGCTGAAACACTGTCCTCTCCACAAAAGAAACAACCGGAAACAGTATTGCCTAAAGCAAAAATGAAGAGTACCAAAAAAGGATAAAAGTAAAAATATCTGGCAGTGAAAAGAGGCTGTCAAAAATAAGAAGACAGCTTCTTTTTATTCGGGTAACCTCATATAGACAAGTAGTCGTTTAAACGATTCTCAGAGCCTTCATTTATTTTTGATACATTCTCTTTTTTACATATTACCTGTAAACTGACATTTTACCTCTTGCAGGATCATGGCAATGAAGTGAGCTTCAGAAGTATTAAATAGCTTATCAAATAAAATTTTGTTAACTGCAGACTTTGGAACAGGGTTTGAAATTACTCATACTATAAATTAGAAAAGTTATGAGTAAGCATTTGAAATCTATGAGTTTGCTATTGGCCGCGGCTTTTATATTAGCCTCCTGCAGTAAAAAAGACAATCCAACAAATAACGATTTGTTTGTAGGCACATATAAAGGCAAGATCAGTTATGTAAAAGAGGGAGAAAATAAATCCACAGATGATGGAAAAGTAACCGTTGTGAAAGTAGGCAGCAACTACAACTTTGTATTCTCCGATGCCATTCCTGATTTAACAGGTGTACAATTTAAAGCGGATGGCGATAATGCTGTTGTTTCTGTTGATGATAATTCAGCGCAGATAATCCGCCTCACTGCAAGCACACTTCTTATGGCTTATACTAAAGACGGCGCTGTCTGGACTGCCAATTGTACCCGCTAATATTTATTTGTATTTATCGGTATTTTAAAAGTAATGAAGCATACCTGATGCAATAAAATAAAAAGAGGAGCTTTAAAAAAAGCGCCTCTTTTTGTACAGCTTTTACATTTAAACATTACCGGCAAACAAGCCAATATTTTACATCAGCCTTTGCGCAATAATATTTTTTTACTTTGAAAATCGTTGGCGGCATTTAATATTTCTATAAGCTTCGGCCACTTATCAGCGCGTTCAAATGCACTATTATAAATCTTGGTTATTTTAAGTTTTATCGTATTTCCTTCCTGTTTAGCATCAGCAATAAAACTACCGGTTTGATTAGTCGTATTTACAGCCAGTTTATCCAGCCCTTCGGCCTTATAACCCTGCGGAATTTCAAAACTGATAATATATTCAAATGTACGGGCGCAAGCCATATATATATCCACGCTTCTTTCCAGTTGTTCCGGCTTTAGTTGCAACTGTCCTCCTATAAGCTTGCCCATATCAACAATGTAATTATTACCCCCGCGTTTTATCCATCCTTCAATAGTAAATTGAGTGGAGTATATAAAATCAGGTTTGGTATGGCGCAAGCCCATATTATCTATTTTGTAAGATGTAACATCTTTGGGTTTGGTATCAAACTCCCCGGAAATTTCACTGATGAACCTGTCTTTCCATTCACTGCGCGCCTTTGCAAAAGCCGCAGTATATTCATCTGCAAGCGATCTGTTTTTTCTGCTGTCAGCAAATTCCTCCATGAATGATTCTTTAACGCCCAGCGCTTTTCTTTCTTCTTCATAATAATCTTCAAACAACAACAGATGCCGCTGCGCACCCTGCCGCATCTGGCCTTTTAAAACAGTTTTTCTTGCTATTTTAAGTTCTTCCATATTGTCTGAAACCGATACCTTAAGGTTTTCTGTTTGTACGTTTTGTTTTGCTGATGATTTACCGATGTTTTGCATTGCCTCATCATCAAGCCTTATTGAAGATTTGGTAAACCCTTTTACCACAACTGTAGGATTTTGCTGACCTTCATACTCCGCAGGGATATAGTTACAATTTGTAAATACACCCTCGGCGCTCATATATACCGGGGTATTTTTTGTTGTTTTAATGATATACTCAAAATCATCTACCAGCATTACCTGCTTTGTATCAGGACCGTAAACAGATGTTGCCAGTATAATTTCATTATTAATACCAAGCTTATCAAGAATAAGACTTAGCAATAACAAAAATTTCTTTTTATTAGGAGCCTGGTAATTCCGTTCTAAACCAACATTTATTTTATCGTTTGCATCTACCTTATAAAAAGCTATATACCGGAATGCATAGTAAATATAATACGGTAAGCTGTCTTTAGGCAGATCATCCTGCCTGCGCATACGCTTGATCATAGACTTTATTTCACCTGACAGCCCTTCTGCTACCAGGCCAAGCTGGCTTCCGTAAAAATCTTCTTTCATATCAACTTTTACGTCTTCAATAATTTGCTGGTAGGGTTGATTACGGTATACTTCTCCCTCCTTTCTTTTTATTTTTCTAGGTCCGCCAACACGTATGTTTAAACGAAGTATGGGTAGTTGTCTTGCCGAAGACATCCAAAGGTCAACCGGCGATTTGGCTATATTCTGATATTCTGCATCAAGGATATTATCACCATCTGCATCTTTTTTTACCTTAAATTCAGGCGCGCCATTCATTGCCCTGTATTCTACCGCGCAGGTAGCTCCCACTTCGCAATGCACGGAATAATGCATAATAGGCTTATCATCGCCAAATATGAAAAGATAGGGCTCTGTTCTGTATCCCACTGCTTCTTCTTCCTGCCGGCTTACAAAATAATCTATAATATCCCCCACTTCCAATCCCGATACAGCTACCTTACTCTGCTTCTCATCGTTATCATTTTTTATCATCACTTCCTCATTCACATCTATTTCTTTTATGGTTCCATCAGGCTTTATAATTCGAATGCCTAATATGGTAACACGCCCTTTAAGATTTCTTGAAAAGAATTTTGCAAGGCGTTTGGATTTCTGGTAACTGAACTCAGAAAACTCTTCAAGGGTCGCCTTGTCATTAATCTTTACCATTTCCCGGTAAGTATTGGTAAAGTATATCTCTTTATACTTGGCAGCCGTAATAACAAGAAATTTGAATTTGGTTTTACTGATGGCTTTTATTTCCTGATGACGGGCAATCACTACTCCTGACTCATTAGCTAATGCAGCAGGGATTGTTCTGTTGTTAAATGCCGGAATATTCCATCCCCATACCTCTTTTCTTACTTCCTCCACTCTTTTCTTATATTCTGCATCTGTTTGGGCAACACTGTGCTGAAATATTATAAACAAAAAGACAAGCAGGCTCAGGATATATCTGTTTTGCATGAATAGAATGTTTATGATATGAAAGTTTTATTTTTTTGTAAGAATTATCTGTTCGTTATAGCTTTTCTTTAACTGCGAAATACTTGCGTTCCATTTTGCAAAAGCTGCCTTACGTAAGCGGGTATCTTTTATAGTTATTTCTTTACGGTATACCAGCTTTTCGCCAATGGTTTTATAATTTATTTTAAAACTGTATGCAGGCTCATCAATATTTAATCCTTCGGGAAGCTGATTGATTTTATACCCGGAAGGAATGGTTAATTCAGTTTCATAAATAAGATATTTTTTATAAGAAAAAACCAGGTCAGTAGTTCTTTTGCTTATATCAATATCAGCATTATCCATATCTTTTCTGAAGTCAAGGTCTATATACAGCTCATCGCCAAAACCCGAAACTGCATCTTTATGATCAAGCTGATAATTGATATCGAGCGCATTGTCTCTTTCGTTAAGATCAGAAGTTTGCAATTGCGTGATCGCATATTTCAGGTTACCTTCTGCCAGGTAATGCTGTAATGCTGTTGCCAGTTTATCTTTTTTCAAACTATGTATGCGCGTAAGCAACCACTCTTTGCTTTCTCCTCCCATTTTATGCAATACATTTCCTTTTAAATTATTACCATCTATATGAACAGTTCTTTTTTCAAGATCTATATTTTGTTCGGTAGAACACAGCGGCACTTTTTCAAGCATGTATTTCTCTCCGTCTTCAATCATTACCTGCCTGCCCTGTATGCGTTCCGCATACTGATCAAAACCGATATACGTTTCTGTTGCATCCAGAAAATAAAGTTTGCCTTTATAGCGCAGTGCACAGATCATATGATTATCTACAGAAAGAGAAGGCGTGGAATAATCGTATGCAATATGGTTGGTACCTATCCAGCATAACCTCGCGTCAAAACCTGCAGCCTGTAAAAGTTCTTTGGTAAGATTAGCCATACCTTTACAATCGCCATATTTCTTTTTTAATACCTCCTGTGCTTTTTCAGGTTTAAAGCCTGCAATGCCATCTTCAAAAGCTATATATCTTATATTATCCTGTACATAATGAAATATCGCTTTTATTTTTGCCGTATCGTTGGTAATTCCCTTTGTAATCTCCGTTGCTTTTTCTTTAATGACGGCGGCATCATTACCAATCTGTAATACCAGGTGGCGATACCATGCATATTGATCAGCAAGCGCATTGAAATATGTTATCTTCTTTCCTTTTACATCAGCAGAGCGGGTTAAAACCAGCAGGTGTGGATATATATAAGAAGGCCCAGGGCTGCGGGGCTCATTTTTCCTGGCTTCTAGCTGCTCAATAGTATAAGTGTATATAACAGCATTATCCTTCTTTTCAGTTTGCTTTTTAATCTTATATCCATCAAAATTCATTTCCTTTATATCTATGCTCATCCATTGTGGAACAGTAACTATTACCTGCTTATTTTCTATCCTGAAAGGCTCAGAGAAATAAATAGTGCTGAAATAGCGGGGATCATTGATGGTTTTACTTATCTGTACTTCACTTTGTGAACCCTTTTTTTCCAGGGGCAGTTGAAAATAGCAGATCCTTGCATCCGAATAAAAAATATTCTCGATAGAATAATACTCATATACAGGCTTGATAAGCCGGTTTTTTTTACCATCGATGAAGATGTTCACTTCATTAATAGTTGACTGATCATCATAAAACTCAACATAAGGCAAGTCTGTACGATAGCCCTCACACCTGAAAATTGTATTTGTCTGCTCATTTATGATTACAGGATTATCGGCATTTCCATATACAAATTCATAACGCTCCGTTTTGCTTTTAATAACAACATTATTATCGTCTGCATCTGCAGTATGCAATTTGCCGGGCACACTATAAGCTACGCTGTGCAAGAAATTCAACAACAGCGCCAGAACTAAGAGTTTCCCTGTAATTTTGTTCATGCGTAAAGGGTTGTGATAATCAATTCTGACTCAATATAATCTGAAAAAACAATACGAATAAAAACTAATAAATATTAGTTACAAATGAACGAACATACACATTAAATAGTATTTACTAACTTAATTGAAGCGCTGCAGAACAAGCTGCGTTATGGTACTCTTAATATAACAAGATCTGTGCTGACGCGGGTAAGCATAAAGGCAAAATATTTAACCGGATTATGAGTATAAGCGGCAATTTATCCAAAACAAAAAAGCGATAAGAAAAATCTCTTATCGCCTTTCAACTATTTTTCTGAATGATTATTTAGCTGCCTTAGCTTCGCCCACAGTCTTTTTAAACAACATTACATAACCGCATAAATTCTTTTTCTGCATACTGTTTACCTGCAGCGGTTTAATCATGTGATATTCTGAAACTTTAGGTATATATGAATAGCTGATAACATTACCATCTACATCTCCCCATCTCTTTTTCTGGTATACCACCTGCTTTTCACTATAGTCGTACATACGCACTTCGTATGTATTAGATTTTACATCACCAATAAAAACAAACTGGTACCAGGTACCTTCACTCATGGGAACAATGATAGGAATTTCATATTCACTTTCCATGGTTATGGAAGCTTCACGCAGCACTGTAAATCCACCGCCGGCCAACAAGTGCTTAACACTATCCGCCTGCTTCTGAATAGAAGCATTATCGCAGGGGCTGATCCTTATTACATTATCATCCTGGGCAAGGGCAGGAATACTGAGTGAGACAAGAAAAACCAAAGCGGTTATACAAAAAACTACTTTTTTCATTTAAAACAGTTTTATAGGGTTGGGTGAATCGCTTTGACTTATATCAACAGTGTTAACTGGTGTTTAAGTGCATTAGCTTCTGCCTTTTATCAACGCAAATTTGCTGCCTAAATTATTTTCGGTTAAAATAAATAGCGTCTGCCTGCTGAGTAGGACATAGAACCAGGTCGTTAATACAAACATGTGGAGGCAATGTTGTACAATAATACATCACGTCTGCCACATCAGGGCCTGTAAGCGGTTGCAAACCACTATAAACAGATTTTGCTTTTTCTTCATCTCCATTAAAACGAACAAGAGAAAACTCCGTTTCCGCAGCGCCGGGGTTTATGGAAGTTACTTTAATACCGTGGCGTAACAGGTCTATTCTCATGCCTTTAGATATGGCATCAACCGCGAATTTGCTGGCACAATACACATTTCCTTTATCATACACTTCTTTGCCTGCCACAGAGCCAAGATTTATAATGTGCCCCCTGGTTGATATTAAAAATGGTATCACTGCTTTTGAAACATACAACAAACCTTTAACATTGGTATCCATCATTGTATCCCAGTCATCCATATTTCCTTCATCAATATGATCTCTGCCCAGGGCAAGCCCTGCGTTATTTATTAAAATGTTAATCTTTTTCCATGGTTCATCAATTGCATTTATTTTTTCAAAAACATCGTTCCTGTTGCGCACATCAAAAGCAAGCGTCAATACATTAACGCCGTATTGTTTCTCCAATGCTGTTTTTAAAGATTGCAGCCTGTCTTCTCTCCTTCCATTGATGATTACATTGTATCCTTCTTTTGCAAATTTTTCTGCACATGCTTTTCCAAAACCTGATGTAGCGCCGGTAATAAAAACAATTTTGCTCATTTTTTTAAATTATTGCTGCAAAGATAAGCAGGATGCAAAAATGGTATACTTACTTTCAATCACCATCCGTATAATTGCGTTGACTGAAATATCCATTCCGGCGTAATAATCTGGCTGCTGCTAACAGCATACCAGGGGTTTAATAACTCATCCTGGTTATTCTTTAAAATATGAATATCCTGGGCAGGCATATAGCTTTGGGCTAACAGGTAAATTTTTTCACCGTTGCTCTTCACTCCAATATCCATCACTATTACTGCATGTCCCGGATACCCTCCTTTGATCAGTACATCGCCGGGTGCAATATCCTGAACCGGCTTCTTTTTTAACTGTTTTTCTAAAGAAGCTGTACCGCAAAAGGCAAAAACTTTTTCAAGATAATTTTCAAAGTGCTGAATATTCTCACCACCGGTATATCTATACGCCTTGTTGCTATTATCGTAAAAAATAATTTCATTCATTCTTTTATTGTCAAACAGGTAGCTGGCGCGAAGCCTCATTACCGCATCAGCACATTGTTGTAAATCCTTTTTACCTACAGGTATATCCAGCACGGCAAATTGTGCGGTTTGATTTTTTTTGGGAAACCCGTTATACAGGTAAACCGTTTTGCCAGGCTTCAGCCTTATATTCCTTAACCATTCGGCAAATGAGCGCTCCGGGAATTCTATTCGTTTATAACCATAAGGTAATGGGATATTACGAATACGGTCCTTACTGTTTCCTGTATTGGTTGCGATAAAGGAAGGGGAAAAACAGGTTGAAAAGAGCAGGGTAAAATACCAATTCATAATTCCTTATTTTTGAAAAGTTATTATGAGACGCACCAATAGCAGTTTGCATAAAATAAGATTGTTAAAAATTTATTAACCTATACACACAAAGAACTATAACGTATATGTCAAATATTCTGATCATTGATGATGAAAAAGCGATCCGTAAAACTTTAGGTGAAATACTTTCTTATGAAGGATATAAAATAGACGAGGCAGGCGACGGAGAAGAAGGCTTGAAAAAGTTTAAAGAAAAAAATTATGATGTTGTATTGTGCGACATTAAAATGCCCAAGCTGGATGGCATTGAATTTTTAGATAAGGTTGCCGAGATAAATCCTGATGTTCCGGTTATTATGATTTCAGGGCACGGCACTATTGAAACAGCAGTTGAGGCGGTAAAAAAAGGAGCTTATGATTATGTGTCGAAACCTCCTGACCTGAACCGGCTGCTGATAACGATACGCAATGCTATGGATAAAACCAACCTCGTAACCGAAACAAAAGTGTTAAGGAGAAAGGTAACGAAGGTTGATGAAATGATAGGCGAATCAGCACCAATCATAAAAATAAAAGAAACAATTGACAAGGTTGCACCAACAGACGCCAGGGTAATGATCATGGGCGAAAATGGTGTAGGAAAAGAATTGGTTGCCCGCTGGATACATGAAAAAAGCAATCGTTCCAAAGGTGCTTTGATTGAAGTGAACTGTGCTGCTATTCCAAGTGAGCTAATAGAAAGCGAATTATTCGGGCATGAAAAAGGCTCATTTACATCAGCCGTAAAACAACGTATAGGAAAATTTGAGCAGGCACATGGCGGAACGCTCTTCCTCGATGAAATTGGCGATATGAGCCTTAATGCGCAGGCAAAAGTATTGAGGGCGCTGCAGGAAGGCAAAATAACCAGGGTTGGCGGTGATAAAGATATCAGCGTGGATGTTCGTGTAATTGCTGCAACCAATAAAGACTTATTGCAGGAGGTGGATGAAAAACAATTCCGCCTCGACTTATACCATCGCCTGAGTGTTATTATTATTCATGTGCCTTCATTAAATGACCGCAGGGATGATATCCCGCTGCTGGTTGATAAATTTTTAGCTGATATCTGCACAGAATATGGTATTCCCAAAAAAGAAATTGATGGCGATGCCATGAAGGCTTTGCAGGATAACAACTGGACGGGCAATATCAGGGAGCTGAGAAATGTTGTTGAACGCCTTGTTATTCTGTCTGGAAAAAGTATTAAGGAAGATGACGTTAGCAGCTATGTGATTCCAAGAAAATAAAGGGAAATGAAAAAAGTGTATTGTATATGTGGATTGGGTGCAGATGAAAGGATTTTCAGTAAGCTTACCTGGCAGCCTGGTACAGATGTGCATTATATACAATGGCTTGTGCCCGAAAAGGATGAAACACTTGAAGCGTATGCCAAAAGAATGGCCGCGCAAATTACCTCCACGGACGATTTCACACTGATCGGTGTTTCTTTTGGCGGCATCATGGCTATTGAAATTACCCGCATTATGCCGGTAAAAAAGCTGATCCTGATCTCCAGTATAGAAACACATCATCAGTTGCCCACCTGGATGAAACTTTGTGGTAAACTGAGATTATACCGGTTGATACCCACAGGAGTATTACATGATATTCGCCCGTTAAAACTATTTGAGCCCATTGAAAATTATTTTCTCGGCTCATATACACAGGATCAAAAAGCGCTTGCCCGTGAATACAGGAAAAATGTAAATCCTTATTATTTAAAATGGTCAATCAGGCAGATACTGCATTGGAAAAATGAACGTGTTTTCAAGAATTTCTATCATATTCATGGCACAGCAGACAGAATATTCCCCATCAAAAAAATAACACCTACCCATAGCATTGAAGCCGGAAGGCATTTTATGTTATATCATAAGCCGGAGGAGGTGTCGGAAGTGCTTCGGAAAATTATTTAAGGTAAAATACCTGGTTAACGGCAATATGTTTTCTTTAACAAATTTAGAGAAAGCAAACCTGTAACATTTCATCATATTTACCTACTTATAGCCATGATAAATATTTATACTATTTTTGGCGACTTTTTAATTTAACGTTTCAACAATGGGCTTGATCATTTTTATTGTATGTACTATCGGTTTTCATATTGGCTTGTACGGCATGTTTAAAAAAGCCGGTATCGAACCCTGGAAGGCACTTGTACCATATTATAACACCTGGGAAATGGTACAGAAAATGCCATTAAAAAAATATTGGTTTTTTCTCCAGTTTATCCCCATTATAGGACAATTTATCTCTATCTGGATATATATAAAGTTTGTTGAGCACTTCGGCCGTTTTTCAGTTTTACATCATGCTGCGGCAGTATTTCTTCCATTTATATACTTTCCTTACCTGGGATTTTCAAAAAATGAAAGATATGCAGGTAATGCTGTGGTAAAGAATTATAAAAAATCCTCAGCACGGGAATGGATAGACGCAGGTGTGTTCGCCGTTGTTGCAGCTACCATTATCCGCACTTTTATTTTTGAAGCTTATGTGATACCAACAGGCAGTATGGAAAAAACGCTTATGGTAAATGATTTCCTGTTTGTAAGTAAACTAAGCTATGGACCAAGACTCCCCAATACACCACTTGCTATTCCCTTTGTGCATCATACTGCACCTGTCATCAACACAAAATCTTACCTGGAATGGATAAAACTGCCGTACAAAAGATTATGGTCAAGCCCGATAGAACGCAATGATGTGGTAGTATTTAATTATCCCGTAGGAGATACGGTTGTTGGTGAATATGAATCCAATATAAACTACTATGATGCCTTAAGAGAAAGATATAAAGGAGATAGACAAGCCATTTTAGATAGAGATGATATTATTGTGAGACCGGTGGATAAACGGGAGAACTTTATTAAACGGTGTGTAGGTATTCCCGGTGACACAATACAATTGAAAGAAGCAATTTTGTACGTAAATGGCTCAACTGCTTATGTACCACCAAATTCGGCAACTAATTATATAGTAAAAACAAAAGGGGTTGCACTTGATGAAGAAGTTCTCAAGGAAGAATTCAATGTAGAAGGAAAATATGGACAAATTTCCATTTCAGGAAATAGTGAATATTTAATTACACTTACAGAAGCTGAAGCAGAAAAAATGAAGCAGCAACCCTATATAGAAAGTGTATCAAAAAAGCTAAATTATCCGGATGCTAAAGAATATGCTGAAGATGAACCAAGATATACTAAAATGTTTCCGCAGGATACCGCGCATTACAAGTGGAGTGAGGATTTTTATGGGCCTGTCTGGATTCCTAAAAAAGGCTCCACTATAACATTAACTCCGGAAAATATTTCTATTTACAGGAGAGTGATAAATGTATATGAAGGCAATAAACTGGAAGAAAAAGATGGTAAGTTTATCATTAACGGGCAGAAAACCAATCAATATACTTTTAAGATGGATTATTTCTGGCTGATGGGTGACAACCGCCATAACTCACAGGATTCAAGATTCTGGGGTTTTGTGCCGGAAGATCATGTTGTAGGACGTGCTTCCTTAATATGGTTTAGCTGGGATAAAGGCCCCAGATGGAACAGGCTATTCAGATCAATCAAATAATCATTCATTAACAGCATTGTAATGCCTGCGGAAAAGAAGCATATCACGTTGAGCTATTCGGTATTTGAGTCGGTTGAGGCATTGATGGAAAACGACAAAGCATTACTGCTTGAAGCCCGCAATGCTACCGGTAATGCCTATGCGCCGTATTCAATGTTTACTGTTGGAGCGGCTGCATTACTGTATAACGGAGAAATAGTAAAAGGCTCCAACCAGGAAAATGCTTCTTCACCGGCAGGGTTATGTGCAGAGCGGGTATTGCTGTCCGCGATTTCATCATTCTATCCCAAAATTGGTATTGATACCATTGCCATCAGCTATTTTAATAAAAAGAATAATAAAAGCGGCAAACCTGTAGCGCCATGTGGCATCTGCAGGCAAAGTATTTTAGAATATCAACTGCAACAGCAAAAATCAATCAGGCTGATACTTGCCGGAATGGAAGGGGCTATATATATTATTGAAAATATCGCTGACCTCCTCCCCTTTTCTTTTTCCGGATCAGACATGTTGTAATCAATTGCCTTTGCCTGCAGCATCAGTACTATATTCCAATACAATATCTGTAACGGCATAGCCAACACAGGTCAGGATCAGGCCTGCTTTCATATCTTTTTCGGTCAGCACGTCATTCATACTCATAATAACCTCGCCGCTTACACATGTTGCTACGCAGGTAGAACATCTTCCGCCTTTGCAACTATACGGCAAAGCAATATACTGATCAAGCGCCGACTGAAGAATCGTTTTGGGATACATTGTTTCAAACGAAATATGCTGCTGCAAAATAGTAACCTTAGCCGGCTGAGGATTTATAATCAGTGGCGGAGCCGGCGGTTTATCAATAACAAAATGTTCTTTCCTTATTTGCTTACTGTTAAATCCCATCAGCGTAACAGTGAACTGGCACATACGCATAAACGATTCCGGCCCGCAGACAAAAAAAGAAGTTTTCGCAGGATCATATTTTATGTAACCCGGGATCAACATTTCTAATTTTTCATTATTCAATCTCCGGTAGAAAGCATCTTCCTGGTCTGAGCTCCTGAAATCAAGCCAATGGAATTTTGTTGAAAAATCAGTGGCAATCTTTTCTATTTCGCTCCTGAAGATAGTAGTTTGCACAGATCTGTTCTGGTACATCAGTACAACCGAATTGGCGCTTCTTTTATATAACAGCTCTTTTATTACAGATATCACTGGCGTAATACCACTGCCTGCAGCAAGTAGTATCACATCTTTATTTTCATAGCTTCCTTCATTCAATACAAACATACCTGAAGGTGCAATCGCTTCTACTATATCACCAACAGAATAATGATCAATTAAATGCCTTGAAATTTCCCCGTTATGCACACGCTTTACGCTGATCTGCAGTTTTTCATTCACTCCAGGTGTTGATGATATGGAATATGAACGCCTTACCTCACGGTTGTTTATTATAAAAATCAGGGTTAGAAATTGCCCGGCCTTGTAATGAATATCATTGCCTTCAATATCTTCCAGCACAAAACTATAAGCCTCTGTTGTTTCAGGAATAATATCAATAATACGTAACTGTAAAATCTTTTCCATTTTTTTAAACTGATTACAAATTAACAGCATCAAATTTATAAAACCCGATTATCATTGCGCAGCATACCCCGTCACAGCAGAATGAATCATTGCTTCGTGATTCTTTGTGTAAATCTTTGTGCCGCTTTGTGTTAAAATCCTGCTACAGATATTATTGCCAGGATTTGATGTCAGCCGCCTCCGCCATTTAAGCAAGTTTAAATTATCTTTGATTCATGGCAGAAGACTTAATAATATCATCCGGTACAAAAGCAGAACAGTATGAAACGCTGCTGCCGCAAATAAAAGCATTAATTGAAGGAGAACCAGACCTTATAGCGAATCTCGCGAATATTACTGGGGCATTAAAAGAACAATTCGGCTGGTTTTGGGTGGGATTTTATATTGTAAGGCAGGAAGAATTGGTGCTGGGTCCATTCCAGGGACCGGTAGCCTGTACCCGTATCCGTAAGGGCAAAGGTGTTTGCGGGAGCAGTTGGGAAAGCGCGATAGCAATCATTGTACCTGACGTTGAAAAATTTCCCGGGCATATAGCCTGCAGCAGTCTATCAAAATCAGAAATTGTGATACCTGTTATAAGAAACAATACGGTTGTAGCCATACTGGACGTTGACAGCGCAACATTAAATACATTTGACAGTACAGATCAATTTTACTTAGAACGCATAGTTGATATGATTGAATGGTTATACCGCTGACGGCTGATAGCAAATACCCGGGTGCCTCCTATTTTTATGATAATATTAAATTACTGGCATATTTTTATATACAATTGAAAGCATTATATGAACAATTTGCCACTTACCGTAAAACGGTCAATCGAGCTACTGGGTATATGCCTGTTATTAGCCTTATTTTCTGTAGCCAGCGATATTATAATGCCATTGCTGATGGCATTTTTCGTAAGCCTTGTATTATTGCCTGTATACCGGTTTTTAGTTAAAATAAAGATACCGGAAGTCATAGCCATTGTTTTAAGTATACTTACCGCTTCGCTTGTCATAATAGGTATAGGAACGCTGCTTTCCTTTCAGATTGCAAGCCTGGTTCGTGAATTTCCTCAAATAGAGAAAAATATTAATCAGCACTGGGCAACACTCAGTTCATGGATTGAACAGGAATTTGAGGTAAGTGCCTCCAAACAATTATCTGTTCTGAACGAACAAAGTTCAAAACTACTGAATAATGCAGGCTCTTATCTTAGTGGAGCAGCAGTAACACTAACAGGCGTTTTTGTTTTTGTTGGGCTTGTTCCTATTTATGTTTTTCTTTTATTGTTTTATAAAAACCTTTTACTGCGTTTTGTGTTTCTGTGGTTCAAGCAGGAGGATCACCCGCAGGTAGAATCAGCCTTACGGGGCACAGAAGTAATCATTAAAAGCTATCTCTTTGGTTTGTTGATACAGATTACTTACATGACCATATTATTAGGTACTATTTTGATGTTGATTGGAATAAAACATGCATGGTTGATCGCGATTATCTTTGCGGTGCTCAATCTTATTCCCTATGTGGGGGCTTTGATTGGTAATATAATCGGCGTTTTGTTAACGCTTTCTTCGTCCAATCAACTTTCGCAGGTATTACTTGTATTAGGCGTTATTGCAGTGGTGCAATTTCTCGACAACAATATTTTAATGCCCCGCATTGTTGGATCTAAAGTTAAAATAAATGCATTGGTAAGTATTATAGCAGTTATTGTAGGTGGCACAATAGCCGGTATATCGGGAATGTTTCTTTCCCTGCCGCTTGTAGCTATTTTCAAGATCATGTTTGATCATTCTACAGGCTTTAAGCATTGGGGATTCTTGCTCGGGGATGAAAGGCCTGGATTAAGCCCTATGACTAACCCGGTTGTACGACTGAGAAATAAACATGTAAGGAAGGCAGAAGAAACAAACGAGGATAATGATGAGAAGGAATAAAAAGCTTAGATTTTTTTTACTTCTGCAAAACGCTTAAAAAACTCAAGCGATTCAGGGTTTTTTACAGCTCCTTCATTCACCGGTTTTCCCAACAATATTTTCTTTACCGGCATTTCCATTTTTTTTCCGCTGATGGTATAGGGCAAATCTTTTACTTCTATAATTTCGTCGGGTACATGCCGGGGGGAATAGGTTGTACGTAATGTAGCTTTTATTAACGATTTTATTTCTTCATCCAGCAAAATCCTATCTTTCATTACCACAAACAAAGGCATATAATCGCCACCTCCGGTCAATTCAATATTCACTATCAGGCTGTCTTTTACTTTATCTATTTTATCAACTGCACGATAAATTTCAGCAGTTCCTATACGTACTCCCTGCCGGTTGAGTGTAGCATCCGATCTTCCTAAAATCACTACGCCATCCCGGGGCGTTATCTTTAACCAATCGCCGTGCCGCCATATACCGGGATATGTTTCAAAATAACTGGCAGTATATTTTTCAAAATCCGGATCATTCCAAAAGTATACCGGCATGGAGGGCATCGGCTTAGTTATTACCATCTCTCCTACTTCATCTGATACCGCATTGCCCTCCTCATCAAAAGCATACATACTGCATCCTAAAGCCCTGCCCTGTATTTCACCTTCATATACGTTACGCCAGGGCACGCCGCCTACAAACGCAGTGCACACATCTGTTCCGCCGCTCATGCTGCATAACCAAACATCTTTTTTTATGTTCTCATATACATAATCAAACCCTTCAGGCGGCAATGGAGAACCTGTAGAACTTATAGAACGTAGAGCTGATAAATCATAAGACTCACGGGGACGTATACCTGCTTTTTTGCAGGCCATAATATATGGCGCACTTGTACCAAAATGATGAAGTCCGGTCTGTTCTGCCAGTTTCCATAACACATTTAAGTCCGGATAACCCGGACTTCCATCATACAACACAATAGTAGCGCCTGCAAGCAATGCGCCGTGCAGGTAGTTCCACATCATCCAGCCGGTAGTGGTGAACCAAAAAAAAATTTCACCAGGCTTAATGTCATTGTGAAGCCATAAATATTTATAATGTTCAAGCAAAACACCACCATGACTGTGCGTAATAGCCTTTGGTACACCTGTAGTACCTGAAGAATATAAGATCCAGACGGGATGCTCAAATGGTAGAGGCATAAAAGTCAGCTCATTAAAAGCTGTTTGCATTATATCGTTCCATTTTTCGGCTTCAACATTTTCTTCTATACTTACTTTATCCAGGTATGGAATAATAATCACCTTTTCAACACTGGGTAATGCTGCTTTTATTTGTTTTACCGCATCCAGGCGGCTGAAGGTTTTACCATTATATGAATATCCATCTGCGGCAATTAAAATTCTGGGTTCTATTTGTTTAAAACGTTCAATCACGCTTTCCACACCAAAATCAGGAGAGCAGCTGCTCCAAACGGCCCCGATGGCCATTGAAGCCAGCAGCGCTACAGACGCTTCCGGAATATTAGGAAGATAACCCGCTATTCTGTCGCCGGGTTTAATACCTTGTGCAATAAGATAAGTTTGCAGTGCAGCTGTATCATTCTTCAACATTTCCCAGCTAACAGAAGTTAAGCCCTGTTGCTCTGATTGAAATATTATTGCCGGGTATTCGCTATTTGCATTTCTGAAAACATGTTCCGCATAATTTAGTGTGCCACCCTCAAACCACTTTGTATGTGGCATGGCATCATCGCTCATCACTATGCTATATGGGTTGTGCCAGATAATATCAAAATGCTCAGTTATGCTCTTCCAGAACAGATCAACATGCTGCACAGACCACTCCCATAAAGCTTTGTAATCATGGATTGATACGCCATAATGAATACCAAGCCATTTGGCGTAATAGCTCAAATTTGAATGTTCTTTCCATTCTGCAGACGGTGTCCATAAAACAGCAGGCTCCATACTACTTCAATTTTATTTTACTATTTTCCAGCAATAACGTTTAAGCTTACCCGAAAAATCAAAAGGCGTTGTTGCGCCGGTAATATCTTTTATTGTGGAACAATGTATATTTTCTTTATCCAGTATAAACTTTGTAAAGTTAGTGCTGAAATATAAAATGGCTCCCGGCGACATGGCATATAGTACATTGCTGATCAGCTCCACATGATCTCTCTGTATATCCAGAAAATCATCCTTCATTTTTTTACTGTTGCTGAATGTGGGCGGATCCATTATTACGAGGTCGAACATATTCGGTTTCAACTCCTGCAGGTATTGCTTTACATCAGCATTATCAAAACGAAAGGAGGTATCATTAAAGCCATTCAATACCATATTTTCTTCAGCCCAGGTAAGATATGTTTTGGAGAGATCAACCGTGGTGACCGAAGAAGCACCTCCCGCTGCCGCATACACGCTGAAGGAGCCGGTATAGGCAAAAAGATTCAATACTCTTTTTCCGGCTGCTTTCTGCTTTACCATTGCTCTTGTTATACGATGATCTAAAAACAAACCGGTATCTAAGTAATCAGATAAGTTTACCTTAAACTTTAACCCTGCTTCTTCTACAACAAAATACTCTTTTTCTTCGCTTACTTTCTGGTATTGTCCCAACCGGCCCTGTTTACGCTGTCTTTGTTTTACATAAATCTTATCCTGCGGCACACACAATACCTTTTCAACCACAGCCAATGCGGCATCAAGCCATTGTTCATGTTCCTCATCGCTCATACCATGCCTGCGGCGGTATTCCGCTATATATAATTTGTCTTCATAAAAATCAATACTCATCGGAAATTCCGGCAGGTCATGATCATATACCCGGTAACAGGTAATATCCTGGCGCTTTGCCTGCTTATGAATATGTTTGAATACTTTGGCCAGCCTGTTCTCAAACATCTGTAATTTATCTGTAGAAATCACCGGTTGCATGGTTCAAACGTACATGAAATTTTTCATTCATAAAATACACAAAGTATGAATGAAAAACTTCATAAATGTTCAATAGGAAGATTGTAAAATCATGTATACATTAAAATCAAAATATCGCCCGCAACGATGCCCTGCCTATATGTACGGTATTTGATGCAGCGGATTTTCTTCCCTCATACTGAAAATTTAACTCAAGATAAGAAGTGAGCCGTTTGGTAAGGTCTACCGTCCACAAAAAATTCTTTCCGGGCAGCAGCGCATCAAGCATGATATAGGAAACCGAAGTATTAGCACTGTTTGCATTGGCCGGATCTGAATATTTAATCTGGCTGTAAGTAAATTTTGCAGTGACGGAAGTGCTTGATACCACGTTATATTTAGCTTCGCTTATCAAAGAATGTATGGTTGCTTTTTGTGTAGAATCGGTATTGGTTTTATCATCAAACTTATACCCCAGCAGTATCCTGAAATTGGTATTACGGGTAAAGGAAAGCCTTGGCTCCAGCCCTATACCTTCGATATTGTAATTCCTGTTGTCAAAGTTGGGTGTTATCAAACGGGTCAACCCTTTCTTTCCGATAAGTTCCAGTAAAAGGCTACGGGTCATGTTCCACCTGCTCTTTACATTCCACTCATTTACTTTCCGGCTCTCGTAGCCATAAGTAAGAAAAGCCTTATTATCATTCCTGATATTGTTCAGGTCTAAACCCCATACACTACTGGAACGGTTAAACGAAAATGAATTACTGAAAACATTATTCAAAATGATAAGTGAAGTATCTGATAATGCTGTTGAGAATGGATTAAAGCTTAAGCTGCCTGACATTTCTTTTTTGTATACCTGCAGGGAGCTTTGAAAATATAACCTGGTGAGCAATTTTTGAAATCCATTCGCTTTTGCCGCGTTAATAGCAGCACGTGGATTAATAATAAAACTGTAATTAAACTGCAGGTAGTTTGCTTTTATATATTCATTGGTTGGCGTAAAGATGCGTATATATTTTGCCTGGTCTTTAAACTGCGATATTTCAAACTCGTTCAATTGCTGTATACCATCATTGTTATAATCAATCCAGGTAAATTCTCCCTGGCCGGCAGGCACTTCCACATAAGTAAAATTCCTTTTCTGCTCCTGCCCTGTTCCTACTTCATACAATACATTTCCGTTAATTAATCCTTTAAATTCATTAATAAGATACTCTGTACGACCAAGTATGGTTTCCTCCGCCTTGCGGGTTGGGTTAACCTTATCATCCAGTATATCTAATTTCCTGTAAGTAATATTCACACGTAACTGGTGCTTCTCACTTTTCATCAATTCCGTATATGCATTAACGTTATTGCTCCTGTCAGACCGCAGCAATTTTCCCAGGTAAGGATAACTATCGCTTCTTGTAAAATAAGTGACGCCCCATTTATTGGGTTTACTAACGGGTGATTTTACATACACCTGCCATATATCAAAAGCAAAGCTGGCCGCATTCAGCGAATCCAATTGCTTATACCTGGAAAAATTTCTTTCAAGTGTATAACCTGCCCCAATTCTATGGTTTCCTAAAGAAGGAAAATCTTTGGATATATCCAATACAGGTTTCAGGTAATATCCTTTCTGATCTGAAAGATTAAAGTTGGTTATGTTCAACTGGTTATTGAAATGCCAGTTGCCATAATCCGATCTTTGCAAAATACTATTTCTCACGCCGCTGTATCCATCACCCCGCAGGTAATTTTCAAACTTATACTGAACGGTATTACCGGATTTGCCGTTTAACTGTGCACCGATTTTAAAAAGATTTTCTGTTGCGGCATTTACCGTTATCGGCAAACCCCAATCGCGGTAAAATTCTACGGTTCTTAAACGTTCAATCGGCTTAAACCTGTCCTGCACCCATTCGTAGCTTAACTGAGATGTAAGGGTTATATCCTTCGCTGATTTTTTAACGGGTCTTGTATCCATCAACACAAATTTGGCAGCATAGCCAATATCATCGCCTTTGTTTTTTGAAGAAAAACTGTTGATATTATAATTACTCAGCGCAAGGTCTGTGCTGATAATGGTTTTATCTGATAAAGCATAATCAGCTCCTATGGTTACCAGTTGCTGCTTCTTTGGAGCTATCAATAAAATTACCGGTTCATAATTTCCCCGGGGTATATTGTTTTCATCAGGCGACACCCATTTAAAAACTTTTCCATTAGCCGCATTGGTTTCATCAGGCACATAATTACCTCTTCCTGCGCCAACTTCCGTAAAAGCAAGGCTGTACAGTTGGTCTTCTTTTGTGGCAGCATATACAAATACAGAATCATGCGCTGTGTTATTATATACCGTATCAATTTTCCTGTATAATATTTTATTAGTTGCAAATGTATCGAGTGACTGTGAAGGGTATAATGCATTTTGCACACTATCACCGATATCTGCCAAAAATTGCTTCTGTTTTATATCGAGCGTTTGATTAATGGGAGAATTTTTTGCATCAGCATTAGAATAAGCAGCCAGACGGACTTTAAGTTTCTTTCCTATAGCAACTTCGTCAAAAAAATATAATTGAGCATTAAGATAATTCCTGTCTGCATATCCAAACTCTACCTGTATACGACTGTCTTTGGTGATCATTCGCTTAGGTGTGAACGTTACTTCGGCTGTATTATAATTAATCACATAATCCTGGTCTTCGCCGCGCTGCAATAGTTCGCCATCAATATATACCCTTTCCGTTCCTGCCAGTACTATAAAAAAAAGTTCGTTGTTGGGTCCCTGTAAACGGTAAGGTCCCTGGTTACCCTCTGTTCCCTGGAAAACATTTCGGGTATACTTGCCTTTTGCAATGGCGCCACTTACCAAAAAATGATTTTTAATGGATGGACTTACATTTGTTTCCTGCTCAAAAGCCGCCCCCTGCAGGCGGGAATAATAATTCAGGAAATAGTTTTGCTGCTGGCGTATATCAATATCGCCAATATCAAAATGCCAGCCGTTTTTTTTGAATTGAATAAAGACCTTGTCAAACTCATTCAGGTTTTGCGTATTGCCATCCGGCTGAACAGGAATATTACTGTCTGTAATTGCCGCCGCTATCTGTATACTATCCGCAAGGTATCCGCTCATCTGTAGGTTCAGCGTTGAATTCAACACCACATCCTGCTGGTTGCCGAAAGAAAGCCCACGTCCGAAGCTTCCATTATAATTTACATTACCAAAATCAAAAATGGAGTTTTGAGAAGTATTGACTCCAAGATCGGCGCCTGCAAAAAAATTGTTTTTAATACTATCAAACCTCATGCGTTGGTAAGTAGTATGAAAACTGCCGGGAAATACACGGTAAAAAACAAGAAGACTGTCTGTAGCAGGTTTTTGTTTCCAGGTAAGCTGGGCATTAAAATAATCAAGTATATATGCTTCCTGCGGAATTCCTGTGATTTTAAAAGTGCCGGGCACTATGCTCAATGTATCAAGCCTGATGGTATCTGTTACAGGAGAAATAACCTTTTTCCTGAGATTGGACAGCGAAGGATTTTGCTGGGCCCGCCCCCATTGAACACCCATAAAACACAACCATATCAAAAGCAGCCGGTTTTTCAATCCTTCCTTTTTTGTATGAATGCCTAAAGTTAGAATTTATTGTATATCAATGAGAAAAAAGGGAAAATGTAGGGACCGGAGGTGGGTTAAAAACCGGTTCCGGGAATGAAACAAAATCCATTGAAATTTAGATATTAATTTTCGAATGCTTCTTTGTATCCTTCATCGTAATATATACGATCAGGGAAATAAATATAGCAAAGGTTACATACCAGTAAAAATAAAACTCATGTCCGCTTTTTTTAAACCAAAGCGCTATAAATTCAGCAGTGCCGCCAAAAATAGCTGTAGTTAATGCATAAGGAAGGCCTACGCCAAGCGCCCGCACTTCCGCGGGAAATAATTCTGCTTTTACAACCGCGTTAATAGAAGTGTAACCACTTACAATAATAAGCCCTGCCATAATCAGTAAAAATGCATGGAACATAGTTTGTGTATTACCTATTGCTGTCAGCAGCGGTACAGTACATATTGTGCCTGCAATACCAAAAGCCATCAGCAGGGGTCTTCTGCCAATTTTGTCGGACAATAATCCAAAAACCGGTTGCAGCAACGCGAACAAGAAAAGTGAGCAAAAAGATATGATCGTACTTTGATTAATGGTAAGATGCACCGTATTTACCAGGAATTTTTGCATGTATATGGAATAAGTATAAAATGCTATGGTGCCGCCAAGTGTTAAGCCTATTACCAATGCAATGGCACGGGGATGTTTTAAAAGTTCTGAAATACTTCCTCTCCTTTCATGCTTCTCGCCCTTTTCAAAAGCAGATGTTTCGTCAAGGTTGCTCCGAATATACAAGGCAACAACAGCCAGCAAAGCCCCAATAGCAAAAGGAATACGCCAGCCCCAGGCATGAAGCTGCTGTTCTGTAAGCAATAGCTTTTGCAGTATGATCTGAACACCCAGCGCCACCAGTTGCCCGCCTATCAATGTTACGTACTGAAAGCTTGAATAGAATCCCCGGCGGTTACTGGTTGCCATTTCGCTTAAGTAAGTGGCGGAAGTACCATACTCCCCTCCTACGCTTAATCCCTGCAACATGCGGGCAATAAATAAAATTACCGGAGCTGCTACACCAATGGTATTGTACGAAGGTGTGCAGGCAATTAGCAAAGCGCCTAAAGACATCAGGAGAATGGATAATGTCATTGCCTTTTTTCTTCCGGCTTTGTCAGCAATTCTTCCGAATATCCATCCACCAATAGGCCGCATTAAAAACCCAACCGCAAAAATGCCGGCAGCATTGAGTAGTTGTGCCGTACGATCTGCCTGAGGAAAAAAAGCCGGTGAAAAATACAATGCAAATGCGGAATAAGCATACCAGTCATACCACTCAACGAGGTTACCGATTGAACCTCCGGTAATAGCTTTTATTCTTTTTTTTATATCCGCATGATGGGATGCAGGCGAGTTAAACATACCAGGAACTGAAAATGCCGATTTGATTTGTGCTCAAATATATGTTGCAAATAAGATTCAGCAGATAGTAAATAAAAAAGCCTGGCAGTTAATTACCAGGCTGGCGAAATAATTGCAGCAGATGGATCTCTATTAGCTTCAGTGCTGCGGTAATACCTGTGCACTGAGATATTGTTTTATTGATACTTTATACAAGTAAATATTATGCGGCTGTTTTATCAACCCCGCAGAGGTGCAGATATTCCTTCATGGTTATTTTACCCTCCATCAGGTAAACATATAATACATCAAGGTCTACCTTTTTGCTTTCCAGTTTATTCACCATTTCTTCGTCAAAACTCAGTTCTTTAATAATTGTTTCCATATTATAAAATTTAACATCACAATTGCGGATATCGCAATCAAACTCTTGTACATATGTAAAGCAAACGTGAACGCTAATGTGAAGCAATCAAAAATTATGGCTGAAGCAAAGGAGGAGGTATAACTGACACCAGGCTAAGCGGATAAATTACCCCATAAAAACGATGCGCCGTAAGACATATTGCGCTATTAAAATGCAAAGATAATAAAAACTATTTATACCTGGATCAAACAGAATTAAGAGTCAAAATTTTAAGCTTTTATATTGAAAATAGTGTTGATAAAAGCATAGACCGTGCCGGGAAGGAAATGCTGAATTACAGACCAACCGGCAAAAGGTTATTGCAAAACGATTACCAAACAAAGACGGGTAAAAACATGTTATGCTTTACTCAACAATTCCAATACAGGCTTACCTTTCCCATCCGGGGTTGTATAGAATGGGCGCTTCTCTATTTCATATTGTTTATCTTCCGGTATACCAAGCGCATGATATATTGTTTGATGTATCTGGTCAATTTTAACAGGGTTTTCTATTGACTTGCATGGACGTTCATCGGCAGTTTTGCCATATACAAAACCCTTTTTAATGCCTCCGCCAAACATCAGTATGGAACAACCATCTGTAAAATGCCTGTGCATACCGTAAAACTTCAAATCATTTAAAATATCCGGTTGATTTACCTGCTCCTGAACTTTCGCATCCGGGCGGCCTTCAACCATCATATCGCGGCTGAATTCACTTGCCAGGATGATCATTGTTCTGTCGAGATGACCGCTCTGATCAAGATCTTTGATCAATTGTGCGACCGGGGCATCAATCATTTTTTTCATTCCGGCCATTCTTGTATGCCCGTTTTCATGTGTATCAAAACCCATGAATGGCTCATACTCTGTAGTAACACTTATAAATCTTGCACCCTGTTGTGTAAGGCGCCTGGCTAATAAACAGCCTAACCCGAATCTTCCGGTATTATATATGTCATAAGAAGCCTTGGGCTCAAGACTAAGATCAAATGCTTTTGCCTCAGGAGAATTTAAAAGCATATAAGCCTGTTCCATAGAACGTTTCAAAGATTCCTTTTGATAATCGCTTCCAAATTCACTCAAAGGGCTTTTATTAATGAGATCAGTATAGAGCTGATTACGTTTCTCAAAACGTTTTGCATCCATGCCAACAGGCGGTCGTACACTTTCCAGCCCCTGGCTGGGATCCGGAATCATAAACGGTGCATATTCACTTCCCAAAAACCCGGCAGTATGAAATGCCTTTAATTCTTCCGCTTCGCCTACGGTAAACCGTTGTCCTATATCTACGAATGCAGGTATAACTGGATTTTTAGGACCTAATTCTTTTGCAATCCATGCTCCTATATGCGGGGCCGCCACAGTTTGCGGTGGCTCATAACAGGTATGCCAATGGTATTGATGGCGTGAGTGAAGGATATGTCCCATATCTGCAGCAACATAAGAACGGATCAATGTGCCTTTATCCATTACATTACCAATAGACTGTAAGCCTTCCGAAAAATTAATGCCATCCAGCACCGTAGGCACTGATTTGAAGGTGCTCAATACACGGTTACCTTCCATACCTGTTTCAAATGGTGTGTATCTTTTAGGATCAAATGTTTCAGTATGTGCCATACCGCCGGCCATCCATAATAATATAACGGTATCAGCAGAAGTATTGCCTGCAATTTTATTTTTATTGTTGCAACCGCTTAATATGGCAGGCACAGGAGCAGCTGCTGCCATTGCGGCTAAAGTTGCGGCGCCGGTTTGTCTTATAAAGTCTCTTCTGTTCCAATTGCGTTTCATGTCATTTTTATTTTGAATGAAAGACTCGTGGTGCTTATCAAAGTTACAAAGTGAACAGGCAATAGTCAATAATTAAAGGTCAGGCGATAAACGTGAGATTCTTACCTTTCCCCTTTTACGTTTATCTTTTCACTTTTCACGAAAACATACGACATATTAATCTTAACATAACACTAATATATCAACTGAAACTCCGGATGCAAAGCTATCGCCCACATAAAATCCTGTATAGCCGCTTCTGAAGGTGTATTGCCTAATGCTTTTTCTGCTACTTCTTCTTCTGCCTTATCAGGCAATCTGCCTATGGCATTCCGGTAAATTTCCTTCACCAATGTTTTAGTATCGGGATATTTATTTTTCCATTTCGCTGCACCATATTTCATGGCATCATTAAATTTTGAACCATTGGTTAATTCCAATGCCTGTAATAAACTTGCCTGCGAGGTACGGCTGGTAGAAACAGTTTCCCGGTTCGGCCTGCCAAGTGCGGTTAAGAAAGGATCATTCTTTACAAGAGATGCCCTTGCAAAAGGAACATTCCTGTTAAAGTCTTCCGGCAATAATTTAAATACAGCCATGCTATCAGCATAAACGGGTTGTATAGCAACACTCACAGCATCTGAAAATTCTTCTGCGGTCAGTCTTCTGCGCAGCATTCCGTTAAATACAAAATTGGGCGACATTATCTCCTCTGGTTCTTTAACACCAACTGAAGGAAGCTGATATGTTTTTGAAGTAAGTATATTATAAATGAGCTTTTTGATATCATACCCGTTTTCAACAAAATCGTATGCAAGCCAATCCAGCAGATCCTGGCTCCAGGGGGCATTATCCATTACATCAACCGGCTCTACTATTCCGCGCCCCATTAACTGTGCCCATACCCTGTTTACCAATGTACGATACAGGCGCCCGTCTTTAGGTTGCACCAACAGCTCTGCGAGCTGTTTAAGACGTTCCTGCGTAACGGCATTGGTATCAATTTCACCTAATTCTTTATAAAGCACACGCCGTGGCGCCATAATACCGGTCGGTTTGTCGCAGCGGTTAATTTCGAGTATGCTGTCGCTGAACAAATTAGCAAACGCGTATGAGTCTTCCAGTTTCCAATCACTGATAAAACTATCGTGGCATGACGCACACTTCAGGTTTAATCCTAAAAATACCTGAGCCACATTTTGCGCAGCCTGCATTTCTGTACTTTGACTTGAGTTAATCGTCCCTCTCCATTTAATACCTTTTACAAAACCCTGGGATTCTTTATCAGGGCTAACCAATTGTCTCACAAATTCATTATATGGCTTATTTTCTCTTAAAGAAGTATACAACCATTTGGTAATATCCCATCTGCCTCCTGTAATATAACCTGTGCCGGTATAATCATTACGCAATGCATCGTTCCAGAATGTGAGCCAGTGTTGGGCATAATCATCATCGCGGGTAAGCAACCGGCTAACCAATACTGAACGTTTGCCGGGACTTGTATCTTTAAGAAAAGCATCTATTGAATCAGGAGGTGGCAAAAGCCCTGTAACGTCAATGTATACACGCCTGATATATGTTCGGTCATCAACAGGCGCTGCCCATTTTATTTTATTTTTTTTAAAGTAATCATTTACAAAAAGATCTACCGGGTTGCTAAGATCACCTGTAGCTGCCGGAATTTTTGGAAGGCGCGGGGCTAACTCAGCCACCCTGTATAAACTTTTTAGCTCACCGCTGGGCCAGGGAGCGCCCTGTTTGATCCAATATTCAATAACAGCAATTTCTTCTTTGCTCAAGGCTTTACCTTTGGTAGGCATTGCTTCCTTATCGCTTCGCGGAAGTTTAATACGGCGCAATAATTCACTTGTATGAACATCGCCCGGAACAATCACTTTGCCATGCTCACCGCCTTTAAAAATCGCTTCTTTTGAGTCTAGCCTTAACTCACCTTTTACTTTTGCAGAGCCATGACAATTGTAACAATTATGTGCAAGAATTGTTCTCACCTGCAGGTTCAGTTCCTGTATCTGTGTTTCATTTAATGGGCCTGCTTGTGCGGTTAGCGTAAAATTAGCCGCGGTGGTTTGTTCTTCTCCCGGAGCGTCTTTACGGGGCAAAACGCTTGTCAGGTAATCTTCACCATGCGTAAGCGATGCACCATAGTGTCCTGCGATGGTTACTCCAAGCGCTGTAAAAGTAAGCAGTGTCCGTTGTACAGTTCTGTTCGAAAATGCATAAGCAGCCGCACTAAGCAATCCAAGAACCATTGTAGCAATTCCTGTCCATTTATGAATAGAGAATACATCACTTCCATATTCTTCGGTGCCTGCTAATAGTAATCCGAGTATTACAGACAGAACAGCAGAAGCTGCGCCTGTGTAAACCAGCATCTTTATTGCAGCATTGAACTTGCCAGATTTTCTGCCCAACAATTCCATGAACAATGCGATAAATAATAAGCTGATGGGGAAGTGAACAATCATGGGGTGCAGTCGTCCTAAAAAAGCCCAAAGCCAAAAAACGGGCTCTTTAGCAGCTTCTTCAGTTGGCTCTGCCATACCCGGCACAGCAAAAAGCACAGACACTGCAAATAGCACTGCAAAACTTTTTACGAAAAACTTCGCAGAACTGGTTGAAATAATTTGACCGGTAAATAAAACTTTCAAGGATTTCATTTGTGGAAAAGCAAGCTTGATTTACAAAGGACACAATTTAAAAAGATAAATGAAAACAACCATCCTGTACTATAAGTATATGCATCATCTTAGTACAAGTATATATAAATAAGCTTATGCGTTAAAGCTTAATAAACTTCAATGCATATATTTTTCCCTCAAAGCTCAGGCGAATAATATAATTTCCGGGAATAAGGTGCTGTATATTGATCCTTTCAGAAGCGGTCCTGGTCGTTTTTCTGGATATACCTAATAATTTCATATCGTTGCTGAATATTTCAATTACCGGATTTAATACAGTTTTGCCAAAATTAATGTGGATGTATCCAACTGCCGGAACAGGATATATGGAAGGAGTTGTACTGTTATCAAAATTTACATTTACCGTGCTGCTGTAATTAAACCTGCCGTTATTATCCACCTGTTTTAACCGGTAATATATTTTTCCTGAAGCAACCGGGTTACGGTGCAGAAACTCATAGGAAGATATTGTATAGCTGTTACCTTTACTATATACCCTGCCTGCAACTGTAAAGTTTACAGCGTCATCACTTGTTTCTACTTCAAAATAGCTGTTATTAATTTCTGATGCTGTTTGCCATTTCAGCAAAACATCAGTTTTATTAACAACAAGGGCCTGTAATGTAAGCCACTCAACCGGTAACGCGGCATTGCTTATCACACCTATGCCATATGCAGAAAACCCGGTGTTGAAACGGGCTGTTAACGCATATGCATCACCATAACGGTTAACCTCATATAATTGAACCGCTTCTATATTGCCTGGCGGCGGATTTTCCGGAGATGCGGAACTTACAGGAGTATGCGCTTTAATCATTTTTATATCTTTCCATTGTACACCGGTTCCCTGCTCATATCCATCTTTTTCTGTTGAAGTATAGTAAAGCGTCAGTTCATATTTACCATCAGGATTATTTCGCTGAGGAGTAATTAAAAAAGTTTTTTGTGCAAGAAACTGTGATTTTACATTATTTAAGAAGGCCGCTACTGTATTACCACACCTGTCAATACTAATATTTGTACAGCCGTAGTTCCAGTAACTCAGGTTTTTAATTTTACCGAGAATTTTTCGTGGAGAAGAGTTGTCGTAAAAATAAATTTCAGCATAAGGCCCAAGATATCCTGAAGCAGAAACCGAGATAGTATCTGCAACGGCATTTGCAGGTTTAATACACTCGAATTGTATAACTGGTCGTATACCATTTGAATAATAAGATACAGATGTAAAATTTGCCTGGCAGCTTTCATTGGTTGAGAATATTGTATTACCACGATCAACATATCCGGTATCTGCAAACGCATACATATCATCAAATCCAAAACCAGCATCCTTATCATTATCAATACAGATTTCAATTGCAATATTATCCACTCCGTTCCATGCAAACGGAGCGTTGAACTTAAAATAATTCCATCCCTGGAATGTTGTGTAAGATGAAAGGCTGGATACTGTTGAAATATTACTTACAGTATATATTGTACCATTGTCTACCAGGGCATTATGCTGAGTGTGCCCCATTTTTACAGTAATATTTTTAAATGGTTTTAAAGTTTGTTTTTGAAGATAAAAACTAAAGCCTGCAATATTCCCAGCTACTATTCCAGCGCTGCGTAGTTCGTTTGCGCGGTATAAAATCTGGCTTTTTTGTGATGTGACTTCTCCATTAAAAATTTTAGTACCTGTAATTTCAGGGTCGTATAAACCCACCCGTCGGCTGACTGTAGAACCTGGAGGCGAGGGTTTTTCGTCTTTAGGCAACAGCACAATACGCATGGTAGTAATAGCTGTACCTTTTAATGCGTCAGTACCATCATCAATTGAAAACCCAAGTTTTAATATGCGTGGTTGAGAATAATGCTCATCACTGAATACGCGTACTTTAAAAGGTTGTGCATTGTATTGTCCTGCCGGAAAAACAATGGACTTACCAGCCGGGAAGTTAAAATCAATATTTTCAACAGCAGTTGAACCTGTATCAATAAATAATTGTGCTGTTACCTGTTTCAATGGTTTGTTACTGATAGAAAGATTAATTGTATAATCTTTATAACTACGGCACTCAATGGTACGATATGAAGTTCTTTCCAGTTCAGTATATTCCTTTTCAAAATTAATTTTCGGCTGACAAACAGGGCTTTGATGGGTAGGTAATATTGCAGTTGAAGTAATAAGCGTTTTACGGTCTTCTAACAGCAAACTGGCCAGCATACGCTCTTTTTGCCCCGGCGTAAAGAGCGTATTACAAGCCGTATAGTTCATGAAATTATTTTCTGTTCTTATAGTATACGGTTGATTATTGTTGCAGGGATTTGGACCGGTGCGGCAGGTGAAATCAATCGTTCCATCACTGCCTGCATTGCGGGATATTGGTTCTGTGTCATCAACCATATCACCTTCTCCAACAGGGCATTCACCCTTACCATTTGATCCTTCAAAAGGATGATACAAATTAAATGCGTGCCCTATTTCATGTACTAATGTTGTTGACCCTCTTTTCATGTGCGAAGCAAGCATAACGGCTCCATCAATAGCACTACTGTTGGGCAAATAAGCATACCCGGCCACAAATGGCGCTTCAAATCCATCCTGCCCATTAATTTTATTTACCACATAAATATTATAGTACCTTGATTTATCCCAGATGATCGGCGCTTTCATAGCAACATCAGCAGTCACATCCTGGTAATTAGCTCCATTTGCAACATAGTCCTGGTTGGCTGACATATTAACCCTGTTTATGCCATTGGTTGGATTACAATCAGGATCGCGTTGAGCTAATACAAATCTGATTCCGATATCTCCTGCTGCGTTAACTCCCGCAGGAGTAAGCATACTGTTAGTACCACCATAAACTTCGTTCAGGTAATCTATTGCTTCTATAATTTTAGTATCGGTGGGATTATTTTGTGTTCCGATATCTTCGCCGGTATGCAAAATATGAACCACTACAGGAATGCTATAGGTTGTCATAATCCTTTTTTCAGCACCGGGTTGTTTTCTTTTTTGCAGGATGATTTGTTGAATCGCGGCCTCGTTATCAGCAATTGATTTCGCAACAGAGGGAAAATGCTTTTTCAAAGAAGTATTTATGTGATCAAAACCACAGGTTGTTTGAGTATAAGCATGCGATAAAGTAAAAAAACAGGCTAAAAATAGTCCCCACCACCTATGCAGAATTAATATTCTTCGCATAAACTTGCAAAAAAGTGAAATAAACCTTACGTTTTTTTATTGCCGTACTGATATATACGCCAATAACTTTAAATCAATATTCCAAGAGTCTTTCGTTGGGACATTACAAGTGGATTAGAAGCTGATAGAGGATTTCATTTCCTGAGTTTTACAAAGATAAGCTAAGGAATAATCTCTTGATTTAAATCTGTGTTTTTTTTAAATATGAGGTATGGGGATGGAATTGCACAAATTTATAAATACTGAGAAAGAAAAGGGAGGTCCCGAGCGGATTCGAACCGCTGTAGGAGCTTTTGCAGAGCTCTGCCTAGCCACTCGGCCACAGGACCATTTTACGGGGTTGCGAAAATAGGATATTTTTACGAACAATAACAAATATATTGATATGCATCAAATTGCAGCATCTGAATTAATCCTTAACAGCCGTGGCGCTATTTATCACCTGGATTTATTACCACATGAACTGGCCCATACCATTATTACCGTAGGTGATCCGGACAGGGTGCCGGCTGTAAGCAAATACTTTGATACCATCGCATACCGCCGTCAGCACAGGGAGTTTGTTACACACACCGGGCGCATCGGCAACAAAAATATTTCGGTTATTTCTACGGGTATTGGTACAGACAATATTGATATTGTAATGAATGAACTGGACGCACTGGTTAATATCGATTTAACAGCCAGAACAGTAAAAGATGATTTTACAGCACTGCAGGTTATCAGGATCGGCACTGCCGGATCATTACAGGCAGATATTCCTGTTGACAGTTTTGTAGCCAGCTCGCATGGTATAGGTATTGATAATTTACTGCATTTTTACCGGCATGATAATAACATGGAAGAAAAGGAACTCCTGCAATCTTTCATAACACAAACACAACTGCACGATAATATTGCCATCCCATATATAAGCAGTGCAAACGTTGGACTTATCAAACATTTCACTCAAAACTATTTTAACGGCATAACCATAACATGTCCGGGGTTTTATGGACCCCAGGGTAGAATTTTACGAATGGGTGTGAGCCACCCCGGATTTATAGACCGCTTAACAGAATTTAGTTTCGGACAATACCGCATTTGTAATTTTGAAATGGAAACCTCGGGAATTTACGGATTAGGGAAGATTTTAGGACACCAATGCTTAAGCCTGAGCGCTATAGTAGCAAACAGGGTGAACAAAACATTCAGTAAGGATGGCGCCACTGCAGTTGATGAACTTATACGAAAGACCCTGGAAATAATGGTGGGGATTTGAGATTTGAAATTTGAGATGGGCGTGTGCAGATGTGAGGGGCGTTTATTGTTTGTGGTTTGTGGTTTAAAGTTGTGAGCCTTAACTAATAACCGTTTGCAACTGAAAGCTGAAGGCTGATAGCTGACACCTGATGCCTGATCGCTATACCCAATAAACCAATAACTTTGCAGTGTTTAATAAAATAAATAATGGACATTAATTTCTATAAATACCAGGGGACGGGCAATGATTTCGTGATTTTGGATAACAGGGCACATCACTATAATGAACTCACCAATGAACAGGTAAAATTTTTATGCGATCGAAAATTTGGCATTGGCGGAGATGGTTTAATGCTGCTCAACGGGCATGAAAATTACGATTTTGAAATGGTATATTACAATGCTGATGGCAATGAGGGAAGCATGTGCGGAAATGGGGGAAGGTGCTTGGTAAAGTTTGCTTCTGATGCAGGTATTAAGAAAAGCCATTACAATTTTATTGCAACAGATGGCCCCCACGAAGCCGAAATTGATTTTAATGGAGAAGTAAGATTAAAAATGAAAGATGTTGCTTCTGTACAGGAGGAAGCAGACCATTTTGTGCTTAACACAGGTTCGCCTCATTATGTAAAATTTATTAAAAATCTGCAGGAAGTTCCTGTAAAAGAAGAAGGCAGTAAGATACGCAACAGCAAGCCATTTAGCAAAGAAGGCATTAATGTAAATTTTGTGGAGGAACTTGATGAGCATACCATATTTGTGCGTACATATGAACGTGGGGTTGAGGATGAAACATTGAGTTGCGGAACAGGAGTAACAGCGGCAGCATTAGTATCGGCTCATAATGAAAACGGGTTTAATGAAATAGATGTAAAGACAATCGGGGGCAATCTTTGCGTAGAATTTGAAACTATCAATAATACTTCATTCTCCAATATATGGCTCCGAGGCCCGGCTGAGTTTGTTTTTAAAGGTCAAATCAGGCTGAAATGATTTTTATGTTTGCTTTGGCAAACCTACCTTCGCCGCGATGATTCAATACTTCAAAAATATTGAGGGAGTAACTACAGCTGTAGAAAAGGCGGATAATGAAACCTGGGTAAATATTTTACCCCCGTTAAAACATGAGGAATTTGCTGAAGTAGCCAACACCCTTGAAGTGCCCATTGAATTTTTGCAGGACTCTCTTGATATTGATGAACGTTCGAGGTTTGAGCTTGAAGACAATGTGAAGCTTATTGTTATTAAAACCCCTACAGAAAATAACTCCTTTAACGAAAGTGATGCCTTTTATATTACGATTCCTATCTGTATAATCCTGACACATAACCAGATTGTAACTGTTAATTCTTTTGAAAACGGAGCTATAAAAAAATTCCTGAATACTTTTCAAAACAGGCATGCAGATAAAAAAAGCATGATGGTGTTAAAAATCTTTGAGAAGATAACCCAGGCATTCATGGAATACCTGAAAGAAATCAACCATCGCCGCAATATCCTGGAGCAAAAGCTATATGCATCTAACCGTAATGAAGAGTTGCTTGAATTGATGCGTATACAAAAAAGCCTTGTATATTTTGTTACAGCGCTCCGCTCCAATGAAATGTTATTGCTGAAATTATCCCGCACTAATTTCCTGGCATTAAATGAAGATGAGAAAGAAGTATTGGATGATCTTGTGGTGGATATGTCGCAGGCGCTTGAAATGGCCAACATTTATACCAATATCCTCAGCAGCACGCTGGACGCTTTTGCCAGTATTATTTCCAATAACCAGAATATGGTTTTAAAAAGGTTGACATCAATCACTATCATACTCCAGTTCCCGGTGTTGATCGCCAGCATTTATGGCATGAATGTTCCCATACCCTACCAGCATCAACCCCACGCTTTTTATATCCCTATAATTCTGGCGCTTTCCGTTTCAATTATTATGGCAGCATATTTTCTGAAAAAGAAATGGTTTTAAAAAGTTTGTGGTTTGTGGTTTGTAGTTTACGGTTTGTGCCTGCCTTGCAAACTTACTCCTACCACAAACTATAAACGACAAACTCCCCCACCCTACACCCTACACCTTATATCTTCCCCCTTATTATACTATATTTGAGAAAAAAATGTTCAACGTCAGGGTTTACGGTCTTCTTATCAACGATAAAAAACAGGTACTGGTAAGTGATGAATATATCAGGGGCAGCTATTATACGAAATTCCCGGGTGGTGGTTTGGAGTTTGGCGAAGGCACAAGAGATTGCCTCAAGAGAGAATTCATGGAAGAGATGAACCTTAATGTAGAAATAACCGATCATTTATATACTACCGATTTTTTCCAGATGTCTGCCTTTACGCCTGATCACCAGATCATTGCTATATACTATGCCGCCAAAGCGCTGGAGCCTATTACAGTTCCGCTTCGTACTAAACCTTTCGACTTTGATGAAAAACAAATGGAAGTTTATAACAAAACCGGCGAAACAGAAACTTTCCGCTTTATTGACCGGAATGATTTTTCTGGCGACAGCGTTACGCTGCCTATAGATAAAGTTGTGGCTGAGTTAGTAAAGAAAGCTGGCAGCTATGGGCTATGAGCTATGGGCTTTCAGCTTTCAGCTATCAGCCGTCAGCTATAAACGATTACTAACGGCATCCTCAAAAACCTGCGACCTGTAACCCCTATTAGTTGCGGCTCCCAACTATAAACCACAAACTACAAACCACAAACGCCAATCTCAAATCTCAGATTTTCCCATTGCTGCTCTCTTCATCTGCATGGTTAATTGGGATCCAAAATACTTCTCAATTCTTTTTTCTGCCCAATAAATAACCGGGGTAAGCAATATGGCTACGGTTGCTTTATACATGTAATTCATGCAGCACACTGCTATCACCTGCTTCCATGTCCAGTTATTACCGAATTTAAAAGCAATGGTAAGCACAATAAAACTATCTATTAACTGGGATACCAATGTTGAGCCTGTTGCTCTCAGCCATATCTTTTTTTCTCCTGTTATCTTCTTGATCTTATGAAATACAAATACATCAACCAACTGGCTCACCAAAAAGGCAACCAGGCTTCCGAAAATGATCCACATACCCTGTCCGAATATACCATTGAAAGCTACTTGCAGGTCATCAATGCCATCCTGCTTTTTTGAAGCCGGCCACCAGTCTGCCGACGGAATATGAATGCTTACATAAAACATAATAAACGCGTAGCTGATTAATGCTACGGCTGTATAACTTATACGTTTCACCGCTTTAGGTCCGTAATATTCATTCACAATATCTGTTATTACAAACTCAAGCGGCCACAGCAATACCCCGCAGGTAAGCGAAAAAGACAGCCCGCCATAGCCTAATATGGTAAAATTTACAGGTTCAAATCCAAACAATTTCTCGAGAGAAAATATTTTACCACCTATACATTCAGCTATTAAAGCGTTAGCAACAAAAAAAGCAGTAATAACAATGAATAGTTTGGTGGGCTTATCTTTAAGAATGGCTGATATCATATTAGTGTCTTAAAATTAAAGGGAAGATTAAAAATAGCATTAATTTGCCGCCTTAAATTTCAACAGGTGAAAAATTTCAATTTCAAAGCGCTTGTACCTCATCTTATTGCTATAGGCATTTTTTTAATTGTAGCGGTTATATATTGCCGCCCGGCACTGGAGGGTAAGGTTTTATTTCAAAGTGATAATGTGCATTGGAAAGGAATGGCACAAAACTCTTTTGAATACAAAGCACAGAAAGGACATTTTCCCTTTTGGAATACACACCTTTTCAGCGGTATGCCAAACTACCAGGTGGCAATGGAGGCAAAGTCTTTCATACCTAACCTGCATGCTGTATTTACATTAGGTCTGCCTAAACCGATAGGCTTCTTCTTTTTAGCCTGTCTCAGCTTTTATATACTGTGCTGCACATTAAAAATCCGGCCGGCAATTGGCATTTTGGGCAGCCTGGCTTTTGCTTATGCCACCTATAACGCGCTGATAATTGCAGCAGGACATGATACCAAGATGTGGACAATGGCTTATATGCCCGCGCTGCTTGCAGGACTGTTGCTTATTTATCAAAAAAAATACTGGATAGGATTAGCTGTTGCAGTTATAGCCGGCAATTGGGAAGTGGCATTCAGCCATCCGCAGATTACCTATTATTTTGTAATTGCCGCGGGAATAATTACACTGGGTTATATTGTAAAATGGGTAAAAGAAAAAGAATGGAAGCATTTGGCTATATCAATTGCTTTAGCAGCCCTTGCAGGCATTGCCTCTGTAGCAAATTCAGCAATGACCCTGCTCACTACTGCTGAATATGCAAAATATACCATGCGCGGTGGTAAAACAATTGAAACTTCAGGTACGGAAATAAAAAAGGCTGATACAAAAGGGCTTGATAAGGATTATGCTTTTCAGTACAGTATTGGGAAGAGTGAGATTCTTACTGCATTTATGCCGGGCGTTTTTGGTGAAAGTTCATTCATGCATTTCGATGAGGATTCAAAGCTGGTAAGCGAACTGGTAGCAAGAAACATCCCTGAAAACCAGGCCAGCCAACTGGCTGCATCTTTACCCAGGTATTGGGGCGGAATGCAGGAAGCTACAGGAGGAACATTATATTATGGTGCTATCATTTGTTTTCTCGCTATTATAGCAATGGTAGTGATAAAAAATCCCATCAAGTGGTGGATAGCCGCCGCTATCGTATTGTTTATCTTTATGGCATGGGGCAGAAATTTTTCAGGATTTAATGCTTTTTTGCTTGATTATTTTCCGCTGTATAATAAATTCAGATCCCCCAATACCGCGCTGATTATACCGCAGTTTCTGCTGCCGGTGCTGGCTGTAATGGGCTTGCAGGAAATCTTCTTCACTGCAAAAGGAAAAGAAGAACTGCAGGCATCACTTAAAAAGATTTACTATGCACTGGGCGGGCTTTTTGTAATAACCCTGCTCATTTATTTTTTTAATGATTTCAGAACTGCTGTTGATACACAAATATTAGCTGCTTATTCAAATCCGCAGAACGGTTCAAATGAAATGGGCAGTATTATTATAAACGCATTGAAAGCGGAACGTAAAAGCATGTTCCTTTCAAGCATTTTCAGGGCTCTTTTATTTGCAGGATTGGTAGTGGGATTATTATTCCTGTATATCAAAAATGCATTAAAACCTTTGCCGGTCATCATTATATTCACTGTTATTAATACAATTGATCTTTTGGTGATCAGCAACCGTTATTTAAACGCCGACAATTATCTTGATGAGGATAGCTATCAATCTCAAAGCTTTAATCCAACGGCTGCCAACACACAAATTTTACAGGATAAGGATGCTCATTACAGGGTGTATAATCTTTCGCAAGACAGGTTTAATGATGCCATTACATCATATTTCCATCGTTCCATTGGTGGTTATCATCCGGCAAAATTGCGTATATACCAGGATTTGATTGAAACCCAACTTGCCAGGAATCCTATGAACATGGATGTACTGAATATGCTGGATACAAGATATTTGATCATCCCGCCGCAGGAACAACAAGGACAATACGGCGTATATAAAAATGACAGTGCACTGGGTGCAGCATGGTTTGTAAAACATATTAAGTATGTAAACGGCCCGGTAGAAGAAATTACAGCGCTTGACAAATTTGGACCGAAAGACACTGTTATTATTGATAACAGTCTGAAGAATATTGCCGGCAATGATCCTGTTTATGATTCAACGGCAACTATTAAACTGGAGGATTATGATAATGATGAGATAAAGTACAGTTCAACAAGTAATTCGCCCCAGTTCGCCGTATTCAGCGAAATATATTATCCCGCAGGATGGAATGCCTATCTTGATGGTAAGAAAGTCAATTATGCTAAAGTGAATTATGTTTTAAGAGGCATGCCGGTACCGGCAGGAAAGCATGAAATTGTTTTCAAATTTGAACCTGCATCATATTATACCGGGCAAAAGCTGATTTATTTTGGAAATATGCTGTTTTACCTTGCTTTGGCAGGTGCCGCTTTTGCACTGTGGAAACAAAGAAAAACTGCAACTGCCTGATGACAGGTCATGATAAGCAGATACAGGTATTGGCTATCGCGCCTTATCGCTTTCTTCCCGCCATTAATGGCGGACAAAAAAACATTGCCTTATTCTATAAATATTTTTCGGCACAGGTATCCTTTACCTGCGCAACGGTAAAAGGCACAACGAAAACCAACGATGATGGCAATTATGATTTGTTGACAATTTTTTCCAATAACCCGCTCCGGTATATCAATCTGTTCTATTTTTTTTCTTTAAAAAAAATAATCCGGCAAAAAAAAATTACCCATGTATTAATTGAACATCCATACTATGGATGGCTTGGCTGGCTGCTGAAAAAGCTCACAGGTATTAAGCTTGTTATTCACTCACACAATATTGAAGGGTTAAGATTTAAGGGCATTGGCAAATGGTGGTGGCGTATTTTATGGTATTATGAAAAAATGGTGCACCGTGCAGCGGATATGAGTTTTTTTATTACGCCTGAAGATCAATCTTATGCCATCGCCCATTTTGGATTGCAGGAAGAGCAATGCACAGTTATTACTTACGGCACAGAAAGAGATGCAGCTCCTTCAAAAGAAGAAAAATCCGCTGCCAAAAAGATCATCAGTGCAAGGCATCAGCTCGATGCAGGAAAGCCATTATTGTTATATAGCGCCGCCTTAAAATATCCACCGAACCAGAAGGGGTTGGATTTTATATTATCAGCATTAAATCCATTATTACTGAAATCCGGCCTGCCATATTCCATACTGATTTGTGGTAGCGGATTGCCGGGCGAGTACGATAATCTTAAAGCATATTCCAATCTTAATATTACCTACGCCGGCTTTGTTGATGATATTGATGAATATTTTACAGCAGCCGATATCTTCCTGAACCCGGTTTCGGAAGGTGGCGGCATAAAAACAAAAGTGGTTGAGGCACTGGCGGCAAATTGCACGGTTATATCTTTTGAGGAAGGCGCATGGGGAATACCGGGGGATATAGCTGATAAAAACCTGAGAATAAGTAAGCGTGATGATGCCTTTACATTTAGCCAAAATATTTCATCTAATTTATTTATAAACAATAGTATACCTATGTTATTTTTTAACCATTTTTCATGGAAAAACATCACACAACAAGCCATGGCAAGATTTCGTTAATCAATTGCGAATTATTTGTAATAAATATTATCTTCGTCTAACATTAAACTTTTTAAACACCTGAAAATGACCTTAAGACCCTATTTATTACTTGCCTTAGCAAGTTTTTTATTTCTCACAAGTTGTCAGAAAGAAGAAATCATTAATAACAAAGTACCTGTTGCAGAAGCCGGCGAAAGCCAGACAGTACAGGTACAGGAAGGAGTAAATACAGCCACAGCCACCTTAACCGGAGCTGGTGCTGATGCCGATGGTAATGTAGTGGCATATATATGGAGCCAGGTTTCCGGACCAGGTGCTTCAGAAATAGTTAATGAAGGTGCACCAGTTACAGAAGTAAAGGGATTAATTACAGGTTCCTACCTTTTTCAATTAATGGTGGTTGATAATGATGGCGCTACTGGAGTTGATACAGTGTCTGTGATTGTAAAAGGCCCTGAGTATATTACATTATCTCTACAACCTGCCGACAATCCCGATGAAGCGATTATTTTCGGCAATTCAAGTATAAACGAAACCGGCGCTGATACCAAAGAAATAGGAGCCGCAGCATGGACAAAAGGCGGCAGTCCTATAGCAATTCGCGGAATACTTAAGTTTAATTTCAGTAGCATACCTTCAGGGGCTACCATTAAGTCGGCAAAATTATCTTTGTACTCTCATCCAGCACCCATTAATGGTCATCAATATGAAGAAGTGAGAGCAAATTATGGTTCAAATAACACTATGCTTATTCAGAAGGTAACTGGCGCGTGGGATCCTCAAACGCTTACATTCAATAATCAACCTTCTACTACTACTAATAATCAGGTTGTGATTCCTTCTACTGATCAGGCGTTTCTTGATTTGCTTGATGTAGATGTTACACAACTGGTAAAAAATATGACCGGATCTAATACCAACTATGGTTTCTTCCTAAGGTTACAGAACGAAGTATATTATAATTCAAGAATATTTGCGACAAGCCAATATTCTGACGCATCTAAACATCCGAAATTAGTTATAGTCTATTCAAATTAATAGTTAACAGAATTTCTTGTAATGAGGCCCCGGTGATATTCCATCGGGGTTTTTTCATTTATCGAACAGTTAATCTCTTTAAATTTTCAATTCCCCTGGCATTTATAAAGATGTTATTGTTCCTCTAAATCATTTAGTTTTGCTCAATTTTATACGCTCATGAAAGTTGTAATATTTGCCGGAGGGCTTGGAACAAGAATAGCCGAAGAAACAGATACCAGGCCAAAACCAATGGTTGAAATCGGCGGTAAGCCTATTCTGTGGCATATTATGAAAATATACAGTCATTACGGATTCAACGACTTTATTATTTGTCTTGGTTATAAAGGCTATGTCATCAAAGAATATTTTGTGAATTATTTTCTTCATAATTCTGATATTACTATTGATATAGCCAACAACAGGATGGAGGTTTTAGGAACGCACTCGGAAGCATTTAAAGTTACTTTGATAGAAACCGGCAGCACCACCAAAACTGCAGGTCGTTTAAAACAAGTGCAGCAATATATCGGCAACGAAGATTTTATGCTTACTTATGGCGATGGAGTAGCTGATATAAATATTACTGACCTTTTAAAATTTCATAAATCACATGATAAAATAGCTACCGTTACAGCTGTGCAATTAGAGGCACGCTTTGGAGGGATGGACATTAGCCCGGATAATGCAGTTGCATCATTTCGTGAAAAAGCAAAAGATGAAAGCAAATGGATAAATGCCGGTTTTTTTGTACTAAAGCCTGAAGTTTTCAAATACCTTCAGGGAAATATGAATGAAATGATGTGGGAAGACGAGCCATTGGAAAATCTTACAAAAAACAATGAACTGGTTGCTTTTAAGCACGAGGGATTCTGGAAATGTATGGATGCCATGCGTGATAAGCTGGAGCTGGAAGCCATGTGGCAAAACAATAATGCAAAATGGAAAAAATGGTAAGTAAACAATCGCTTGCACATTTTTACAATAACAAAAAAGTATTTGTAACAGGGCATACAGGTTTCAAAGGAAGCTGGCTATTGTTGCTTTTAAAAGAGCTGGGCGCCACGGTTAAAGGATATGCGCTGCAACCTGAATGTGAACCTTCATTATTCAGCATCATCAATGCCGGTTCCCTTTCAGAAAGCGTTATTGCAGATATAAGAGATATCAATCACCTGAAAAAGGAAATAGCTATATTTCAACCTGATTATGTTTTTCACCTGGCAGCACAACCGCTGGTCCGTCGTTCTTACAATATTCCTGCTGAAACTTTTGAAGTGAATGTTGCAGGCACAGCAAACCTGCTTGAAAGCATCAGCGCATTATCCAATAAATGTACTATTGTTGTTATAACAACTGATAAAGTATATGAAAATAAAGAACAACATATTCTTTATAAGGAAGATGATACCTTGGGAGGCTATGATCCTTATAGTGCCAGTAAAGCCTGTACCGAGCTTGTAGTAAGTTCATTCAGGAATAGCTTTTTTAATATCACTCAATTTGATAAACACCAAAAAGCCCTTGCGAGTGCAAGGGCAGGTAATGTAATTGGTGGCGGAGATTGGAGTACAGACAGAATTATCCCGGATATTATCCGTTCGCTGCAAGCAAAACAAAATATTATAGTGCGCAATCCATCATCTGTGCGCCCATGGCAACATGTACTGGAACCTTTAACCGGTTATCTTTTATTAGGCGGATTACTTAACCAACATCATGAAAAATATTCAACAGCTTTTAATTTCGGACCTTTGGCCGGTGATCACCTGACAGTAAAAGATCTTGTTAAAAAAGCCATTGAAAGTTGGGGCAGTGGTAACTGGACAGATGCTTCAAACCCTGGTCAACCGCATGAGGCAGGTTTATTACAATTAGATATAACCAAAGCGCAACAGGAGTTAAAATGGATACCAAAGCTGGATGCAGCATCATCCATTAACTGGGCAATTGACTGGTACAAGCAACCTGATAAGGAGAAAAAGGAATTTACACTACAGCAAATCAATACATATCTTGCTTTATGATCTTCTCCCCCACTCCATTAAAAGGCAGTTATATTATAGAGCCGGAACAGTTTACAGATAACCGGGGCTGGTTTGCAAGATATTTTTGTAAAAAAGAATTCAGCAAAATAAATCATGATAAGGAATGGGTGCAGATGAACCACTCGTTTACTGCATCCAGGGGAACTATAAGGGGTATGCACTACCAGGTTGCACCCTACAGGGAAATTAAAATGATCAGGTGCATTGCAGGTGCCGTATTTGATGTAATTGTAGATATAAGAAAAGATTCTGCTACATTTTTGCAATGGTTTGGAGTTGAATTGTCTGCAGAAACCCAAAAGATCATCTACATTCCTGAAGGGTTTGCACATGGCTTTCAGTCATTAACTGATAATGCGGAACTATTATACCATCATTCCGAATACTATACTCCCGGCGCGGAGGGTGGGATAAAGTATGATGATGCCGGTATTAACATACACTGGCCATTACCGGTAAGTATCCTTTCAGACAGAGATGCCGCTCATCCATATATTGATAACAATTTTAAAGGAATATAAATTATGCAATGCAGGTTTTGCAAAACGGAGCTTGAACATGTTTTTATTGATCTCATAAATTCTCCTGCCTCCAACTCTTTCTTAACCAAAGAGCAATTGAATGAGCCGGAAACCTTCTACCCGCTTAAAGTATATAGCTGCCACAATTGTTTTTTAGTGCAGGTGGATGAATACAAAAAATCTGATGCCATCTTTAACAGCGATTATGTATATTTTTCGTCTTACTCAACCAGCTGGCTAAATCATGCAAAAGCCTATACCGAAAAAATGACAGAGAGGTTCGGTTTAAACACTGGTTCCAAAGTCATAGAAATAGCTTCCAACGATGGTTACTTATTACAATATTTTCATGAAAAAAATATTCCTGTATTAGGTATTGAACCTACTGCAAATACAGCAGAAGTAGCAGTAAAAAAGGGAATAGAAACTGTTGTTGATTTCTTTGGTGTGCGACTGGCAAAAGAACTTGTTGCTAAAAAAATATTTGCGGATGTATTGCTTGGCAATAACGTATTAGCTCATGTTCCGGATATACTTGATTTTATAGGAGGAATGAAAATAGTACTGGCATCCGGGGGGGTGATCACCATGGAATTTCCTCACCTGATGCAATTGGTTGACAATAACCAGTTCGATACCATTTATCATGAACATTTTTCCTATTTATCCTTTACCACAGTACAGAAAATCTTCGCCTCGCAGGGTTTGGAGTTGTTTGATGTGGAAGAAATTCCTACACACGGAGGATCCCTGCGCATTTATGCGAAACACAAAGAAGACAGCACAAAGCAAATTACCCATAATGTATCTGCATTATTAAAGAAAGAAGCAGATAAAGGATTAGATAATCTTAACTACTATAATGGCTTTCAGGCAAAAGCCCTGAAGGTTAAAATTGACCTTACCGCCTTTTTACTTAATTGTAAAAAAGACGGCAAAAAAGTTGCTGCTTATGGTGCAGCGGCAAAAGGCAATACCCTGTTAAATTATTGCGGCATTAAAAACGACATGATAGATTATGTAGCAGACGCCAATCCACATAAGCAAAATAAATGGTTACCTGCAAGTCATATACCTGTAGTAAATGAAGATTATCTGAAAAAAAATAAGCCGGATTATGTGATTATCCTCCCATGGAATTTAAAAGACGAGGTTATTAAACAGCTTGCATACATCTCGCAATGGGGCGGGCAATTTGTAATACCTATACCTCATCTGCAAATTATAAAATAATACATGCAAAAGGTATTGGTAACAGGTGCAACCGGGTTTATTGGAAATTATGTAGTGCAGGAATTGCTGCAACGCGATTACCATATCATTGCAAGTTCCGCCAATGAAGCCAATGCCAGGCAAAAAATATGGTTTTCCCAGGTTGATTATCGTCCGCTAGATTTAGCATACCTGTCAGATGTTCAAAACTATTTTGAATATTTTGATAAGCCTGATATCATGATTCACCTGAGCTGGGAAGGGCTGCCTAATTATAAGGACAGTTTTCATATCGGGAGAAATCTACCCAGGCATAAAGCTTTTCTTGAAAACATTATAGCCAACGGGCTACAAAATATAAATATTACAGGCACCTGCTTTGAATATGGTATGCAGGAAGGAAAGTTAAAAGAAGATATGTTGGTGTATCCCTCAAATCCCTATGCACTGGCCAAGAATGACCTTAGGGTTTTTATAGAGACCCTCCAGGGGAAATATCACTTTAACTATAAATGGATAAGACTGTTTTATATGTTTGGGAAGGGGCAAAATCCAAAATCCTTACTTTCGCAACTGCAACAGGCAATTGACCGGAAAGAAGAAGTTTTTAATATGAGCGGAGGCGAGCAAACAAGAGATTTTTTGCCTGTAGAAACAGTAGCAAAATATATTGTAAATATTGCAGCGCAGACAAATGTAACAGGAATAATCAATTGTTGCAGCGGCGTTCCCGTAACCATTAAACACCTGGTATTAAATTATCTGAAGCAAAAACATAAAACTATAAAATTAAACCTCGGCTATTATCCTTATCCAGATTATGAGCCCATGCATTTTTGGGGAGATAATAATAAACTAAAAACAATTATTAATAAAACAGAATAGTATATGCACGTCCGGAAAAGAACTACCTGTAGAGTTTGCGGCTCATCATCATTAACAAGAGTCATAGATCTTGGACCTCAATATCTTCAAGGGTCATTTGTGAAACCGGGTAAAGAAATGCCATCCCAACGCAAAATAAATTGTTCACTGGTAAGATGTAACCCTCAATTAGATGAGAATGCCTGTGGATTATTACAAATGGAACACAGCGTACCTGCGGATATTTTATACGCCGCTTATTGGTACAGAAGCGGAACCAACCAAACTATGCGCAACCACTTAAAAGGTATTGCAGATAGCGCACTGGAATTAATAAATAAGCATAATGCTGCTGTATTGGATATCGGGTGCAATGATGGAACATTATTTGGATACTATCCGGAAAATTTTATAAAATTCGGATGTGATCCAAGCGATGTTGCACAGGAAGTAAAAGGAGCTACAGTGGTGCAGGATATCTTCCCTTCTGCGGAGTTGAGCAAATTAATAGGAGATACAAAAATTGATGTTGTAACGTCCATTGCCATGTTTTATGATTTAGAAAGTCCGGTAGACTTTGTAAAAAATATAAAGCGTGTTTTATCGCCCGAAGGGATATGGATATTTGAGATGAGCTATATGCCTAAGATGCTAGCATTAGATAGCTACGATACTATCTGCCATGAACACCTGGAGTATTATAGTTTGGCAGTATTAGAAAAAATAGTAGCCATGGCAGGAATGAAGATTTTCAAAATCTCATTTAATGACATAAATGGTGGAAGTATCCGCTGTTATGCCACTCACATTGAAAGTGGGCTATACTACCATCAGGAAGATCACCGGCTGATGAACGAGATCAGGCAAAAAGAGTTTGACCTGGAATTAGATACAGATAAACCATACGTAGCTTTTCAATATAGAATTGAAAAGGTAAAAAATGAATTACACGACCTTTTGGTAAACTTGAAAAGGGAAGGTAAAAGAGTGCATATATATGGTGCATCCACCAAAGGCAATACTATTTTACAATGGTGTAATATTAATAGTATGTTAGTAGATTATGCCGCAGAAAGAAATCCGGACAAATACGGCGCATACACATTAGGAACAAATATTCCAATCATTAGTGAGGCAGAAAGCAGAGCCATGAACCCTGATTATTACCTGGTTTTGCCATGGCATTTTAAAGAAGAGTTTATAGAGAGAGAACAAGAAGCCCTATCAAAAGGAACCGGATTTATTTTCCCTATACCTGTTATAGATATTTTTAAAAAATAAAAGAATTTATCCAAGCACCGCCTCTATGAACTTAAAAAGGTTTTTAAAGAAATGTAGTAAAGGGCTTGATGTTATCTTTATGAAAGCTAAAGCCTCTTACTCTCAAACGGGAGAAGATATCATCATTGACTATCTATTTAACAGCCTTAAAATTTCACAACCAACCTATCTTGAAATTGGAACAAATCAACCCAAGGTATGTAATAATACTTACGGATTTTATAAAAAAGGATGCAAGGGGGTTTGTATAGAACCTGACGTAGAAATGGTAAAAGTCATTAAACAACAACGACCAGGTGACACCATCCTGAATATAGGAATTGGAGTATCAGACGAGGCAAGCGCGGATTTTTATTTGTTTCCGGGACTAATGAATGGATGGAGCACATTTTCAAAGGAAGAAGCTGATATCAGAAAAAATGATTCAGGTTTGAACTATCGGACCATGCCAGTTCCGCTGAAAAATATCAATACAATAATGAAAGATTATTTTAATCCACATCCCAATTTTATTTCGCTTGATGTAGAAGGCTTGGATCTTGAAATACTACAATCAATAGACTTTGAAAAATTTAAACCGGAAGTTATTTGTGTAGAGACTATTACATTTGGATATTTAAATAATACTGAGAAAAAAATAAGTGCAATAAATAACTATATGCTTAGTAAAGGGTATTTTGTTTACGCGGACACGCATATAAATACTATTTTTTGCCGGAACGACCTGTTTAATTTTTGAAATGAAGAAAAAACGTGCAATCATTTTTGGCTCCAATGGTCAGGATGGGTATTATCTTAACCAACTATTAAATAAAGAAGGGGTTGAAGTGGTTAATATATCCAGGAAAAATTCAGAAATTACCGGAACGGTAAGCGATTATAATTTTGTACAAACCGTAATAAAAGAAAACCCTGTCGATTATATTTTCCATTTTGCAGCTCAGTCCAGTACCAGGCATGACTTCCTTTTTGAAAACCACGAAACAATCTCAACCGGTACGATCAATATTTTAGAAAGTGTGCGGTTATTTTCTTCAGCTACCAGAGTATTTATTTCAGGTAGTGCTATGCAATTCAGAAATGATGGAGTACCTATTGATGAAACTACGCCTTTTGAAGCCAGCAGCCCATACGCTATTGCACGTATACATTCTGCTTACGCAGCCAGGTATTATGCAAAAAAATTTGGCTTAAAAATTTTCATCGGCTATTTTTTTAATCATGATAGCCCATTAAGAACCGAGCATCATGTTAACCAGAAAATAATTCGGGCAGTGCAAAGAATTGCTTCAGGAAGCAAAGAAAAATTAGTTTTAGGGAATATTAATGTACAAAAGGAATTTAACTATGCTGAAGATATTGTGGCCGCGGTATGGAAATTGATAAATCAGGATATAATATCAGAGGCAGTGATTGGTAGCGGGAAAGCTTATACTATAAAAGAATGGTTAGCATATTGTTTTTCCTTGAAAGGATTGCAATGGCAAGACCACATGGAATTACAAGACAATTATACCCCGGAATATAGTATTTTGGTTAGCAATCCAAAACTAATTAAAAAATTAGGCTGGGAACCTAAAACAGATTTTTATCAATTAGCAAACCTGATGATGAATGAGTAATCAAAGAGAAAAAATATTGATTCTATTTAATGGTGAGCATATTGCTTATTCGCCTACTGTAATACAATTGTATGATGAGTTGCAAAAGCAATACGATGTAACCATTACTGCGGAATATCCCCGAAGTTTTAATAATCAGAAATTAGAGAACAGGAATGTCTTATATCACAAATATTATCATGTAAAAGGCCGATATTTTTACCTGATTTTATTTTATCTGATTTCATTATTCAATAAAGAAGCTAGGCTATTTAAGAAAAATGGTTTGAATTATAAACAGTACTATTTTAAATATCAGTTCGTAAAAAAAATAATAAAAAAATATCAATATAAAACAATTATTAGTGTAGATATTTTAAATCTAGTTTTTTGTTCATTATTGAAAACAAGAACAGATTTTCTTTCACTTGAATTATGTGCTGACGAACAGCATTTGAATATTGTAGATACAAAATGCATTGATTGCGTATTGATACAAAGTGTAGAACGTTATCAATATTTATTTAAAGACAAACAAATCAAAACATTTTATGTTCAAAATGCACCTATATACAAAGGTGTTTTCAAAAAAAAGCGTAATGGGCTTATATATGGAGGTTCTGCATATGATGAATTAGGGTTTTATCACTGTTTAAATTATATAAATCAATACAAAGACGAACAGTTAACAGTGCAGGGTGCGATCATGCCAAAAGATATTGCCAGAGTAGAAATTGAATACAAAAATTTACTAGATGAAAATCGATTAATTTTAAACAGGAAATATCTTGAAAATGACGAGGTTGTAGAATCCTTATCAAATTATGAAATAGGGTTTTGCTTTTATAATTTTGAAGTACCTGTTATACGCGAAAATTATTTTAACTATGCATCTGCACCTTCTGGCAAAATGTTTAAGTATATAGCTGCCGGAGTTCCTGTTGTTGCAAGTAATATTTTGGGGTTTAAGTTTGTGACTGAATTTCAATGTGGTATCCTCATAGATGATTTGAAGCCGGATGACATACATACAGCTATCTGTAAAATCAGGCAGGATTACACTTTTTATGCTGAAAATGCTATTAAAGCTGCAAAATTCTACAGTTTTGATAAAGCAATTAATCCCTATTTGAAATTTATATCTGAAAAGTAGTTCCTTCTATTTTACTTAAAACACAAATGAAGAAATTTAGCATCATACTTCCTGTTCGTAATGGTGGAGAATACGTAAAAGAATGTGTTAAAAGTATTTTATCGCAAACAATTAATGAATTTGATTTGCTAATCCTTGACAATAATAGTACAGATGGAACAAGTGAATGGTTGAATACATTGAAAAATGATTGTATTAAAATCTACCATGCAAATGAATCATTAAGCATTGAAGATAACTGGAAACGCGTAGTAAATATTCCCAAAAACAAATTTATTACTTTGATAGGCCATGATGATCTGCTTGACGAAAACTATTTAAAAGAAATGGATAGCCTTATCAACAGCTACCCGGATGCCACATTATATCAATCTCATTTTAGATTTATAAATGCAGCAGGCGCAGAGGTGAAAAAGTGTAGAGGAATGAAAGCTAAATACAACAGTGCGGAATACCTTGACGCAATTCTTACACACTCGCTTGATACGATGGGGACTGGCTATATGATGCGCTCAACCGATTACGATAAACTTGGAGGTATTCCTTCCTATCCTAATCTTTTATTTGCAGACCATGAATTATGGATCAGCCTGACAGGACTCAATTACATGGCGGTTTCTGAAAAAGAATGCTTTTCCTACCGGCTTAATCAAAGCGTTTCAAAACGCTCCGGTGCTTCAAAATATATTGATGCCTTTTTTAGGTTTTTAGATTTTCTTTCTACCCTTGAAAACAAGGATGAGCGCTTAAGAGAAATCATCAAAAAGCATTCGCCGGATTATATTCAATTTTACTGCACTTCTTTAACACATCGCCTGCTAAAAACTCCGGTTAACCAAAGAGAGGGTAAAGCAGTAGCCTCATTTATCTTAAATTGTAAGCAAAAAGCTGACACACTTTCCCCGGAAAATCATTTCCAACCTCTTGATCAGTTCAGCGTCCGGTTGTCAAAGCTGATTGACAACAATCCTATCCTTCAACGTTTCTATCTGCTCTTTAAAAAGGTTTATAAAAAAAGTTTTTATTCCTAAATTGAATTCATGAAAATAGCTGTTAATACCCGTTTGCTGAGAAAAGGTAAAATGGATGGCATTGGCTGGTTTACTTATAACACCCTGCAAAAAATAACTACGGACAACCCAGATATTGAATTCCACTTCTTCTTTGATTCGGGCATTGATTCGTCGTTTTTATTTGGTAAAAATATTATACCACATAATCTTTTTCCACCAACCAAACATGCATTACTTAATATAGTGTGGTTTGAATGGACTGTAAAAAGGATGTTGCAGAAAATCAATCCTGATCTTTTCCTTTCTCCAGATGGAAGTCTTTGCCTTGGCTGGAATGGAAAACAATATGGTGTAATACATGATATCAATTTTGTGCATATGCCGGAGGCATTAAAATTCAGCAACCGCAAATACTACAATTATTTTTTTCCCAAATATGCAAGGAAGGCTACCCGTTTAGCCACGGTATCTGCATACAGCAAAAATGATATTATAAAAACCTATGGTATTCCTGAAAGTAAAATTGATATAGTGTATAGCGGCATTAATAGCTTCTATCAACCGGTTACCAATGATGATGCACAAAAAACCAGGTTACGATTTAGTGAAGGATGCGAATACTTTGTTTTTATTGGAACGTTAAGCCCCCGAAAAAACATACTACGTTTAATGGAGGCATTTGAAATTTATAAAACCAATACTGGCAGCGATCATAAATTGTTGATTGTGGGAAAAGGAATGTATAAAGAAGGAGAACTTCTGGATTTTAAAACAAAGCTCAAATATTCAAGCGATATTATTTTTACAGGCAGACAAGACGATGTGGATGTAAAAAAGATACTTGCTTCCGCTATTAGCCTGGTGTTTATTCCCCTGTTTGAAGGTTTTGGACTTCCGCCTATAGAGGCAATGCAATGTAACGTACCGGTTATCGCATCTAACGTAACATCTGTTCCGGAAATATGTGGGAATGCGGCTTTAATTGTTGATCCTTATAACACCTTAGAGGTTGCTGTCGCAATGACAAAAACAGCTGAAAATAAACAACTTAGACAAGACCTCATAACTAAAGGAGCTATAAGAAAAGACTTTTTCTCCTGGAGCAAAACAGCAGATTTGCTCTGGAAAAGCATTAATAAGATTATTTAATTATTTTTGTTGAATACAATTTACCCTAAATTAACATTTATGAAATTAAAACTTGCTCTTAAGTTGTTTGTTTAACTTTAAGTTTTGCAGCTTGCAAAAAGGACCCACCAATTAAATATCCGGTAGAAGGTTTATGGATTGGCACCTACACTGTAGATCGCTATCCTGATCAACAACCCTTATTCTATAGTTTTTCTGTTAAACCCGGAGGTACTCTTTTAACAGAATCAAAAGGGAGTGATGGCATTTCTTATTATAGTGAGGGCACATGGACATTAACAGGAGATAAATTTTCATTTAATATAGCAACTATTAATGTTGAGCCACTACCCATAAAACAATCAGGAATATTAACTTTTGATGATTCAGGAAAGATGACCGATGGAACATGGCAGGACACTGATAATCCGTATATAAAACCTGGTAATACAGGTAAGTTCTCAATAATGAATAGAGTAAATTAAAGAAGTTGAAACTAAAAGAATAAGCCACAAAAAAATCGTGGCTTATTCTTTTTATGAGTTTCCCCTATCTCCCACTCCTCTTCACCGAGCTTGCTCCGCTGCTTTTTACATTGGATACCGTGGCGCTACCCTTATAAACAATATCGCTTGAGCCACTGGCAACCGCGTTGATCTGTTTATTAACGGTAAGCTGTATATCTGAAGCGCCGGAAGCATTTGCTTCGCAATATTCAGTAATAAGATCGTAGCCCTTAACATCACTTGCCCCGCTTACCATAATATTCACCTTATCAGCCCTGCCACTGATCTGTGAATCTGAACTACCGCTTTGATTGAGTGATAATTCCTGCAGGTCAACAGCGCCTTTAAAATCACTTGCTCCGCTAAGCGTGATCTTCAAAGATGGAGATTTTATTATGCCGTTGGCATATATATCAGATGCACCGGAAGCCTCAAGCCTATTTAATGTTTTAAAAGAAACATAGGCTTTTAACTTCCTGTCGCGGATCCACTTCATCCCCTTATCATTATAGGAAATTTCCAGCACCCCGTTTTTTACTTCGGTTACAATCCTGTCCCTGAATTCCGGCGCAGCAGCACTCACCACTACTACTTCTTCATCACTTTGAGAAAGATACAGGTCAATAGCCCCGGAAACAGTTATTCCCGAAAATGAGCCGGATATAGTACGCTGCCGTGCATTGGCATCTTTAACAAACACCTTATCATCCTGCGCCATAACGCTTAATGCAAAAACTGCGGATACAGCAAATAGTAGTAATTGCTTCATGCTTTTGTATTGAAATTTAAGTAATAATAATTGTAATACGTTCCATGCGGTTAAAAGTTACAGGAATTTCACTTATAAAAAAGATTTTTAATCTCAAAAGACAAATGTTCATTAATTAAGCAATAATTGAGATTGCTGCCGCGCAGCAGGCTGATAGCACAAGTTTGTTCATGCGGCGCGCAATGACGAACAAGAGGTTGAATAGTTACCCACTTTGATTCAGTGCTGATGAGAAAATGCAAACCGGCAGCCGTCATTTCGAACCCGCCTCGTGAAAACTGAACTGAAGACATTTCGTGGCGGGAGAGAAATCCGTTGGGCTATAGTACAAATGTTGAACATTAGCACCCAAGCCCGGCAGATATTTCACTCGCGTAAAAACGATGATAGTACAATCCCCGTGTTGCTCGTTCAATATGACGCAAGCTGGTAGTCTTTGCGAATCCCTGCTAAAAGTTACGCTATTTGGAAAATATTTGAAAAGTCCTTTACCTTTGCGTCAGCAAACGCGGTTAAAACATATTTAACCTCAGTGATTCCCGGGGTGTTCCCCGATTTAATATCGGGGGGCTGAGATCAAACCCGTAGAACCTGATCAGGGTAATGCCTGCGCAGGGAAGGACGAGTCCTCACATCTCTCCTTTCCTGTTTTTGTAAACCCGGCAAGATAATAAGTGAGTGCAGTGAATTGCACATTGTCGTGCCGACAACAAAAACAGAATGAAAAGTTCTTTAATGATCATCATGGCTATTGCCATGCACGTTGGCTTATTGGCCCAAACCACTATCAAAGGCAAGGTTACAGAAAAAGAAAGTAATCTTCCTGTTCCGAATGCTACGGTAAGTATTTCAGCTAATCTTGCTACTGCTTCCGACGGCTATGGTAATTTCAGCATCAGCGGCTTACGGCAAGGCACATACGCTGTTACCGTGTCAGGCGTTGGCTACCGCACGGTTACTGAATCCGTTCACGCAGGTGCTGAAATAAATATTACACTTGAACGTATTCCACTGATGCTTCAGCCTGTGGAGATCAGGGCTGTAAGAGCAGGGGAAAGAGCGCCTTTCGCTAAAAGCAATCTCTCCAAAAAAGAAATTGAAAAAGTAAACACCGGGCAGGATCTGCCTTTTGTGCTCAATCAATTACCCTCAGTAGTTGTTAATTCCGATGCTGGTAACGGTGTGGGGTACACAGGCTTGCGCATAAGGGGAAGCGACGCTACCAGGATAAATGTTACGCTGAATGGCATACCCTATAATGATGCGGAATCGCAGGGTAGTTTTTTTGTAGACCTGCCTGATTTTGTTTCATCTGTCAATAGTATACAGGTACAGCGTGGCGTTGGTACCAGCAGCAACGGTGCCGGTGCGTTTGGTGCTACCATCAACATGACCACCAACGAATTTATTGAAGAGGCTTATGCGGAAAGCAATAACACATTCGGCTCATTCAATACCTGGAAGCATACGCTGAAAGCAGGCACAGGTTTAATCAACGGGCATTTTACTGTTGATGCAAGACTTTCTTCACTCAGCAGTGACGGTTATATCGACCGCGCCGGCAGCAACCTGAAATCATTCTATGTTTCTACAGCATATATTAACAACAGAACATCCCTACGTTTTAATGTTTTTTCCGGCAAAGAAAAAACTTACCAGGCATGGAATGGCGTACCGGAAAGTATGCTGAAAACCAACCGTACCTATAATTCCGCAGGTACAGATAAGCCCGGCGAGCCATACGACAACGAAACAGATAACTATGTGCAAACACACTACCAGTTATTTTTAAACCAGGGCATCAATGATAACTGGAGCTTTAATATTGCGGGATTTCTTTCCCGCGGAAAAGGATATTATGAACAATATAAGGGAGGCGAATCGTTAGCCAAATATGGTCTGCAGGATATTACTATCGGCGATTCGGTAATCACGAAAACAGACCTCATAAGGCAATTGTGGTTAGACAATTATTATTACGGCGGAATTTTCTCGCTGCAATACAAAAATAAAGGAACCCAATGGCTTACCGGCGGCGGATGGAACAGGTACGATGGCGGGCATTATGGAAAGATCATTTGGTCGCAAACAGATGTACCCAACAATTATGAATGGTATAACCTGGACGCCAAGAAAACAGACTTTAATATTTATACAAAATTGCAGCAACGCATTGCTGACCATCTTGATATATTCGGAGATATTCAATACAGGAATATCCGCTATGCATTAAATGGTTTCAGAGATAATCCGGGCTTATTGATTAACAATACCTATCATTTCATCAATCCTAAGGCCGGACTTTCGTACACCAATAATAACTGGACTGCATTTGCTTCTTATGCTATTGCTTCCAAAGAGCCTAACAGGGATGATTTTGAAGCCGGCGCATCTCAACAACCCAAGCCGGAAAGGCTACAGGATATTGAACTGGGCATTGAACAAAGAAACTACAGCTTTAGCTGGGGCGCCAACTTCTATTATATGCAGTATAAAAATCAACTGGTACAAACAGGGAAAATAAATGATGTGGGCGCTTATACCAGAACCAATGTTCCCAACAGCTACAGGGCAGGTATTGAGCTGCAGGCTAAATGGCAACCGCTGCAATGGCTCAATGCATCTGCCAATATTGCCTTCAGCAAAAACAAAATAAAAAACTATACGGCCTTTTATGATGATTATGATAACGGCGGACAAAAGGCTGAAACTTATAAAGAAACTGACATCTCTTTTTCACCATCAATTGTCGGGGCTGGAATGTTGAATTTTATTCCTGCAAAAAATGTTGAATTCAGCTTGTTAAGCAAATACGTGGGTAAGCAATATCTCGACAACACTTCAAGCGATGAAAAAAAATTAAATGCATTTTATGTGCAGGATGTAAGATTAACGTACACTATACCCAAATTTTTATTCAAAGAAATAAACCTGCTGGCACAGGTCAACAATATCTTCAACAAAAAGTATGAACCCAATGGCTATACCTACGGGTATATTTATGAGGGGAAAATGGTAAATGAAAATTTCTATTTCCCGATGACAGGCACCAATTTTGTCTTTGGGCTCAATGTAAAGTTTTAATCTGAACGCAGAAAGGGAGTATCTGGTTATTCTTTTTTAACCAGTACTACCCTGCTGCGGTCGGCTTTATATATCTGGTCGTAAAATTTTACGAGCTCATTATAATCGGAGGCAGGATATTCGCCACCTGTTCTTTCAATATACCGGTGATACACCAGTTTATTTTCTTTTAATTCGGTGGAACATTCAAATTTCCCGAATTTACTTTCCAGCTTCAAGGCTTGTGGAAGTGCTTCTACTATATAACCGCCGGGTATTTCCAACACTGTTGTATCAATGTCAATAAAATCCATGCCTAATGAAACAGGATATTTCCTGTTTTCAATTGGCTTTAACCTGGAATAAGTACGGCTGATAATGTTAGGTGTCACAAATAATCTTTTTCCTGTTTGCGAAGCATAATTCAATGCTTTTATTTCAAGATGTTCTTTTAGTGTAGGTATTGCAGCTTTATCTTCTGAGAAATTGAAATTCACTACATCGTAATGGGGCAGATCAATCTGCTCTTTTAAATACTCCATTTGTTTATCACGTGAAAGCGAATTAAAAACACCATGTCTTCTGTCTTGCTGCAAAGCGCCGTACGAAGAGTTAACATTAATGGTAAGCAATCCATCTTCTCCTATTTTCCCCTGAATACTTCTTACCTGGAGGTTTTGCTGTTGGGTATATTTAGGTGTTTTAACCAATTTGCCGCCAGTTTCATCTACCAGTAATACATAGCGGTCATCGGTAAAATTACCGAGGTAGCCTGCCGGTTCAATCTGGCTGGTGCATTCCAGCCAAACAGTATCTTTTTGCAGTGGCACACAAAGTATGATGTGATTAAAGGGGTCATAAGGAAAATCTTTCAACATATAATTAGCGCCCTGTCCTGCCCTTACCAATGTGTAATGCGATTTTATACCGGCTTCTTTTAATAAAGAATACATGTAATTAGACAACGCCTTGCAATCTCCATATTTTTTCGTGGCAACAAAAGATGCATCAAAAGGCTGTAAACCACCAATACCTAACTGAATACTTATATAGCGGGTATTTTGCTGCATATATTCATATAAAACCCTCACTTTTTCTCTGTCATTTTTTAAACCATCAGCCAGTGCGTGCACTTTTTGTTTTATGTCATCAGGTAATTTATCTCTCCCTTTGTTTAAGAGGGCTGCAAATTTTCCAAATTCTTCCCATGTAGACATGTTGCCTTCATAGTCATCCAGTTTAAAATTATCAGGGGCTGTATATACTGTTGGAACAATATAATCCCATGATGGACTGGCATATTCCAATTCTACAGGCGGTAAAGCCTTTACCTCCCACCTTAAGGTTTTACCGGATTTATCTGTGCCGCTTACCGGTTGACCCTTATAGTTGAACGTCTTATAGCGAAAGGTTATATCCTGGGGAACTACAATCGTAAGTGCACTCTGCTCTATCGCGTATTTTTCTTTGTTTAATGGCTGCCAGCGTGGGTAATTGTATGTCCCCTTCATTTGCAACTCATATTCATACTCAACAGTATAAGGATAAATCTTATGAAAAAAAGAAAACCATTTATAGCGATTATCATCAGCAAGTGTTCCTTCATCTGTGGCGCTTAAATCTTTTACGTCACTTTTTTTTAAACTCTTTATTTTTTTTCCGGTTGCATCATATAATATACCATCCATACTATTAACAGAGCGGAGTTTATCGTACCATAAATACAAATAAGCATAATCATCGCCATTTTCATTCAATACAGTAATAGCATATTTTCTTTTAATAATGCTTTTGCCAATATTAATTACTTCAAAACGTGTTTCATCCATCCTCATTACAACATTCGCATCCTTCATAAGCTCTTCCGGTATTTTACTTACGGAATAATCCCCATCACCGGCAAAACAATTGAGAGCAGTAACTGTAATTGCTATAAACTGAATAAAAAACTTTCTGGTAAACATTGATTACTTTTTCTTTTTTAATACAATAGGTTCAGCATGCTTTTTTACCACATAACTAAAAAACTCACGGAGATCATTATACTCTTCAGGTTCATAATAGGAACGATTGAGTTTCAGGCGAGAGCGCAACCGGATAGCTTCCGGTGTTTTATCTATTATGTACTCAAAAAAACCATCCGCTTCTCCAAAATTCACCTTGGTTGATTTCGGCAGGTCTTCTACAGTGTAATCAGCCGGTATATCAAAATTGAAAATATAGGTTTCATCAAACACGTAAGGCATCTCTACAGGATATGAACGTTCCGCCGCTTTGAAATAATTTTCTTTATACCCCTCATTCATCATCGGGCTGAAATAGATAATATCTTCATCCTGCTTCATTGTAAAATCATATTCCACTTTTATTGTCTGATCGAGTTCTTTAAGATTTTCAACTTTTTTATCCGCCAATTCCATCTCACCTGTATATGACGCCTGAATGTTTTTAAAGAAAGTTTCTTCTCCCTTATCTTTTATTTTCGATCTTGTATTTAATGATTCGTAATAGCCCATATTTGACGTAAAATGCCCGGTCCACTCTCCTGGCTTATTGCTTCTTATAAAAACCGTAACCAGCTTTTTTTCATTTAAGGAATCAGGATTAAAATATACAGCTTGTGCTATATCCGGGAAGATTGCTCTTGCATGTCCATTATAACATTCATCTGCAAGTCGATTAAAACCAAGTGACGGATCTGTAGCATCAAGAGTGTAGGTTTTATCATTTATAGTAACACCACAGATTACATAATTAAACCTGTTAACCAATGGGTATATTTCATTAGTATAACCATGCCCCCTTGTACTCAACAGCACTGGATAAGCGTCTATATCTTCGTGCCTGAGCATGGCAGCCAGTAAAATATTTATATCGGCAACATAACCGTTCTTATTTTTATCAGTTGTTTTAAGAGAAGCGGATAACAATATTCCCCTTTTGCCGGTACAGGTAAATCTATCCCTTACATAAGCATATATTTTACGTGTCTTTTCAAGCTTATCGCTAACACCTTGTGTTATTGGTTTCAGCTCATCATCAAGCCAGTTATTGCTTTTAGTAAGCGAAGCCCCAAAGTCTTCATTTTTCATCAGTAAAGTTGCTAATTTGCTCCAGGTTCCCATTATATCTTCTACAGGTTGCTCCGGAAACCTGTATTGTGAAAGTTGAAATTCTACTTTGGAAATATGATTATGTATAGATGATGTAAAGCTCTCTTCTTTAAGCACCGGCACATTCCGGGCTATCCATTTATGCCATGCAACGCTTGCTGATAAGCTGGTATGGCTTGTACTTCCCGCGGTATTGCTTCTTGATATATTATAAGCGCTACGCGAAGTTTCTACTGAATGTTCCAAAGGAAAATGTCCCTGTGACAAAAAAACATAATTAAAAAACTCAGGCATTTTCACTTCATACTGGCTCCATAATACCGGATAATCACCCTGAAACTCCCAGGGCTGCAGGTTTTGCAAAAAATCAGATACTAAGTTATAACTATACTCAATAATGCAGCCTTCTTTTACTCCCGGAAGCGTAAACTTCACCTTCATATAGTTCTTATCATATTTATCCTTAAAAATGGATTTTTTATCAAGCTCAGTTTCTATTACTTTGCCCCCTTCTAATGTATAAGTAACTGCTTTTATATTCTGAACCTTCTCTTCTCTCTGCCCTGAGAAATATAATGGAATCTCTACATTAGCAGCATCCATACCGTTTTTATTTATAATTTTAATACGGGTATGCCTTTTATAATCCAGCGAAAACCAACCATCATTGTTTCCATCAAACTCCGAGCTGCCGATATCTGCAATTATTACTGCAGCAGCTCCGGTGTCGTACTTTTGTTTTGAGAGGTCAAAATCAGCAGGCGTTATTTTACCGAATTTTATATTCAGTTTATCCTGGGCAATAAGGTAATTTTGTGCAAAGCTAAACAGCACAATCAGAGGCAGGAGGTGTTTAATCTTCATGATTAATAGTTTAGGGTTGTGTGAATACGAAGATATATTTTTTGCAACCGATAATATTTTTTTGCTTATTTTTTTTGATTGAATACGTTAGGAAATTCACATATTATTAAACAGATAGCAACGCAATCCGGCTTTGATTATTGCGGTATTGCCAGAGCGTTGCCATTGGATGAAGATGCCCGTCGCCTGGAAACATGGCTTAACAAAGGTTACAATGGCAATATGCAATATATGGAAAATCATTTTGAGCTAAGGATAAACCCTCAGAAACTGGTACCGGGTGCAAAGTCAGTTATTACATTATTATTAAATTATTACCCAGCTCATATACCGACCGCCGGCAAAGATGTTCCCAAAATTTCAAAATATGCCTGGGGCAACGACTATCATGAAGTAATAAAAGCTAAGCTCAGATCCTTTATTGAGGAAATAAAATTGCGCATAGGTGATGTGCATGGAAGAGGGTTTGTTGATTCAGCTCCTGTTCTTGAAAGAACATGGGCTCAACGCAGCGGCTTGGGATGGATTGGGAAAAACGGTAACCTCATTAATAAACAATCAGGCTCTTTCTTTTTTATAGCAACATTAATAGTTGATATTGAACTGGAATATGATGACCCCCTCGCAAAAGATTTTTGTGGTACATGCACCAAATGTATTGATGCCTGCCCCACAAATGCCATACTTGATAACCGCGTGGTAGATGGCAGCAAATGCATTTCTTATTACACCATAGAGCTGAAAGATGCCCTGATACCCGACAATATGAAAGGAAAATTTGACAACTGGATGTTTGGCTGCGATGTTTGCCAGGATGTTTGCCCCTGGAATCGTTTCAGCTCGCCAACTACAGAAACCCGGTTTACGCCCATCCCCGAAATTCTTGATTTTACCAAAGAAAACTGGGAAGAATTAACTGAAGAAAGCTTCAAAAAAATATTCAGGCACTCCCCTTTAAAACGGTCAAAGTTTCAGGGCATAAAAAGAAATTTGAAATTCATTACTAAAGCGTAGCCATATCAATTACAAACCTGTAACGAACATCACCTTTCAACATTCTCTCGTATGCGTTATGTATATTTTTGATATCAATCATCTCAATGTCAGATACAATATTATGTTCAGCACAAAAATCGAGCATCTCCTGTGTTTCGGGTATACCACCGTTGCCGGAGCCTACTACACTTTTGCGGCCAACAATCAGCGGAAAAGGCGACAGACTATATGGTTTGGATGGAGCACCTACACAAATATGCACGCCATTTGTTTTTAGCATATTAAGATAAAACACGAGATCGTGTTCGGCGCTTACAGTATCCAATATAAAATCAAATGAGCCCCTTGCTTTTTTTACCTGCTCTTTATCGGTAGTTACCACAAAATGATGAGCACCTAATTTTTTGGCGTCAGCTTCTTTTTTTGCAGAAGTACTCAGCACGGTTACTTCAGCACCAAATGCTACTCCAAATTTCACACCCATGTGCCCCAAACCACCCAGCCCCAATACCGCCAGTTTATGTCCTTTACCTACTTTCCAGTGGCGGAGCGGAGACCAGGTAGTAATTCCTGCGCACAATAACGGAGCAACTGCCGGAAGGTTCAGCTTTTCATTTACATGCAGTACAAAATGTTCATGCACTACAATTGTATTGGAATATCCTCCATAAGTTGGTGTTTTTTTGTCCTGCTCCAACCCATTATAAGTTTGTGAGTTTCCATTGAGACAATAATTTTCCAGTCCATCTTTACAATTTTCACATTCACGACAGCTGTCTACCTGGCAACCTACAGCAGCCAGATCACCCACTTTAAATTTCTTTACATCACTTCCGACTTTTTTCACTCTGCCCACAATTTCATGACCAGGAACCATAGGGAAAATTCCTTCAAACCAATCATTACGGATCTGATGGAGATCACTATGGCATACCCCACAATACAAAATATCAAACTGCACATCATGTGGGCCTACCTCACGTCTTTCAAAACTCCAGGATGCCAGATCGCTTGTGGGTGTTTGGGCAGCATAGCCTTTTACTTGTATCATATATTAAGTTTTGTGTATTTAGACTTTAAGATTGGCATCAACAATAAACTATGGCAGAAACTTATCATTAAAGCAGGCAGCCCGCCAGGTCAGGTATCCCGTTGTATAAAAGAGTCAAAATTGCTTATTCCAATCATCTTCTCCGTTTTAAACCCTTCCGCATAAGGCACGCCTATCATTTTGCCGAACATCGCCTGGCGGCCAATGATAGAATTTAAAAACTCAGGCGTTGAAATATATGTTTGGGGTTCGTTACTATGATATTCCTGCGAATGAAACTGAGAGCTATATGCTCTAATGGATTGAATTTTTCTTTCAAAAACTTCTGTAATATCATACACAAAATCCGGCTCATAATACCTGTCCTGTATATAATGAAATATATACTTTGGGCGCCAATGCTGCTGCGAGTCTCCATTTTCGTCCTTTGTTTCAATTTTTCTTAACCCGCTTAAAAAACAAGCATCTTTAATAAGATGCCCTGCCCGCCCATGATCCGGATGGCGGTCATCCAGCGCATTTGATAAAACAATTTCAGGTTGATATTTGCGAATATACTTAATCAGCAGGCGCTGGTGCGCTTCATCATTCTTAAAAAAACCATCTGCCATTCCAAGGTTTTCCCTGATATCGAGCCTCATAATTTCCGCAGCCGCAGCCGCTTCAAGATCGCGGGTCTCCGCACTGCCACGCGTCCCTAATTCGCCGCGGGTTAAATCCAAAACGCCTGTTTTTTTACCATTCTGCTTTTCTGTCATTAATACGCCTGAACAACCTAATTCCACATCATCAGGATGTACGGCTATAGCAAGTATATCTAATTTCATTTCGCAAAAGTATAGTAAAAGTTCACTTTTTTCATTTCCCGGATGTAATAAGATAAATAACTGATCCGCACCTTACAATGCAATTCAATTTACCTGATATTCTTTTTCCTTCTTACATTCGGCTTTTGAACAGCTATGATAAAAAACATTTTTGGCAGGATATGGGCAACGTGGGGAGCTATCGTTTTCATATCCACCTTATTGATAGCTATTATACCTATCTGGCTCACTAATTATATAAAAGAACCGGGAGGTACAGAAATTTTTCGCCGTATATCCAAACTATGGATGCAGGTATTTATTTTTTTGATTGGCTGCAGGTTAATTATTAAAGGCAAAGAAAATTTTATTAAAGGACAAAACTACATTGTTGTAAGTAACCATAACTCTTATATGGATGTTCCACTCACAACACCATTTATTCCCGGGCCTAATAAAACTATTGCTAAAGCAGAGTTGGCAAAGGTTCCTTTATTCGGAACAATATATAAACGCGGCTCAATATTGGTTGATAGAAAAAGTGAACGAAGCCGGAAAGAAAGTTTTGGTAAAATGAAGGCAGTACTTGGAGCCGGTATGCACATGTGTATTTACCCCGAAGGTACCCGCAACCGCACTAATGAACCTCTAAAATCATTTCACGACGGGGCTTTTAAACTTGCTATTGATACAGGGAAACCAATTATTCCTGTATTATTATTTAATACCAAAAAGGTTTTACCCGGCAGCAGTAAACCTTTTTATTTATGGCCTGCAAAAATGGAAATGCATTTTCTTCCTGCTGTTCATGTTCAACCCGGAGATTCTGTAGTTTCCCTCAGAGAAAATATCTTTCAAATAATGTATAGTTTTTCCGAAGCAAAAATAGGAAAGACTATTATTAATAGTAAATGAAATTTCTGATTCGAGTTTAGTTATTTAAACTATTCCCGGTTATTTGCAATAAAAAACCCATCCCTTCTTTATTATATAAAAAGGATGAGTTTTCTGTTTGCAAAAAACAAAAAAAGGTCTTTGCATAAATATTGAATACATAGGTTGGGCTGTTGTTTCATGTGGTTTCAAAAGAAGCATGAATCAACCTGAACTGTTTTTCTTAATTCAAAACAACTGTTTCTTAGGAGTGGTGCTTTCCTGGAATCTTCACAGATCAGCAGATAAAATCCGGCCGGACCTTTATCTACAAAAGGTGTTAGTTATACTTCTTTCAATAGGGAAAGATAAAGGGTTCCTCTAAAGGCTAAGGTTGATTTCCAAAGGGGTATTTTCTGAATCGTGTGCGAATTTTCCTTTTTGGGGAGAATAAAAATTAGGTCTTTACATAAATACTGAATAACAGGGGTTGTTCTCTCATGATGATTCCGGTAGTAGCATAATTTTCCCTGAACTATTTCATTGTATCAAATAGCACTCATTGACTGTTTTATTACCAGCCTACGGAAATGATGGTTCTGGCTAAAGATCAAGACCGGCCGGTCCTCAATCTTTAAAATCATTTTCTTATTTACACTAAATTTAAAATGGGAACGGATAAGGCTTTTTAATTACAAGCGTTAAAACAAGTTTGTTCAACAATAACAGGATTAAAAACGAGCATTCGGGTATATTTGACGCATACCAATACGAATTGGTTGCATAAACAATTAATTTTTAAAATATTTTTTTATCTCTTTTTTCCCTGGCACATGTAATGATTTTGATTGATAATGAGTTTATTATAAAAAAAGCCGATCATTTTGTTGATCGGCTTTTTCTTAATCCTGAAAAATATTATTCAGGTAAAACAGGCCCGTAATGCAGCTTGCCACTCATTTGTTTTTTTTGGGGATAAAGCACCTCATGTGCAGTTTCATATCCTTCATCTGACACTTTTGTTAGCATACGATGTTCCTTGATTCGTCTTGTAAGATACACCAGAATACCTGTTGCAGCGCCAACTGCAGCAGCTATCAATAAATCATTCCTGTTTATTTTTCTCATACCAAATTATTTTGTTCAATATACTCAATTATTTTGTACAATATCTCAAAATATATGCCATGAGATGTTAATTTTAGCAGCGCTATCATAAATTCATCTCCACCTTTTATTTCAGGGCAAAAACAGTACTTATTTCAAACTTGATTTTTATTTTTTTGAAGTCTGTTCCTTCGCCTTTCTCAAAACTTTCTCCTGCATTTACCTGCTTTCTCATAAGTGTGTTTGAAGCAAGATCAAAATTTTGAAATGGCATTTCGGTTTTTTCCAATGGTTCCCGGATCGATATAGCCTCTCCTACTTTTTCTCCTATAGCTTCTGCCAGGTAGCCGGCTTTATCACGGGCAGCTTTTGCAGCCTGAATTTTAAGCAACATCCTGAATTCATCCATCCTGCTATGAGATATTCTGGCAATAAAAAAATGCTGTGTCGCCTCATCGTCCAGCTTTTCTATTAATGATTCAATTGCTTTTGTATTGCTGAATTTTACCTGGTAGCTTATCGTTGATGTCATATCAGGCGTCTTACGTTTCTTATATAGCCAGTATAAACGATCCATTCCCTGGTAAGATGCGATACTTATTGAAGTATCAGGTATGCCTGTAGCTTTGCAGGCATTCAAAAATTTATCCTTGATGGTTTCTATATCTATTTTATGTCCACCCTTTTTTTCATACTCACGCAAATCTACCTGCACAAAGATTTCATCAGGAATTATTTCCATCTCCGCGCTGCCTGTAACAGCTATTGTTTTAGGATAGGGATTTATATATGAAGGAGTATTGGTTTGGCTGATAGCAATACCAGAGATAATATATATGCACAAAACTGTTAAAAGTAATTTTTTCATGACTATAAATTTTTGAGTTTGATGCAAAGCTTATAACCATTACACAGCATTAGCCCATACACACAAAGTACTTAACAAAGTTTTTGCAAATAACCTATATTGTGCTTTAAACTGAGGTTATAATATCATATGGCATCTTTGCAGGAAAGGTTAAAAAGTATAAATATTGTTAGAAAGTTCGTGTATGTAATTATTGGTAGTTTATCTTATCCGGGGCTTGCCATTATTAATCGCATCAAAATAACCGGGACAGAACACATCAGTAACCTGCCTCCGCGAAATGTACTTTTTGTAAGCAATCATCAAACCTATTTTATGGATGTGATTGCCTTCCTTCATATTTTCTGCGCGGTAAAATGGCGTAAGCAAAATAAACTCGGTATTCCTTATTATCTTCTCAATCCATTTACCAAAGTATATTTTGTTTCTGCAGAAGATACCATGAAAAAAACCTTTATGACTAAATTAATGGCAATGGCTGGAGCCCTTACGGTAAAGCGTACCTGGGTTGAAGAAGATAAAGCCGTCAGAAAGGGACTGAATTTGTCAGACTCAAAAAAAATATTAACCACGCTTAAAAACAATTGGGTAATTACATTTCCCCAGGGCACTACAACCCCATTTGCACCTGGTAGAAAAGGAACGGCTTTTTTAGTGAAACAAAGTAAAGCCCTGGTAATACCTATTGTTATAGAAAACTTCAACAAGGCTTTTCACAAAAAAAGCCTCAAACTGCTGCAAAAAGGCACTACCATTACAGTGAATATTAAACCGCCAATGCAAATTAATTACAATGACAGCCTGGATGATATACTTTCACAAATCATGGACGCTATTGAGCAAAGCGACGGATATAAAAAGCAAGGTTAGCTAAACATGAATTCCTTTTCACTATGCTTTTCAATCACTTTTTCAAATAGCTCTTCATTCAATAGATCCTTAATAGATTTTACAATAAAATCAGGAGCATATCCAAATCCGTCAAGATCATTTTCCTGCGTAACGCCCGATAATGTTAATACAGTTGTAAAGCCCATGGAACCCGCACCTAAAATATCTGTGCTCATGGTATCACCGATCATAACGGTATCATCTGTTGTAAGGTCAAGCGTTTTTCTTGCCATGCGCATCATTACCGGGCTTGGTTTTCCTACACTGAAGGCCTTTTTACCAGTTGCTACTTCTATCATTGCCACGAAAGCACCACATCCTGCCCTGTATTTTCCGTTAGCTACAGGGCAATTGGGATCAAGATTGGTAGCAATAAGTTTTGATCCTTTCATGATCATGTTGATTGCTTTATCAACAGACTCCAGCATAATTGTTCTGCCCTCTCCTATCACCACGTAGTCTGGATGATCATCAACAATAGAATAACCGGCTTTATGTAATTCAGTCAAGAGTCCGCCTTCGCCAATAACATATGCTGTTCCCTGCGGAGTTTTTGAGGCAAGGTATCTTGCTGTTGCCATAGCGCAGGTAAATATATCTTCATCTGTAACGTTGAAGCCCATTTTCAAAAGCTTGTAACATACATCCCTGCTTGTGCGCTGGCTATTATTGGTAAGAAATAAAAATGGGAACCCTTTTTCTTTTAATCCATTAATAAACTCCACGGCACCGGGAATGGGTTCAGCTCCTTTGTAAATCACGCCATCCATATCAATTAAAAATCCTGTTTTCTGCATATACCAGATTTTAGTTTATAATAAACAGCAGCAAACGATAATGATTCCGGACAAACAAGTTAGGAGAAGAAATAAGCAAGCGGAAGATTGTGCCGGGTATGATTGAATGCACAATTGCTATATGATAACGCGAAGATACGGAAATTATTTTGCCGGTTTTGTATAAGTACAAAAACAAAATATCATCTCTTCAGTAATACACAAAATAATATTTTACATTAGAGGCTCTAAACCATAACTCAATGTCTTTACAAAAAAAACCTTTACTTGTTGAAGACTGGGCAGTAGTTGTGCTCGGTTTCCTGATTATTATCGCGGCTATTGCCGGACTTCATTTCGCTGCGCCTTCTTATGGATGGTCATCATCAGAACAATTATTTGGTACTGTATTATCAGCAGACAATCTTTCTAAAATCGGCATTCAATTCCTGATTGCCTTTATTACCGTAATCCTTGGCGCCTGGCTAACGGGTAAGGACATGCGTAAAATGATTATTGTATTCATCGTGGTTTTTATGCTAAGCATATTTGCGCTTATCATATCAGGAAGCAATTTTGCGAAAGATTATAACCTTGAAGCAGTAATATTCAGCCTGGTGGTGGGATTAATAGTTGGTAATCTTGTGAAGTTACCCGGATGGTTCAGGGAAACGCTTACAACAGAAATGTTTGTAAAAATAGGATTGGTGCTTTTAGGTACGTCCGTACTATTTTCAGATGTGCTCAAAACCGGATCAAAAGGTTTAATACAAGCTGTGGCAGTTGTTATTTCTGTTTGGTATTTCGCGTATTGGATAAGCAAAAAAATGAAGGTGGATGATGAATTGGGTATTATGATGGCAAGTGCCGTTTCCATTTGTGGTGTTTCCGCAGCTATCGCAACCTCCGGCGCCATTAAAGGAGACTCAAAAAAGCTGAGCTATGTAGTGTCAATGGTTTTACTTACTGCCATTCCTATGATGATATTTATGCCGGTGATAGCAAACGCGTTTCAATTTCCGGAAGCCGTAACCGGTGCGTGGCTGGGCGGAACCATAGATACCACCGGCGCTGTTGCCGCATCAGGAACCCTGGTTGGTGATGAGGCTTTGAAGGTTAGTACTATTGTAAAATTTTCTCAAAATGTATTATTGGGCATTGCCGCATTCGCTATTTCTGTATACTGGACAATTACGAAAAAAGAAAACGTAACCGGCGTTGACCAAAAACCTACACTATCTATTATATGGGAGCGGTTTCCCAAATTTGTAATCGGTTTTGTTGCCGCATCAGTACTCTTCTCTTTTTTCATCAGCCAGGAAACAATTGCTGCTGTAAAAAACCCTTTAAAAAATATGCAGACCTTATGGTTTGTGCTTGCATTTACAAGTATTGGTCTTGAAACCAATTTCAAAGAGTTATTCCGTAAGAATAATGCCATTGCATTTGGTGCTTTTTTGATTGCACAATTGTTTAATATCATCATTACGCTGATAATTGCATTTATGTTATTCAAATAAACAGTATCGCCCACTCATAACGATCTCTTGCTATTACACAAGGATTTTGTGTTTGATTAATCGATAATTTCACATTATATACCACTTCATTTTATGGATACCCGAAGAGAATTTATCAAAAAAGCAGCGCTCCTTTCCGGAGGTTCAGGATTACTGGGAGGCTTACCCGAATCCATTCAGAAAGCATTCGCTATTGATCCCAAAGCAGGCTCCACCTATCTTGATGCAGAGCATATTGTTTTTTTAATGCAGGAAAACCGCTCGTTCGACCATTGTTATGGAACACTGCAGGGCGTAAGAGGATATAATGATCCGCGGGCTATAACACTCCCCAATAATAACACAGTATGGGCTCAAACCAATGAAAAAGGCGAAACTTATGCGCCTTTCAGGTTGAACATAAGAGACAGCAAATCCACATGGCTTGGTTCCCTTCCCCATTCATGGGATAATATGGTTGATGCAAGGAATGAAGGCAAACACGATAAATGGCTTGACGCGAAACGATCCGGCCGCAAAGAATGTAAGGATATGCCGCTTACCATGGGTTTCTACAACCGGGAGGATATTCCTTTTTATTACGCACTGGCAGATGCATTTACAGTATGTGATCAGCATTTTTGTTCTTCACTTACAGGAACTACCCCGAACAGGTTGTATTTCTGGACCGGTACAATTCGCGAAAAACACGACGAGAATGTGATTGCAAATGTATACAACTCTGATGTTACCTATAACAGGGAAGCATCATGGAAAACCTTTCCGGAATATCTTGAAGAAAATAATATTCCCTGGAAAGTATACCAGAATGAAGTGAGTATCGAAACCGGCTTTGAAGGGGAAGAAGATGACTGGCTGGCAAATTTCACCGACAATCCGCTTGAATGGTTTAAACAATTCCACATCCGGTTCTCGCATGGGCATATGAAGTTTTTGCCCAAAGCTGCCAAAATATTGCCTGAAGCAATTGCAAAGCTTGAAGAAAAGATAAAATCACTTCCCGAAGAGAACAGTGAATTACCAAAACTGCAACGCGAATTAAAGCAAAGACAGGCGCAATGGGAGTATGTGAAAAATGCCCTGCAGAAATATACGCCTGAAAATTTTGAGAAACTTTCAACCCGCGAAAAAAATCTTCACAATAAAGCTTTTTCTGACAACAGGAATGATCCCGAATACCGGTCGCTTACATCTATTACTTATGATGATAATGGCACGCAAAGAACCATGCAGATACCCAAAAGTGACGTGCTGTTCCAATTCAGGGAAGATGTAAAAAATGGCAAGCTGCCTACAGTATCATGGGTTGTAGCACCTTCTAATTTTTCTGATCACCCCGGATCGCCATGGTATGGCGCCTGGTATTTGAGCGAGGTAATTGATATTCTTACACAAAATCCGGAAGTGTGGAAGAAAACCATATTTATTTTGAATTATGATGAGAATGACGGCTATTTTGATCATATACCGCCATTTGTGCCGCCAAATCCTTATAAACCCAACAGCGGGAAAGTTTCAGAAGGCATTGTAACAAAAACAGATTATGTAGGTAAGGATCAAACATGGATGAAAACAAAACCCGCGGATGAAGATGACAGGGAAAGCCCTATTGGCCTAGGTTTCAGGGTTCCATTAGTTATTGCCTCTCCCTGGACGCGCGGCGGATGGGTTTGTTCAGAAGTTTTTGATCTTACTTCGCCAATACAATTCATGGAGCATTTTCTTTCGCATAAAACAGGAAAGAAAATCGAATCCGCAGAAGTTACCAGTTGGAGGAGAGCAGTGAGCGGCAATCTTACTTCTGCATTCAGACCATATAATGGCGAAAAGATACCTGCTCCAACACCAGTAGAAAGAATACCCTTTTTAGAAAGCATACATAAAGCGCAGTTTAAGGCTATGCCTTCCGGTTATAAATTACTGACCAATGAAGAAGTAAAGCAGATCAATACAGACAGGTTTGCTTCGCCTGTAATGCCACTGCAGGAAAAAGGCACACGCTCTTCCTGCGCTTTGCCTTACCAGTTATATGCCGAAGGAAAATTAAGCAACGATAAAAAATCATTTAAGATAAAGCTTGACGCAAAAAATGAAGTTTTTGGAACGAAAGCTATCGGCTCACCATTTAATATTTATGCGCCCGGCACTAATATATTACCAAGAAATTACGCGGTGCTTGCCGGAGACAGCTTAACAGATGAGTGGACTATTGATAAAGATTATCACCTGCAGGTATATGGGCCAAATGGTTTCTTCCGGGAATTTAAAGGAACCGTAAATGACCCGTTACTGGATGTATTATGCGAATACGAATCAGCAGCTTCCGGCAAAAAAAATCTCACCGGTAAAATTGCACTGAGATTAAAAAATACTTCAAAGCAGTCATTAACGATTGAAGTGCCGGATAATGCTTATAAAGCTAAAACACAAACCAGGGTTTTAGGTGCAGGCGCTCAGGCAACCATTACAGTTGATACAGGTAATTACCAGGGCTGGTACGACTTTAGCGTGAAAATAAAAGGCAACAGTGATTTTGAAAAACGCTATGCCGGAAGGGTTGAAACCGGTAAAGCAAGTATAAGCGACCCGGTAATGGGAAGAGTGGTGTAATTGAGCGATAAAATAAGTTGTTTTTTATAACCCCCTGGTGCTACAAGATATTGCTACGCCCGTTGAAAGATGGTTTCAACTCAGGTCTTCATGCGGCTGGCCGGTTGAGCATATCGTCATCCCGAACGAGCGGCACGAGTTCCGTCTTTTAATCAGGCTTACGCGAGTGAGAGATATGCCGGGCAATAGTACCAATGCTCATCTCCTGCATTATTGCCCAATATCCGCCATATCCGTTTTATCCGTGTTCCATTCTGCGTATTGGACATGCCCGAAGTTATTTTTAAATAACCCTTGATATATTTCCTGCCACAAATTCCGGTTCGCATCGGTGAAACAGGATTTGCTACACAAAGTGCCACAAAGCATACACAAAGTTACACAGAGCGTTTTATTATTCTTTGCGGCTCTTTGTGTATCCTTCGTGTACCTCTGTGAAATAACCAGTGAAAAATGCAACCGGTAAGCCGGGAACTTATAAGCTGCAACCGGCATGCTGCCGCGTAGCGGCTAATTGTTTGTAGAAAGAAAGCAAATGCCATCCTTATATTTTTCCTGAATCAGGTTTGATACTTATAATGACAGAAGATAGTCTTCGTATTTTGCTATTAGCACTAAATCAAAGTGTATAACTATTCAACCTCTTGCACGTAATTTCAAAAGCAAAATCACCGGAAATTGTTGAGTATATAGCCGATTGAATGATCCCTTTGCGACTCTTTGTGTAAACCTTTGTGGCTCTTTGCGAAAGTAGTTTTTACGGATGAAATGATATTACGAGAGTATTCGCTCACTCAACGCTTTCACTATTGCTTCTTTGCCACAGTTTACATGCAACTTGTTGTATATATTTTTGAGATGAGAACGGGCTGTATCAAAAGATATTCCCAACTCCGCTCCTATCATTTTACTGCTGTAGCCCCTGGTAAGAAATTGCAACACTTCCAGTTCTCTTGCAGTAAGCTGGTATTGATTGGCTTTCATCTTACTGCGATCAAAACTGTTTAACACTTTACGGGCTATGGATGGCGACATTGGCGCACCACCTTCTACCACTTCTTTAATAGCAGAAAACAAACGCTCCGGGGAAACCTTCTTTAGCAGGTAACCATTGGCGCCGGCACAAAGACAGTTAAATAATTTTTCATCATCTTCAAAAACAGTGTACATAATTACGGCAGTGTGCGGAGAAGCTTCTTTCACCATACTCACGCCTTTAATACCGCTTTCACCGGGCATATCAATATCCATTAGTACAACATCGGGTTTATATAGCCGTGCAACATTAGAGGCGTCATTACAATTATTATAATCAGCAACAACTTTATACTCTCCTGAATTACCCAATAAAAAAACAAGCGATTCCCTCAGGCGTTCGTTGTCTTCAAATATTATAACACTGATGCTCATTAAAACGAATTTAAACAGACTATTCAGAAAAATCATCACTCATTTGAGTAGGCCACACAGGCTTGAAATTATATCACTGTTTCGTTAAGCTAGCACAGGTATTTCTGCTTCTATCCTGCTTCCCCCGGCACCTGACGTGATTATTATTTTCCCTTTCCATCTTTCAATACGCGCTCTCATATTTTTCAACCCGTTTCTATGTGTAATCCTCGTAATATCAAACCCTACGCCATTATCTGTAACCTGCAGGTGAAGCATATCCCCTCTTAAAAAAACTTTTACGGTAAAGTAAGTAGCCTGTGAGTGCTTGCAAATATTATTCAGCGCTTCTTTATATACCAGATAAATATCCCTTCGCTGTTCAATGTTTATTTTTCTCGATGTAAATCCATCTTCAAAATCCAGTTCGCACTTAATATTATCTTTGGCTTCAAATAATTCTGCGGCGTAACGGCGCATTCGTGCAATCATCTCTTCAAGGGTATCATTCTTAGTATCAACACTCCATATAATATCATCCAGCGCCTGTCCTGATGCTGTTACTTCCTCACTGATACGACCAAGGTATTTATCTGCTTCTGAAGGCTGGTCTAATTTTTTTTGAGCGATAGCTGCCAGCATATTAATATTAGACAATGCCGACCCTATCTCATCATGCAGATCTGTTGCGATACGGTTACGCACCGACTGAACCTGCATCAACTGGTTGATTCTGTAGCGGTATAACCCATACAACGCAGCGCATAATGCCGCAACAATAATTAATATAAACCACCATGTTTTCCAGAACGGAGGATTGATAATGATAGGCATTGAGGTAATGTCGCTTTCTATAGCTGACCCCGGAATAGCAGCTTTTACCTTAAAAATATATTTCCCCGGTGGCAGGTTTGTATATGTGGCAAAGTTTTGATCGTTTGCTTTTATCCACTGCTTGTCATACCCGGTCATTTGATAATAATAAGTATACCTGCCGGATGAAGCAAAATCAAGCACCGAAAACCGGAATGTAAGAGAGCGATATTGATGGGATAAAACCAGTTGCTTTTTAAATGTAAGTGTGGTATCTCTCTCCATTCCAACATTATCTACAATAATATTTGTTATAGCAACATTTGTATGCTTTGCTGTTTCAGAAAAATCCCGTGGCTTAAAAAAATTCAACCCGTTTATCCCCCCAAAGAACAAAGTGCCGTCAGCGGCTTTAAAAAAAGCACCGGTATTAAATTCATTTCCCTGCAATCCATCAGACATTTTAAATACACGGAACAATGATTGGTTATGATCTTTCCCGCGCGCAGATAAACTGAAACTACAGATACCTTTATTTGTACTTATCCATAAATTATTAAACTCATCATCCAGTATCCCATATACGGTACTGTTCGGTAATCCTTCCTGTTCGGCAAAGGAAGATAATTTTGTAGTATTAATATTATACGACAATAACCCGTTGCCCAATGTACCAATCCATATATCCGGATATTTGAACAAGATACTTTTTAATATTATTGGAACGTCCAATTGCCCTGCTATATCTACTGATGTCTTTGAAAAAGAGTGATCAAACCGGTTAAAAAAATTGATGGCTCCGTTTTCGCGGCCGATCAATAAAATACTGTCGTTCATTTTTGAAATAGCACGGATAGCGCCATTATAAGCAGAATCATGATCTGCAGGCGGATGGATATTTTCTAAAAGTCCTTTATCCTTATCTATCAACATTAAAAATCCAGGCTGTGTTCCGCACCATATTCTATGATCGGCTTCTTCTGCAATACACCATATCGTATTGTCGGGGATATCCAAAGAAGATGCAGCCTGGGAGTGTAACCATTTTTTATGGGTCCGGGTCTTTATATCAAACAGCAATAGCCCGTTGCCCTGCGTACCAACCCATATATCATCTCCATCAGCCGAAAGAGAAACAATCCTGTTGGAATTGCTTATCTCTTTACTAAAAGAAGGCAGAAAATAAGTTTGATATTTTTTCTTTTTTACATCAATACTGGTAAATCCACCGCTGCTTGTTCCAACCCAAACCAGCCCGTCTTCATCAACTGTAATAGAACGTATTGGCGCAACGGAAACATCTCCGGGAACATTACTGTTAGAAACCAGGTTGAAATTATTAATTTGCTGACTGTAATAACTTACACCTCCTCCATCTGTGCCGAGCCATATACTTCCCTGCTTATCCCTGTATATTTCAAGCACATCATTAAAACCTATAGAATATGCATTGGCCTTATTATTCAAAAATTGCTGCGTGGCTGAATCATTAATATTATGCACAAACAGCCCTTTTCCATAAGTGCCAATCCATAACATGTTGTTTTCATCAGCCAGTAAGGCTTCAACCACAAGCGAAGGTGATTGCAATTCAAAATTGTTCAGTCCCCTGAAAGCAGTAAACCCCCCGGTGTTTTTTTGTTTTACAAAAAGCCCGCTCCCAAAACTTCCGGCCCATATATTTCCCGCTTTATCTTGAGTTATACAGCTAAAAGATAAATGCGGAGATAAAGCAGAAGCAGATGACAAAAAATGTTTCTTAAATTCCCCGTCCGATGAATAGAGCAGCAATCCGTCTCCTGTTGCACACCATATATTATGCTGGGCATCTTCATAAATATTATTAACAGATCGCAGAGCATTATTGCCTGGTACAGGCTCTTTTAATTGCCTGGCCTGCCGGGCACTGTACTTAAACAATATTAAACCTTCATTTTCAGTACCAAGCCAGATATCACCTTTTGAATCACGCAGCATAGTATTAAGCTTTGGAAGAACAAAATCTGTTCCCGGCAATATTTCAATGGGGATGGTTTGGTAATTAAAAAGGTCAAAACTTTCCAGCTTGCCATTAGTGGTTATCAGCCACAGGGCTCTATCGGATACAGAGATTATTTTGCCCAATTTCCTGTCGTACGATGTGGTTTTATCATCAAATGTTTTTGGCAGTGAAAAAAAATCTTTACCATCGTACCTGTTCAGTCCATCCTGTGTGGCAAACCATAAAAAACCCGTTTTGTCTTCTATTATAGAAACAACACTGTTCTGTGAAAGTCCGTCATTGATGGTTAAATTTCTGAAGAGAAAAGAGGATTGCTGGGCTATTGAGTGCTGTGCAAAGCAGTAAACAGAAAATAAGATCAACAGCCGCCTCATAAAAGAATTTGCATTAAGATAGGAAGTTTCAGGCAAAACAGGCTCCCTTAAAAGCCTATCGTCCCAACCTGCCTTTCCATGGAAAACTGAGTAGTGCTGTAATTCTATCCCAATCAGTATATCGTCCACATCAACATTGAGCAATTCCAGGCCTAACGTTTTACATTTTCACATTCTCACATTTCCACATTCTCACATTTTCACACTCCCACATTTTCAAATTTTCAAATTGCCCAATTTTCAAATTATATTATTCCTACCCCGCCGTCGACTCCCTCACAATCAACTCCGATGGCAGAACAATATTCCTGGATGGTAATGCTTCAGACGATTGCAGATAATCTGTAAATATTTTAGCCGCTTCAATACCTATCTGTCGCCCGGGGCGGGCAACTGATGTAAGTGAAGGATGTATATACGCAGATATAGGCGCATTATCAAACCCCGCCACAGCTATATCTCCCGGTATGTTTAATCCTTTATCACGAATAACCTTCATTGCGCCGATAGCTACCTGGTCGTTTACGCCAAAAATAGCATCAGGCAATTCAGGCAAATTCATCAGTTTTGTAACCGGCTCTATAGCGCTCTCCACCTTAAAATTGGTATTCAATATCAAATCTTCGTCTACAGGCAAATCATGCTTTTTCAAACATTCTATATATCCACGTAGCCTTTCTTCCGCCACAGCCATTCCATTCGGACCTTTCAGGTGTGCTATTCTTTTTCTTCCTGTTTTTATAAGATGTTCCACCGCTTTAAATGCGCCATGATAATCATCAATAGTAACACTCCCGGTTGCAAAGCCCTCATATTCCCTGTCAATAAAAATCAGTGGTATACTTCTTTTCTTTATTTGCTCAAGATGCTCGTAGTGCCCTGAGTCATACGTTTCCTGCGATATGGAGAGAAAAACACCTTCTACCCTGTTGGAAAGCAGCTTTTCTACATATTCTGATTCAAGAAGATACTGCTCATTGGTAACACAAATATTAAGCGTGTATCCCAAAGGTTGTAATTCGGATTCAATACCTTCTATAATAGCAGATTCATGATAGTTATTGATCGTGGGTACAATCACCCCTATGGTTGCTGTTTTTTTATTCAGCAGGCTCAACGATACCTGGTTGCGCTGATAGCCTACTTTCTGCGCATACTCCTGCAGATTACGCCGGGTATCCTCATTAATAGAAGGATGGTTATTTAAAGCTCTGGATACGGTAGACGGAGAACATTTAAACTTTTTTGCTATATCTTTTATCGTAACCGGTTTATTCATACAATTCAAGGGTGGAAATCCTACCCAATTTCCGTTATTTTTTCTTACTCAAAAAATTTCAAACGTTTGCAGGTAGTATATGCCTGTTAAATAAAATTATAATGCTAAGTTTACCAGATACAAACGGTATATATGTCTCAACGATCATTGCTTGTTAAACCTACCATAAACAGCGGTATTTATCACAATCTTACCGCTGAGCAGGCCGGCTGGGAATACCTGAATTTTGAGGCTCGAACATTAAACCTGAATGAATCATTTACACAATTCACAGCAGAATATGAATATTGCATTGTACTGCTTGGCGGAAACTTCAAAGTAACATCAGACAAAGGAAATTGGGAGACTACCAATGGCAGAAAGGATGTTTTCAGCGGTATAGCGCATACATTATATCTTCCCCGCAGAACAAATTTTACCTTAACCGCTACAAAAAACAATACCGACATCGCTATCTGTTGGGTAGCTACGGATGAAGACCATCCTGCATATCTTAAACAACCGGAAGAAGCGGCGATTGAATTTCGTGGTGGCGATAATGCCAACCGGCAGATCAATAGTTTACTGCAACCAGGTTTCGACTGTCATAAAATTGTATGTGTAGAAGTATATACACCATCCGGTAACTGGAGCTCTTACCCCGCACATAAACACGATGTAAGAAAAGTAGATGCCAACGGTAACCTGCTGGAAGCCGACCTGGAGGAAATTTATTTTTATAAAACAGATAAGCCGAATGGCTTTGCCATACAACAGGTATACAATGATAACCGCTCTTTAGACGAAGTGATTAAAGTGCATAATAATGAAGCAGTGCTTGTGCCAGAAGGGTATCATCCTGTTGTTGCAGGGCATGGTTATAATGTATATTACCTGAATTTCCTGGCAGGAAGTGATCAGTCGCTTGCCAATACACCCGATCCGCAGCAGGAATGGATATTTGGCACATGGAAAGGCCAGGACCCGAGATTGCCGATGGTGACGGCGGGGATGAATAATACAATTTGAAAATTTTAAAATGTGGGAGTTTGGAAGTGTGAGAATGTGGAAGCATGAAGGATGCGTTTGTTTAAAGACAGGATACATTCTTTGGATAATGTGGCAGGATCTTAAGATTGGATAAATTATGTAGCACCGTCCATCTCCGTGCGGAGAGGGAGAAGAGAATGAGGCTTAGAGAAAATATACTTTAAAATCAAACACGCTGCGCACTGTGCTCCTTTGCAGGCTTTGCGCGAAACATAACTTAAAATGACTGCTAAAAAATACGATCTGCTTACTATAGGACGGTCTTCCATTGACCTATATTCCGCCAATGTGGGAAGCCCGTTTGTTGATATTAAAGCCTTCAACGCTTTTGTTGGTGGTTGTCCTACCAATATAGCTGTGGGCGCTACAAGGCTTGGTTTAAAAACAGCTATCCTTACAGGCGTTGGTAACGACCAGGTAGGCGCATTCATCAAAAACTTTCTGCAGCAGGAAAAAGTAGTAACTGATTTTATACCAACTATCACGGGTACCCGAAGCTCTGCGGTAATACTGGGCATTGAACCGCCCGACAGGTTTCCGCTTGTATATTACCGTGATAACTGTGCGGATATTCATCTTAATCTTGATCATGTAGACAATATACCTTTTGCTGATTTTAAAGCAGCGGTGTTTTCCGGAACAGCGTTCAGCAGAGATCCGAGCCGTACCGCTATGTTGTATGCATTGGAGCTGGCACAAAAAAACGGTGTAACAAAATTACTCGACCTTGACTTCCGTGCTGATCAATGGGATGATCCACGTTCATTTGGCGTGGTGATCAGAACATTATTACCGCAATTCAATATTGTTATTGGTACCGAAGAAGAGATATTGGCGGCTTATCTTACCGATATCAACCAGGTATCCATTAAACACCAGCAGATATCTGCGCCTGAGATAAAGGGAAATATAGAAAAAGCTATTCAGCACATTGTTGATACAGGTGTGGATACGCTGATTGTGAAGAGAGGAAAAGAAGGCGCTTCTATTTTTGAAAAAGGAAAAGCGGAAGTAAAAGTACCCGGGTTTCCTGTAGAAGTATTGAATGTTTTAGGTGCCGGCGATGCGTTTGCGGGAGGATTTTCTTATGGTTATCTGAACGGATGGGATTTATACAAAAGCGTGCGCATGGGCAATGCCTGCGGGGCAATTATTGTAACAAGAGAAGGCTGCGCCAACTTTATGCCAACATTTGAAGAAGTGATGGCGTTTACGGATGAGAGAGGAGGGTTGTAAATACCCTCACCCCCGGCCCCTCTCCACGGAGTGGAGAGGGGCGCCTAAATTCCCGGCAGTTTGAAAAATGGTAAAGAGCGGCAACCCGAAAATAGAAAGACCAGAAATGTGAAAGCGGAAAATGGATAAACGCCTTGCTTGGATATATTTTGCAGATGATGTGGTAGTGATAAAGTTTGGTTTTATTCTAAAATACTGTCCCTCTCCTTTGCAAAGGAGAGGGATAAGAGGGTGAGGGCTCTATTCTGCAGCACCGTCCTTCTCCGCGGGAAGAAGGATAAGATGATGAGGCGAATATTAAAAAAAATCAATAACCGGGCAAAAGGCTGATAGCTGATAGCTGACTGCTGACTGCTCATAGCTCCTGAATACAATGAACAAATTACAAAACTACATTAACGGGCAGTGGGTAGCAAGTAGCGCTACGGATTACTGGAACGTGGTAAACCCTGCCAGCCAGGAAGTGATGGCATTGGTACCTGCAGGCACTGCCGCAGATGTTGACGCTGCCGTAAGATCTTCAGAAACCGCTTATGCAACATGGAAAAGGATACCTGCGGGCAAGCGGATACAATACCTTTTTCAGCTAAAAAGACTGCTCGAAGAAAATATTGATGAGCTGTCGCGTACCATTACGCTGGAATCAGGTAAAACTTATGTAGAAGCAAAAGCTGAATGGGTGCGTGCTATAGAAAATGTAGAAAATGCCTGCGGCATACCTGCCTTAATGCAGGGTGATTTTTCTGAAGACATCGCCACGGGTATTGATGAATACATGATTCGCCAGCCACTGGGTGTTTGCGCCTGTATCTCTCCTTTCAATTTTCCGGGCATGATACCTTTTTGGTTCCTGCCATATGCTATTGCCTGCGGCAATACATTTATCATCAAGCCTTCTGAAAAAGTTCCGCTCACCATGTCGAAAGTAATGGAGCTGGTGCATAAGCTGGATCTTCCCGCCGGTGTAATTAATATGGTACATGGTGGAAAAGCGATTGTGGATGGTATACTTGATCATCCGGGCATTAAGGCCATCAGTTTTGTGGGTTCGTCTAATGTTGCCCGTTATGTATACAGCAGGGGCGCGGCAAACGGTAAAAGAGTGCAGGCACAGGGTGGTGCTAAAAACCCCGTGATTATTCTGCCTGATGCGGATATAGATGTTACCACACAGATCATAATAGACAGTGTATATGGCTGCGCTGGTCAGCGTTGTTTGGCGGCATCAACCATTATTACCGTTGGCGAACATAAAAATATTACAGAAAGTCTGGTGGAAGGTGCTAAAAAACGAACAACCGGTTTTGGATTGGATGAAAATGTATTGATGGGACCGGTTATTACACCTGAAAGTAAAACACGTATTAATGGTTTAATAGAAAAAGGTATTGGCGAAGGAGGAAAAGTATTGGTAGATGGCCGCAATGCAAAAATACCGGGTTACGAAAAAGGTAATTTTATTCAGCCTACCATTATTGAAGGATTACCGCTCAATGGTGAATTAGCCGGAACAGAAATTTTTGGACCGGTGATGAGCCTTGCGCATATTAATACCATTGATGATGCTATTGCGTATGTAAACGGAAATAAATATGGCAATATGGCCTGCATATTTACCAGCAGCGGTTTGCATGCACGTAAATTCAGGAATGAAGCGGATGCAGGTAATATCGGTGTCAATATAGGCGTGGCTGCGCCGGTGGCTCAGTTTCCATTCAGCGGCTGGAAGGAAAGCTTCTTCGGCGACCTGCACGGACAGGGCAAGCATGCTGTTGAATTCTTCACACAAACCAAGGTAGTGATTGAACGATGGCTGAAAGAGTGGACGAGGAAATTTTAATGTGAGAATGTGGAAATGTGGAAATGTGGAAATGTGAGAATGTGGGAATGTGGGAATTTAAAAATTTGAAAATGAGTTGAGGCTTTAACTACAAACCATAAACAATAAACTAACTATGTCCCGCAAATTAAAAACAGGCATTATCGGTCTTGGAAGAATCGGGCAAATTCATCTGGCTAATTTACTTTATCACACCCCTGAAGCAGAAGTAATCATTGCTTCTGATGTATCCGAAGCAGCGCATGCCGCTGCTAAAAAAGCAGGCGTTGCCACTACCAATAGTGCAGAAGAAGTGATCAATCATCCGGATGTTGAAGCCGTGGTTATTTGCGCACCAACACCACAGCATGTACCTTACACTATCGCTGCCGCTCAGGCGAAGAAGCATGTGTTTTGCGAAAAACCATTGGATGTTACCATACCGGCTATTCTTTCAGCACAAAAAGCCGTGAAGGATAACGGAGTGAAACTCATGTTGGGCTTTAACCGTCGTTTCGATCCAAACTTTGCCCGCGTACAATCTCTGGTTGTCAATGGCAGCATTGGCGATCCGCATATAGTAAAAGTTACCAGCCGCGACCCTGCTCCTCCCCCATTGGAATATGTAAAAGTTTCAGGAGGATTATTTCTTGATATGACCATTCACGATTTTGATATGGCACGATATATTACCGGCAGCGAAGTAACCGAAGTATATGTAAAAGGAGATGCGTTGATTGATCCGCGCATCAAACAGTATAATGATATTGACACTGCCGTTATCGTACTCACTTTTGCCAATGGTGCAATCGGGGTAATTGATAACAGCCGCAAAGCGGTATATGGTTACGATCAGCGGCTGGAAGTATTCGGTTCAAGAGGAATGGCAAAGGCGGAGAACAATACTCCCGACAACGTAATTCAGTTTGATGATAAGGGTGGACAGTCTGCATTACCATTACACTTCTTTTTGGAACGATATGAAAAAGCTTATCAATCCTGTATTCAAACTTTTGTGGATTGTGTGCTGAATGATAAACCATCGCCTGTTGACGCACATGACGGATTAATGGCAACCGTGGTTGGACTTGCAGCGGGTATATCTTTAAAAGAAGGACGCCCGGTTAAAATTGAAGAAGTATATAAGGCATAGTGATTATTGAAACAGCAATTTAATATCATTGAGGCTTTGAATTCCCCTCCGAACGGAGAGGGATTGGGGTGAGGCGAAAAAATAAAAATCAAACCTGTAATATTTAGAACAGCATCTCCCAAAACTAAACAACTAACGATGAATCAATCAGGCCTGCACACACTGGACTACATTGTTTTCGCCTTTTATTTAATCATTATCGCGCTGTATGGGTACTGGATATATAAAAAGAAAACCAATAAATCAGATACTGCTTCAGGCTTTTTCCTGGCAGAAGGTTCACTGACATTCTGGGCTATAGGCGCATCACTTATCGCCTCCAATATTTCCGCGGAGCATTTTATCGGTATGTCAGGTTCAGGCTTCGCTATCGGTCTTGCCATATCCTCTTACGAATGGATGGCCGCCGCTGCGCTGATAGTAGTAGCTATTTTCTTTTTACCGGTATACCTTAAAAATAACATATACACCATGCCTCAATTTTTGAGGCAGCGGTATAACCGTGGTGTTGCAACTACTATGGCAGTATTCTGGCTGCTGCTGTATGTCTTCGTTAATCTTACCTCCATTATTTACCTCGGCGCCCTGGCACTTGAAGTAACTGCAGGCATAAACTTCACCGCGGCGGTTATAGCATTATCACTCTTTGCCGTTATCATTACCATTGGTGGCATGAAAGTAATCGGCTATACAGATGTTATACAGGTAATAGTATTAATAGTTGGCGGTTTGCTCACTACCTATCTCGCACTCGATCTCGTTGCCAAACAATTCGGCAACAGCTCCGTGTTAGGTGCGTTCTCTACACTCACCAAACAGGCAGATTCACATTTCCATATGGTGATCAAGGAAGATAATCCATATTATAAAGACCTGCCGGGGTTAAGTGTAATTATTGGCGCCATGTGGATCAATAACCTCGCCTACTGGGGATGCAACCAGTATATCATTCAACGTACGCTGGGCGCTGATCTCAATACTGCCCGCAAAGGCATTTTATTTGCAGCGTTTCTAAAACTGCTCGTACCGTTGATTGTTGTTATTCCCGGTATAGCCGCTTATGTTTTGCATCAAAACGGCATGTTCCAGAAAGAAATGGTTGATGCCGCAGGCATTGTAAAGCCAGACCGTGCTTACCCGGTATTGCTTGATTTATTACCCAGTGGACTGAAAGGAGTTGCCTTTGCAGCATTAACTGCCGCCATCGTGGCATCGCTTGCAGGTAAAGCCAACAGCATTTCCACCATTTTTACATTAGATATATACAAGCTCTATTTCAATCCCAAAGCTTCGGAAAAACATTTGATCCGCGTAGGCCGTGCCGCCGTATGGATAGCTATGCTGATCGCTGCACTCATCGCACCACAGTTACGCGTACTCGAACAGGCATACCAGTTCATCCAGGAGTATTCCAGCTTTATCACTCCCGGGGTACTGGCAATTTTTGTTTTTGGTATGTTCTGGAAAAGAGCAACAGCCAATGCCGCTTTAATAACGGCATTATTAACAATACCGTTGTCAACGTTGTTTAAATTCTGGATACCTGAAGTGCCTTTCTTAAACAGGATGGGTTTTGTGTTCCTGGTATTGTGCGTAGTAATGATTGCTGTCAGCCTGCTTACACCACGTAAAGAAACAACAGAAGAAATGAGAATAGCATTACCATCATTCAGTCTCAGCCGCTCATTTGTTATAGGCGCAACAATTATTTGCGGAATATTGGTAGCACTGTATTCGGTGTTTTGGTAAAACTGTTTAATGTTTATGGTTTATAGTTTGTAGTTGAAACAACCTTAAACCATAAACTAAAAACTATAAACCATAAACTTGATGTTACTAACAACCAAACAACTTTTTAATAAATGCTACGGCAGCTATGCAATAGCGGCAGTGAATGTATTTTTTATGGAAGAAATACATGGGCTGTTCGCTGCTGCGCAGGAAGCAAAAGCGCCTTTCATTGTACAAACAACACCTTTTGCACGTGATTACGCCAATGCAAAAATGCTGCTGGCAATGATAAAAACCGCGGCAGAAATTTACCCTGATACGGTATATGCCGTTCATCTCGATCATGGTTATGAATCACATATATGGGATGCTGTTGAAAGCGGTGGCTATACCTCTGTAATGATTGATGCATCGCATGACGATTTTGAAAAAAATGTTGAAAGAACAAAAGCCGTGGTGCAAAAAGCGCATGAAAAAGGCATTAGTGTAGAAGCAGAATTAGGTGTATTGGCAGGCGTGGAGGATGACCTTACGGTTGAGGAAAGTCACTCTTTTTATACCAACCCTTCAGATGTTGAACGGTTTGTTCAGCTTACCGGTTGTGATAGTTTAGCTATTGCCGTAGGCACAAGTCATGGTGCATATAAATTTTCAGGTGGACAGGGATTGCAGTTACAGATATTAAAAGAAATACAGGAAAGGCTACCACGCTTTCCGCTGGTATTGCACGGTGGCTCTAATGTAAGCGAAGAAGTAGTAACCAGAATAAATGCTGCCGGCGGCAAAATAAAAACAGGTGCCAAAGGTGTGCAGGATGATGAGTTAAAAAAAGCAATAGCTTTAGGTATATGCAAAGTGAACATAGCAACAGATATGCGCCTGGTATGGACAATGGTAAATCGTGAATTTTTCAGAGATAAGCCGGAAGAATTTGCGCCTACTACACCGGGTAAAATATTTATGGAAACCTATAAAGAATTTATAATAAAAAAATTTGAGTTAACGGGTGCTGTGGGGAGGAATACTGAATTTGAAAATTTGAAAATGTTAGGAGGAATGTGAAAATGTGGAGATGTGAAAATGTGGAGATGTGGAAGTGTGGAGATGTGGAAGTGTGGAAGTGTGGAAATGTAAAACGCCAGGCTTGTATTTATTCAATAGATGATGTGGTAGTTATAAAGCTTGGATTTATCATACAGTACTGTCCTTCTCTGCGAGGAGAAGGATAAGAGGGTGAGGCATTTGTTTGAAATATAATGCTGAAAGCTGATAGCTGACAGCTCATAGCCATAAAAACAATTTCAGATGAAAAAAAGATTAACCGTTGCACAGGCAACAATCGCATTTCTGAAAAATCAATACGTAGAACGCGATGGCGTTGAACAACCATTTTTTGCAGGATGCTTTGGTATATTCGGTCATGGTAATGTTGCAGGTTTGGGACAAGCCCTGCAGGAAAACCCCGACTTCCGTTATTATCAATGCCGCAATGAACAAAGCATGGTACATACCGCCGTTGCTTATGCCAAAGTAAAGAACAGGCTCAGCACATTTGCATGCACAACATCTATAGGCCCCGGTGCAACCAATATGATCACCGGTGCGGCGCTGGCAACCATCAACCGTATACCAGTACTTTTATTACCGGGCGATATTTTCGCCACCCGTGAACCGGCACCTGTATTGCAGCAGTTAGAGAGCGCCACTACTCAGGATATTTCTGTAAATGATTGCTTCAAACCGGTATCAAAATACTGGGACAGGATAAATCGCCCGGAGCAGTTGATATATGCGCTACCGGAAGTAATGAGGGTACTCACCTCCCCTGCCGAAACCGGCGCAGTCACTTTATCAATGCCGCAGGATGTGCAGACACATGCGTATGATTTTCCTGCTGAACTGTTTGTAAAACGGGTATGGCATATACCACGTTCAAGACCTGATACCAACCTACTGAAAAAAGCAGCGGAATGGATCAAGGCTTCCAAACAGCCCGTTATCATTGCGGGAGGCGGCACAATATATAGCGGTGCTACAGAAGTGTTGCACAGCTTTGCATCGCAAACCGGTATACCTGTTGGTGAAACATTTGCCGGCAAAGGTGCTGTAATGTATAATGAACCTTATAGTATTGGAGGGCTCGGCGCAACAGGTACCAAATATGCCATTGATATAGCGAATGAGGCAGATTTGATTATCGGTATCGGAACCCGCTACAGCGATTTTACTACAGCCTCCAAATCATTGTTCAAAAATCTTAAGGTTAAATTCATCAATATCAATGTAAATGAATTTGATGCATACAAACATAATGCCTTACCACTTACCGGCGATGCCAAAACCACGCTGGATGAATTGCTGTTTTTATTAAATGAATACAAGGTTGCTGACAGCTACCGTAAACGTATAGCCGAAATAAATAAGCGATGGGATGATGAAGTAACTGAAATATATGCTACAGGCAATGGCAGCAAACCACCGATTGACCAGGCTGTAGTGATCGGCACACTCAATACTTTTATGAATAAGGAAGATATTATGATCAATGCTTCCGGCAGCGCCCCCGGCGATTTGCATAAGCTATGGCGGGCTACCAATCCTAAAAACTTTCATTTGGAATATGGCTATTCTACTATGGGATATGAAATAGCCGCCGGGCTTGGTGCTAAGATAGCCGCGCCTGAAAGGCAGGTATATGTAATTTGTGGCGATGGCGGCTACCTGATGAATAACAGTGAGATTGTTACCGCAGTACAGGAAGGTATTCACTTCACTATATTATTACTTAACAATAATGGCTTTGCAAGTATCGGTGGTTTAAGTGAAAGCATCGGCAGCGAAAGATTCGGTACAAAATACTTATATCGCGAAGAAAATACTGGACAACTATCCGGAGATATATTGCCGGTTGACCTTGCAAAAAATGCAGAGAGCCTTGGCGCGGTGGTAATTAAAGCTACAGATGCGAAATCATTACAGGAAGCGTTACTGCAAGCCAGCAAACAGAAAAAAGTAACCATAGTGTATATAGAAACGCATTTGCATCGCACCGTAAAAGGCTATCATGCCTGGTGGGAAGTGCCGGTGGCAGAAGTATCTACTTCCGCAACCGTACAAAAAGCGTATGAAACGTATAAGGAAAATAAGAAGCAGCAAAGAATCTTTTTATAGTTGCAGGTTACAAAGTTTGTGGTTTATGGTTTGTGGTTTTCCGTTGCGCACAAACCACAACAAAAAACTATAAATCACAAACGCGGATTGCAATTTCATCCAAATATTAAATTTCAAATCTCTAATTAGCACATGAACTTCGAAAACATACAACTCGGCATCGCTCCTATTAACTGGACCAACGATGACATGCCTGAGCTTGGCGCTGAAAATACTTTTGAACAATGTATCAGCGAAATGGCGCTGGCTGGCTATACAGGCTGCGAAGTAGGCAATAAATTTCCGCGTAATGTACATGAACTGAAAAAAGCGCTTGTATTGCGCGGACTGCGTATATGCAACCAGTGGAACAGTTACGAACTGACCACAAAATCTTTGGAAGAGAATAAAAAGAACTTTACACAGCTTTTAGATTTTCTTGAAGCGATGGGCGCCAAAGTGATTGGCGGTGGGGAAACCGGTAATAGCTGCCAGGGTAAAAAAGATGTGCCTGTGCTGGAAGGCAAAGGAATGCTTTCTACAGAAAATGACTGGAAGAAATTTACGTACGGACTGAATGAACTCGGGAAGATAGCAAAAGACCGTGGTATGAAATTATCTTTCCACCATCACATGGGTACCTGCATACAGACGGCGGCAGAAACAGAAAGAATGCTGAATGAAACCGATGCTGAAAATGTATGGCTCAATTACGATTGCGGCCATTTCTATTTTGCCGGAGAAGACCCTGTTGCCTGCCTGGAGAAATTTATTTCACGCACAGCGCATATACATCTTAAAGATATTCGCCCGAAAGTATTGCAGAAAGTGAAAGATAACCGCATGAGCTTTTTAGACGCGGTGAGAGATGGTGTATTTACTGTACCCGGCGATGAAGAAGGATGCATCAATTTCCCCGCATTGTTTGAAATCATAAAATCCTCCGGCTATACCGGCTGGATGGTGGTAGAAGCAGAACAGGATCCTGCAAAAGCGAATCCTTTTGAGTATGCGTTGAAAGCGAGAGAATATATTAAACGGTTGACAGGTTTGTAATACTATGTCGCCCGGAGCCGACGAGACAACTGTGCGTGGCGAAAACGCCACGCACAGCATTGGTAAGCTATTGATAATGCTTACTTCTGATATTTCAGTATATACCCTTTGTATCCGCAAGCCCAACCCTTGTCCGGATCAGTAAAATATATTTCAACTACTTTTGCATCATCATTTGTCGCACTTAAACTGACTTCTGTTGTAAAATGCAGACCTCCGTCAATAGTTTTGTATATCTTTTTATTTCCGGAGACATATCCACTTTCCGAAGAAAAGAAATGTGTATCCACGAATCCGCTTACACCACCTTTTATAATTTCCCAGGTAGACCCACCATCCATTGTTTTCAAAACCTGTGAGCCATTACCCGAATAGCCAATCATACTATCGGTAAAGAAAAGACTATTCAAACCAAATTTTACCAGTCCACTATCCAGGAACTGCCAACTATTTCCTCCATCCTGCGTATTATACACTCCTACTTCCGTCAGATTTCTCCCGGCGATTGCCCATCCTTCAAGTTCATTAATGAAATGAACAGTGCGGTATAATCTTTCATTATAAATAGGAAAACTATATATTTTTTGCCAATTCTTTCCGGCATCAGATGTCTTCCAGAGATCATATCCAATTGCATATGCAACCGTTGAATTGATACAAAATATTTCGTTCAGTTGTTTGTCCTGTAACGCTATACTATCAAATGATGCCCCTGCATCGTTGGAATAATAAATCGTTTGGGGGTAGCCAATGGCTATAATATTCCGTGGACCGCCCATGCTTACATTAAAAACCGGGAATTTTGTATTCAGCACAACATTCCATGTATCGCCGGAATCATCCGACTTCAGAATTTCATGTCCTCCAACCAAAAATCCGGTATTGCCAGAAAACCAGATATCACTTGTTTGTCTCCCCTCACCAATTGCAACTTTTTTCCATCCAACCCCCAGGGAGTCTACATTTTGCACAGGAGGAGGATCATCATTTTGTTTCGTGCAGGATATCAGGATTAATAAAAGAAACACTACAGTGATTATCGGATTTTTGATCATGTGTAAGGTTGTTATGTAAATATAACCAGCTTTTCTTTAAAAAGGCAAGTATGGTCTGCGGCACTGGCGTTATGTGTTGGTTGACCTGCTGCCTAAGCATTACTTGTTTCACTATAATAATAGCCAGGCTACTTATGCAATGCCTGTTTAAGAATTTAACATATGTAAGGCAGTGCTGGGTATAGCCCCCTCCTTAGGTCGGGGTGTCAAGCTGTGGAAATTCTGCTGAACATTAGTACGATTGTTTAACATTTGTACTAATGCTCAACATTGTACTATAGCTTGTCACCCCGAGTAAACCATTAGTGGAACTAAAGCGCTTTGAAAATGACATTGTGAGGAGTGGCTTAGCATTGCTAAAATCGCTAATTTCAAAAGAGGTAATTTATGGCAGCGTAGCAGTTCGCTCA